>Ga0307512_10004005_pt1 | contig 16457 bp, 22 predicted proteins | sample 14_EM_MG_FD_200267 | JGI IMG/M metagenome (GOLD analysis project Ga0307512, IMG submission 200267) | Populus trichocarpa ectomycorrhiza microbial communities from riparian zone in the Pacific Northwest, United States - 14_EM | ecosystem: Host-associated > Plants > Roots > Unclassified | place...
CCATTGACAGGTTATGAGCCCGGAGCCTCTACCACGATCATAATATCTTTAGCACCTGAATACCTCTACCTCGTTTTTCTTTCCAAAAACATTTTGCTCAATCTTACCGCCATGAGTTCTACGTTTACCTGCAAGCATGGATCTATGCAGATGCTTAATCCGCGCAACTACCACACATGGAAGGCAGATATGATGATCTTCCTTAGGTGTGAGAATGCACTCGATATAGCACTCGGTTGCGAAGATCCTCCTGATTGCAAGGCAACATTTGCGAAAAAGGAAAGCTATCAAAAGATTCGGTCGCGCAACTGGGATGATTTACTCTTCAGTTGAACCAAACATCCGAGCAATAATTAACAAACTTCCTGATCAAAATCCAGCCTGTGTCTGGAAAGCTCTTGACAAGAAGTTCAATACCGCTGCATCTCGATCTGGAAGACTAGCGATCCGTCGAAACGTTCAAGTTACATTTAGATAGATATATAAAGACTGCCCTCTTCGGCACAGGAGGAGGATAATTAAGCAAGTCAAATATTCATTCATTTCTCTCATATACCTTTGACGCCTTTCAGCCAAGCCACTGCTACTTGATCGCGGCTATGAATTTTAGGGGTGGACATCACATACCCCAACACTAGTACAATGTGAGCGGCTGCCACACCTAAAATTCAATCGGTATCCATGAACTTCCAATACATCCCGGATTCGTGAATATCACCGGCGATCTTCATGAGCTCACCCTTTCCTCTGTCACATCACGAGCTTTTGAGGGTTTCTATGACAAATTCTATGACAAATTCTATCACATGCTGCTTAATGCTTTCGAGCGGTTCCGTGAGTTGTGACATCCCATGAGCTTTGAACGAGCTTTGAACGAGCTTTGAACGAGCTTCTGGAGCAGTCGGCAGTAGCACCCTCAGCGTGCACTCCGTTTCCTTGTGCCTCAGTTCTGTCCCCCGTTTCAGTGTCCACTATATCAGAGTTGCTCCGCCCTCCGTAACTCACTACCTAACGTTTGCTGGAATCGAACGCGATGAGGTGCATAGCTTCTGGACTGTGGAGGGTAACGTCATCTGTAACCATCACCATGGTGTTATCGCCGGATTCATGTATATCAACGGCGATCACCGACGGTCACCGCCGATCACCAGCGTTCTCCACGAGGCCATCCTTGCCACCACCGTCTGGATTAGGCACTCCTCCCCCCACCTGCTTATTCTCCTCTATTTTGACATATGTAGAGTACTCTATGACCCTGCCCTGCTAGGCTCAGGTTCACAGGGTGAGTATGTATGTAGTCCGCTGTGGCCACACAGGATGACCTTATTTTTTGGCACTCGCTGAATGCGTATCATATCTATCTAGAAATCTGCGGTACATACACTGACGATCACTCATATAAGACCTCGCCCGACCTGTTGGATTAATAGATAAAAGATTGATGGAAAGTGAGAATAGAGTATATATGACATGTATTGTCTTAGAGAGAAGGCTGAGAGTGAAAGGTTTGGATACACGTGCATATGATGTGAATTCTACATGACTAAGCAGAACACTAAGCAGAACGAGTGAGGTATTGCAACACGAACCAGCTCTATTCCACTTGATGGGCTCTGAGCCGTCAGGGAGAAAAAAAAAACCCCGGTGCAGGCAGATATTGTCACGCCTAGTGGCTAAGTAACTGGAGAAGAGAATAGCTGGGCGTGGTGGAAGAAGAATCACCAAAAAAAGCTAGCGAATGAAAATTCAAGAAGCCTCCACGTCCGCAATTCAAGTGTGCGGCTTCGTGGCCCCAACCGCAGCGCGCTGACTCACGCGACTCCCAACCCTAAGCTCCGCTTTCGGCCCTGCGCTAGCGCCACCGCACGAACAAAACCGCACCCATCCCCCCACCTCCCTCTCTTTTCTCCCCATCCTAGTGCGCGGGCAATACGAGTCTCAGTGAGGATCCAATCCGAGAGCTCGTTTTTGCTGGTTGAAAACTATAACCTTTGACCGCTCCTGGCACTGCCTCGGCGGCGCCAGGGAATTTTTGGCTTCTTTGTTTGCAATAAATGTGTTTTCCGTTGGTTTCCAGGTTTTAACACGTGGAGCTGAAGAAAGACGCGCTCGGAGAAACCGACTCTTGATGCAGATCTCCGCCATACGGACTCAACCTGGCTTGGGTGGCTCGTGGTGCAGGCAAACACTGAGCCAAGGTCCGCAGTTCACAATCTCTCACTCACACCAACCAAGACATCCGGTTTTTGTTATTCATTAATCACATGCGACCAAGCCCGAGAAGCCATAAAACCCATGAAGCTCGAAGGAAGCAAGCCTAGGCTACTTCCTAAGGATAATACTGGGAGAGTCGCCAGTGCCGGGGTGAGGAACGCCTCACCCAAGGTATTGGGATGACAATCCGCGTCGCTTTAGGGACTGCAAAGGCCGATCCTTCGACTTGGACAATCGTTAAAAGTAACCGGAATTAGGAGTGGTCTGTCGAAATAGCCCTGACTTGGGAATTCACAAAAAGGACCCGACATGGGCTGCTTATAAAATGTCTTGAACGTTGGATTCGCCCACAACAACCCCCAACTAAGTACCGTGGTCAAGGCATGGATATAAAAAGGACTAAGAAGGCATTTCATCCGTTGGTGAGTCGCGAGCTTATAGATCACGCAGCTTGTTCTCTTGATTTGGCCTCAATGCAACTTAAATTTACAGCTTCGCTGGGTTTTATAGCTTTCGGGCCCCTTCGGAGGGGGTTAGATTTCTTTCCCGTCAGCTGTCCGACCCCGACCTCGATCAGTCCGTAGGCGGCTCGTTGCAAGCTCCCCTTTGCCCTCCACCCAGGCTTGTCCCAAGAAGACGAAAAGCGCAGCAAGCGAATTGCAAAGGAAAGCCGCCCCTAAATCCTACTCACCCGCGGACACCAAGGAGATGGGGAGAAAAAGCGGCTCCGGCGCCAGCTCCTCGGCCTCCACACTCTCTTCCCTTTCCCTCCGTTCCCGGAAATGATACATGACGTTTTGATCTCGGCTATAGATGGCGGTTCATCTACATAGACTTATTGCTTGTGTGGCGCAGGTGAACACGTGACGATCTCGCGCAGTGGTCTAGATGCCTCGTGACTCGGCGCTCTTCGCCACACCGACCGCTAGCGCTAACCCTAAGCCCTACCTTTGACCCTGCGCTGGTGTCGCAGCACGAACAAAACACCGCCCGTCCTCCCCGCATCCTCCTTTCTTTATAGTGCACGGGCGATACGAGCCTCAGTGAGGATCCAATCCGAGAGCTTGTTTTTGCTGGTTGAGAACTATAACCTTTGACCCTCCCGGCACTGCCTCGGCGCCGCCAGGGGATTTTTTGGCTTCTTTTGTTTGCCGTGCCTATGTATGTGCGAGCACTTATGTGAGCACCGGTCTATGGGATATGCGCCGTTGCCCTCGTTCTCAGATTCGATTCCAACCCTTTTACTCACAGCTGATCGTTCGGAACATATATTTCCGTAGAAACGCAACTCGGCCAGGCTGTGCAGTGCTTTTGTGGACTGCTGAAGGGAGGGAGGTGTTCCGTGCCGAAAATGTCGATCCGCCAGCGTGGGCTCCGGGCTCTCCGGGTGCTGGGTGCTGCCGCAACTGATAGTCAGGCAATCAGAGAAGACGGGAGTGATGGGAAGAAAGGTGGGGGGTGGGTAGACGACAATTGGCATTCATTTCTCGCTGTCCTTCTTCCACTAGAGCATCATGGTGAATTTAGCGGAGGCTTTCACATCGCTTCAGCGCATTCAGGCGGAGAGAGGTAGCCCTCGCTGAAGTGTGGACTCGTGGTATGGATCGTAGTGAGATTGAGAGGGTGTGCTTCGTGCTGCGGTTCTGCAAAGGCGGTCTCTGCTGGAGAAATCCCCTAAAGGGGCTTACATGCTGGAGGCGCGCTTATTGGTGGAAACTCCCTGATCGTGGGCACCAGAGATCGGCATATCCCCCTCGTTCGTAGACATTGTTGGCGGGGTCGCAGTGTCGCCAGACTTCTGGGCCGGGCTACTGTGCGGCGGTTGACTTGCGGTTCTCCAAGTATGCATCTGCAGAATGGTGTGCAAACTGGAAAACGTTGGGGTCTTCGTCCAAGATGACGAAATTTCGCATTCTTTCGATAAGCCGCCCCCCTGCACTGTATCGTGAGCAGAGAAGCCGAGTCGCCAAATTCAACCGTATTTGCATCAAGCACGGCGTTGGATTGTAATGGTTAGTACGAACCTTGTATTCGCCTCAAGGCGTTGGGTGCTGTTCGAGGAGCACTGCCTTTTCGAGTGAGAATGCTCTTGTATTTCGTCGGAGGCGTTCGGCGAACTGCCCGGAATGGGCATGGGACTGTGTTCTGCAGCTCGTTGGGTGGCCGCTACTACTGCTGTGGCAAATACTGCCGCTGAAACACGTGGACGTGCGATATGCAGGAGCACGGAGGTTTCCAGTCATTCCGTTTCTTTATTGGTTAGTAGAGCAAACAAGAGTGTGGTTCTCGTATGTATCCCGCCGATAATAGAGCCGCGCAATTGCATGCAGGGCCTCAACAAGTCCGGCCGCGCCAGTCCCGACCCCCGACCGGACCGGCCGGCGAGAGGCAGTCAACGCCAGTCTACAGCCCTCGGGCCAACGGGATTTTTCGAAGCTAGACTGGTTTGTCTAATCATACTCGCATTCAGCTATGTAGACTATGGCGGCTACATTTTGCCCAGATCCCGTTCACTGTCCAACCCCGACCTCATCGGTCCGCAGGCGGCTCGTTGTGGCCCCTCCTGCCCCGCCCCCGGCCCATCCCAAAGATAGAGATACAGAGCACCAGAACCCGTCCCCGGCGTCTCACTCCTCTTCCGTAGGAACCAGGAAAGGTGTGTTGGGGAAGAACTGCAAGCGTTCCTCAACCTCGGCACCCAGTTCCTCCTCCTGCCTCCTCCTCTCCTCCGCCTTCTCCCGCCCCCGGAGCCCCCACTCTGACACCTCACTCTGAGCGCCTTTCCGAGCTGGGTCCAGAATCCGTCGCCCCATATCAGTGGCAGCGAGGAAGTCTAGGATTGCCTGGCTGCCCACACTTGGAATTGGGGTGATTCTTCCTCCATTGTAAGCATCGGCTGATCAAGGCGTGCCCAGTTTTCAATTGGTAGAACCGCGAGACGGTTCTCTTGCCGCTGCCGGCCACCCCCATCCAGGTGCTTGCTTGCAGGGCAGCCTGTACTTTCTTGTGATCCAGTCTGCACCCCAGCTGCGAGCTTCCTCTCCGAGATCTCCCGCTTGAGATGCGCAAGGGATTTGGGCAGGGACCACACCAACCTGAATATATGAGTCACTCGACCCCTCGGGTGCCCGGCTCTTTTGCGACCAGCTTTGCCACCCATCAGTCTTCTCATTGACTGAGACGCCCTTATGGGTAGGGCACCAACGGATCTCAGCGGTGATATCTAGCCTCGTCTCCCGTAGTGTTGCGATAAGCTTCCTGGCTTGTATGGCATACATCTGTCCTGGCCCTGCGTCTTCCGAAGCCATCCGTTGACAGCAGCATGGGCATCTGTGAAGATTGTAGCCCTTTCAGGTGGTGACCGCCGCCTCACCGCTGTTTCCAAAGCCCTTGCAAGGGCAGCGCACTCCGCATCCTAGGCTTCCTGGTTGAATCCCAGTTGATCCTTGTGTCCCTCCCAATGTGTCCCCTTCTTCCACACAACCGAGTATTTCGCCGCCCCGCTGTTCAGTCGCGATCCGTCCGGAACATTGTGAGGCCAGTCCTGGTGCGTTCCACCTCAGTCTCGGCCGTCGCCTCGTTCTACACCAGGGTAGTTGGAACCGGACTAGTGTATGCCGGAGCCGGGCAAACGAGTGAGACCTCATTCTACATTACCATCCCGTTGGCTTTTGCGAGGAGCGATTGGCCGCCATCACAACAAGAGGCAGGAGATCGTACGCGCACAAGAGAGCATTGGGAAGAATTGGGAAGAGAAGAGGAGCAAGATTAACTAAAAAATCTGTTGATCGGAGAAGAGATGGCGGAGCTGTAAGCGAAATCCGGTGTGCATCTCTTGGGCTGTGAGTGGGTTTTAGGGTTGTGGGTTGTGGGTAAGTTGAATTGGGTGCGCATTTCGAGAGCTCAGTTTTGCCATGCCCTCTATCTAGAGCTCCCATCCTCGGCGTCGGCCTGTTTTTGCCGTGAGCTCAGGTGGTGTATAATGGCAGTCGTTGTCTCGCATCGTGGGTACGTAGTTGACTGTTTGTTGTGGCTGTGTTGGCGGTTTTTGCGGTTCTCGGGGGAGTCGATACTTGGGTTGCCGTGCCTGGCTCGGCGTCGGGTATTGGCGAACCCACGCACATGGTGGAACTGCGATTGCCGCCCCCGCCAGCTACTACTAGCAGTGCCGTGGTGCACTCCGGCGGGGACAACTCGGGTGAGCCTTAATGCCAAGTCTGGGTCCAGAATTGCTGGTACATACATCGTGAGCCCCGCAACGTCCATGGGTTTCGGACAAGCCTTTCGGGCGATCAATCCAAGCCCGTGGGCTTGGAAGATGGGGTATGGTTGCTGCAGGTCCTGTTCGGGCAAGATGAAGACCGGACATGCCCTGACTGCAGAATACCTCGAGTAGACAGGAAACCAGATCAGTGACAAGTGCTGTTTCTACGGTACGGAAGCGATTCAAACTTGAGAACACCTCTGTATGAATTGCTGGTCTTGGAAGATGCAGCAGACTGATCCGTGGGCGGAGATCCAGAAGATGACTGGGAAACATAAACGGAGATGGAATACGGCAAGACTCTTTGCCGACGAGAAATGCAGTGAGCCGATATTAGCCTTTCTGGGGAAGACGGAGGTGGGGTGGGAGGGAAAACTTGGATCTTGGATGTAATTTACCGTGATCTACATAGTGTTGGATGCAAAAAATGAATTCTCTCTCTTGCGAGCCCTGCCCGGCGATTGCGTCGGTTGGCGCTTAGCAACCTGCAGAACAACAGGTCCGAATCTCTTCGATTCCACTACGGCCTCGCTGAGATCGTATCGCCCGTTCCGCTCTGTTCGGCGACTGTGATTGTGGGGCTCTGCGGCCGCCAGATACCGCCTCATAACGGGATCGTATGGGTGTGCTGTCGGGGTGTTCGGGATCCAAGTAGAAGGTGCACCGCGTATCCGCCCGCATCGAGCCGCTCGATGGGACAACTAAGCGGCATCGCTCATCTTGCCTGAATTCGTGTATGCGTATGCTGCTGGGACCTCCTAGAGGCACCTGCGCACTTCTCGAACCGACCATATTAGCTCTGGCGTGTGTTGTGTGATTTGTGTCTTCAGCACCGAGCAGAAAAATGTCACTTTGTATCTTGTTTTTTTTGTTTTGTCATTTATCGCAGCGACCTATGGAGATCATAGCGATGTACACACTGCCCTTTCCCCGTCCGCAGTCTGCACGTGTGGCGCTTTGTATCGTCACTAACCAGTACTCGCTCTCATGGAATTCGTTCGTTACCGAGTGATAGCAAGTGAGGAGCTCTATTTTCGGCGGCGTCAATCTCCTATAGCTGTCGGGTGATCGGGCACTTGCCTGCTTAATCCATTTGTCAGATAAGCTCCTAGTGGTGCCGTATTCTCTGCTCACTCAAGGTGGCACTGCCTGTATGCGGCGATAAAGGCCGGGTCGCCTCTCTGATCGCATAAGCAACCGTCAAGACCGCCAGCCCTCTCTACCAACCCTCGTTCACTCTCCAAGAACTATCCTCCGTCTTCTAGACCAACCGGAATCCAAGTCCGACCCCTCCTACTAGATACCTACTGACTCCTGTCCCCCCACAAAAATTCGACTCCCCTCCAACTAAGTTCGGTACGAAATGTCAACCAACACACCCAGCTCCGATGGTACCCAGCAGAAAGCCATTCCCTTCGTCCACAACGTGGGAACAACCTTTGATACGATCCTGCTTAAGAGCCACCGCCAGGAGATCCTCCAGCTCCAAGTCAGCCTCCAGTACACCGGGGAGCTGATGGACGCACTCGAGGGTCACTGGTCGACGACCAAGTACCTCAGCATACTGGTCCGGATGCGACAGCACGGCAAGGAGTTTAGAAGGATAGCATACTGGAGCATCCACAACGGCTTTGGCGCGAGCGAGGAAGAGCTGTACATCCGTCGGCTATGTCGCTTGTGCCGGGAGGCCTATGAAGATCTCTGCGCCCGAAGGCGGAGACTTCTTAGATGGCGTGCATAACTGTTGGGTTTTCGGCGTTTTGTTTTTCGGTTTCAGCATCTCAAGAATGATCGGTGTAATGGTAAGCTGCTTAATGTCTAATGTCTAATATGATAGTGTGTTGGGGGGTAATGGGGTTTAGGTGGAGCTTGTTCGTGGGTACGTACGTACATACATCCGCTCGACACACCCAAAGCTTGTCTCGCTGACATACGACAGCTGTTGGAACAATATACTGTGGTAATCGCTGCAGTCTTACAGTCCCGGGCGCTATGTACAACTGTTCGTTTTCTCGAGGTATCCTGTGGAAGGTGAGGCTCACTGCTGCTATGTTAGTCGTGCCCAGGACCGTCTTGCCGGTCTGTTCTAACCTATTGGGCGCTTAGGTCATCGACTTCCTTTCCGATGAAGACGGAACTCCTGAAGTTAGATACTCGAACTTTTGCCTGCGGAATCATTGGATTTTGGGGACATCTAGGTTCTTGATCTCTCGCACTCGGAGGCACTGGAATCGCATTGTGACATGGCTCAGTCCGGGGCACGTGGAAAAAGGGGTGAAAATATTAAAAAAAAAAAAAAAAAAAAATCAAAGTACGATACCGCGATACCACGGATCGAGCTGGTGCATCTTCACCGAAAAGAGGTGGTCAGGCCGCCGGAGGGGACAATCCACCTCGACAACGATTTCGACGGCAGCATGTTGGACAACTGATGCTCACCGGAGTCCGCCCCCGAGACCGCGACCGCAACTTGGCTCTGTGGGTTATATCCGACCCTGGAGGCGGCGATCTGGATACGCTGCATGCTAGGGACCGCAGGGGAAAAAAAACGTCTACTCGAGCCCAGAAGAGTTCTACAAACATTGCCCTGTCTTCACCGAAAGGATAAGTTTGGAGATTCTGGCGCGGTTTTAGTCCGATCCTACGGATGCCGACCTGGACATTGACGTCCCCCGCATGCACGGGGACTATGCGGCTATGCATGGATGACTTGCAGGTTTTCACAGTGTGCTAACGGCGGCTGCGTATGTATTTGTGCCAGGCTCTCGCATTTCCTATGGAAGATGAAGACCGACAGACCGACACACACTCGCACGCAATGCCGGCCAGCCATCCAGACCGACGGGCCGACATTCAGACGGTGGCGGTTGGCCTACAGCTGACCGTTGCAAGTACCAGTAGACGGTACCAGCGAATGGACATCCCCAATGTCAGTATCTCGAAATTCGACCTTGCTATCCTTCGTTGCAACTAGTGCGGCCGCAGATATACATATCCGAAGCAAGGCCGGCAAAACTCTGGTGCAGAGTTTTGGCTTTGCCAGCACTGGCTTGTATGGAAACGATGGAACGGTGGAAAGATCTATCGGGCGAGCACCGGCAAGCCCACAGAAGATCTAGGACCGGGGCCAACATTGCTGTTCGTTGGCTTGCCAAAGGAAACGAATCGCTTCTACTGGAGGAAATTGATCGCGCTGGTGACCTCCATAGCGGCCGTTATACGGATGACAACGATTCGATTCGAATTCCTCCCACGACGACGACGAGAGCAAGGATGGCCAACCGGACGAAGGCGGCGCGGACAATTCTGGGGGCAAACCGACCACGAAGGGCAGCGGAGATGGCTCGGGAGACAGGGGATTCGTCATCGAAGGGCGGGGGCAACAGTAATAATCCCAAGAGCTCGAGCCCAGGCCGAGCCCGCCGATCACGGTTATCGGTCTGCTTCTCCGGATCGCTGAACGCGGTAGACCGTCGATGGAGTTGCCAGCCACGAAGGACACGCCCTAAGCGTGGCGCGAATCCTTTGAATGCTGCGCTCATCCGCCTGTTGGGTCGCGTCTGACTATTCTCGGCCGTTCTGACGTTACCATCGGATTTGGGGATGCCCATTTCGGGATCCGCGAACATCATCGAAGGTGATGAGATCATAATCAGTCTACGCCTTTGGAGAGGATCCGGTGAGAAGAAAATCCCTTGCAGCAGATGAAGAGGGTTCCGCTGACAGTCAGACAAGTTCTTCTGTTTTACCCTGGCCCGGTCGAGAACTTCCGTCAATCTGAAAAACGCTCGATCAGAACGCTACTTCATTTGCCTTGGCTAGAGCTGGTACCTAGTTACATATGTACTATAGTTGGTCAATTGAGCTGTACTGGGCCATGTGGTTGTGCTAGGGAACGCACTTTTCTCTTCTTTCTCTATGTATTCTTTGATGCTTTGTGATGCGGTTTGGAAAAAATGTCCACAAACTGGGCAGAAACCCTTGCGGACCGGCTGGCCCAGTTTCCAGCCTTACAGGTTCGCTCGTTGGATGGAGTAGGCATTTTAATTTTTACTGGTAATCGGATGGAATTCCATCGGAAGTGCTAAGCCCCGCCAAAAAATACAGTCATTACCATGTCATCTGGATATATGATGTGATGTGGGGTCAATCAGACACCTGTCGCAACGCCGACCTTAAGGCATTCCGATCCCTAGATGCCCTACCCGTGGGTCTGTGATTTTACGGTGCTTGATCCAGCATCATCATTCACATATGATGCCAAATCCATATGTATCCCAACTAATATTTTGCCGAAGCCGCCTCTCGATGCTCCCTCTCTATTAGCTCCGCATACCGTGAGCTTCTTGGTCTAATCTTAACCGCAAAGGATGCCTGATTCTTGGTCACCCGCGGAATGGAGAAGGTATTGATTGGGATGTCCTGGAGCTGTCAGTGAGGAGAGCGAACGTGAAAGAGAAAGTAGATGGGCCCATACTTGGCCACGATGAAATCGACGCAGTGAAGAAGTCTCGCTATGGCGATCCAGGCATTCATCTCCCCGACGTTCCACCCGACGCAGACTCTCCCGCCTGGAGGGATGTCAACTAGTTGGAGCAGTGGGGCATTGCGCCATGAACTGCGCAACAAGCCCAAAAAGTCCAATGTCCCTTCAGTGGTTTATTCAGATCCGCATCCAAAAACCTCTCTAGCCAGAACCGTTCGGATTGTTCGTACCCCTTTGGATCCAGCACGCTGGCCTGAGCGTTCCACACGAACACCGTTCCGGCCGAAAATCTGTACCTCCGTACTCTGATGAAGACACTAATAGAGCATCGGCGTGGTAGCTTGAGTTTCGGACGAATGTACGACTTATCCCCATGTGAGCTCGAATATTTTTCGTCACCGCAGCCAGGCCGGAACTCCTGCCAGCATGGGAAACGCGTCGACGATATCAATACTGGGCTGCTGATTTTCATGAGCTCGATAGTCTTGAACAACTTTGCCGCATCGGGATTATCCAGGCCCGGCCGTCTCCCGAACAGGGCGCTCATGACCCTCCTCTCCTCTTCTCGCTCCCTGCGCTCCCTGCGCCCCCACTCAGACACTTCGCTCCCCGCATCTTCCTCAGCCGGGACCAGCCTTCCTACATCCGTAGTGGAGAGGAAGTCTAGTACTTCCTGGCTGCATCTCCCATCGGTAAGGTCGTCCCGGATCCTCCTGGCCGGCTCTTCCTCCTCCCATTTTCCTTAAGCACCTCTACCCACAGGATCTTCTGCTGGGGCTTCCGCTCGGGACACACCTCGAAGAGGTGATCCCGAGTCTACGTCTGACACCGGCACCACCAGTACTCGGCAGTGGGGCGGCTCTTCGTCCAGTTGAGATAATGCCCGGCGAGGCAGTGTCCTGTCTTCATCTGGTAGAACCTCGAGGCGAGCCTCTTGGAGCTATCAGCAACCACACCGTCCAACTTCTGCCTGTTTAGCATCCTGTACTTCTGCTTGGAGGTCCGGCCTCCAGCCCACCACCAGGCTTCCGCCCACTTCTCTGTGATCTCCCGTTTGACATGTGCGAATGATCTGGGGAGCGTCATCGCACGCGCTCCCACCCGGTCCGAGTATCCTAGACATTTCACCCCGCGGGCCTCTAGCTCCTCCGCCGCGAGCTTGGCACGTTCGTCGGCCTTCTCGTTTCCTGGGGCCCCCTTGTGTGCCGGGCACCACCGGATCTCGATGATGTCCGGCCTGGCCCTCCGCAGCACAGCGGTGTGCTTCCTTGCCTGGAGCGCATACATCTGGCTGGGGCCAGGCTCCTCCGAGGCCATCCGTCTGACGGCAGCTTGGTCATCTGTGGGGATGGTGACCGCTCCGGAGTCGTCTGTCTTCGTGAAGCCGGTTCCAGCGCCCTCGCGAGGGCGGCGCACTCCGTATCTTAGGCCTCTTGGCTGTAGCTCATGTGGGTTGTGATGCCCACCCAGGATTGCCCGCTCCCCCACACCACCGCGTGTCTGGCGGTTCCGTTGTCCAGTCGCGACCCGTCCGTGGACATGGTGAGTCCGGGCCGTGTCTTCTCTCCCTCGGCCCTCGCCTCCGCCTCCTCATCCCGCAGCAGTTCCGCGTCGAGGGTTTCCGGTTCCTCCAGCAGGACTGTACTCTCCGCCCTGCCCGAGTATGCAAGGGCATTCATGAGTCTTTGTCCAATCGCTGTTGTGGCACCGACGATCTCCCTAGCCTGGCCACCCCGCGGCAGGCTGAGCAATCGTACTCCGAAATGTCTCTGCGTGTTCTCCAGCTGGGCTGCCGCTGGTCCAAGTCCTGGCTCCGTCGACAAAGCCCCCAGGGCTGGTTGTCCGGAAGCAGCCCGTGGTCGCTCGCGCCTCTCGGTTGACCAGGAGCTGCATCTCGTTTGCCTGGCCGATGGTGCCCCGAGTCTGGTCGTCCTTCCACCACAGCTCCGCCCCGAACATGGCGACTGACTGGGTGCAAGCCGTCATGATCTTTCTGCAGTTGGCCGGCGAGATGCCCATCTGCCCTGCGAGTTGGCCGAGCCGTGCTGTCGCGTTCAGCCGAATGGCGTGATGGTCCTTGAGCGTGAGCTGGGAGTCTAGCCACACTCCAAGCCACCGCGTTGCTTCCTTGTTGGATGGGACGGTGTTGGCCCCAACCTTTACCGTCACAGTGGGCGGGGTCTTCTTCCTGCGGAAGATTGCCGCCTTTGTTTTTCCGTGGCCAAAGGCCGCTCGCTGCCCAGTCAATGGATGCCGCGGCAGCCCTTGGCAGCTTGGCCGCCACTGCCTCGTCGCCCTTGCCATCCGCACACCATCCGATGTCGTCCACAAAGGATAGCCCACTAATGCCTAGGACTATCCTCTCCACCTCGTCGAAGATGCCCGACAGGTACATGGCGAAGAGGATTGGTGCCGCTGGGGATCCCTGAGGGATACCGGTGTCCACTGGGTTCGCCTCACCCACCTCCCCGTCGAGGACGAGTTTCACCCGGCGGTCTGACATGAAGCTGCCCGTCCACCTGATGAGGTCCGGCTCAATCTCGAGCGCGTCGATGCGCCTCCCCAAGTGCGCGTTGCTCATATTGCTAAACGCCGACTTGGCGTCCATGGACAGGGCCCCCGCCACCTTCTTCTCCCCCCACGCTTGCTGAGTGCGGTTCGTCAGGGCTGCCACCGCATCCACGTAGGATATCCTTTTCCGACACCCAAACTGGCCATTGTGCAGTCCTCTCCCTTTCCTCCGCTCCAGGTGGCCGGCAATCAGGCGGGCTGCCGTGCGCTCGACCAGCTTGCTGGTGGCGCCAAGGAGGGAGATTACTCCGTAGGCCCGGACCTTGGAGTAGTCTGGCCTTTCCCGGCTTGGGGGCCGCCTCTCCTTTCGCCATTTTCCAAAGCTCTGGGTGGTGGCTGAGCCGGATGCACGCCCGAACAAGCTGCGTGATCCGCTGCTTGTCGCACTACCAGAACACCTTGGGGATGTCCGCTGAGATCCTGTCATCGCCTGGTTGCTGAGGTGTTAGCTGCCCTTCCCAACAACGCGCTAACTACGCATCTACCCGCTCGTAAGCGCGCTACGTTAAAAGCGTAATCGCACATTATGTACTTGTACCCTGGGGTGATGACCGAATTGGCATATTTCCTGTTCGCGGAGAACCAGTGGACGGGGGTGGTGAAGGTATTCGCAGAGTAGATGCCTCGACTCCAGGTCCTGAAACGGCTTGCAGAGGTCCTGCTGGCGGGTGCTCGCGCGGGATGCTGTGCGTTATCTTCCGTAGCAGCCGCCATTGCTCGTTGTACAGTACCAACGTCATGGGAAAATCCGAGCGGGAGCAGCAGATTGCGGCGCGTCGGTCGCTTACTACTCGCGAGGAATTGAGGAATTGAGTAACTAACACCCAACTGTCCGCCAACCAACCAGTGTGCATGTGGTGAGCCTGCATGGGATCGAGAATGAACGATCGGAGAGGAGCTGCATTTCTCCGGCAGGAAGGACGCAATCAAACCGGTGTTCTATGGTCACGGAGCGTCACGAGGAAGGCAACGAAAGAAATACAGACGTTGAGAAACGGCGCTAGTGTGGCGTCCCTTGCTCCACTGATTGGACCCACGGATCTACGCACACCGGACGCCACTGATAGCGGCGTGGAGAAGCTGTGCGGGGCGATCTAAGGGATGCGACAAGCATTGTGAATGTGCATAATCCAGCACGTGGAGACACGACGAGCCAATACTTATCTATTCTCCCCCACACTAGTTACATCCTGTTTAACCCACCAATCATAATCGAAACGAGCATTCTACATAGGGACCTGGAATACACTATCTACAACTTTTTTCCCAAAAGATCAGTAAATTTTGTTGCAGTTAGATAAACACGTTGCCCTCGATATCGGTCGCTGGTGATACCTGGTGCCCAAGACTTCTATGCATCTATTTTTAAGATCCCCTAACCAAAGGAATCCCAACGAGATTCCCCAGATCACTGTGCCAACGCGGTGATCTCAGTCCCACGGACTTTGTTGCTGTCGCACATGATACTTCGGCCCTTGAGCCGACGAGATCAAGCCAGTATGTCGACGAAGGTCCTGGGTCGGGCGTTCGGCATTCAATGGGTGGCTTGCTGCAGTTGTTGCGAGTTGGAGCTGATTCTGTTTGGATGTGGTCCGGTAGTTAGGTATCTCGCACACGGGGGAACCATAGACGCGCCGTGGGATCCGGTGCAGGCCCCTGCTCGACAGCCGGCGATCAAGCAAAGTTATGAGAAAGTAGGTGGACTGCACTCACCTGCCACGAGTGAAGGCAATCGCCTGGAAACCGACTGCGCAACTGCGCCGATGGCGCGTCGTGAATGCCTCTGCTGTGCTAGACACGCCTGGGAATGCCTGAATGAAGTCGCGAGTTGACCTCAAAATTCAAGCGATTCAACAGGTAGCATAAATCGACACTCGCAGTCGAGCGATGCGGACGGCTCGGGCGCAAAACGTCCCCCCCCCCCGTCCGTTGCTCCCATTATCCAAGACAAATTCCTCCACGCCATGAGGACCCCCCAACCTTCCCAAACCACCCGACTAGGTCGCCGACCGCTTCGCAAACTCGACTCTCAAGATAAGATGTCCGTATCCAACGCCATCCATCTTTACGCACGCCCTCTCGGCATCGCCACGTTCCGCGTAGCTGACAAAAGCAAAACCCTTCGCTCTGCCCGTCTCGCGATCCGTAGCCAAAAAGACCCTGGTGACCCTCCCGAACCGCTCGAACATGTCCTTGAGGTCGTTCTCCTCCGCAAATTCCGATACGTTCGTAACACGGAGAGTGGCGAGGTCGTCGCGCTCGCGATTGGTGCCGCTGCCTCCCATCGAATCGCCCGCTCCACGGCCCTTGCCTCGCAGATGAGGGGCAACATACGCGCCCCCAGCCTTCTGCTGCGCGGGCTCCGCGTCGGAAGCGCCGCCGCCGACCGCATCATCGTCAAGTGGCGGGAGTGTGTCCTTGAAAGGGCATCTCGCAGTGAAATGGTCTCCCTTGCAAATACGACAGGCGACTTTCGATCCCTTGAGAGCGTTCTTGAGGACGTCCTCGGCGGGGTCCTCCTCCCTAGAGGTCGACTTCCAGGTAGCTGACGGGCGAAAGACGATATTTTCACCGACGGTCGTGGTGGATATGTCAGGCCCGGGGGGGTGTCCCTTCTCTATGCCGAACTTGACCCATTCTTTACGCTCGGCGACCCGCGGGTTGACGTGCTCCCGGACCACTGTCGTACGGATCTTGCGCATGGTCTTGATCTTCTTTCCAGCATCGTTCAGACGGTATGTGATGATTGTCTTGGTGCCGTCGGGGTTGGCAACGATTTGCTGCGGCGGTAAGGCCGAGGGATCATCGAATTCTTCATCGTCGGCCCAGTTTGCATGGCTGTTGTCATGGCGAGGCCAGTTAGCGGGAGACTTCCGCAGTCCGCAAGAGAGCTTACGGAGTGTTGGATGCCATGGCTGGGAG
>Ga0307512_10004006_pt1 | contig 16456 bp, 5 predicted proteins | sample 14_EM_MG_FD_200267 | JGI IMG/M metagenome (GOLD analysis project Ga0307512, IMG submission 200267) | Populus trichocarpa ectomycorrhiza microbial communities from riparian zone in the Pacific Northwest, United States - 14_EM | ecosystem: Host-associated > Plants > Roots > Unclassified | place...
TCCTCACGGCCGGGTAGTATCATATCTTCTCACCTTCTTCCTACGCTCCTCGAGATTAATGTAGAAGGAACGCGAGGAGAGATTTTCGCAGCGTCACCCATTCCATTGCAATCCCGATGCAAGCGTGTACCCAATGAACCCATTCCGACGTATGGTCACAGTTGCCCACAACGCCAGAGTGTTTGTTTAAAATAGGAGATCGACAGAGCGAGAAGAAACTGCGAAACTGCGATCGGAGGGCGATATGCAACGCGACGCGTGGTAGTGACGCCGGGCGCGGAGTAATCCGCCACCGGGGTGTCTCTGACGGCTCTGACGGAGCGCGTCCACTCTGACGGAGCCATTCCGCCCGGACGGAAATGTTTTTTGCTGATGCTTGCAGACTAACTGGCATCGAGAAATATCCAATAATACAATTAAATATAATTTCCAAATCTTCACAGCTGGCATTTAATCAACTCAGCAGAAGTAGTTACTGCTAGCAGTACTTACATGCAATATTACTAAATACATGGCTATCAGATAGACTCTAATAAAGATCAACTAAGGATACAATCTCTAGATACCACTGGATAATAAGTACAACATGGTAAAGTATAATATATGTACTTTACAGTGATCTCACAGTGTGCAAGTAGTCAGCATCACAATTATAATGGCTAATATACTTCACTTGCTGTAGTATCCACTTGAGAAAATAAAGAAAGCCATAGTAATAAAAGTGAATAATAAATAACAACTATGTAGCTTTTACTAGATTCATGAAGTTATAGGTACTTCTTAGAGTATCCACTCCATGATTACAATGAGACAGTAATTCTGTCTAACACCAGTTCTATAGTTATACCTAGACAAAATTACTTGTAGTTCAGCCAAATCACATTAAACTGATGAAATTATCTCTACAATTCCAAAATGTCAAAAACAGTCATTACATAGCAATGGCTGCATAGAATTGAAATCTAACTGCCCAAGTTGAATCAGTGTATAAAGTAAACCATTGAAAGTCAAACAAATATCGTCATTCAGTAAAAAGTACAGAAGTTTCCATGGAATGTTTGTAGAAAGGGGAGTTTCATCACCATCTACAATCTGTCAATATTAACTACAGAACTTTTAATCTGATCAGTCTACTTATTTACTTTACTGAATACCCTAAATCAGTCTGACACATTCAATTTGTATTTGAAATAGCTGTACTTACTTGAAAGCCAAAATGAGATAAAATAATATAGTATTTCAGCTAGTTCTATATAACGAACTAAGATTTTATTATCAGAAGTTCCATTGAAGAATATAATGATAGACCATCACTACTAGTGGAGTAGTATTCTGTAGTTCTCCCTAACTACCTGCTGTATGCTACTCTAAACAGTTACTAATACTTGTAACAATAAGATACAGCGTAGTTAAACACTACAACTGAACAGGAATGACATCTGTATTTTAATCAGACAATAATGCAATGGTAATCTGTTTGAAGTAATTAAAATATCTAATCTTCTGAATTCTCAGAAGCTCTTCAATATCTCCTACTTCGAAAGATACACTACTCAAAAGTCTTGGTCACAGTTATCACAATGGTCAGTTGCAGTTACTAAAAGTGAAAATAACATATTTACAGTGATGGCCATTCTGACATACCATATGGATAATTTCAGTGGCAATATTCACTTTCACATCAAGTGTATAGGCTGTACTGTTCAAGAGAATACATTGGAGCTACTGAAATATGTATTATATTTGGATAAAGGAAGTAAGTAAATAAGTACCTGGTAGAACTAACAATAATAATCTTTATGATCTCCTTTCAAATAACCTCTACACCATTTCTCATAAACGATCCAAGTAATACAAAGTGCAAGGTTTCATATTGATGAACATCAGATAAGATATTGACAAATAAATCTGTAAGCAGGCTGATAGTATTTCAAGTTGTTGTTTATAAGTGAGTAGTATAGTATAAAGAAAAATCAATGTAGAGTATATCAGAACCACTCAAGTGATGTGTACAGTTCAATTTTAAATTGAGTAATTATAATCGTCATTGAATGAATATGAGATTGGTTACAAATAATCTGAATACTTTCTCTTCCAATTTCCTACTGACTATATTTAAATACTAGCAACTAACTTTAAGATTAAACTATAAATAATGTACTAATTGCAAGTACAGTGGAAATTATATATACTTGACAAAGTCTGTTATATTCTACTTTTCATTACATTCAAATGTGGAAGATTCTTTGCAGTATGGAATCAACTATATATATAGAGAAAAAGTTGCATACTAGCAAAAATACCACAGAAATTTATGTGGCTCTTATTATATATTCAATATGTTTGTTCTGTAGTGGATAGTAATTGCTCTTGCTGAAATTCTCATTATAACACAAACTAAACTAAGCAGGAAGATGTTGAGTATAAGAAGAAATAGTAATGCAAATATCTAAATGTAACTAATATTATTTTATAGTTAACATATTAATTGTAATAATTATATATGTGTTTTTAATCAAGACTGTAAGATGACTGTGTTTATATAACAAGATAATATTATTATCATAACAGCTAAGATATATAGAGGAATATATTTGGCAGGTAAAAATTATGATATTGCAATTTTGGTTAAACCATTCCTTAACTACAGTAGCAGAAATTGTTTTAGGTCTATAACATCAAAAACATAGTTTTCTATGTATATTATTGCTCTTCCATTTCTATGATTTATGGTAATAGTGTTATAGTATAATAGCATGCATGCAACTGTGTATAGATGTATCTCTGGTATGGTAATACTAGTTCTATAATATGGTAATAATTATACTCAGGTAGGTATATAATCAAAGTGCTTTAGCAAAGATAGTTGGCTTCAGTAGATAGTAACAGTATTGGGTATTTTGATTCATGCTGTAATATACTTAGATATAAGGGTATTTGGGGCGCAGTCACATAGGGTAAAAGAGCACTCAAGTTTTTCTTCCATACAATGAAAAATGGCAAGATTCTCATCTTTTACTACATAGCATATATTTCTCTGAGAAAAACTTATAGAAACATCTCTAATAACCTATTGCCATCCCTTTCTCTTTTAGAAAATCTATTTATTGTTGTGGTGAAGGTGTAGAATTTCTGCATATTATGGAGTGTGCCCAACTATTGACACCCTCCAAGTACATGTGACAGCCATAGAAATGTATTTAATGCACTGGAGTTATCTCACAACCATGATGACAATGACCAGCTGGTTATCAAACAAAATCTGTACCCGATTAGTTAGCCGAATAGGATAGTTATCATGGCAGATTTATGTTCATGTGTTCATCATATGTGCAACACACCAGCGTGCAGAGTTCCTATAAAGTACTTAAGTACGCACTTTGATACCCAGTTTACACGTCATATCTAGGCGCCTGATATCATTTCATAGGGTAGTTCACTTCTGAAAATGCCCGAGTTTCGGATGGTGATATTCATTTCTCAATAAACGTTTGTAGTACCGCCGTTAGAGGAGGTACTACATCGTTTATCCGACTTTCTATAACGAAAGAAAAAATTCCAAAATCGCGTAGAAGGTTATCTGTTGGCAGTAATGTTCGATGCATTTTAAGAAGTGAACACCCTATTGGAAAGCTTACCGTAACCTCCACTCTAAAAATCCCCGCCAGCACACGAGAACTAGTTCACCCACAGCCTCATGATAGGGTACTTATGTTAAACAAGGGTCACATTGACGCCGAGAAACGCTGTCCGACTGTTTCCGCCGTTTGCGCCGAATCGTTTGCAACAGGTCGGTCAGTCGGTATTCGGCCTAGGAGGCCTAGGCTACTCTCTCTGTGTTTTGTTTATTTTTGAGGCTGACGTTTAGCTGAACGAACGCGCCGTCCTGGCTCACTTTCCTTAACCCCTCCCGGAGCTGTGCTGCACCCGAGCTCGCATCGGGTGCAGTCACAAGGCATCGGGTTCAACAACAGTGGCAAGATATTGATCCACCATGCAAAAACCACACGAAAATCTGAATAGGATGCTAGATCGCCCGAACACGTCACACAGCATCTGCACCTTTCGATAATTGGTAGGTCGAGATAAATAGATGCGACCGAAAGGGTAAAAGTTTCAGACCCGAGGAGCTGAAACTGGTGAATGAAGGAGAACGCGTGCTCACAGGCGCAAGCTCTTTTAAGTTTATCGGGTCGTCAAAATCTGCATCATTCGTGCGTGCGTCTTGGGCTTTCTTCTAAGCATTGATTGACGTATCAAGTGGTTGACGTGGAAGTGATTAGATGAAACCAATCGGGTTGCGGCTACATGCATATCCTGTTTGTTCCTTTGTGTCCCGTCTCTTACCATTTCCTTTTGCTGATCTTGAACCTGGATGAAGTAGGACTAATCTGCGGCTAAACTCATGATCAAGCCACAACCATTGATATCTGTGATGAATCGACATCCAGGGTACCAATAGAAGTTATACACTGTTAAGCATTAATCGGCACGAAGTGGTGTGCTTTTACGTTTTCTGTGCCGTTTTTTCGAGTGTTTTGGGCTCGGGTTTGGAAAAAGAAGCAGGGCATTCTCGAGATGGCCACCTATATGAGTGATTCCCGGTGACAATTTCACCATCCAATCCTCAAGCTACCAACGGCTTCCAACTTGTCTCCTTCTGTTTTGTGTTTCGTAATGCTTGAGTGACCGCTGCCCACCCTCGCAGAAAACGAAGCCCCGAAAAGGTTCATAAGCCAATTGGCCCGTCAAATTTTAGCTCACTTCGTGGCGGCAAACGTCATGCTGCGGATAACAAAGCCCCAAAGCTACACGCTGGTACCGACTGGACTTCATGCCAAGTACAATACCTTGTCTAGCTCGGCGTTTCTTTCGCCACCATCGTCTAAGTCTGCCTGCTCACCCATTGTTGGGATGAGGAGGTATCTTATAATCATATCATCGCTTTCTGGCTAGTTATTTAACTATTGAAGAGTGAATAAGTTACAGGGAAATATGTAAGAACCCTGTACTCTACATGAGTAGGTACAACTTAAAAATAGTAAAAGCTACATCCTCTGCAGTTCCATGATTCCTTTCAGCCTTGTTTTGACGGCGGAGCATATTGCACCTATGGCTAGTCTTTTCCGCTCCATAAGTCGCTTAGCCCAGTGATGCGCAAGGAAGTTTGGTATTTCTGCTTTTACGAATTTGGAATGCCAGTATCACCCATAGTAGACATCCACACATCACAGGGAAGAAGATGGAAAGTTATTAGCGGCTATATACCAAAAAGATGTCTTTGCGTGAGATGCACTTTAGTCTTGGACGTCTGGACGTGGGAATAGACATGTGGATTATCAGTTGCGTGCGATATATACTGATTGATTGATAATGAAGCCAGGAGATTGCCCTCCCGCATAAATTGATGAAGGCTGTAGATAACCTAAGAATCATGGTTTGGACTGGGCTGCGCTGGGGAGTATTGACATTAGTCTGACACGCTGTTGAGGGGTCAGAAGCCGCATAAAATCCAGAAAAACTAAAAAAGGCTGTCGATGATATCTGAAGATAATATAACTAATATGATACCTGGAATCAAACCTCCCAACAATGCCCGCGGGCGCTTTAAACGGTTCTCGGCTATTTCTGATGCTGAGGTTAATGCTACTGTTGGCAGAACAGCCTATGTGGAGAAAGAAAGTAATCAAATACGGACAAAACTGCCTCTCCATCGTCGGCCACGTATGTTGTTCGAGAAAGAAGGCTGTCAAACAGCTAAGGTTGCAATCCCGTGCAGCCTAGTGAACAGGGAAGGAGGGAAATATGACCGGAACGTTCGAACACGTAATATACGGCTGTCAATGCGAATAAGCGCAAAGCGAAGACGCTTAGAAATTCTTACATATTTAAAATCTTCGAACCGAGGAGGGTGCAGGATAGGAAAACCTAGGAAGAAGAGCAGGGAAACGAGATGATGGCATTGACGACCATAGGTGCCGGATTTAAGAATGCTGCACCTAAAAGTTGATAGCCGGATCATTTTTCACCTTTGGGATTCCATTCCCTGCATTGCACCTTGCAGAACCCTTCTCTTGGGTAGCTATAACCATTAATATGAGCATATCGCGGGTAGATCCTTACGGGTTAGACCATCAGCCTGCCTCCATGAGGCATAATGAGTGCGTACAAGTGTGTACAAGCGTGTACAAGTGTGTTGAATTATGTATTATCTCTCCCTCTAACTTAGTATCTCCACTGTCTGGGTCATGTCACGACGAGGTTCCGTGTTCATGGTGGTATGAGAAACTCACTAGTGGATTTCCAACTGACTGACAGGAACCTCACCGCCCCGCTGCTCCGCACCAATAGTCGCAAGTTCTTATTATGACGATTACAGACGGATGGATTACTTTTGACCTTTGGTTCTCGATGGACTACGACATTGTGCACGATGATGGTGGTGGTCTGTGTGTCGTGTGTCTAACGCTCTTCTTCTAGAGCTACATAAAAGCCGCATATATCCCCCACCATGAATGTTGTTATTCTGTGCTAATACGTAGTAAAATCCAGACGATCGAAGTTAGCCTCTCTGTTTCTATACCTCATTCTCTAGCTTAAAAGGCATCCTCCTCCCACTTGTCCTTCAGCTACATTCTTCACACCAGCTACATTAAGCCATAGTTCTCACCAGCTGGCCCCCACCACCGGTGCTCCGCAACTCTACTACTATAACTACCTATAATCCGCCTACTTTTCCCTACTCCTCCTGTGGAGTCCTCACAACCACCTGCCTCTCATCTGTCACATATGAAAACCATTCCACAAGACAACAGAATGTCTTTCAGCATCAATCCGCACAACGCATCGTCTGGTGGTTCCGGTGGATACTATAGATTCCGATGCAAGAACTTCTTTACCCACAACTGCGGAAATTGGGTTTGGGTGAACAATTCGGCGTGCGCAGAGTGTTGTGTAAATAGACCCACTCCACTATGACTAGCTAGCCGGTCCATTCATGAAACAGAATCTAGAGACTAACTCTTTTGTTTCGGGAAAACCATAGGCTGCCGGTAGAGATCACGAGCAGACCGAGGCCATTCATGAGGAGGACGATTGGGTGAGCCGGCGACCCTATCCTTCCATAATCAACCCTGCTCTGGACCGTCTGCGCCATCGGTGTACCCCGGACCGGGACTCAGCTGCTTCTGCTGTTGAGCTGTAGCTCGATATTATCGTCACTCTCTTTTATGATGCTATCTCACCGTCATGTTCACGCACACATGCATCTACGGGGAATTTCCCGGCGCGCCGGTGTTATTACCACCAACGCGTTATACGTATAGGTATCCTCACGATAGGACTTGCAATGCTTTCCTTTTATTATCTGCTTTAATGCGAATTGTGACAGCCCCGTCTGTGACGTCTTTGTTTCGGGTTGAGTAATATGGGGCTCTACGATGTAACTGGGATTAAGGATTGTCTTCTTTCTATTTTGTGATTTGAACTATGCTTTCTCTCCTTTGTTTTCTATTAGTCTTGCGGTTGGTCTTGTGGTTTTCGTTTATTATATTATATATCGGAGTCATCTATTTTGTTATTTCTCTTGTCCTTCGCTCGCGTCCTTCAGATATGGGAGACGGAGAGAAGATAGGATTTTGTTTTCTTTCTTGTTTGTTGATGGTGCCTGGAGGAACAGAGGAGTTTGGTTTTTGTAATCCAGATCCGTATATACATGTTGGTACTAGAGAGATACCAAAATATAACACAAGTACACAGGGAGCTCCACTTTATTCTCTCCGGGCTCCCCACACCCATTCCCCCACACTGATCCCGAACAACGCCTCCATCACATCAACAACATGACGCCTTGGTAAACGCGGCCAACTTCAGCTACATATATTATTACCGGGGATTTCCGTTGTAAGTAAAGTTCAGCCTTTCCACAAATTTAGCCCTGGGGCTACGATAGTTATAATGTCATTTCTCTTCAGTTGCAATATACATGTACCTGCATCTGGAGGCGTATCTTGGTATGTCTCGCCCCCTCCACCCCTTCCTCCCACGTATGCCCGAACCCCCCACGCCCGAGTGATGTGATTTGGTTTTAATCGGTGGGTTTCTTGCTCCCTTGGTCGCGATCACACTCCCACTATTGATACGTTTTCCTCACAATGCCGCCGCCATTTTGCGGGTTCATACGACTTACTAATACACTTCTAAGGTACATATATCGGAGGTTTTATATATGTAAGGTATGCCCTGGGTGCCTCATGTACCCTACCCTAGAGATTCTTTGCATGAGGGCGCCAGTTTGCCTCGTATCCCTGGAAAGGCATTTGTTGGGGGGATGACAGGGGGGGGTTGCAAACGGCGGTACCTGCTCCCTTGCATTCCCTTTTTGTTTTTTGCGCACTGAAAATGGTTGTGATTGGTTGTGGTGTGGTGGTGGGTGTTTCGTGAAGGGCTTCCCTATGTAATGTCCATCCATGGGACCCGAGAGGCATGGTACTTCGCACATTCTCACTTTGAGTTGAGCGGAGGTAACTTTGCGATGTATGACGTATCATAACCGGCTGCGCTACGGTAGTGGCCGCTGGGAGGTACAGTGCAGTAAAGTATTTGACAGGGTTCGGAGAATTTGACAGTTGAGCTAATCACCGTCACACTTGTGTAGCAGTAAATCTTAGCTCAGTGCTCAGAAACTAACTCCCTTCACTAGTGGCAACATCGACCTCTGCGCGCCTCGGGTGTACGGGGGAAAGCTACGTACCTAGAAGCACTATATATCTCTTATTATAAGATAATGGATGAGTGTGAAAAGGGAAAGCCGATAGGGATTGGGAATTACCTACGTGGTAATGTTACACTACGTGGTAAAGTGATGGGGTACCAACTACGTGGTATACTTGGGCTGCGGGCGTGAGGCGAGTGAAGGAGAGTAAAAGTGAATTGGGAAAATGGAGGCAACCTGAGATCGTTTCGCGTATCTGAATGTGCCGTACGAGTGCTCTGGTAGCAGCGCCGGCAAAAGAAAGACCGGCGGCATGCGCGCGTATAGGAGGTATTTTAAGACCATGAGCAATTATGTTTCGTGGTACCACTGTTCAGTAGATTGAATAGCAGCAGTTCATTCTATATACAATCATTCCCTAGCGGGTGGTATGGAAAAGTCATACAAGTAACAGAAATTATCTCTACATAGGTTCCGTATTAAGTCTGCAGTGTAGATCGTTAGAGTTCCTTTGATTTTGATGTCTTGCTCGCTAAATTAACAGTGCAGCAAGTGCGCTTGGGGATTGAGGATTGATTTTATTGATTTTTCACTTTTTCACTTCATTGCTATAGCGATTAAGCCGAGGGAGAGGAGAGCTCCGGAGTGACGTTTGGGGGCGGTGGACAATATATGAAGGAAGCATTGGATATATCTACCTACTTCAGTACATACCACGCGGGGGGATCGTTATCTATGATGTACTATATTGATAACGTGAGAAAACATGGAGAGGGATGATGATGATGGGACGCATTGGGACAAGTATGTTTGCTTCTTTTCTGCTGCTGCTGCTTTCAACTCGGAGATGTCAGCGCCCGTCATTTCGGTAGGAGGAATTTAGGATCCGGCGGAATCTTCTTATGCCCGTTTGAATAGAATTCTCCAAATCTGACACATACCAGTAGGGGAGAGCAACAATTTGTACTCATAAAATTTATCAAAATATTTGAATACTATAGATACAGTCCCTAAGTGCATGTTCTTCGTTTTAGAAAAATAGATTCCTTTGCTTATAAGTAGAAAGCAGCGACCGCGAAGAGCTTAGATGAGGCCACATGGCCCTTTTTGCGTCCCTCGACTATTGTGTGGGGAACGGCCGCGGAACGGATCGGACAAAAATCCTTGTTTCCAAACAGGCCCTTATGCTGCAGCAGCGCTTGTTACGCAAGATACTTGTACTACGGCAGCTTGAGAAAAGGCTGGGTTTGAGATCTAAAGCCTCCCAGACCGCTTGCAAGCGTAGCGAGTAGGAGGTTGGAGTTGGAGCAGAAGATGACAAGACACACGTGCGCCTCATCGCCGTTCTCTTGACGTTCTGGGCATCAGGTTCGCAAAACGCGCTAAGTCCATGGAGAGCACACAGCTCGTGCTTCCTCTTCACTGGGCTTGCAATATGTATGTCTCTTTAATTAATTAGACATTCTCAGTGTATTGGTTATCGCCATCGTGACGTACTTTGCCTGTTAGTGATCATGAGTTCTGCATCCCTAGGTATATACCTTAAGCAGTGCAGCTGGACATGTCATATATTGGAATTCCAGTATTGCGGCACAAACACCGAGACACATTCAATCGGGCCATGGCGACGACTAATTACTGTACTTTACAGCCTGTGACCTACAGCATAGGAAAAGTAGGTAGCATGGCATCCCGCATCCTGGAAACGGCCAACCGCGGGCCGTTTCATGGGCTGACATGCAGAAGCTCCGCTAATGGCGACCCTGGTTCATGATTACATGATGAGCCATATCAGTAATCCCGTTTTTTCCAGATCTGATTATGGTTTAGCATAACTTCTGATAGGGCCTATATAGCATTTCTTGATTTTCTGTTTGTTTGCATGAAATATGAAGCTGGGACGATTCCAAATCGAACCAGATTCAGGTGCTGTATATGAGATGTACTCTATTGAGGTTCATGGTTGTTCACTGTTCACGTGGACTGTAAGATATTCAGTGAACACGGCCTTCTCCTCTCCTCTCGGTTCTCGACGCGGTGAAACCTACCATACTCAGTTCGTACGGGGCTTCGGAGTCTGACTTGTTTTTTTGCCTTTTTGTTCTAGCAGAAGCTGCTGTCATAGTTAGTCGGGAACAATTCTAGATATGTGAGGACGGGTTCCGAGGACAGCTTTGCTCACAGGTTTTGGTGGTTTCCATACGTTGTGATTCATCGCTATTGACGAAGGAAATATTGAGATTCTGTGATAAAGGATGCACAAATTTCGAAACAAGGGATTACCACGTATTGGAATCAAGGGTAGGAGGCGGACAACTTTGTGATTCACAGACCATCGTTTTAACGCATCTAGGTGTCTACGTACATATAACTCTCACTGTGATGCGTGAGGAAAGGCAGTCGCTCTTATCTACAGGCTCTACATGACACAAGTATAGTACACATATTCGAACCTCAACGCTCGGTATAGTAGAGTTTTATAAGTTACTATCTCGAAGCTCAGACACGAGATTTGCCTTGCTACACGTGACCGCTTGCTGCAAGATTTCGCATAAGAGTTGATTTAGAAGCTTCCCTTTCTAGAGCACGTACGTAAGTAACGGTCTAGAGTGGGCGAGACTTTCAATGCTAAGGGACGAGAAACTAGGACATGCAACGCAGGAGGATGGAAGGCCTGCATGGCATTCCTGGCATATATTTGCGTAGTGTAGGCTCCCAGATTGACGTTGCTGAGGCGGAACGGAGGAGTGGAATTGTGGTAGTCATACATATCCTCGAATTCCCCGGTTATTCAATCAGTTTGACATGTTAGCCGATGGCCGTTAATTAAGAAGATGCATCTCGGCTGCTGACTTACTCTACATAAATAGAGAGGTGGTTTGGCCCAGGAGGGTTAAGGGGTTAGGGTTGTCGTGAGGGCAGGGAATAAGTATCAAACCTTTCTGAGTGAGATGGAGATTATCCACCTCAGAGTTACAGGCCCAGGTAAGATTCAATCGTTAGCATATTTTAGTTCTAAATTGAGCACGGAGTACAGATAGGAGACAATGAAAGAATCCGACACTCCCATTTCTGGCAAGGGTCGGTGCGGTTATTGGTAGAGCACGTCTCGGTATCAACGAAAATGGCCAAAAGAGGTGTACCCTAACTTCCAACCTCAGGGTTCGCTGGCCCCTGATCAACACCCTGCTCTCACAGCATGTATTACCAGAAATAGGGCGTCCGATCATGGCACTCAGCCCCGATGATTGATCCGATATTTGAACCTTTTTTTAGATTTTCATCTAGATTAGCTATGAACCTGCCAGTTTGTGAATATGATGGGTATCATTTTGGCAATCTGAATGGCTCGCTTCTAGGACTCTAAGTAATACCACGGAGCGCTCTTACTGCATGAATTCCACTAAGATACTCTTCCACCTGGGGCGCTGGGATTGCTAATTCCTAGACCCAGTAATGAGTTACGTGGTACTGTACAGGTAGGGGAACGAGCAAATAGCACAAGAAAGACGCGGCATCAAAAACTTGCTGCAGGGGGCGTGAGATACCCGAGCTTGTTTCGAAGCTCCGCAGAGATCGATCTCAAATTGACATCTCATCAGACCCAAAGGTTGAAGCGCTGCAAGTGCCCTACCTCAGCAGGGCAGTATCTGAACATGGCACCAACAGCAGCAATGATCAACATTCAGGCCCAGTTTCCTACAGTTTTACAGATTTGATCTATAGATACTTCATACATTAGTTCGGACATGCCGGATATGTAATAGATACATAATCGGAGCATGGTCCGAGTATCCACTCTAGCATATACGTGCGAGGGATACTACACATTCCTTCGTAGTACCCTTGTAAGCCATACTTTCGTTTTCGTTTCGCAGCGAAAGGGCTTGCAAGCTCGACAGAGAAACCCTGGGAACGAGTGCAATCACACCAGTTACCAAAGTGTACGAAAGCACAACCCATGACTCGAGGTTCGTTGCAGATCCGAGAAGTGCAAAGGGCAGCATCGACAATCCTAGTTCCCTGTCACTGCCATCCATTATTCTTTTTGCAACATATTTCCGCATCGAGGCTACCGGTCTGTATCACAACGATCTTCTCTCTATGGTAGATCGTAGATTAGGAAATTGCAACTTAGTACTTTAATGGTGGCGCTGCTGGGTGCAATGCAGGACCTTTAAAAAAGAATACGAGAGCTTGGTTCTAAACTAGATGATTCTGAGTTGGCTGCGAATGCTTCGTCTAGTAAGTATATAAGTACTGAGTACCTTCTTCGGCTAGCAGGACCACTAACGTGGGGCAGATTGGACCATAGATTTCCATCACGTTCGGTGTCATTTTCTGCAGCGAGGCAGTCTTTTGAAGTGTTCCAGTATTTTTCCGTTTTGGAATGACAACTGGTGTGCTGTTTTTGCTTTAGGAACAACGCCGACTAGTGCACTATCTAGCCGTTTTACATACCCCGACTGATTACTCCTCTGGGTAGCTTGACTCGGCTGGCGGGCAAATGTAATCTGAACATGACTACTGCTTTGTCACTCTTCCCCCGAGTATGTGGTATCGAGGAGAGCAAACGGACATGGACAGACGAACAGACCTTCGGTGCGCTGCTGCTGCTGCATGCGTGGTCACATACAGGTGGGGTATTTGGGTGTTGCGGTATAGATCCAATTCTCGCAACCCGTACGAAAAGCCAGTGGATGGATGATGGAATTACTTGTACGATGCGGACATTGGAGTACAGAATTGCATTAAGTTCTCTTTTTTTCTCCAAGCTGGGAATTGCATCTCACAAAAGTAGGGAAAATTAGCCTCCATGGATCATGCGCATGGAATTTCCAAAAGACTCACCGCAAAGCAATTGCAACATGTTCTAGAAAATTCATGCGTCTAGCGTTCCTCCCAAACTATGCCAAAAACATCCAGACAAAACTAACAAATAAAGTTGTCATAACAAATTGCACCGACAACAATTCCATCACTTTTTCTCACTCGTACCAAACCTACTCAATCCATTCGTCATCGCTTTCTTCTACTTCATATTCCTCCTCCTCGTTCTCTGTCTTGATCCAATCCTCTTTGTACTCCTCCCCCTCCTCACCTCCTTGATCTTCTTCATCATTACCCTCAATTACGACAATCTCATCTCCAGCGTTCTTAGTCGCACTCCTCAAAAGTCTGCCGCTAGTAGCAACAGCGGAAGCAGCCCATGCCTCGTTAGAGGTGACATCCTTGTTGTCGCCGGGAGGGAATGCCGTGAGTTCCGCATTGGGCGACGAGTGTGGTTTCACGCTGATACTACTGACGACTGGCTCATTTTCCCACTCGGTCTCAGGTAAACCCGAAAGATCAGACAGCTCAGAAGCGAGGTCGTCATATCTGAGAGAGGTGGGAAGAATGTCGTCAACCTGCCCCTCCTCTGATGATGGAGGAGATGGTGGTGTGTCGTCGTCATATGCTCTTCCACTGTGCTGTGGACACATCATCTGCTGTTCCATTTGCGACTTCCCTTCTCCCTCTTCTGTCTTCTTGGTGGCGTTGGGGCAGGTGTAGGTATCGGCAATTGAGTTCGCAGTGGGCAAAGTAGTGGGTCCCTTGTCTATAAGACAGGTCTTATTTTCTTCCCCAGCAATCTCATTGGCGCAGCCTTCTTTCTGCATCACCCTCCCTTTGGCTTCAATGCCATTATTCGTCGCCTCCTCCCACTGCCCATCGTGCCTGTATTCACCATCCTTGCCCACTGGCTCAGGGGTGGTGGTTCCGTCCACCGCTGGTGTGGAGTGAGAAGCAATATCAGACTGAGCTATACGCTGATTTGCATGTTGACTATCCGTGACCCAGGTGGGGTTGACGGTTGCAGTATTGGTAATTGCGGTGGTGGTGGCTGTTGTGGTGGTTGCGGTGGTTGTGTCTGTTTCAGCTTTCGAGTTGGTGATGTTGATGTGAGGCGGCACCGGAATTGGGCTCCAAATGCGGGAAAGCGTGGGGTGCATCGTAATGACGATTGATGGTTGTGGTGGTGGCAGTGCTTGGAGAGTAGACGTGCTCCTTTCGCATCCGGATCCTCCTGTTGGTGGAGTCGTGAGTCCGAGGGATGGATTACATAGTCCTTGAGAAGTACTGGTACTTGCATCGGGGGTGGATAAAAGCATGGGATCCAGCACATCTGCTACTTCTGTACTCCATACGGTTCTTCGTTCTCCTCTTCCCGTTCTGTTTCTCGAGGTATCGCCAATGTTTCCAACAAATCCAATGTCCTTGGTCACAGGGCCCAAACCACCCAGGCTACTCTGAATTCCTGCCATCTCATGTTGTCCGATTCCAGCTCCGTCAGTGATTCCCATCCTGAAATCTCCGCCGAATCCTCCAGTCTCTCCTCCCCCCTCCTCCGCTTCCATTTCTCGCTTGATCCAGTCGTCGTCGTCGTCGTCCAGCTCGCCCTCGGATTTTAGCATCTTTCCCTTTTTTCTCGATCTAGAGCAATTAGATTTGCGTTTCCTGTTCTGTTGGCCGAAACTCTGCGGTAGATTCGGGTCGTTCTTAAAGCCACTGTTCTGGGCAGTATTCTTGCGGAGACGGGCCCAGCGCATACGGGCTGCAGCGGGGTTGATACCGAAGTCGGCGGCAACCATGTGGAAGTCGATCTATGCCTTATATTAGCCTAACGTGAATCTGATACGACTAATGGAGCAACTGCTATTACGTACATAATGGTAGTCGCTGCGGATTAGGCAAGAGTAGAGGAGGCGTACGTTCTCGTCCACCGGCGCTTTGGCCGGCATCGTGAAGGTATGGTTTGTTTGATGTGTTTTACGATCAAAAAGGCGATGAATGAGGATGGGAGATAATAATAAAGGATGAGTAGGGAGGAAAGAAACCCCAAAGCTGCAGTGTTATGCTCGGGTTATACCCCGACGAGGGCCAACTATTCGGAGGTGGTTCACTGTTCTGAGCAAGATGTGAGATGAATGAAACAGAAGAGAAGCTCTACGAAGGATAGATTTTACCTTATGAACAACGCCTAACGGTCTAGTGCTGACCGTAGAAAGTCTCACTAGAGCGGAGAACAAGGGAACGGGATGGTGCATATGACGAATGATTGTTTCACTAGATATCACTCGGTAAACATAAGCTCCACTATGTTACGATATGGAAGTTGGGGAGAACCGTATGCGTGTATTCTATGATACAGAGAAAAGCGAGAAGGAGAAAGATTCGAGATATATACAGGAGGCATCAGCCCCTGAAGCAGTACCATGTATCAGATGTCTAATATCATGTACATCTGTAATACTTTCCCCTCTTGCTGCACTCCATAAAATCAAATAAAAACAGCAAGAACTTCAGAACTAAGAAACTGAAGCAAATAAAAAGACATGGATGAAGGAGCCATCTGGTTGGCTGATAGCCAAAATGCAGGAAACTCCCCAGAAATCTATACCATCCCTGGAAACAGGAAAGAGACAGACAATAGTACTTAACATGGATAGATAGAACTGCACAACTAATACTTCCCCCAGACTAAGGTACTCACCAAAGAACAACCAAACAGACAAGACAACAGTTTCAATTCGGAGACTTGACAACAGACAACAAACCACAGACAACAGACAACAGACAACAAACCACAGACAACAGACAACAGACAACAGACAACAGACAACAGACAACAGACAACAGACAACAGACAACAGACAACAGACAACAGACAACAGACAACAGACAACAGACAACAGACAACAG
>Ga0307512_10004007_pt1 | contig 16453 bp, 18 predicted proteins | sample 14_EM_MG_FD_200267 | JGI IMG/M metagenome (GOLD analysis project Ga0307512, IMG submission 200267) | Populus trichocarpa ectomycorrhiza microbial communities from riparian zone in the Pacific Northwest, United States - 14_EM | ecosystem: Host-associated > Plants > Roots > Unclassified | place...
GATAATAGTGTAAGGGCACGTACGCCAGCGTTCGGCCTTATAGGCATACGTATGGTAATTATGGTATACGGTTGCAAACGTGGACTCGAGTGATAGTAAATATAGGTGTATAGGTAAGATTATCGCTAGAGATCTAAGTGTCGTGGCGAGCTGACTATATAGAATCGAAGTTACCCGGACCTGGGTCACGTGCCGCCGTTACATCGGCTGGGCAGACCATCTGCTATGCCGCGGGACAGTACCTTGATTACTGCTAAGGTGGAATCATGGTCCTGAACAGGGAGCAGTATTTGCGATAATGCAATTCATGTACCCAATGCCGTTGAAAATCATGTGGCCACTGAGGAAGTCATTTGGACTTTCTTCCTACCAGTGGGAGTTCGTATAGGGCTGCTGGAAGTGATCATCGAAATGATCTCTGTTGGAGTAATAGTCACCATTGACTGTTCAGGAGAGCAGAGAGCAATGGTGTAAGTTGCGGCCCAAAAGCCTCCAAATGGTAACCTGGAATACCTGCTACTGGATTACCGAGACACGAAGAGTGCACTGGATGTCAGGACTTGGCTCTCTTATGGGCAAATCATTCGAATTCTGTGCTCTTGGATATTCCTCCTTACCGCATCATCTATATCTATCGTGAATTGAGAACTAACATTTGCAGCTGAAGCCGGGATCATGAAAAGTATGGTGCATACACATTATCGACGAGATCTCCAGCAATGTACAGAGATATTGTGGAAGTTTTCAGCAAAGCTCAGTCAGAGACACTCCTGCCGGATCGGTCAATTGCAATCAATGTTGTGCCTGACTACAATGTGCTGTCTGGGCACATTTAAGACTTCTGGGAGTTGGGTGGATGGATATCCACGCTATTGAGTGGATCAAGATCACATACTTATGAGGCCAGATGGTGGATTTGGACATAGAGATCTGATGCCATATAGACGGAGTGATGAGTGGGAATTTTCTGAGGGTTCACAATTTGTCACCGGATCATGCATCAGCAACAAACCTAATTTGTGTCAGGAACACGTGGGTGTTCATGACCGCACGGATGGCTCGGACAGAACCTAGTACCCTCTCAAGGCGAATCGCGCACGACCCAACGTCCAATCGATGGGTCATGTCGAATACCTCCCCTGCTGGGGCTATTATACCATGCCTCTTATTCTTGCCACACGTGGTATAGTATATTACCCTGTGTATGCTCGCTTCCCCGGTCTCAGGGTTCCATTCCATTGTGTCCGGAATGTGGTGACCTATCAGCACCATCTGAACGACACGTAAGTTACACTCATCGCAGGGGTTCCACATACCTTGTAGCCTTGTCCCCAACTCCATGCACTGTTTATGCCCTTCACCAGGCCATATGCAACAGTTTACCTGTCCGCTATTGCAATTTATCGGATGCCGCACTCTCCCATGTATGTTGAACTCTGCGATGATGAGACTCATTAAAATGCAGCATTCGATTAGGAAACATTGCTTGCCGTTGCCTTTGCTTTGCCATTATCATAAGTTGTAGGTCTGAAATATACTGTCGAACTGTCTCACTCTCTAGTACTGTACCCTCAGTGCTGCAAAGTCTGCGTTGATTCATCATCGGCTTGCGATACTTCTTCCTCCACATCCCCATCCGCATAGTCGCCATAGTCGCCATCATACACGGCGACATCACTGGTTTCCACGTCACACCTTGTGAGTTCAGTTGCAGTCGGTCATGGCCGGCTGGCGGTCGGGATGGCATCGCGTGTGTTGATTGTGTCACCTTCATTGTCATAATCCTCGCAGCCCCCTCGCATCCCGAAATGCAGTTTGTCATCCGGACAACTCGTGTCGATCGGGATGTTTTGGTCAGTGGTTTCGATCCCAGCCCCCTGATGCGCCACCGCGGAGGTAAAATAGTCGAACAGAATCTCATTGTCAACACGCGCTGCTTCCGTGGTGCTGACCTCTGCAGGTGTTGGGTGATCCGCCTGATAGATCTCACGCCTGACTGTCGGAAGAGTGATTGTATACACCCTCCGTTGGTAGCTCTCGTGTAGTGTGTTCTGGGTATTGAACAAGAATCTTCACATGTCTGCAAAGCCAGACGAGGTTAACAACTGGTGACCCATTGCAGCGCAGCAGAATGCGTTCTTACAACTGTTGTTCCTGTAATTGGAGTAGTTTGACCGATCAGGTGTTTCCGCTTTCAGCTTTGACTTGGAAGCCTCCGGATGGACACCTTTGTCTTCTTCCCACTTCAGCAGGGCATGGCACAACGCAGTGCACCTAAACATGATTAGTGGAGACGGTATATGACTGTCCTTGTTGTCAATTATGGCATTAGAAAATCGATCAGCATAATTATTGTGGTTATTCGCTCAATGATGATGTTTGATGTAGATAAACCCTGAGATTGCCTCTGCCAGGAAGTAAAGTGGACTCTGGCCATTCGCTAGCAACTTTCAACTATCTCTGTGATGGATTTGGACCGCGTACAGCACCTTCCACACCCTCTGCCAAAGGACAAAGGTACATATTGTCCCCCAGAATGGAATGAATGAATTGCGAACACTCTGCATCGGATTCAACGCAGAGGAGATCATGAAGCTCTGGTAATTGGTACCGTGCGGATTGAATGTGATAGGATTGAACTTGGTCGGCATGTGCTCAAACCTGGTGCCGGTTTGGGCATGTAATATCTAACGTGGGCTGTTGCTCCAGCATACCTCTTTCAAGATGTCCTTTGTGCATGCCTCAAATCCTATGGACCAAATGTTGCTTTGCTGAATAGCAGTGTTCCAGTACTTCTCTATTATCTGCGAGTGTGGGTCTTCACCTAATGCTTTTGCAGCGCGTCACATTGCATAACTTACCATCTCTAAGTGGCTTGTACTCACAAACAGCTATCCATTCCACATCCAGCGCAGGATAAGTCTGCCCTTTGGAAATACAAGATGTGTCAAGCTTGAGCGACCAGATTGAAGGATGCTGCGACCACTGGATACCACTGATCGAGGTCTAGACACCCCCTGCAGTTACAATTGCCACTGCTTCTCACTCTGATTCTCTTCTGTAGCTCGTATTCTCAGTGGATTTGTGATTTTCAAGCTGCCTACTGGATTAGGGATGTGTGCAGACTGGATTTCAAGACCACAGAGAGGAGTGGGAGTGCTAGCGATAACCAATGCAATGCTGGATACACCACGACTGGTTGAGTCTGTCTGTGAGGGTCCTCCGGATGCTGGTGTGCTATGACTGCTTTCACCCAGCATGTCGGTTGGTGTAATCATCAACTGTTGCTGTGTTGCAGCCACGGTGGAAGTCACGCATTGGGTGATATCTGCCACACCAGAAGTGTTCACCAAAGATATGGGGGTGGAGTTCGGACCATGGGTTGTAGACGCTACCACAATCCCTCCTTGAGAGGGATCCCTCCAGCCAGCCGGTGCGGAAATCGCTCTCTTTGCAGTGGAAAGCTGAGAATTACCTGAAGGCCTACGCTGATCTTGTTTCCGAACAATTTGTACAACCGGAGTTCATTCAAGGGGTGGGATTTGTGGACGCATAGTGGGATATACATGTTCGACATGGGGAATGTTGGAATTATTTCCTCTGCATGCATATGCAACAGCAGGCAAGGTTGACTCCAATGGGAGGAACCATGGAGGGATTTGAAAATACTGGGAGGCACAGTGTATACCATGCTAGACTCTAAATCACTATCACAAGTGACGATACTTGGGGACCAGATCCCTCAACAAGCAATGAATTATCGTGTTCACTGCGATCAGATTACACTCAGATTATACTCAGGATTGATATCCAATGTCACAGCAAGGTCTGAAGGTCTATTTGCGCGGCTCGAAGGGTCTTAATGCCCACTTGGGGCAATGCTCACAGTATTGCACTCGTTCTTGGCACAATACTTTGAACCATCGATCCTGGATATCTTTAGCTTCCCGATGTAAATCGCCTTTTGGCACAGCTGAAAGTATCACAAAGGGAACAAGGACGCATTCTTTCACCTATGACATCTGTTGCGTGTGCTTTTTCCACCACAAGGCGTTGGTACCTATGTTGGATGGTTGCACTGTCGGGACAACATCAGAACTACGCAGTTTGCTCAGTGATGCACAACCTCTGAGCGGATATAATGCTCCGTGATGCAAAGGCAGTGACTGGAGTCGTAAACTGTCCACACTGGGAGTACTGAATCTCTTGTTGAGGATTCTCATGGATAAGATGACGAGTAGTTCTGTACGTTGAAGGCTGGGCCGTTTTGTGTTTGTTAATCAACAAAATTCACATGTTGAACCAAGAAATCGCCTGAACTGGAGTATATATATCCATTCATCCTGCATACACTAACTTTCTGATTTCCTTGCGTAGGATACACACTGAAAGAATCCAGATTTCGACATCATGTGACTTGGACAAAACCATGACTCTCGTTGCAAAACAAACCCGATAACCTAAACAACTTTGTACTTCCCCTCTGCGCTTCTTTCGGCTGAATGCAAGTGAATCATAATGGCAAGGTTTCGGATGTAGATTCATTTTCAACTCACCACGATGGCACCAAAGGGCAGCAGCAAAGGAGAGTGGAAGGCTAGGGCAAAGATGCCGACTTCGGTTATAAATCAATGTTTGTCGTTGGATAGAGATCTTATCACAGAATTCATCTTGGAACACATCTGTGGCGTCATACGGATAGACAATATTAATAGTGTCAAGGATGAGAGGGCAGGGAACCTGATGAATGATCTAAGCTTTCTTGATCCAGTCACGACTCCACACTTTTGAAAATTCCAGCTGATCTGGCCACATGGCAGGAGATAGTTTTTGCCATTTTGGGAGTGGTGGGCTGCATTCCGCTGATATATGGGGCAAATCTTTGACAAATCACGGGACCAAATGGCTAATTGGTGGTGGGACAACCCGAGTGCCATTCGGGATCAAGTCTATCCCTCTAAACAGCAGACAACCAGTTTGGGGAAGGTTGAACGGACCGGTGAGCATTTCTAATGGTCCGGTCGCCATGATCCCAGGGCAACAATTGAGCCACCAATGCCGTCTGTATGAACAAGGTGACTTGCTGGCCGTTAGACTACTGAATTGGGATGAGATAATCGATGGGCATGACGAGAATTACAACTGGGCGCAGTCCGGAGCAGTACGCTGAAGAAGGAGCCGTCCCGGAAATAGCGATGACAATGACGATGGCTGGGAGGAGGAGGACCGAGCGAGCGGTGAGACAGGGACCAGGACCGGGAAGAGAAGAACTGATTGGAAGGGGAAAGGGCAGGGGACTGAGGACGGGATGGGGAAAGGGAAGGGGAAGGGGAAAGGAAACAGTAAAGGGAAAGGTATTGTAGAACGGTAAGGGCACGTATGCCCGCGTCCGCCTGGGTGAGAGAATGGATTGTAAATGTAGTGATACGGTTACAATGAAGATCAGAGTCATCGTAAGTGAATATGTGTCTGGTGAGATCGATGGTAAGGATCATGATCGTCAGCAGCAGTCTATGTAAGGTTTTCACTTATCTGGCCTCAGGACATAGCACGGTGCCAACACTAACCTCTAGTTTATGACCTTGCCGTTACATTACCCCCTCTTCAGCCGCAGACCTTCTGGGCTGCATCTCTGCATACCAGAAAAGTGTTGACTATGAATTTGGCCTGGTGAATTCCCTAGGGGTTGGTGCTGGCGGGCTCGGGCATCAGGCCTGTGGATCACAGCCCCCATTGGCCTGGCCTGCCCCCACCAGCCTCGCCTACCCCCACAAGCCGCGCCGGCCCAGACATTCCTCGCCAACCCCCATTGGCCTCCCCTGCCCTGTTCGGTCTCGCCTGCCCCCATGGTGTAGACAAGGGCCGGGCACTGGTACTCGGCATTGGGCTCCGGCTTTGGCAGTCGGCATTGGGTTTTTCTTTCTTCATCTTTCATATATAAGTCCATAGTTTGCCTTGTATTTCGATCGACAGCTAATTCATGCTCTTCTCTTCTTCGCCATCATCTTCCGGTCTCAACAGGTCATGAGCCTGGCGCTGAGCTGAACTCGACGCCCACTATTAGTGTTTGTTAAGGCCTCTACTCTGCCCCGGTTCCAGTGAATCGAGCCAACATCTCTTAGTTTTCTTGTTTATCGTTTCTCCTCGGCCTGCCTGCATTGCACTGAATCGACGCCTAGTCGTACTGCCCCTGTTCATTGTTTCTTAACCTTTGCCCACCTTCATCGTCTCGCAACCTTCTACCTCCGCCATGTCGACCACGGCTACAACACTGAATGAGCCCAACTATCATTAATGGGCCATAGAAAAGAATGCCCCACTTCGAGCACACGGCCTCTGGAAATATGTATCTGGAAATATGAGTGACCCCAGGCTACTGAATGTAGCAACCAGCGACGCCTCCCCGACTATGCCCGCAGCTCATGACGCTCCCTATACCGATTACTACTTCTTACTGGAATCGACTGACATGTCCAACCTCGATCGTTTCTACCAATTCGTCTGCGATTGGGATTGCTGGCAGATGAACAACGATGAAGCATGCGGGCAACTCACCGCCCTGATGGAATCAACCATCCAGATACAGCACCAAAACCATACTGCGCCAAAACAGCTCTAGGATACGATCGAAGCCGACAGCGACAAGGTCACCAAGCTCAACGGTTGACAGGAGATAACAAAACTCATATCATGTCAACTCGAGTCATATCCCTCAGTCACCGAACAGATCTCAGCTCAGGACAAAGTAATCACTCATCTCGCGGAATGCGACATCACAATCGAACACTCTTGGACGAAATTTCACATCATGGCCAACCTCCCTAACACCGAAAATGGCGAACCATTGCATCCACACTCAGGCCCAATGAGAAGGCTGACACAGTTGCAAGTATTGTTACCCACATCCTATTCTTCAAAGCCCGCCTGTGTAGGGCCCGCAGACTTGCTCCAGATCACACAATATTTATAACAATGAATGGCCAAGAATGACAATCGAATGGTGAACAGAGCAACGACACAAAGGGCGACCATTAGAAGAACTAGGCCATGTGCCATGAGTGTGGAGTAAAGGGCCATATCAAGGCCAAGTGCAGGAGGAAGAATAAATGGGCCTTGTTAGAGAAATTTGAAAGTGATGCTAACGTGGCTTCGACCGCATCAACATCTACTGCCGAGTCAGAGTCGTTCCTCTTCTCGGTCGTACATTCCGACCATACCCCAGAGTCTACGCCAGACACGGTGATCACGGTCAATGTGGCATCCGCAAACTGATCTGCCACTTATCCGTTTCTTGAGACCGGCGCAACGAATCACGTCGCCGGCAATTGAAACCTCTTTGAGACCTTTCACTCCATGCCACATGGGGAGCATTGGGACATGATGGCAAATGACAGCTTTGTCGATGCCGAAGGCTCTGGAAGCATTACGTTTTACCTTATCAGGCCTAATGCAAAGCCCGCGAAGATGGTCCTGCAACATGTCCTATATGTGCCGGCCTGCGGCACAAATAATCTCGTCAGTATCATCCAGTTAATGAGGAAGGGAGTTAACTTCGATTTCAACCTTGATGGAGCTACGGTGGGCCTTGGATCAGTCTGCGTCTACAAAACACCCCTCATCAACAGTCAGTTCGTGCTCAAAGCATTTGCAACCTCAGCATCGATCTCGAGAACCTCTGTAGTAATTGATGATGCTCCAAGCTCAGCTCCCAGAATCTCCGGGGTGTATCCCATCTTCCATTCCGCAGTTGGTGATAAAGCTATTCTTGTTTAGCATGCTCGCCTCGGCCACCTCTGTCTGCCAGCTATCAAACAGCTCCAGAATCCAGTCAAATGTTTCTAATTGGTTGCTAAGAACCCATCGACATGCCTTTGTGAGGCATGTATCATGCGCAAGATGTTCGGGAAGCCTTTCCAGCACTTGGAGGATACGGCAAAGACTCGACTTCTTGAGTTGATTCACTCCGCTGTGATCGGGCCAATGCAGACTCGGATGATGCGCGGCTACCGATATATTATGATCTTTACCCATGACCACTCTAGGTACACCAATGTCTACTCGATGAAAACCACATCGGTGGCTCGAGCGAAGTGCAAGGAGTATGTGGCGAAAGTGGAGAAGCAGCACCCAAAGTCGAAGGTGAGTCAATTTAGAGTTGATGGCGGAGACGAGGATCCTAGTCGTGAGAGGTTTCTCGACTACTTAGCCGAGGAAGGCATAATTAGTGAATTATCAGCCTCATACTCGCAGCAGCAGAATGGCATTTCGGAGAAATGCAATGACATATTGCAGCACCCGACGCATTGTATGCTGAAGCACACTGGGATGCCGAACAATCTGTGGACCGAAGCTGTACGCACAGCAGTATACATCAAGAATTGAAAATCATCACGAACTGTCCCCAATTTGACCCCTGTTGGCAGATGGACCCGGTAGAGGCCTGCCATCTCCCACCTTCAAACTTTTGGGTGCCTAGCATCTGCGGGGATCGATGGCGACATCAGGAAGAAGCTTTATAACCATGCCTACAAGTGTATGCTCCTGGGATACTGAGCAGAGATATCGACACAATACCAAATTATGGATATTGGATCGGGCCGAGTATTCATTGCTCGAGATGTCAAATTTCATTTGTCTACCCCATATCACCAGCTACTAAAGACTAAGCCTGCAATGATCACCCTTAAACCAGCCGAACAGAATCAGGATTCGGAAATTGAGGATGAGCCTCCCAAGCCGAAATTCAAGGTAAAGCCACCCAAAGTCATCATAGAATCCCCGAAAGCCATGGTAGAGCCTCCAGAAGAAGCTGCTTTGCGTCGTGCAATTAATCCAATTGACCAGTCGGATGATGATCTGGTGCTGCCGCCTCAGTCACCGCCTCCAAAGCCAAGAAGGAGCATACGAAATGCATCCAATGTCAGCATAGCCACGATGATCAAGCAAGGCCCTAAGACATACCATGCAGCATTGGATGCAGAAGAAGCTGAGCAGTGGAAGGAAGCTATCAGCAAGGAGGTAGCATCAATGGAAAGTCATGAGGTTTTCACCTTCGTTGAGAAAGTCCCGGAAGGTGCTAGTATGCTTGGAAGCCGTTGGATTATGGGAAGAAAGCCAATGGCCAATGGAACAATTGAGACATGGAAAGTTCGACAAGTCCGCCACGGCGATCTCCAAAGGCTTGGCGTAGACAATGACTTCACCTCGCCCCGGATTGATTCAGCCCCGGTTTGGTTTACACTCGGCCTTGCAGCCTAGCCCGACCTTGAGATTGCTGTCTTCGACATCCCAACTGCTCTCCTTGGCTGCCCTCAGAATCAGACTCTCTATACGCGCCTCCCTGATGGCGAATGGCCCGATCCATATGGCCACACCACAGCCCCCGTCAAGGTGAATGACACTTTGTACGGCATCGAGCAGGTGAATCAGGAGTACAATGAAAAAGTTGTTGACTTTATATTTGATGATCTCAATCTCCAAGTCTCAATTGCAGCTCCTGGTCCCATCTTCGGTGGCAATCTCGGCGAACAAATGTCTTCCAAATCCCCGTCTTCATCGAGGATATCATGAGTATTGGGAAATCGGTCCTGGTTACCTCCATCGCATCTCAACTATAGGATCGCTTCCAGTCAGCTTGCCATGTTCCTGTGCCTCACACCTTCCAATATCTCGGAATGATGGTCACTCAAGATCTCAGCAAACAATCAATTGCCATCGACAAGATTTGCTACATCAACCGAGTACTTGACAGATTTCAGATGACCGACTGACGGAAGCGCTCACCTCGGATCGAGACCGGCTATAAACTCCAAGCCATTCAGGCCAAAGAGCAACCTTTTGACGCTATAATGTACCAGAAAGCCATTAGTTCGACTCTGTATGACGCTCTCGGTAATGGTCCCGATATCACCTATGCAACCTTAGTCCTAGGCAGATATGCCGCTCAGCCTTTGACTCTACACTGGGAAGCAGTGAAGCACCTACTTCTATATCTCCGCGGCACATGCGACTACAAATTTACCATCTAAGACACATGCCTCGGGCATGACTCTCAGTCACTGTTGTGCAACGCCGCTGCAGACTTGAGGGGAGAAGCAGACAAGCGCAAATACCCCTCAGGAATCGTTGTCTATGCCCTTCGAACCCTCCTGTGTTATAAGTCAGAGAAGCAGAGCCATGTAGCCCAATCGAGGATGCAAGCAGACATGATTGTCACAGCGTAACGCAAAGTGCAGATCAACTGGCCCCATGATCTCACCTCTGAGATCGGAATTCTGAAGAAAGCTAGCACCAGGTGTATTGTCAATGACGGCCTAAACTGCATTATGACACTCAACTCATGCAACTTCCAATCTGATAGCCGGCACTTCCGAGTCCGGTACCACTCGATGAATGAAGCCATTGCCACAGGCGAGATCGAGATCGAGCGCGTGGGAGGTATGGAGATGCTGGCTGATGCGTTCACTAAGTCCTTTGAGGAAGGTATACTCGGCGAATTTGTTGAGGACATTGGTCTCGGATAGGATCACAGGCATGATTTGGATTTTCGCATTTCATTTGTGTATTTGGATATACACTGTATGTTAAGATACTCTCTGGATTTAGATTTAATGGGGTTTGGAAACTCGGAGGAGAATCTCAGACTTGGTTTGTTTCTTTGGTTTCATATTCATTCTATAGAAAGCCTTGGGCCAATGGGGGCGTATTGACGAGGGATTTGGCCCGGTGGCTTCCAGTGTTTGGTGCTCGCCTCCGCGGGCATGAGGCCAGTGACTTATGGCCCCTATTGGCCTCGCCTGCCCCCACCAGCCTCGCCTACCTCCACAAGCCTCACCTGCCCCCACAAGTCACGCCAACCCCATCGGCCTTGCCTGCCCCGATCGGCCTTGCCTGCCTTCATGGCGGGGTGGTGGACCAGGCACTGGGACTCGACATTGGGCTCCAGCTTTGGCAGTCATCATTGGGTTTTTCCTACTGTCTGTTTCATATATAAGTCCATAGTTTTCCTTTTCTTTGGATCGACAGACTATTCATCATCTTCACTTCTTCTCCATCATCTTCTCGTGTCAACAAAAAGGACAAAGAAACAATCCAATGAAACCAATCCCACAATCTTCCTGCGAATAAGGTGTACCGGGAAACTCCACCTCAACTTGACTGTGATCTGAAGGTGGTAAAACCTGTGCCGAGGTCATTTGTACTGGACCGCATGCAATCACAAAGGAAAGAAGGAAAGAACCCCAAATTGCTTACTTTCATCCACTCTCATGGCTTTCCTTGATGGCTCAGATGGAATTCTTCGACCAGCTCCTCCGCATTGCCGAGGTTTTTCGTTTGCTCCCAGCTCGTAAAGACATATCTCTATCCTGCCCATTGAATGACGTAATGGAGCTTCCGATATCGCCGTTTGGTGTCAAGTATATGATCAGCTGCCCAATCTTCTTGGACATTAATAATTATCGGTAGAGGTTCGTTTGGTGGCTGGCCTCAGACTGTAGGTGACTAAAGATTGAGTTGTGAAACATGCAAATTGTTCTGGTGCCGGATTGTGTTCGGCAGGTCTGAGTTGTATGCATTCCAATTGATGAGTTTCCTCACAGTGGACGGTCCCGCGCATGTGTAGTCTAGCTTCTTAGATGGCCGAGTTCTCCAGAAGTGCTTGGTCGAGAGCCAAACTTTGTTTCCAATGTCGAACGTAACCTCCTTTCCACTCGGGTATTTCGTCTGCCGCGGCCGGCATTCCAATCTGGTCCCACAGACAGTCCGATGAGTCTCAACCAATCCCTCGAGCGTAGCGTCCGCTCGGAACTCCGATGTTCGATGTGACGCTTTCGGTGTTTTCAACTGCATCTTCTCAGCAACTACTCTACGTTGCGTCAGAAACACACGCATGTTCGAGACTGCTCTGATGGCTCTGACAGAACCTCGTACCCTCTGACAGAGAATTACACGCTACCCTTCGCGGAGGCAATGGGTCGCGTTCCATACATACTCCCTCACTTTGTGGTGACGTTTACGTACAATAAGGGCACGTGTGTTACACCCTTCGCAGAGGCTACGGTTATGCTCAAGCCGTTTACACAACACCTCGCAATGTTAAATCATAGCTACTACTTATCGTCCAATCATTTTCAAAACTTATGCATTCAGTTTGAATTCTCATCTATGTATCTCTGTATCTATCTAGCTACCTATCTACACACGGCATATCTGGACTGGCAGCACGCGGTGATTGCCAGCAATTCGAGGTGCCCCTGAAGATGACAATCGAGTGAACTCAGAGATATACACCGAGGCTGTGATCGAGCGAGTTTGGAGATGCAATTGGAGACCCAGATTGAGTGAACTCAGAGATGCACTTAGAGGCCGAGAGCGAGTGAACTCAGAGATGCTCTTGGAGGCCGTGATGGAGCAAGTTAGGAGATGCACTTGGAGGCCATGATAGAGTGAGTTTGAAGATGCACTTGCAGGCCATGATCCAGCGAAATTGGAGATGCACTTGGAGGCCGTAATGGAGCGAAATTGGAGATGCACGTGGAGGCCGTGATCGAGGGAGATTGGAGATGCACTTGGAGGCCATGCTCGTGGGAACTTGCAGGCCTTGATAGAGCGAGTTTGGAAATACACTTGGAGGCCCTGATCGAGCGTGATCTGACGAGTACTTGGAGGCGGTCGATCGATGGTGCACCGGGTGATGTGACTCTATTCATCAGGTAGTCAACTCCCAACCGTGGGAATGTGACAATGTGAGTTTGCCTGTGAGCTCTAATGGAGAGCTGGCTGATGGCGGTCGATCGTGTTGGGAGGTACGCCGGAAGCTGAAGATACATTCAGGGGCCAACTCGTAATCATAAGAATCAACGGAAGACAAACAATCTTGGGTGGATGCTGTACTTGGTGTATGCTGTACTTGGTGTATGATGTACTTGGTATATGCTGTACTTGGTGTATGCTGGACTCGATGTAAACTCATGATCATGTCTTGGAGAAATACAGAGGGATAACTTAACTTACCATTCTGCGATTATGGTTAAGTTGGGAAAGAGAAAGGGAAAGATGGGGGATGACGATGGGAATGATATGGAGTATACGAGCGGATATCAGAAATCATGGGTACAACATGCCTGATTGGGGTGGGAAGACCTCAGATCGGTGTTATTTCCCGCCAGATCGGGACTCGTTGCTGCCATATCGGGGATGGTCAATTGACTCGCACAGGAAATTCTCTAAATCCCAGTTCCTCATGATGAAATCCGCCGATCTCTCACTTTCATGTGCTCAACTCCACCATCACCTCAGAACACGAAGTTAAGTCATTCTTCTCCATCTCTCGATGCCACAATCATGAGTTAACACAGAGTACAGCATACATCAAGTACAGCATCAAACCACGATCGACAGTCTCCCGCTCCTAGCCGGGTTTCTCATCTCTCGGCGGATGTTGTACTCAACTCTCCACATTCCCACAATTACAAGGTAACCAATGAATAGAGTTTCAGCTGCCGTCGCGCCTCCCTCCAAATTGACCGTCTCCAAGTACTACTCCAATCTCGCTCGATCATAGCCTGCAAGTTCATCTCCAAACTCCCTCGGTCATAACCTCAGAGTTCATCTGCAAACTTGGAGAATCACGGCCTCCAAGTGCATCATGTGAGTTCACTGGATCTCGGCCCCCAACTGCATCTCCAAACTCCCTCGATCAACCCCTCCAAGTGCATCACCAAGTTATCTCGACCTCGGCCCTCAAGTGTATCTCAGAGTTCATTCGATCTCAGTCTCCAAGTGTATCTCAAACTCACTCAATCAAGTACGTCTTCAAGGAGTGTCGGCGGTTGGACAAACATACAGGGGTAACGGAGCTGGACAGTGTGACAGGGAGTATATATTCGGCAGACCCCGGAGTAGGTAGACATCATCTCATTTCCATCTCCCCTTATTATTCAATGAAAATTCATAATCTATCTTTCCTGACTTTTGGTCTCACTCGCTCTGTCGGAGATCCAGGCAGTTGCGTGGATCCTTACGGCTGGGTAGTATCATATCTTTTAACCTTTCTACGCTCCTCAAGGTTGAAGTAGACGGAACACGAGGAGAGATTTTCGCACAGTCACCCATAGCAATGCAATCCCTATGCAAGCGTATACCCAATGAACCCATTCCGACGTATGGACACAGTTGGCCACAACGCCACAGTGTTTGTTCGAAATAGGCAACCAACGAAGCGAGAAGGAACGATGAAACCGCGATGGGAGAGCGATATGTAACGCGACGCATTGTCCTGACGCTGGGCGCGCAGGCATCAGCCACCGGGGTTTCTCTGACGGCTCTGACGGAGCGCGTCCACTCTTATGGAGCCTTTCTGCCCGGAGGTGAATGTTTTTTGCTGATGCTCAGGGTTCGGATGGTACATGGCCCAGAATGGTCTCCTCGTAGTCAAATCGTGCACTGAAATGTTGTAAATGTATTCCGCCAGAGGAATGAGTTCGACCCAGTTATACTGCTTGTAGTTGCTGAAGCCTCGAAGGTATTGTTCCATGGTCTGGTTCCGCCGCTCGGTCTGGCCATTGTCCTACAGGTCCAAGGCGGTCGATAGTCGGTGGTTGATTCCCATGTGGGAGCAGACTGTAGTCCAGGATTAGCAGGTGAACTGCGTTCCACGGTCAGTGACGATATTGTTTTGTACGCCGTCCTTGAAGATCACGTGATTGAAAGACAAAAGTGCCACTTCCGGTGAGTCGATATCCCCTTGTCAGGATCGGTCATTTGCTGCCTTTGTTATTAGGTCGAATGTAATCACAATCCCGGTGTATCCCAACCTGGTTGAGTTCATCACGTGGGTGACGAAGTCCATTGTAATTCCGTCCCAGGAGTTGCACAGTGGAGGCAGCGGCATGGTTGCTCCATATCGTGGGCGGCGTGGTGCTTTGATTTGGTGGCACACTTCGCAACCAGCAACGGACTTCCATACCGTGGTGTCGAGTCCCAGCCAATATAAGGCTTTAGCTACGAGTGCAACAGTCCTAAGAACTCCAAAATCCCCAGATTCAGGGTTGTCGTGAAAAAGACTTATCACTTGATTCCAGAGCGCTTCTGGCATGTATATTCTCCGTTCAAAGGTGAGGGCACCTGCGATGACTTTCCAATGCATATCCGCTTCCATATCGATGGAATACCTTTCATCCACGGGTTTTACGTGTGTCAGGTTTACGGATCGTATTCTTCATGTCAGTCGCTAGTTGATCGGTATTCTGAGCTTCCTTGAATGCTGCTGTGAGATCATTGAACTGATTGACGATAGATGCCGCCAGGGTTGCCAAGAGTTGTGCAGTAGGTCTTTCGTAGCCTTCTTCGTAATCAGGTCGCCTTCATGGTCCATCTGGGGGATCCGTTTTCCCTTCCAGGTGTTGAATAACGAGGTCATATGATGTTATGATCTTAGCCCACCTCGCTTGCCTCCGGGAGAGCACTTTCGACGTTTGGCAATACTCGAGATTTTTGTGGTCGCAGTGTATCAGGATCTTGCGATTGGCTCATTCGAGATAATGTCGCAACTGTCTCAATGTCGTCACGATGGCTAAGAGCTACCAATCGTACGTGTTGGAGTTGTGTATGGCAGGGGAGCTCTGGCATGAGAAGAAGTTGACCGGCCTGTTTCATTGTTGTTGTTTTTTGTTTATTCATACTGTGTGCACTCTTGACAGAGTATGACAGGACCTGATCTCCCCTCCGCCTCCGGGCTAGCCGGCTGGATGGCGGAGCTCCCCTCCTCTACCCCTCATCCCTGCTGACAAATGAAAGCTCAAAAGAATGACCAGGACAGAAATGAGATGGAAAAGGAAAGATATATGCCCGCTACTGCCGCTCCCAGCACTTGAGTCAGGCTCTGTGCCAGCTCCATCCCTTTGTTGATTTGAGCGGGAACTTACCGACTTCATTAGCCACCAGGAAGTCCACCACCCCTTGATCACACTCATCGCTGGACAACAGCTCAGAGATCTGAACGTGTCTGCATCTGGCCACTTTCCAGGACATCGCTTTTGCCACCGCCTCACAACCCGTCATTTGCTGGTCTCTCCACCGGCTGCAGTGGCGAAAGAGGTGTTCCCGTGTCTGGGCCGCTGTCCAGCTTTCGCCGCCGCACCACCAGCTAATGTTATCCTCTCAATGGCCGAACTGTTTCAGTTACACTCCTGTGGGTGCATGGCCGGACTGTAGTTTGTAGAACCTGGCGGGCAGCGAGTTGACCGACCTGAGAATGCTGAAACCGTCGTATGGGTTGCACATACCAGCGATCGCGAAGCCGCTTGGATCCACTTGGAGGAAGATAGCCTTCGCCAGTGTAAGGGCGCGTACGCCAGCTTCCGGCTGCGTACCGATATAGATGGTAATTGGGTGGATACGGTTGCAAACGTGGACTCGAGTGATAGTATATGTATAAGTGTAAGGTAAGATT
>Ga0307512_10004008_pt1 | contig 16452 bp, 5 predicted proteins | sample 14_EM_MG_FD_200267 | JGI IMG/M metagenome (GOLD analysis project Ga0307512, IMG submission 200267) | Populus trichocarpa ectomycorrhiza microbial communities from riparian zone in the Pacific Northwest, United States - 14_EM | ecosystem: Host-associated > Plants > Roots > Unclassified | place...
GTCTGATGACACGTGCTTGACCATTGTGATAGAGGTGACGAGACAAATCAAACATCGTCTCAGAATGTGGTGTTTGAAGTTTCATCAGCATTACACACTGAATTTTTATTTTAGCTATATATATATATATTTTTTCTATATAAAGATTCAATTACCCTTTAACCCACTTGAGAATTATAAAAACAATAGAATAAATGATGAAAGTGCCTTTTAAATCCAAAGCCAAGAGAGTTTTATTCCAAGGGGCATTTAAGTAATTGCACCATGAATAAAACCCTTAAAAGTAAGAAAAGCCCCTTGACCTGTGTTAAATGTTTTTTTTTTTTTTTGTTTTTAAAGGTAATTTAGTAACTATACTATACAATAAATATTTGAAAATACCAATCAACCCCAATCAATTTTATAATGACAAATGGGTTCTACGGGAAAAAAAACCTTTGTACCCCAAGATGAAGCTAAGTGAGTTTGCACTGAGTGAAACAATAATTTCATTGTAGAAAACTACAGTGAAATGAAAGTGTGGAAACAGTAAATGAGCTGTTTTAGCTTTTGTTACAGTGAGCTCCTCTTTTAGCTTTTGTCATGAAGGTTTAAAAATGAGACCGGGTTGGGCCTTGGGCCGGCCTAGCCGGTGGATATATCTCCTTGTTGGATATCTGCCATAGCTCTGACTGTCCAAGAAAAATACAAACTTTTTCTTATACGCGTGGACCCAGCAACATATAGGTAGTGTCGTAGTGATGTACCTTTTAGTTTTTTACCTTGTACTCTTTTTCCTTCTTTCAAACACTGAAAATACTCCCTTCATTTTTATTGAAATAACATATATTTATTTTATTTATAATTTATAATTTTATACCATTATAAATTTAAAATATCCTGAAACATGATGATTGCTGTATTAGCCAGCACAAGCTGCCATACATATCACCTATCTGTTAAATCTCCGCCCTTCCTGCCTTATCATACCATCTCTCCCCTCTATCTCCTCCTCTTCTCACCATTTCTTTCTAAGAGCTTCATTTCAAAACCTCTTCAATGGTTAGGTCCTCCTCAGCATCCAACCTCTGAAAGCCGCCCTTCGTTGCTCGCAGCTCTTTAGCCTTCTTTACTCAGAATTGTTTTCCTCGAATACATATGCTTTCCTCTGCTGCAAGTCTTATTGGTTCGAAACATCAAAACAGTCATTAAAAACCCCTTTCTCTGTCTTCTTCAATTCTTGAAGTTGCAGAACTCAAAAGAGTTCTGCTATTTGGTAATTATTTCTTGAATTCCATATATATATATATAACAATTCTTGAGCTGGTCCATGCCATTAATGTATACATGTCCTTGTCCAGAAAGCTGCGTTTTTTCTTTCTTTCCCAGTTCTGAAATGCCCTGCTGTTTCAATCTTATGCTGTTCTTGTTCGTTCTTTCGTTTTCAAATTTAAACAGTAATTCTCTTGGTTGGTATCGAATTCTTTCTTTCTTTATCTATTTTAGATGCAAGAGGGTGCTGGGATCTTATCCTCTTATCTGGACTTTCTTAACAAACTTGTTTTCGTCCGCGCAGTTATTGCAGAGAAGAATTATTTTATTCCGGTAAAAAGGAACGGACTCATTAATTCATTGAGATTTGTTGAAATATAGGTACACTTGGGTGATTTGTGCTCGTTGAAACAAGCAAGAGCTGAAAATGGCACCTAGGAACAGTCGTGGCAAGGCTAAAGGAGAGAGGAAGAAGAAGGATGAGAAGGGTATCGATTTATTTTCCAACAGAACATTGTTCAATTTATATAATAAATCGATCATGAAGACCCTCTGGAGTCCATTTTATCAGTCACAAGCTAATGTATCTAATGTTCTAATTGACGACTTGTGCAGTTCTCCCTGCTGTTGCTGATATCACAATAAACCTTCCCGACGAGACTCATGTTGTTTTGAAGGTTTGGTGCTCCGGAGTCATGGTTCTTAATTATATTAGCAAATTCTTTCCAAGGAATTGTCATTTTTGCTGCACTTACATAGCTAGCATCTTCTACTCGTAGCCGTCTCTACATTCCTTATAATTTGGCAGGCATCTTTTGCTTGGTTAGGTTCCGCAAGCTTGATTTTTTGGAAGGTAGCTTGAATACTTTAGTGCTCCAGCCATGGTTGTGTGCCCGCCATGAGCTCATTGGCTGAATTGGAATCTAATTTAGGCAATAATTAACTGTCCCTTTTCTGGTCATTATTTTACTTTTCAGAGTTTTTTTAACATTTTTTTATATTGACGTATCAAAATATTTAAAAAAATATATAAAAAATTAAATAAAAAAAATTGAAAAAACGTATTAGCCTGGAGACATTAATCACTGGTTTTTGAAAGGCATGGAAACAGTGGAAAACGTTTTAGATACGCTAGCAAAACTTTCAGAATGGTGTCACTCTTTTCAACAAAATGGGTTTGACAATATCTTGATTTCCTCTCTAACTCGCTTGAACATGTGATTAGTAAAAAGATGCATGATATGACTTGATTGCAAGCAAAACCTGTCCTCTTCTTGCTCGTTTTCCCTTTCCTGGCATGTGCTCAGGAGAAAATATAGTGGGCATTTGTTACTCTTTTGGCATGTATTCATCTGCCCTCTTACTGCTAAGCCATGTATCAATCTTGAGCAGGGAATATCAACAGACAGGATCATAGATGTTCGTCGGCTTCTATCGGTGAATACTGGAACGTGCTACATCACAAACTTTTCATTATCACACGAGGTGAAGATAAAGAGTAAAAATTATTGACTCTTGTTTTTTTCCTACATATACGGTGTCGTGTGGGTGTTTTAGTGTCGGTCAAGTCCTCATGATCAATTAAGCATGACAAGATTAATCAATGCGCTTCACTATTGATGTCACGTGAGCGGAAAATCTAACACACAGGATTTGCTCTGATTGTCAAAGACGATCAAAACGTGGGGCTTTCCATTTTTCAACTTTTTTTTGTGTCCACCACCGAAAAAGAAAGGGGCATTAAAGTAATTTGACTTTTCCATGTCTTATTGACAGGTCAGAGGATCGCGGTTAAAAGACACGGTCGACGTGTCAGCTCTCAAGCCCTGTGTGCTCACTCTGAGCGATGGTAAGAAGCAAAAACCCCCCGGAAACAAACGGTGCCGTTTCATTCTTTAAGCGACAGCGTCTAGTTTTACGTGCTTCATTCTCCATTTATTTTTCTCGTTGTAACAGAGGACTACGATGAGGAGCTTGCAGTGGCGCACGTTAGACGACTCCTCGACATCGTGGCATGCACAACGTGCTTCGGTCCATCGGCGACTGCGCAGGATAAGCTCAAGTCCGATACTGGAAAGAATGCGCCGGCTGCGCAGGATAATAAGACTTCTAAGAAAACCACCACCAAATCTCCATCCACCGCCGCTATCTCCACTAAGAAATCATCGTCACCAAAATCAGCATCGAAAGATGTTCCAGTGGACGCAGAGGGAGAAATGAGCCACTCGTGCCCTAAGCTTGGGAGCTTTTACGAGTTCTTCTCTCTCTCGCATCTCACCCCTCCTCTTCAATGTACTCTCTCTCGCTGATTAAAAATAAAAGAGCGTAATTTTGAGATAATTGAGGGTATAATTGGAAATGATAGAAAATGTGATTGGTGTTGTTGCAGTTATAAGGAAGGCAACGAAAAGAGAGATTGATGAGATTTCCGTGGATGATCATCTTTTCTCGCTTGATGTAAGATTGTTTTATTTATGAATTTGCTTTTATCTTTTGACAAGGCTTTTTTCTTAATTGTTGTTGAAATGATCAGGTGAAGCTGTGCAACGGGAAGCTGGTTCAGGTTGAAGCTTGCAGAAAAGGGTTTTATAGCGTTGGAAAGCAGAGGATTTTATGTCACAATCTTGTTGATTTGCTAAGGCAGCTTAGTCGAGCTTTTGATAATGTTAGTTTCACCACCTTGCTCAATTTGTTTGGGCTGAGTTTTTTTTTTTTTTTGTATTGAATAATATTCGAATTGGTGCAACCTGTATCATTTTTCGGCTGGAATCCATGAACTTTCTTAAAAGATCATTTATTGTTTGGATAAACAGTTAGTGTCCGTGCACATGACATATTCTTTTCCAATATTTTTCTGAGTATGAAGTTTGGTCTGTAAATGAACTTAGATTTATCTTTTCTTGAGATACTACGTTGCTTTCAGTTTAGACTTTGTTGAAGTGATATGGATGTCATGTCTTATGTGCCAGGCTTACGATGAGCTCATGAAAGCATTTGCTGAGCGTAACAAGGTATCTAACCTTTGTGTCGATTCTTCTCTCACAAAAAACAAGGGAAATAAACTGTTCACTTGTGATTTAATGATTCTTGCTGATGTTGCAGTTGTTGTTTCCAATTTTTAACCTTTTTGTTGCTTCCTGGCCTTTTATAGTTTGGGAATCTTCCGTATGGTTTTAGAGCAAACACATGGCTTATCCCTCCTGTTGCAGCACAGTTGCCGTCAGTTTTCCCTCCTCTCCCAGTTGAGGATGAAACATGGGGAGGAAATGGGGGTGGTCTAGGAAGAGATGGGAAAAAAGATTTAATACCCTGGGCTGATGAGTTTTTGTTTGTCGCATCCATGCCTTGCAAGACAGCTGAGGAGAGGCAGATTCGAGACAGGAAAGCCTTCCTTCTTCACAGCCTATTTGTCGATGTTGCTATTTTCAGAGCCATTAAGGCTGTGCAACATGTAAAACTAAAGCCAGATTTATTGGGTTCGGTTGCAAACAGTGATATTCCTTATACAGAGATAATTGGGGATTTAAGCATCACAGTTATGAAAGATGCTTCCAATGCAAGCTCTAAGGTAGACACTAAAATTGATGGGATTCAAGCAACTGGAACTGATAAGAAAAATTTAGTAGAGAGGAACCTTTTGAAAGGGATCACTGCTGACGAGAATACGGCTGCTCATGTAAGTTCCAGAAAACATGATTGATCAATGATGCTCTTCCAAGGGTTTGGGATTTTAATTTTAGTTTAATTGGTAAACTGGTGAATACTTTTGCATTTTGACTGCAGGACATTGCCACCCTTGGTTTTCTTAATGTAAGATACTGTGGTTTCATCGCCATTGTAAAAGTTGAGGTGAGGGATGAAAAGAAAGCCAGTCCTCCATCCCAAAGTATTGAACTTGAACAGCCTGAAGGTGGTGCAAATGCCCTTAACATCAACAGGTCCTTACCATCTTTTTCTATTGATGAACAAGTATTAAAATGAGCCACTTCCCATTGAAGTTGATAGTTATATATGCAATAGAGATCTTAGATGTCATCTGTCAGTGGAGTTGTATACCTGCCAGTGGTCGTGCTAAGAATCATATACGATTGCTGTATTCTAGCTTTGAACAAGCAGTGAAAACTGTGATGGATCATTCGTTAGTTGGGAGCCAATAGTTTTGATGTTTTCTATTTTGATTTGTCCAAAGAGATGTATCAGTCCAATATAAGAAATTTAGTCAGCTTTGATTTATTACATTTTTTCAATTTCAGAAGTGGATCTTTTTCTTGAACAATTTTAGAATGCAATGGCGATCCAATTCGATACTGTGATATTGTTTCCATTTCAAATAAATTATGCTGAAGTTAAATTTTAACCCTGCTTTCTCCTTAAGAATCTCAATGTGGGTGACTGACATAGAATCTTAATTTCTCCTATCTTGGAAAATACCAATCATGTCTTGCGATTTTCAACTTCAAAATTTTCAAAGATAGAAGTCTTTGAATGATGATTTGATTGATTCTCTAGCTATTTGGCATGTCGGTTCTTACCTGTAAATCTATTTTTTGTTACTAGCATTTAAATCAACGAGGGTTTTATGACATGCATTCCCATTCTACCGTTGTATTATTGTACCAATCTTAATGATTGCAACATCATACCAGAATGGAAGATATTTATACCCAAAAGCTGATACTTCAGATTTTAATATTATGACTTCATGGTGATAGTATATGCTCCATAATTTGGTTCTCTTCTAGTTGTTTGGCTTCATTCATTATACAGAGATCTAACTATGCCTTCCTTACAGCTTGAGACTACTTCTTTACAAAACAATACCTTCAGAGCACACAAAGCAGACACCAAATCTGCAAACTTTGGAATGCGAAGAGCTCTGTGCTTCCGAAGCAATTGTAGAGAGATTGCTGGAAGAAAGTGTTGCTAGGCTTGAAGAAGAGGCACCAGAGCAGGATCATTTGGTGAGATGGGAACTTGGAGCCTGCTGGATGCAACATTTGCAAGACCAGAAAAATACTGAAAAAGATAAGAAACCTTCCACAGAAACAGAAATGAAGGTTGAGGGACTTGGGAAACCTCTTAAGTCCCTTAAGAACAAGAAAAAATCAGATGAAAGCCATGTAAAAATGCAGTCGGAAAACTCAAGACCTGCCTTTGATGGTTTAAGCGGGGCAGTTGAAGATGCTACATTGCCTTCCATGGAATCTCACCTTGAAATTGATGCCAAAGATAATGAGCTTGCACTGCAGCAGTTGTTGTCTGATGCAGCCTTTGTTCGACTAAAAGGATCAGATACTGGACTTCATCGCAAGGTACTATTTTCTTGACTGTTCATTGCCTTATTGTTTGTATTTTTTTCCCCTCTATTAAGGAGTGAACTAACCTATGAAGTGATCGACAGTCTCTGCGAGAACTAATCGACTTGTCTCATAGATATTACACAGAAGTTGCTCTTCCTAAACTGGTACTTGACCTTTTTCATTAAATTATCTCAACCAAACCTGCATTTCTAGAAGTTTACTATAGTTCCTAGATTGAGTACTGATAATGGAACACAGGTAGCAGATTTTGGTTCACTGGAGCTTTCACCCGTCGATGGCCGGACTCTAACTGATTTTATGCATACTAGAGGTCTTCAGATGCGCTCCCTGGGACATGTTGTAAGTTCTTTGTTATCGTGCACCCTTACTTTTTAATCTTCAATACACAGTTTAGTTACATTTATTTGTCCACGAAGGAAATTTTAATTCCATATCTACCTTCTCTTTGGACACAATTATGTTTAACTCAGTTTAGTTACATTTATTTGTCCACGAAGGAAATTTTAATTCCATATATACCTTCTCTTTGGACACAATTATGTTTAACTTTAACGAATGCATCTGTTTTACACTTTTTTAAAACCTTGTTTGTGCTATAACCATCCAGTTTTTCCGAGGATTTTCCAATCAGATCGTTGTATATTCATGCTTGACAATGAGATCTGTTATCCTGCCATTGTTCTTATGTATAAACATGCATATGTATGTTGTTGTCTGAGCTGGTGCTCATGTTAACTGTATGTGATCCTTATAGTTTTATAAGGCCTTTTCTAGACACTTAAGCGTGCTTGAAACACAGCTGTGATAGATAGCCTTGAGGCATTAATTTTTGAGTGGTAATATTGTGTGGCCTAAGCTTCACAAGATACTGAGCAAACTTCACAAGATAAGGTGCACGCCTTGAAGATCGTCATTTGCAGCTTCTGCTCTTGAGGGCACAGTCAGTTGCTTGATTGACTGAAGGCAGGGCCAGCTCTCTTAGTTCGCCAGTTGTAGCATAACTGATAGGGTTGATTACTATGTATAAAAAATTTCCTTTTTTGCATATATAATAAAAATTCTCACCTGTTTTATCTTCATGTGTGTGCATTTACTGCACCATTTAACCTTACTGTTTATTTCAAATTGCACTAAATGTTAAAGTTCTAGCCAATTTTATTATAAAACCAATATTCTTGAGGTTTACGCCTCAACCCCTTTGGAGGCTTATGCTGCTCCTCTGAGGAGGTTATGTGCCTCCCCTTATGCTCTCTCGTTTTGAGACAAAAGTTGTCTTTGATCTAGGGTGTTTTTAGTTTATAAGAGTTTTGAATTAACTTCATAAATGGCTGCTATATTTTTGATGTGGCTACTTTCTTTAACTTAGAATTGTCCATGGTTTTCGATTCCAGCAAGTTAATGTGTTAACAACTCTTCTTATAATTGTCAATGTCTACCTTTTAATTTGATTTTTCATATTAGACAATTTCTGCTTTTTATATTATAAACCAGGTAAAGCTTTCCGAAAAGCTGTCACATGTGCAGTCACTCTGCATTCATGAGATGATAGTACGAGCTTTTAAGCACATACTTCAGGCTGTGATTGCTGCTGTTATGGACCATGAGAAAATTGCTGTATCAATAGCCGCTGCATTAAATTTGATGCTTGGGGTTCCTGAAAGTAGAGATTCAATCAAGTCTTTGCATGTCCATCCTCTTGTATGGAGATGGCTGGAGGTATTTTTGAAGAAGCGGTATGAATGGGATCTTAGCAGTTCAAACTTCAAAGATGTGAGGAAATTTGCAATCCTGCGTGGGCTGTGCCACAAGGTATATTTCTGCATGTGCTCTAGAATGCATAACAAGTGGGATATAGGGACTCAAAATTGTTTAATCTACAAAAACCTTGCTTCTTTCCCATTTTTTGTATTCTAACGAGTTGTAGGATGCATCATTTGCAATTAATTCACTGGATCAGTTTGGTAAATATGTCCAAACTTGATTATTTTTGGTGAGGCACAATTGTAAAGCTGTAAAGCATTGGCTTTAAAGCACACGAGTGTATTTCCTCCCTGATTGTGGCATTCCTCCAAATGAAACAATACCTTTTAAAGGAATTGATTGCATATTCTTGCATACACATTAATCTTTTACTTGATTTGGGAAAAACAAAACAGGTACATGTATAAACTGACACTCTTTTGTCTTCTCCCATCCTCTCAGGTGGGCATTGAGTTGGTTCCAAGGGATTTTGATATGGATTCTCCACATCCATTCAGAAAATCAGATGTTGTCAGTCTGGTCCCTGTGCATAAGGTGATTACTAGAGATTAAAGTGGATATGCTTTTCTCCTTATAATCCATATTGACTTGTACCTTTTTATTTTCAGCAAGCAGCATGCTCCTCTGCAGATGGAAGGCAACTCCTGGAATCATCAAAAACAGCTCTAGACAAGGGAAAACTTGAAGATGCAGTCACTTATGGGACAAAGGTTGGTGGGTTCTGAAATTGCACTTCTGATATCTCTTTGTAAAGGACATAGTTGTCATGGCTTCTGTTTTAATAATCTTTTACCTGTTTTTCCCATGTCAACAAGGTGCTTCACCAACCGTTTAATCAACTTTTTCTATTGGTACTATAGTATTTTAGCTGATTCGTATCTGTGGTGTTCCAGGCTCTTGCAAAGCTAGTGGCTGTTTGTGGTCCCTACCATCGAATGACTGCAGGAGCATACAGCCTTCTTGCTGTGGTATTGTATCACACTGGGGACTTCAATCAGGTCTATTTATTGTCGATATATTTTTTTTTCCCCCTGATGTAGCTGGAAATTTTCTCCAGTAACACCCAGATTATTGTCACCTTGCTAAATTGCTTATTAGTAGCAGAATGACATTGTATAGTTACAGAGTCGACCCAGAAACTTTGCATTCCGTTATTTTAAGGACTTACGATTTGTGCTGATTCAATATTCTGTTCGCTTTACAGGCAACCATATATCAGCAAAAAGCGTTGGATATTAATGAGAGAGAATTGGGACTTGATCATCCAGACACAATGAAAAGCTATGGGGATCTTGCTGTGTTCTATTACAGACTTCAACACACAGAGCTGGCTCTCAAGTATGTTTTATTCTTTTTACATTAGAAGTTTTAGTCTTGCATGATACTATGTAATTTCATGTTTTGCATTCATTACATTTTAATCTGATTCTGGCTTGATGTCAAATGATTGTCTCCTGGACTGCCTGATTGTATTCAATTATCTATGTTTATAGTAATCAGAATGATGATTGCTCTCATAGTGATTCTGCACCATAGATGTTAGATATCAATTGCTTGTTTATGCTCGTTTTGATTATCATATTTAAGGGACATGGTTTTTTTTTTTAATTTGACAGACAAGGTTCTTATTTATATTGCTTAAACCAAGATCCCTTCCTTTTGTCATTTTGGATTTCTTTTGAGTGATAAAATCTTACCTGGCTTTTCCTAAGGCTTGTTTTTGTACTTCTTTTGTGAGTTCTGGGAGATACCTGTAGTTAGGTTCATATGTACCATCATTTGTTATAAATTGCTCATGTTTTGTGTTTTACCTTTACCCTAGTGTGAGAATCCAGTACTGTTGTTGATTAGGTATGTAAAGCGTGCTTTGTATCTTTTACATCTCACATGCGGTTCATTACACCCGAACACTGCTGCAACATACATCAATGTGGCTATGATGGAGGAAGGCCTGGGGAATGTGCATGTTGCGCTCAGATATCTTCATAAAGCTCTGAAATGCAACCAAAGTTTACTTGGCCCAGACCATATTCAGGTTTTATTTTGTTCTGAAGTTTGTTTATGTTTTATTGTTCATAATATGCTCACTATTTTCTAGTTGATGACCAAAAGTAAAATGGTTGGGTAAGCATATTATATATTCACTTGAAGTTATACATGAAGTACAATATACATTACCATCTTGTCAAGCATTATAACTAAGCAGTGTTCTAAATGATCTCATAAATTCTGTTCCCATCTACATCAAGAAACTTTCCATATTGTAATTAATTAGCCTTAAGAATGGCCATATTGATTTCCCTCTTCCTCCTTAAATATAAAAATCCTTAGATTCAGATGGTCAGTAGTCAGTACCACATCTATAAGCACTTTGCGAATATATTGTAACAATATATGGCCAATGAAACTCCATTTTTTCACTTGTTATGTGCTTATAAATGAGCTAATTACTGCATTTTTTGTGTGGTTAATAATGCCAGACAGCTGCAAGTTACCATGCAATAGCAATTGCACTCTCGTTGATGGAAGCATATCCTTTGAGTGTTCAACATGAACAAACAACCTTGCAAATTCTCCGAGCAAAGCTGGGTCCAGATGATTTGCGTACTCAGGTGTCTTGCTAAATTCATCAATTAATCTGCACCCCCCACCATTTCTCTCCTCCTAGGCATTCGTGTTACTATCAGCTACCTTGAGCTAGAAACAAACACTTGTTAGTATGATAGTACTAGACACGCTAAATGAATTTGAACATCTTGAAAGTATTATATTAATTACTGACAACATGTATGTGTAATCCTCTGAAGTCTGACCTGCCCTTCTGGCTTGGCGATCTGAAGGGTGAAATGAAGATAAGATTGCAATTAAATAGGTCCTTGGGTTTCCTTTCAACATGACATGGAGCCATGAGATGAATGACTCTAAATTGATGACTTTAAGGGCTACATAGATTGTTTTATTTTGTTGTTTTTTGACATAGAGATTCGTTACCAAGTTCTGAACTTACTAAAGGGCATGTTTGTATATATGTGTGTGACCAATATCCATTCGTAATTTTAAAATCTTAATGGAATGCTGCAGGATGCTGCTGCTTGGCTTGAGTATTTTGAATCTAAGGCATTTGAACAGCAAGAAGCTGCACGAAATGGTACTAAGAAGCCTGATGCATCAATTGCTAGCAAAGGCCACCTAAGGTAAATTAGACCAACACTGGCCTATTGCCCCATTTAATTATTTAATGTAGTTTAACCTTCCTCTACTTCTTTGACTAATCACACCATTTGGACGCTCTGCTATTGGTGTGGTTACTTGTGTTTTTGGGATTTGCATGAGAAGCAATTTATGTTCTTTTAATTTTGTTGGAAATACATCCATGAAATTGTAACTAGTTGACTTTAACACACACATACAAAGAGAGAAAAGATGTAAGCTCGAGGTTTCTTCATGATCTTTGCTACATGCACAAACATCACTCAGCAAGGACTTTCATCTCACATTCAGTAGCTTCCCCAAAGGTCATCCTTTTTGTTTTTGGGGTCAAGAAGTATTTGCACAGATCATCATATCTATCCTGTTAATTTTTAGTAATCGGCTACTTTTCTAATGGGTGTGCAGAATAATTTGATCCGGCTGGATGCCACTTTTGCTTTCTATTTGATTATATGCACCATGAACATGCTGTCACATGAATGCAATCCACATATCTAGCTTATGATGCAAACTCTTGTTCAAACGGACACATATCTTGAAACTAATTTCAGTTTTTAAAATTTGGCAGTGTATCAGATTTGCTGGACTACATTAATCCAAGTCGTGATGCCAAGGGGAGAGATGTGGCTGGGAAGAGAAAGAGCTATATCACTAAGGTATCTTGATATTCGTGTTTGATTAAAACAACTCTAACTCATCATCCATGCCAATGATGTTGGGGAAAAATTACCAGTTTCTGTTCATTACATGATACTTTTTTTTTTTCCTGTTAGACTATAGCAATTCAGAATGGGATTTTTCCTGCCACTTTCCTTCTCCTTCTGGGACTTGGGAGTTTCCATGATTTGGTTTCATGTTTTTTCAAGTTACCATCACATTTGGGGTTTGTCTGAAAATTCAAGCCAAATATGTGCAACCTTGTACTGGACTGAAAAGGAATAAATGATAGTACTCTCACTTGTTAAGTCAACATCTGAGGGGACCCCTACTGGAGCATTTGGAATACTTAGAAACTGTCCTTTCGTAGGCTCAGGAAACCAGTTGTCCTTGTTATAGAAGTACAAGGACAAGAAAACAGGGCAAAATCTAGAATAATTATGATTTTCCTTCGACCTTTTGGTTCTTTAATATTTGTTAACATTGAAGATTTCTCACTTGTCTTGTTGTAAATGAAGTAATGAAAAAAGATGAAATGAAGTTCCACTGGGCTGAGATCAACCATTTCACCAAGATATATTATCAGAAAATACAATTGTTTTATATGTAGTAACTTCTAATTTTTTCCTTAATACAACATGCTTTTGCAATTTTGCTTTTCAGGTAAAGGAAAAATCCCAACCAAATTTTGGTATCGCAAGTTCTAATGAATCTCCAAAAAATACTCCTAAAGAGGCTTTGGATGTGGAGATACATGTGCCTGAAGATGATGCTTCCCAGGAGACCAGATCTGTCCATGTTGAATTCCAGACGCCCATTGTGGAAGAGACTGTAGAAAAAAAATCAAGCATTGTGACTGAAGCCTTTTCTGAAACTCATGCTTTAGGAGATGATGGATGGCAACCAGTTCAAAGGCCAAGATCAGCTGGCTTGTATGGGCGACGACTAAAGCAGCGGCGTGGGATTGTTGGCAAAGTTTATAGTTATCACAAAAAGATTGTGGATCCTGACATGGATTACACTCCTGTCAAGAATGCTAATCAGAATAGTAGGTATTACCTTTTAAAGAAACGGACACCATCTCATGGAAGTTATGGAGACCGCCAAACTACCAATCTCCCTCAGGGTACCAGATTTGGGAGGAGAATAGTTACAGCTGTAACCTACAGGGTCAAGTCTGTTCCTTCATCTAATAAAACTGCTACAACAGAGAATCCCAGAATTCACAGCACTGCTCTTACTTCATCAGAATCTGCTCCAATTTCTCCCCCTAATGACATCGGTCAGTTCAAGAATTCAATAGTGAGTCTCGGAAAATCCCCTTCATACAAGGAAGTAGCATTGGCCCCACCAGGGACCATTGCTAAGCTGCAGGTCTGGTTTCCCCAAAGCAATACTTCAGATAACCAGGAAATTGGTGATGGAAAACTCAAGGAGACCAATGAAGTTAAAGAAATTGCTGGTCCAGTAGTAATGAGCGTGGAAGATAGCAGCGGAGAGAATGGTGAGAATTCTGAATCAGATCATACAGATGATTTGAAGAAGGAAACAGGTGTTGCTCTGAAAATGGAAGAACACCACTCAACTCATGTATTGGAAGAAAATTCCTCCCCGAGTATGCAAGGACCTGAATCTGGTGATATTGAGGTTCATGGAATTATACAGAATGGAATGTTGATTGACCAGATGCAAAATTCAAACGATTCTCTTCCAAAGGAACCACACGAGAAGGATTCATCTATTGAATTGGAACCACTAGTTGATCCCAACTCCACCTTGCCAGGAGTAGAGGATTTGAAGGACAAACCATTGATTTTGAGTTCAGGTGATTCTCGGGGATTGCCAAATAAGAAATTGTCTGCTTCTGCAGCTCCATTCAACCCATCAACATCCATTGGATGCTCTCCACCAGTTGCCATCAACATCCCTCTTCCTTCTGCTCCTGGTGGTGTTCCAGCTGTTGCACCCTGGCCTGTAAACATGACTCTTCACCCTGGACCTGCAACTGTCATAACCCCCCTCAGTCCAATGTCCTCTCCACACCATCCATACCCATCACCACCTCCAACCCCAAACATGATACACCCATTGTCCTATATGTATCCTCCTTACAGTCAAGCAGTGCCAACCAGTACATTTCCTGTTACTAGCAGCGCCTTCCACCCTAATTATTTCTCCTGGCAATGCAATGTGCGCCCCAATGTGTCAGAGTTTATTCCTAGCACAGTATGGTCTGGCTGTCATGCAGTGGAGTTCTCTGTCCCACCACCTGTTGTTGAGCCAATTGCTGATCCTGTAATGGAGCCTAAAGTACAATTTGAAAATTCTGGAAGCCCAAGTCCACCCCCAACTCAGCCAGTGGACATTGACAATGTAGGATTAGCTAATGAAGAAATGAACCTTCAAGCATCAGACAGAAAGGACAACGTGAAGGAATTGACTGGAGTTGGCTTGGAAAATATCAAGGAAAATGGTCACTCAAATCCGTCTGAAGTTGAAGTTTATAGGAACGATTCAAGTCAGAAAAAAAGCCCAAAAGAAAATGTCACTAGCAGTGTTGACCAGCAGATCCATGGGGAGAAAACCTTCAGCATTTTGTTAAGAGGAAGGAGAAACCGGAAGCAGAATCTGAGAATGCCAATAAGTTTGCTTAGTCGACCATATGGCTCACAGTCTTTCAAAGTTATATATAACAGAGTGGTAAGAGGCAGCGAACCTCCAAAATCTACAAGCTTCGCTCCTGGTGAAGGCTGCACAGCTAGTGCTACATGATCCTAGGTTCTGCTGTTCTCTCCAATCAAGTGATTCTGATCGTTTGGAGATAGCTGGAGGATAGTATTTTTATTTGATTATATGCACAAGGGACACACGTATCTGGAGTATTTTCTGGCTTTCATGGTCATAGCACCTTGTGGAAAATTTACAGGTTTGTTCTCTATAATCAAAGCGAATAGCACTTCTTTTCTTGATTAACAAAAGCAGATAACTTTCTGTTGAACCCACGTATATTTGCTTGCCATGAATTGCTTATTTGAATCTTCTATTTTCTTGTATAAGTACATGTATGTAAAAGTTGTTCTCCACAATCTCTTTCTGGACTTCCAGATCACAACCGAGAGCAATACGCGTGTTGACCCATCTCCTAGTCTATGGATAAAATTTGGTGTAAATGTATGCAAGATTTATTTGTGAATATTATATTTTTATTTTCTGATAAATTTGCAGTTCTCCATTTGACTTGGTTTGTGCCTGTGCAACGGATAGTGGAGATACAGGAACAGATGCTTCCATTTTGTTCAGGTATTACTGTGACCCTTTCTATCTCTTCTTTTCGTCAATTCCAGAAGACGATCCATTTTAGCATGATAAACAGCCCTGGTTAAAGGAGAGAAAATGTCCTTTTCAGTTAGTTGGTGTCTTGTGATGGACTCTTGTTAAATTGTACCGCAATTGATTCCTTTGAGAAACTATCCAGAGATGTTTTGGTAGTGGGTACATAGAACAGAACTTGACCACTGAGTTCATTCTTGGTATCCGTAATAAGGATGCGTCTTCCATGACTTTGGTAAAAATTAATCCATTTCTTGTACAAAAGTGCTTTACTTTTATGTGACAAGAAAGTGAAGTCAGCGATGGCTTGAAGTTATGGTATGGTAACAATCACCGATGCCCAAGTGTGTCATCAAGCTGGAGATTAGTAGGCAAAAGTGGTTGAAAGGTTCCGGTCTATTATATTGAGCCACAATTTTTTTGGTTCTGCTTGATGTGCAGGTTTACAGTAGGAAGTCTGCCATTGGGACCTTCAACGTATGTTTCGTCAAGTAGACAATTTTGGCTTAAAATGTAGCTAGAAAATTTTGATATCTTGGATCACAGCATCTAAATACATTCCGTACTTTTGGTTTCCCATAGCTTTGACTTTGAAATATTAATTTGATTGAATTGAAAACAAGGGGAGCTAATCCATTGAATCAAGCTTTGACATTTTGTTTAAGGGCCGTGCATGTTTTCCTGTTCTCTGAAAAATGCATTATTGTCATGAAAACCAAAATATTTTTAACTTCTGAAATTCTTTTGGCAGATGAATTGTTTTTTTATGTTAATGGCGTGAAAGAAATTGTTGGTAAATGGTAATGGTAACACTACTGCATTTACTTTTACTCGATTTCTGAACACAAACAGCCGAGAAAGAAAGACGAGAGAAATTCAACTTCACTCTTGAAATAAAAATTAAAAAAAAAAAAAAAACTTT
>Ga0307512_10004009_pt1 | contig 16450 bp, 16 predicted proteins | sample 14_EM_MG_FD_200267 | JGI IMG/M metagenome (GOLD analysis project Ga0307512, IMG submission 200267) | Populus trichocarpa ectomycorrhiza microbial communities from riparian zone in the Pacific Northwest, United States - 14_EM | ecosystem: Host-associated > Plants > Roots > Unclassified | place...
CCTTTTTAGATTTACTTTTGCCTCGTGATCCGCAATTTTACGGCCAACTGCGAAAATTTCCGGATGCCCTTCGGTCCCGTTTAACTTTCTCGATTGGTTTCTTGATACTAGAAACCGGAAAAACAAGCTTCGACTCCGCTTCCGTGGTTTTGTTATTTTCTTTTTGCCCGAGGTTTCTCTCGGTTTCTCTCGGTTTGGTCTTTTCGACCCAAAATTGTGAGCCACTTACTCCATCCTCGTTGTCTACGAGTAAGAGCTATTGCTCATTGAATGTAGTTTGCCGGTTCGTAAATTACGTTTCGGGTGGGTCGCGCAGCCCTCATTTTTTCCATCGAACTGCTGATCTTTGCAACCGCTGGTGGTCATATCTGACTTTCTGGTCAGGAGGACGTTGGCACTGCCCCTCAATGTCTTGGATTGAATTGTCGGTGCTGCCCCCTGCGCGGCGTCCTTGAAGCTGGACTAAGGCTGTCCTTATCGATGTGTCTGATTGGCCTTTGAGTTTTGAGAGCGACCTTTACGATCTTCGTTCACGTCCAGGGGTCGGCCCCCCTGCACGTTCGATCCTGCGATTGTGCTCTCGAGATCTAATCCGTGGTTTGGACGCATTTAGGAGGGGGAGATCAACCTTTTCATTCTAATCAGGTGTATAGATACGGATAAGGTATCGCCAAGAAATGGGGGTGCACGTTTATTTCAACACCCTTATCTATTTCTTTGGTCAATGTCCCCCAACCATGTGGAAACGTTTGATTACTTTGTGGACCCTCGTTCGTCCCGTGCGTTCTTTCAGATTTTCATGACATTCACTTGTTCGACTGTGCGTCTGCCACATGACTTCTCGAAGTTCATATCTATGGCGCGATCCGCCCACCTCAGTTTGGCGTGGCTTTTAATATCCCTCTTATCTGCTCTTCTATACCATGGCTTAGCTTGATCCTCCTACAAAAAGTTGTGGGACGCTACACGAGGAGGCGCGCAACTGGAATCCCCCGTCAAGGTCGAAATGAAGCGCGTTCTTGCAATTGAAAGGGATTGAAAGATTCTTTCATTCCTCAGGGCACTCTGACCAATACTTTCGATGCACGTGCCACCCCGATTCCACGTTCGCAATTATGAGAGGTGGCGCTCGTAAGGCGTGCGTTCGATGAAATCTGTGTCAAGTGGCATTTACGTCTCACGCTGGAGCGGGGATGGTATAAACAAATTGTAACTCTGGAGCAGTATTTGAGGGGGCACGTTGCGCAGTTCCGTCGCTTGTACCTCACCCACGTTCGGTGCATGTCAGATTCAGACACTCGTCGTACATTCAATACATTCATCATTCACTCTCGACGGGTCACCTAAATTTTTGGTTAGCGCCTTGATCGGCAGGCGGCCTTGTGGACTCTAGCCTGCCGCTTTCTCGGTTCGAGAAGTTCTGGTGGCACACCAACTGGCAGTTGTGAGGAGCGAAATAGAAGAAGCGGTAGACAACGTCCAAAAAAACTCCGCCCTGACCTGGACCCTTTCACACGGGCTCCTTTTTTGAGCGATCTGCACTCTTTGTCCACAGGATCACCGGCAGATTCATCTGGTACAGGAGGATGAACAGACACCCCCCTCGATCCGTTGGTATCGTGGTATCTTTGGACCTTTGGGAGATCCCCTTCTAGTCTACCAGTCCCCATATCGAGCCGAATGGCTTAGGAAGTTCAAGAGCGAGTGTCAAACCTGGTTAACGACGTGGCCAATACTTGCTTCGCGGATCGATTTCTAGTCGAGAACACTCGGAGTTCTCTCTCAGCTCTTAGATACTCGAATGCTTGTGTGCCTGTGAAGCTCCTATACGTACCGATGCCGAACACCGAACAACGATGACAGATCACGCGAAGAAAAACAACATTTCATCATGTCTTGGGCAGATTTCGAGGTGGCGAGAAGCTGACAAAAAAATTTCGTACAATTGGTGGGCGCGTCTTACGGCAGTTTAAAGATCCTAGTCGGACATTTAAGACCCACGATTGAATGGGAGGGGTCCACCGAGCGTAACCGCTGTTTTCACCGATGCCAACGACGGGGCACGAGGACGCCTCGTTTCCCGGTGGTTTTTAATATTTTCTCTCAGTGGTTGACTACGGTGACCGCAGCTTGATGCGGGTAGCTGACGCGATGACCAGTGACTAGTGACCTGTCAAATATCAAGGTTCGGGGTTCGTATCCATATTTTCCGTCGGCGGCCATTGCGGTCATTAGTTGTGAGCCCGGGCAGTGTGCTGTGCTCACCGCCTTTTGGTATCCCTCCGTTGGGCCAGTCCCAGGTGGTCATGGTAGCCACCCGCGCTCACTCTAGCAACCTCACACGGCGTGGACGATTCAGTGCTGTCGCCCCCATCGCCGTCGCTACAGTTATCAAGACACTTATGCGACATGTCATCGATTTCTTTGATAAGAATCACCTCGGCAACGCCCACTGACATCCCGCAATCTCAATTGTCGGGTCGTATCGTGAAATGGATGGCTATTCAAAACGATCGAGTTCAGTGTGGCCTGGATTCAGAGTTCAGAGTGTCAGTGGTGTAGTTGGAATCGAAGGTGGTAAGTTGCGCGCTGGGGAGGCCTATATGTTCCCTATTCCATCTTTGTCTGTGTTCCTATGAACGCGCTCGCGAGTCGCCCGGCTTATAACCTATACCATCGGTTCGCACCAGGCGATATCGATGAACGAGCCAGACATACACTTTGCATCGTGGCCCCGCCAGGCGCGATCGCAATTTCTGGCGCTGAGTGGAGTATCATTAACTGATTTTGAGGTGTATTAGGGACAGAGGAAGCCCAGCCCAACTGAATAGTTTTACGCGTAAACTGCTCGGGTTAATGCCACCCGCTCTTCTTTGGGCCGAGGCGTGCCTTGGTTAATGATGATACTTGTGTTTAATATCATCCTTTATCTGTATGGTCCGGAGCGGTCTCTGTTTAACTTGAGATATTGGGGTTGTACCACTGCAGCCACGATAGTGGCCCACCCACTTAGGTACCCCCACGAGCTTCATAGGTGGCCCGAGTGCCCCACGCCGTAATATTCTCTCCGCTTCATTTCGTTTGACTGCTGGTTAAATTGTTGATGACGGTCGATTGTTAAAGCGTGGGGAACTATGGGCACGTTTTTTATTATGTCGTAAAGATTGTCATAACTCGTGTCCTAGTGACAGTGAAAGAATCAATTGCGCGATGTCCTCAGTCTGATGGGCTGTGTCACGACGCCTGCCTTTACATCACGAGGCCACCATGGTGCGGCCTAAGGGCTAACTAGTTGACTCGAGGATCAGCAGCCCTAAGGACGCCCTGGTGGTGTGTTACACCGACTGTTATCGTTGATCCAACCACAAACTAGGACTTACATATGGCTTGTAGGTTTGGTGTATTCATGTGAACTCTGGGTAAAAAGTCCACTTTGTATGTACAACCCGTTTTCATTCACATTTGGCGCGTGCAGTGACGCTGGTCTTTGTACTACAAGAGCTAGCCTGCTTCTGCTTATCACCGACAAGACTATGGGCATACACTGAGTTTCTGCTCCCTTCCGAGGTTTGGGCTGAGAACCTCGATATCAATGGTCTCTGGATATCTATACATTGCGTTTCGGAATTCCCAGGAGTAGCCTTCACCATTCCTCAAATTCGCTTCTTCCCGTGGCGGAGGCTTTTCATTATGCCTGGAACTCAATGTGGCCCACCGGTGCGATTTCGGCATCGTCGTGATGGGTCACAGCCTCTAACACAGTAGAGGTTATTGAGTACAGAGTGCTGAGTACAACCCGCGCCCCAGATGCTTCCTAAACGAAGCTTACAATAAAACACCATGCTGGGCTACGCATGCATCTTGGTCCCCTCTTTTTTTTTCTTTGTACACCATGCAACGAGCTCGTTTCGCCTCCTCGCTGTTCGCTACCACACGAAACGAGGTGGGATGATTGTGGATAGTATTTTATGTATGTGTGCTATAGATACTCATCTTCCTCGTGTGATGATGGTACTACTCCCGCGTATCGGCGGTGTGTTGAACGAAAACCCCCTCGAGCCGTCGTCGGAAGCAATATTCTTCGATCCGAACAGGAGGAGCCGACAAAAGTCCCGTGGTTTCCACTCGCGACTTATTTCCAAAGGTTTTAAGTTGTCCGGAAACGGGGCTCGTGGCTACGATTGCGAGGCTTATCTGCGATTCCATCTATCTCTCATGAGATGTGCGTGGCCGTTCTGCCTCTCCTGATCCACGAGATCAACCTTTCCTGCTTACCGTTATCATACGCGTCCTAGCGTCCCGTAAATGTGGTCACGGTCAGATTCAATAGAAATCCACGTGCATCCCGTCGTCTGAAGTTCGCACGGGCTTATTCGTAATGAAGTCGTGTACTAAGTCTTGAGGTGAACCCTGAGGTGTCTTCGACAATACACTTCTCAGCTTAGCTCAGAATTACGATTTGCGCACCGGTCTGGCTAGCGGCTGATATTGACTACGATCATCAACCAAATGGTTTCGGTCCGGAGCGGTCACATGTGTGGTCGATGGTTACCGCTGGAGGTTGTTATCTTCCTCGTGGCGCGAGATTAAACAAACTTTCCGTCAGAGTCAAACAAAGTTGCACATAGGTACCGCCAGGAGACGCGACCGGAGATCCCATAGCGTAACCATACTTCGTATCTCCGTGTCTTTCCATCGAACCCCAAGATAAAGCATGGCACTCGGAGGAGGTCCACTGAAGTCGTTCGCTCGTTATGAGCGTGCCAAACCCTTGGGTTGATCACACTCAGGGCAGGCACATTTTACATTGTGCGATCACGGCCCGGAGGACTTGCTTCGTGAAAATGCATGGATGGGAAACACACGGGCCCGTCCTTCGTTCGCGTACTTTCTGAGAGCTAACCGTACTCGGTCCGGGCAACCTGCCTGTATCGTTGCGAAGAATTGTGATGCTCTCTGCGAGTTACGGCATTCGGCGTCCTGTGGGTTGATCCCCTGTAGGGTCGATACAATGGTGGCGTGGGCCGCAGCGGGTGAGAGTCTACTGCTATGATGATTTCGGATTCAGGATGAGAGGCCGGCAGGCGCGAATGCCGTATAGAACGAGAAGCAAGTGGGATCTGAGACGCTTTGCATATTGACCTCCCGGTGCCTCGGGCACAGCCTATTCAGTCTGAGAAGATTCGACACCGGGTTAGGAAGGAAGTCATCGAGGTAGTGGTACACTCTGCGTCAATTCTGTAGGTAACGTACAAGCGAACGGGTCGTGAAGACGCGTGAATCAAAGTGTGGTTGAGGTCATTTTTAGTATGTCATCAAGCCATGGTTGATCGCTGGCGAGAATCTGAGGCAAAGTTTCAGCGCATGGCCCAAGGAAAAGGTAATCCGCCTTGCTATCGCCGTCGCTCCGGTCGAGATTAAATACGGCAACTGTGCCTCCGTGTTCCGCAACTTTGAATGCGTAACCGGCAGCAGGGTATACCTAGCGAGAAAAGCCATCAGATGATGGCCAATTTAATGGTTCTCACCGGTACTGCGTACCGTAGACGAAGTCCCAACGACAATTGCCAGGTCAGCCTTCTGGACACTTTTATTGATTTTTTGAAGGTGGTGCGGCATCTCCCCAAACCACACTACGTCTGGCAATATTTTAGTTACCGGTAACGCGCTTCATAGATAACGTGATATCCCAACCTGGTCGGAGCAGGCCACCACAGCCCGGTTGAGTGCATCTAGGCAGGTCAGAGAGGGGTATATTCGGTTCTTGCTCCTGCCTTTCAACAATCACGTCTGTGTCTTTCAGCGCAGCACAGATCGGGTTGTCGTAGTTTGCTTCGCGATGCCTACACCGTCTGCAGACGGTATCGAATAATCGACCGTGCATCTCAATGATCGACTGAGGTTCTGGAGTAACTTTCTTGAAGATTTTTTTCGAGGTCAGAGTGCTGGTCAGTTGGTCTAAAGCCCTCCGGCTGAGACCATCGACGTTTTGAGTCACTAGCGTGAAAGACTTTGCGCTGGGGCAGATCTGGCGTAACGCTTCCTTGACTGAAAGTGCGGCTAGCACCGTATGAGCGGCGTTTGGCTCAGCCTTTCGCGCTCTATAGAATGGTATACGTTAGGATTGCGAGGTTATGCGGCGGAACGCAACTCTAACTCACTTCTCTCTTCTCATATGATAAAATTGCCACACTCGACTTGGGTTCCGAGAAAACGCCTGAGGAGTGGCAAGGCTCATAACCTCATACTTCTTCCACAATCCTCCACCGTCGCGGAAAGTAGGTATACCTACAGGGGTGGCGGTTCGTCAGTGATACGAATGATGTATCAGTAATTCGGGAGGGCGATCACCGGAAGCGGCGGAAAGGCCGGCTCCTGCGATTACGATGATGTTCTTGCTCGATTTTACCACCTCACGAAACTTGTTCATGTCAGTACTGGGTCCTGCGGCCATCGCCGTTTGGTGTTCGGCTCTGCGGGTCTGGACGATGAATTTTAGAACCCGAAGAACCCAAAGCCGAGTTTGTTTGGTTGTGGCCAAGGATAACAAACAGCCGAAGCGCCCTGGCAATTCTATCGGCTGTGGCGGACCTCGAACAGTTCGGAGGAGTATTATATTTGTTCGTCATTTCTGAACTCGCGTGAGCCGCCTAGATGTCGATGGTAAGGCCAGATAGCTCGATTGTCGTCGTCGGGGCTGGGTGCTTCGGTCTTTCCACGGCGTACCACCTCCTCAAGAGGGGCTTTACAAACGTGACCGTCTTGGATCGGGCGGAGACGCTTCCCGCAAAGGACGCTGCTAGTACCGACCTGAACAAAAGTAAGATGACGGAACTTGAGCCGCAAATTCTAACATCCATATGCTTTGCAGTCGTACGATCTTCCTATCCGGACGATTTCTATACTTCCCTTGCACAAGATGCTGTAAAAGCGTGGAAAGACGAGGGCGAGTGGGGGAATCACTACCACGAGTTCGCACCCCTCCCCTCCCTACCCGGTCACGTAACTGAACTATCGAGGTACGAAATGTCACAGGACAGGCGTCTTGATCATGGGCGAACGGGATGCAAGCTACACCAGAACATCTTACGCCAACGATCTTGCCCTTGGGGTTCGGGTTGTGAATCTCGAAGACGAGGAGAGGCGGAAAGCCATTTTTGGTGGGGGTTTGGAGCTGGGTACCGCATTTACGAGAGACTGCTTTGCGTACTTGAATCGAGACGGTGGGTGGGTCCATGCCGAAGGCGGAACCCGGCGCGCTTTAGAGAATGTTAAAGCTCTCGGCGGAACCGTTATTGGCGGAAAAGCGGTCAAAGAACTCGTCAAGGAAAATGGAGAGACAGGGAGGACGACTGGTGTCCGGTGCATAGATGACTCAATTTATTCTGCAGAACTTGTTGTTCTGGCGGCGGGTTCGTGGACGTCGTCGACTTTCCCTGAATCCATACCTCAATCACAGTGCCTCGCTACTGGGTAAATCCATCTCTTCACCACATCTACGGCACTCAGCTCACCCGCCTCTATAGGCACAGCGTCGTGACCATCCGACTGACCCCTGAAGAAGCAAACCCCTATCGCGATGTTCCAGTCGTATACAACCAGACCACGGGATTTTACATATTTCCGGTTGGGGAATGCAACTGTTGCTGGTCTCAAAAGTATGCTGACAGTTCTTGTGTCTCCAGCCCAATGCCGAGAACATCGTGAAGATGGGTACTCATGCTGGTGGCTATACCCGAGAAATCCAGACCGACCGACACGGTATCATCTCGACGCCTCGTACTACCTTGACCCATGGGGAGGCAGAAGGTTCTCGTATACCCACGGAAGCCACTAGAGAACTCAGGAGATTGTTTCAAGAGCATTACCCCGCTCTTGGGAGCTCTAAGCCGTTCGTCACTACCCGAGTGTGCTGGTAAGTACATCAGTCATTAAATAGTGGGTACTTCTCATATTCAGTTACCTTGGTCAGGTATGCAGATACTCAGGACGAAGACTGGTTGATAGGTTCTGTTCCCGGAGACACTTCCTTGTTCGTGGCAACCGGTGGAAGCGGACATGCATACAAGGTAAATCATAGCGTGCGATCCTCATCAATTTTCTGACAATTCCCCTACCTACGACTAGTTCTTGCCTGTTATCGGTCGTCTTGTTGTGGATGCTATCCAGGACATTCTCCCAGAACATCTTGTCAAAAAGTTCGCTATTGATCGGCAGCAGCGGCCAAACGACAAGGTCGATCCAGAATCCACCTTGCGCATCGAACGACGGATAGATACCACTGGAAGGCTCGATGAACACTCACTGTCCACAGAGAAAGATCTGGTACCACCTTGATATATCTATTAGCGGTTACACAAAGGAAGTCAACATTGCTACTATACTACTATACACGAAAAAATATCCTTTGAACCCCTGACTTTGAGATGCGAAGATAGACTGGAAAGTGTTCGAAAGCTGAAAGTTCGACGACGTGGGTCGCTTTTTGTGTAGGGATTTTGCGAAGCGCGAGCCGAGATTCAAGCTCGGAATCCAATGAATTCTCGCCAAGACTTCACTTCGGTTGGTATTCTTCCCTCCACGTACTTTTTGAGACCACCCTGAGGGATTTTCAGAGCTAGGGCCTCGACGAACAGCTGTGCACAACGGGCGTTATTGAGCAAGGGCAATCCAAAGTCCACAGCGTTCCTGTAACAGTCATTAGTTTCGCAGGCCCTTACAGCAGGGGAACAGGCATACCTCCTAGCAACATAGTCCTCATCGGTTGCGCTGGTTCCTCGTCCCTTGGCCAAATTGATAACGCAGTCGATGTCGTACTCGTCGAAGACCTCCCTAAGCTTCCTCTTGTCCTTGGTAGGGAAGAAGATACGTTTGGCAGAGACATAAGGAATACTGTTCAGGAATTCCTCGACGCCGGTAGACGAGCAGTAGAGCTTAAATCCTAGTTTGGTCAATCCCTCTGCAACGGTTCTCATCTCTGGCTTGGTGATATCGCCACCAAGGAGAACACCCGAGTTGAGGCGAGGGATTTTGAAACCAGTTTGACTGAGGAGAGCGGCCCAATACGCCTCTTGTATGGTGCTGCCGAAGCTTGCAATTTCGCCAGTGCTAGCCATTTCTGAGGAGGAAGATGATTAGTACCAGCTGAGAATCCGGATCACTCAAAAGATGCTCACCACATCCAAGGAAGGGATCAGCTCCAGCCAATCTAGTCCAAGAGAACTGGGCGACCTTGATGGCAAAATAGTCTCTCTTCTGTTTCATGAGATCCACAGGCTCGGGAACGTCCTGTCCAACGATGGCAGAGGTAGCGGTCTCAATGAAGTTCTGCCCAAGTACCTTGGAAACGAAGGGGAAGGATCGAGATGCTCGGAGGTTACACTCGATAACCTTCAGCTCAGCCTCATCTTTACCCGGAATCACGTTTCGGATGACCTGCATGTTGTAGGGGCCAGAGATCTTGAACGCAGCGGCAACCTTCTTTGCAATAGTCTTCAGACGTTCCATGTCACCCTCAGATAAAGAGAATGGCGGGAGAACGAGTGTCGCGTCCCCAGAGTGAACACCAGCATTTTCGACGTGTTCAGAGATGGCGTGGATGAGAAGTTTGCCTTCATGAGCGACGGCATCGACGTCGATCTCCTGAGCATTTTCGATGAACTTGGTAATAACGACGGGGTGGAGAGGAGAGACCGAGGCTGCGGCAGAGAGGTTGTGTTCGAGGGTGGTTTCTTCGTAGACGACATTCATGGCGGCTCCAGACAGAACATATGATGGTCGAACGAGAACGGGGTAACTGTACAAGGTTAGAATCCACAGATCTCAGGTGAGAAAGGGGGTACCTACCCGACCCTTGCAGCAAATTCCTTGGCACCGTCGATGCTGGTGACTTCGGTCCATGCGGGTTGATCAACACCGATGCTATCGAGTATGGCGGAGAACTTGTGACGGTCCTCGGCATTGTCGATCATCTCCGGATCGGTACCCAAAACGTTGAGACCGTTCTGCTTGAGCCTGAGGGCAATGTTTTGAGGGAGTTGTCCTGGAATACAACTATAAGATGTAGGAAAAAGAGGAGAGCAACGAACCAACCTCCAACGCTCACAACAACACCACTAGCACCCTCAAGCTCATATATGTCCATGACGCGCTCGAACCCAAGTTCTTCGAAGTAGAGCCTGTCTGCCTCGTCGAAGTCGGTAGAAACAGTTTCGGGGTTGTAGTTGATCATAACCGTTTTATTGCCCATGTCCCTAAGTTTCCTCGCGCAGGTGACAGCACACCAGTCAAATTCAACGCTGCTTCCGATACGGTAGACACCGCTGCCCAAGACCATCGTACCGTTGTCATCAAACTGAACATCATGCTCCGAGGCGTTGTACGTGGTGTACAGATAGTTAGTGTGTGCAGGGAACTCGGCGGCGAGAGTGTCGATACGCTTGACGAAGGGATTGATTCCAAATGACTTCCTCAGTGCGCGAACCTTGTCTTCAGTCGAAGAAACGAGGTCGGCGATATGCGGATCCGAGAATCCCATCTTCTTGGCCGTATGCATGAGCTCTTTCCCAACGTTTTCCAGCGAACCGGCAGTCTTGAGAGCCACCCGAGTTTGTACGATGTTGTCAATCTTGTACAAGAACCACTAAAACCACTTTTGAGCTAAATGATTGGGGGGGCTGACTCGACACGGACGCACCTTATCGATCTTGGTCAACTCGTGAATCTTATCAACAGAATAGTTCTTGTGGTGCATCGCGTAGGCAATGACAAACAAACGCATATCGGTAGGCCTTGAGAGTGCGTGGTCCAGATCCTCGGGGGCAGCATAAGCTTCGAAGCCCTTGTACCTAGGATCAACCTGTCGAATGGCCTTTTGGAGACTCTCTTCGAATGTCCTTCCGATAGCCATGACTTCACCAACGGATTTCATAGAAGAACCGACCTCCCTGTTGACCTGGGAAGAGAACTTGGCCAAGTCCCATTTTGGAATCTTGGTGACAATGTAGTCGAGGGAAGGTTCGAAACAGGCAGTGGTGGTCTTCGTGACGGCGTTGGGAAGTTCGGGTAGCGTGTGTCCGAGTGCAAGCTTCGCTGCGGTGTATGCTAGAGGGTAACCTGTGGCCTTCGAAGCCAGAGCGCTGGATCGACTCAGCCTGTACCATGGCTTCGTCAGAGAATCGGGCTAGTAAATGAGACATCTTCGACCCACCGGGCATTGACTTCGATGACGCAATACTCCTTGGAGTAGGGGTTCAGCGCGTACTGGATGTTACATTCTCCAACGACACCGAGGTGCCGAATGACCTTGAGAGCAGCAGAGCGAAGCATATGATATTCATCATCCGGAAGGGTCTGGGAGGGAGCAACGACGATAGAATCTCCAGTGTGTGTACCAAGCGGGTCAAAGTTTTCCATGTTACAGCATATGATGGTGTTCTGCGCGCGAGTTGGTATTCGAGGGGTCCAAGGGTTAAAAACAGGTACTCACATCAGCAGCATCCCGTACAACTTCGTACTCAAGTTCCTTCCAGCCTTTCATACTTCGCTCGATCAGGACTTGAGGGCTCAGGCTCAAACTCCTTGCAGACAGGTCGCGTAGTTCCTCAGGATCGTTTGCAAAACCAGAACCGAGACCTCCGAGAGTGAAGGCGGACCGCAAAATGACAGGGTAGCCAATCGTTTCTGCAGCGGCGAGGGCATCATGGACAGTGGAGACTGCGGTGGATTGAGCTACCGGAATGTCGATCTCTACAAATATCACGGAAATAAGATGAGAATCCGGAATGAACTAGAGGCCATCAGTCACGTACCTTTCAAAGCTTGCACAAACAGATCACGGTCTTCGCTAACTTCCAAGGTGCGGATTGGTGTTCCGAGGACCTTGATACCGAGACGCTCAAGAACACCCATCCTATCCAACTCAATACCGACGTTCAACGCACTCTGACCACCGAACGTCAGAAGTACGCCATCCGGGCGCTCCTTTTCCAGAACATAGGCAACGTAGTCTGGAGTGATCGGCAAAAAGTAGACCTCGGAAGCCAATTGATGGGAGGTTTGCCAAGTGGCAATGTTTGGGTTGATGAGGACGGCTTCGACCCCTTCTTCCCTTAAGGCCTTGAGAGCCTGAGAGCCAGAGTAGTCAAACTCGCCGGCCTGACCAATGCTGAGACCGCCAGAGCCGACGATCACGACCTTGCGAACGTCAGGACGGGGGAGTTTTGGGAGAACTTTGGCAGAAATTTTGCGGGCGAGTTCCGAAGGTGAACTGAGGACATGTTCATCGTTTTTTGGGGCGTAGGAGCCAACTGCGGGGGCAGCGATGGCCCTGAGGGGTTTTGTGGGAGCGATAGCAGCACGAAAGGCGGATACGTGCAACGAGCGCACTCTCTGGGGCTGGACGAGGCGACCACAGACCCCGAATCGACCCAAGGCCATGGTGGAGAGATGTTGAAATTGAGGGAACGTGACTCGACGACGAGAGGATAAATCAGCCTCGACACTTAATACATGAAATTCTCCACGGAGTGACGGACCTTTTCTCACACTCGCTAGTACTTTGCGTCATCGCTTAAGGACGTGGTCATATACTTAATTTATTACCCTAAGTGTCTTTGGTTCGGTTCCCGCCAAAGGCAAAGCATTTTGTTGTTTCAGCCCTATCTTCGGAGACGGCCGACTGAACGAGTGTGGGCGATCGTTCACAAACAGATCCCAGTACAAAAAGTCCTGTCTATGGCAGGCATTCAGTCGGCCCTGTTAGGCAATAACGCCGCTGCCAGCTAAGTCAGCAGGGCCCAACGTTAGGAAATGTCGGAGCAGGGAGCGCTCCCGTTCCTAAGGCTGACCCCCCCTCTACGCCCATCTCCAGGGGTCATGTGACGCAACGTGCCGAGTAGCCGGTGCCACGGACTCCCCTGGATACATCCAAAAATGGGCAGTACATCGAGATCATAAGGACGGGTTAGGGCAGCGGGTAAGCCCTCTGATGAGCCCCTTCGCAAGGGCGAAACCCAAAGTCCGACCGTTAATGTTCCATAACGATGCGTCTAGGTGTTACATATGTACTGTTACATCCACGCTTACACCTCTGCAAACCCATGGTATCCGTTTTGCGACGGTGCGATCGTGTTTTTGGGATAGAAACTGCTGTCATAAGCAGTCATCACTCCGGATCTGCTCAATTCGCGATACGTCGCGTTCTTGGGCAAGTCCTAAACGCGCCAATTACATTTAGTGAGACAGAATAATACAGATCAGTCTTATGGGGGACCCACCCGAGTGATTGTGGGCGGAGAGAGAGGGCCTGGCGATAAGAGGGATTCCTCCACCTGGGGCAGCCTCCTCTCCAGCTTCACTTTCCCTTTCCCTTGGTTCGTGGGTTTCTTTCGAGACAACCAGAGAAAAATGAACGTGATGGACAACACAATAATGGCTAACCCCCCGACAACACCTGTGGATAAAATGGAGGACATTAGATCGTGTCGCGATAACCCCAAAACACCTGCTTACCACCGACGATTGCACCCGTATGATTTACAGCGGGATCTGTCGGATCGGAACTGGGGGAATCTTCTGTGAGGTAGCTAGTCAAGCCGCTTACAATGGAGGCGTTCATTGCAATACATACCGACAATAGCTCGAGCAGCGGTAAGATTGAAGCTGTCTTCCTTCTGCTTAGCCTTGAGTGAGGAAGCTAGAATCTTGACGAATCTTGCACACACCGTTACATTAAGGTAGGCCCACGGCGGTACTTCAGTGTTATCGGGGATTTCGAGAGGAATCCTGTCGGAAGTGAACGGGAGATTTTTATCGACATGTGGATTCCCCTTACCGTGTCACGTAAACTTCGGTGCAGAACTTGTCGTAAAACGTCCACCTGTGTTGTCGTGAGTCGTGGGTTGCGATTGCGGTCTATCTTCTCACGTGTTCCCTGATTCAGGTATCTGGCACTGGGAGCAGGCTTGGTATAATCTAACGACGAGAGGGTGAGCGTGGTATCTCAACTATGAGGGAGAGGAAGACCGACGAGTATGTCACCGTGTTGCAACTACAGCCTGGTGCTGCTCCCTGCTGTGGTGTCAGGTAATTTGTGCCGAGTACAAGGGGTTTAAGATCATATGCTGGCGGCGTGCCTTAGCTGCACGTCGGTAAGATGGATGACACTCTCGACTTACATGTCAGGTTCTTGCATTTTGCCTCAATAATTTCGACGACAGCACATGGATCTTGTCCAAGCGAGTTGTGCGACTGCCCAGCACATCAGTGCTGAACTCCGGGGCTCTGGTAAAATCGCCACTCACCCACTCCCAATCCGATTGGGTGCAAGTCGCGGCGATGGAAAGGTGGATCTGGACAACAATCCAGAAAAGTGTAAAGCCCGACGCCGCCGGGAAAACCTGGAACTCTTGTCATCAGCACCTATCGCTCCTTCTATACACTAGTGATGGAAACCCATACCATGGCCCAGGGGTTGACAGTAAGTTTGACCTGAGGGCAGCCTCAAGGAGGGGAAGAAAAGAGGGTGTGAACGGAGGGCGTGGCATTTCAGGGATTTATAGATGCACGAGCTAACCGCACAAAGCCGCCCTAACAGCTCACCGTTAGCTGTATCATTGACAGGCTGTCGGCAATATCTCGTCGGAATTGAAAACAGCCATCATCGTTCTTACACTGTCGATCCCCGATCACGTCGCCCAGCCTCCCCCCTTCTCATTTTCGTCCCTATCGAGTGAACTCATCCCAAGATTTTAGTACACAGAGAGCACCACACTAGCTGGAGGACTGAATAGAGAGCTACGTCTAGCTCCTTTTCGTTCTCACTTTGAGATTTTAATGTCGGCCACTCTTCGTGTTCGTGGGAAGATCCGTGAAACGGTCCGAGTTGGATAACTATGATCCGGGCGGTTCGCGACACGCCTCCCAATTACTTCCTCGGCGGGTTTCTCGGTCATGGCAGAGCCTACCGTCGGCTACATGCTACGACATGTACTGAAGCACCTCAAACGGGAGATCCCATCAAACAACCCGCTCATTGTGGGGGTGCAGGGTCCGCAAGGTAGCGGCAAGACCTACCTCACTTCAATACTCAGGGACGAACTGATCTCTCCGCCCAACAACCTTTCCGTGGCGCTGATTTCTCTCGACGATCTCTATCTTCCACATTCTGAGCTGGCCCGCGTGGCGAATGACCATCCTCACAACCCTCTTCTTCAAGGCAGAGGACAACCAGGAACCCACGACGTTCCCCTCGGCACCCAGGTTCTGAACTCCCTTCGCCAGATCAACGAACCCGATGCCGAAGGCACAGTTTCTATCCCGATCTTTGACAAAAGTCTACATTCGGGGGAAGGTGACCGAACCCGAAAAAAAACCGTCGTCAATCGACCGCTAGACGTGATTATCATGGAAGGATGGTGCATCGGCTTCTACCCCGTTCCTTGGGAAACTATTGAACAACGTTACGCTTCGAGTGGCCCTTCGCGTTCTTCATTCACCTTTCGTAAGGAAGACGTACTCGAAATCAACGAACTGCTTCGGCCGTACGTACTTTGGTGGTCGGCCTTCGATACCCTCATCCAGGTGAATTACCATCGGCTTTCCACAGAAACCAGACCACCCTTCTCACCGCTCTCCATAGTTGACCCCGCCCGGTACATCATCCTACGACCTAGTCTACAAATGGCGTCTTGAGCAGGAACACTACATGAAGACTCAGAACGGAGGGAATGGAATGACAGATGATCAGGTGATATCGTGAGTTAATGGCCGAAAACATCGCGCACTATCGGTACACAGCTGACCTACTATTCAAAACCTCCGCGTCAGTTTCGTCGACCGTTATATTCCGGGCTATGTCTTTTTCGGAGACACCGTTGATAACGGGTACATCGATGAACACGGTCAGACAGTTCCTCCTCCGTGGAAGGGAAACGCTCTCAGGATATTGATTGGGGCGGAGAGAGAGGTTATCGGCACAGTTACATTCTGACCTACAGCTAGTGCGCTAAAGTTGACAACTACAAGAGTTGTGTACAATACCGCTCTATCGTGGTTCATTGGTAAGCGTTATTGATATCAATGGGGAACATGAACTGCAAGTGATGGCGAAGATGCAATACACCACCTCCACCCGAGGGAGCTGATTTGTCGTATTCCCTTCCTACGCTGCGTCGTGGCCTTTCTCATGCCTTGCCTTGTGACATCCCTCTCGTGCCTTTTCCGAGAAGCAGAGTTGATTGCTAACCAAGGAGCGGCTTCCGGAGATGGAGGTACCTCGACTCGGAGCGAGTTCATCCCATGGGTGGGGCCTATGTTGGGACAACAACGGAGGTGTCATCGCCGAGCTCGCATAAATTACATGGACGGGGTATCGGTGTTGCGTGAGGGAATGACCCCTTTGGTCCTGGATGGAGTTCTTGCATCGATCATCGGAAGACAAATCCTTCCC
>Ga0307512_10004010_pt1 | contig 16447 bp, 18 predicted proteins | sample 14_EM_MG_FD_200267 | JGI IMG/M metagenome (GOLD analysis project Ga0307512, IMG submission 200267) | Populus trichocarpa ectomycorrhiza microbial communities from riparian zone in the Pacific Northwest, United States - 14_EM | ecosystem: Host-associated > Plants > Roots > Unclassified | place...
ACTTGCTGCTATATGCTGCAGCAAAGGTGGGAAGCTGGTGAAATCTGCAGCTCTACACTGTAACCGAAAAAATTCTCATCACAGCAACACCCTCTACTACCAATAGGTTGATATCAGGTTGTTAAACCTATTAACCTAACCACTGTGCTAGCATTACACACTACTGCAAGCCTGTCAAACTCTACCAACCTTCCCAGACTTGTGCTACTGTCAAATCAGACAAACTTACATTTCGGTGTTGCTAACAGATTAGTTTTCCGCATGTCAGCCTGCAAATCGAAACAGCACCACATCAACCTAATAAAACATCACTTCAAACCCATGTGAGGCTTATGTACTTATTCGAGCCCCCCGTAGTGTAGTTGATGGTACTAGGTAATAGCTCCATTCAATAAGTACAAGCCTATATAGTGCCGCATCCGATGATGTCATTGAGAAAAATGGTCGGGTAGAGCCGAGGGTGCTCACTAAGGCTGCGTTCCACTGCGAGTTTTGTGGTGTTCGGTAGCACTTAAACCCACGACTTCATGAACGAGTTTTTGAGCTTTGCCTCTAGGCTAGATGCTTGATTGCGCCACCGAAGTTTGTCTATATCCCATCTTAAGCAATATTTATACCTGGAAGGCAAGATCGGCGCATTTCTCGATTCATCTTTCATATACTCGGCGCAAAGTTGCGATACCTCCAATACGCTCACTATGCCAATTTCGGTCCCACGGGTGAGCGTAGTAGACGACGAATGGAGTACTTTCAACCTGCAAGAGTACCCCATCTCCATCCGGCGCTTATCCTGGGGTCAATCGCATCATGATTGGTTGAATCGTGCAACCACACCCTGCAAACCCGGCGGTTTTGCATCCTTTGCTACACTGGTGAGGCATATATCTGATACGACCCTCAACTAGCTCCCGGCTCGCTTGCGCTTTAGGAACAATCTACAGATGTGAGCTGTCGAGCTTTCATCACTCGTAGTTACTGGCACGGGTGATTCTGGTGTAATACAACCGTTGTCCCAAGCAGTTACACTACGGCTAGGATTCTATCACTGGCTCTCTGGATGAAAGGCTTCGAATTTGACCTCTGGAATCCGGCGACTGAACCTTTCACACCGACACACTAGGTGTAGGGCATATAAATTAGACTAGGATTAACTGGATGATGTTACATTGGTCGCATTCTAACTTCGAGAGAGATATGACCCCCTGCGTCTTGTATATCTACATAAGAATCCACAGAATCCTCTCAATGAGCCGTACTCCTTCCTCGGCCACTATCTCAGCCTCGAAGTCATATCAACCCGCCACAATCCTACCATGATCTCAAGACGATCTCCACCACGTCATCCGATGCAAGTTATTACCTCCTCCCAATCAATAGACTACCCTCACCATCAGATCCCAACACAGCTTCAGATACTCCTTCAACACCGCTCTATATCCTCCACTCAACAGATCAAATCTCTGGCTATTTGTAGATAGTCATGTCTCCCTCCAACCCCCGAATGAATACGCGATGAGAGTAGGTAAACGTATCACCGTCCATACCACTCTGGTCTGCAGTACATCACATTCAAGCAACATACGCCATCGGGGCCGTATTTCATCTGCAAAACCCCAGATTATGTCCGAACATAGCCCACAGGCCCATCAACCGAACCTTGTATGTTGCGCCAGCTTCAAAACCACCTCCGCCTCATTCTGCGCTAGCAGGATCTTGATGATGTCGGCCTCGGCGATCGAGCCGAACCCGTGAACCCTTGAATAGGCCCGATCCAGTGTTTGAGATTCTGCGTTGAGCGCTTATTGGGGGCCCCACATTGTTAACACCCTATTGTTACGGTTTGCTTCGGTTCGCGCACAGGGCCTCGTCGAGGATTGTTTCGTCGTCTTTGACTTCGGGTTTCCGGGGGTGTTTGGCGCGAGGAATCGGTGATGGTGGAGGCAAAGTCTGGCGAAATAGGTGATCCCTTTTTGCTGGGATGGCCGGTTGAGCGGGTATAGGTCGGGGTGATACCGCGGTACTCCTAATGAACTTGCTGGCGAGAGTGTTCCAAGGGAGATTATGGGCTGGTAGGCCATAGAAGAATTAGTAGTGATAGAAGGGATACCGCCCGACACGGGATACCCAGAGCTCGAAGTAGATACAGGGTTACGATTAGGAGAGTCTCTATCGTGTACTTTAAGGACGTGAAGCTCGAGAGATAATTATGGTGATGTTTGTATGCTCGCTGAACCCGACTGCAAGGTCACACAGCGCCAGTCGTCCCTACGTTGATTGACAGCGCTTTGACTCACTTTGACGACGGTAGGTGCCGACGAGCTAGGCGTGGTCCCTTCTTCGAGGCTGACGAACAGCTATTGTGAACAGGATATGTGCGCTTTCATCCATCTCGTCTAACTCGTGGGCGATGTAGATCAGTCCCCTTGAGATTGACCTGTTGCTTCAGTGATATGCAGAGTTCATAGCTAGCTACCGTAAGGGTGGAAGGGTGGGAATAGGAATGCAAATTTTCATCCATCGGATACTTTGGGACCCACCGAGTCGTTTTGTCCGTGCCAATCTCAAGAAACTGGGTTCTAAGATGAGTCTGCAACACTACTCTTGTCCGGACTCATACTAAAGAATTGGATGGCTTTTGGCTGGAATTTCCAACGAGTACGGAAGTGTCTATGTATAGAGGGACTTTTGCGCCGTTCACGATGCACCCACACACAACAGCGGGCACAGTAAGGTGAAGAGGGTAAAGAAATTTCGAACTCGTATCTGCGGATACCACAGGGCTTTGAGCCTGTCCCGTGCAGGGTTTCGAATCTGTATTTGTGCTTCTAGCACCCCGCACTAGAGTACCGCTCTTGTTCATCCGTTACTTCCACATAATGTACCAAGACTCTGCGAGGGGAATAAGGACGGGTGCAGGAGATGGGACGGTGGAAGAGGTTGTACTCTGGGGGAAGGAATGAAAGAGAACGCTATAATGGGACAGTGAACTGTGATTTTCAATGTAGCTGGGAAGTCAGCACACAGTGAGAGAAGGAATGAGGTCAGTTTTTGGGTTGAGAGGGTGGTTGTTTAATCATACTGTATTACTCTATCTAAAGTATGACCGCGCCTACTAACCCCTCCACCTCCGGATGACCGGCTAGGTGGGGGAGATCGAGTTGAGAGGGTACCGGGTTCAGGATTGGAAGTAGTGTCTCCGCGCTCGGCACCGCACCAAGATTTCAACCCCAGGATAACCCACATATTTCTCCCAAGTTCAGGACTATGCTAAGGCGAATATAAATTTTTGTAGTGGTGTTTCTGGCAGCAATTCGTTCATTTTGCCACTATAATTGCATGAGGAAACGGACCGAAATAAAGTATATAAGCTATTCAAACGGGCCATCTAAGAATAAAACCCCAATAACTATCCAATGATTATGAATACAGACCTCTCATCACCCACCGGCTCCATGTAAGCAACGCACCCTCCAACTCATCATCCAAAAGCCGATGGTTTTGCAAGCCGAATACGTGTGCTGTGCTTTGAGAACCGTAACTTCGTAAGATGCAGGAAAGAGGACAAGGGACGGCAAATAGCAGCTAGATAAATTAGTAGGCGTCATGCCAATATATGCACGAAGCAGTACCACATCGGCTCGCATCCAAGCGCTCATACCCACCTCCCCAATATCCCACACTCAAACCTCTTCCCCATATCCGCAGTGCAACCCCATCAGTATCAAGCACAAGTAGCACCGCATACTCGACAATAAACCCTTCGCTTATGAGAGTCCAGCGAAACAATCCGCTTGCTAAGATCTAGAGCGCCATTACAGATAACCCACCACGCTCGAAATAAGCTGACCCCAAAGAACGTGTCATTTAGGCTTTCTGCCGGTGTTTGGGAGACCGTTTTGGGAGCACGCAAGCAAGATGACGTTGCGTTTCGCACCGGAGCGTTCCCACGTGGCCGCGGAGGGAGGACTAGACACGGCTTTGCACTCGCTCGCTTTCTCCCGGTGGAAGTCGAGCTGAACTCTCTCGTGCGCAGACTGTAGCTTGTTGTTCAGGCTGGGCACGAGCACCTGAAACGCCAGGACATCAGATTGCTCCAGCCCTCAGACATAAATATCCCCACACCGAGAATACCACCATCTACTTAGCAATCGACACAAAGCAGGCGACGTGCATGGCATGGCAAAGAAGAAACCCACAGGGGGTTTAGGTGGGGAGGGGGAAATAGCAGTTCGTATTACGTCACCGACAGCACACATTCTTGTTCCAAGTGTCCAAAGATTTGTCGTGCTGCTGCGATATTCATAACTCCCTGCATATGGCGTTCTCCGTGGGTGGCTTTATTTTTACTGCGAGCACGGGCGGCGATACTTTCGCCCAGCCCGCGCGCACCGAGTGCTTGGACTTTCGGTCTCGCTTCGCTCGCTACCGCTGGGTTCGAAGCTGAGTACCAATCATAGCCCGTACCCTGTCCTCGCAGAGACAGGCATTTGGGTTGGCAATGCGGGCGCCACCGATCGTGTATCTTTCGGTGGTATCACTGTAGCGGTACTTCACCGTGCACATCTGTTGTCACTCCAAAGACCCGTACCGAGTACAGCACTAGCCACATCACCTCCACACTGCCGCGTCTATCACAAAATAAGCGCGCACCGCCCACAGATCCGCTATGCATGCATCAAGCAGAGCACCACACCCGCATGCATCACGTCTTAAAGAAATACCAGGTAGAGAACGCAAGGCGGCGGTTGTGCCGGGAAAATGGAGATGAAACGGGCAGGGGTTGTGTGTTTTGCAGAGGGTACGTACTCGTCGCGGAGTCATTGGCGTTGCATGCATGTCTCGTATGCACCTTGAGAAAGTTTGGTAGTGGGGTTGGGGCATGGACAACAGTGGCTCGTTCTCAAATCCCGCATATCAAATTGCGCGATGGCCAGATTTGCGATCCAAGTGATCGCTGGTTAAACCTGCTCCGCCTTATCGTTGCCGTACTTATGTACCATAAGCCCACGATAGCGGCCATATGACCTGTGCGGTAAGCGCCATGATCAAGCTTTTTCTGAGGGCTACAGAGTTCCAAGACTAGGGCGTTGACTGGGTATCCAGTCCCCAGTCGGAACGTTCCGTACCATCAGCTCCACCAATGGACAGCGACGCCACAGAGACGCAGGCCAAGATCTGCACTTTAGATGTCACTTCGCCGGTACCGTACAAAGCGAGCCTTCTACATCGCGAACTTCCAATTGGAGGAGGTGGCCGATGTACCTCGACGTGTCTCCACCAGTACAGCCGTGGCACAGGCAGCCGTCGAAATTCTTCAGGACATGGGACACGGTGAAGGCTAGGCAAACTTGCATGTGTGCATTTGCCGGCAGCGGCGTCCCCGATTTGCACATTTTTTAGCGAGAGACAAACGCCAAACAAGACCCCGAGATATATTCTAACGAGAAACAAACGGAATGAGCGAACGAATAGATAGAATGCAATGTAATGTGAAGAAGAGATATATGTACGCCATGAATTAAACACTAGAGAAACCTCGCAAAGAACCCCCAACTAAACAAAAGAAAAAACGTAGTCCCATCACTAAGATATATACAGCGAAGATTGAAGATATGCAGACTTTCACTCTGAGCTGTATCGGCCGGCAGCCGGCAGCAGCAGCGGAAGAAGTATATTTAGTAGAACCCTGTTAACCCACGTTAGTGTCAAATTCGCTTTGTTCTCGCACTAAATCGGTGGGAACTCACAGTACTCAGTAGCGTACGGCACCTCGATGTTTTTCTTCAGTCCCTCGCAAGTGGCCGGTGCCTTTCCTCCCGCAGTAACCACGCGGTAGGCGGTAACGCATCCATTGGTGGTGCCGTCAATGGCGTTGATCCTGAGCCAATCCACTGCACCATTCTCACCATAGCTTGCCGTCGACGGGGCAGTGACGTTCTGGGTTTTCAGCCCCACAAAGATGCCGCCCTTCTTGCTCCTCTGGAAGTTGAAGACAGGGGTGGTTGGGTTCGAGAAGTAGTGGAAGCCGACTTTGAGCTTATCTTGGTCGATACGGAGCCTCTTGAGCAGATACTCTTCGACGTCGGTATTGAGGTCGAGAAGGATTGGTGGGAGCGAGTGCAGGAGGTCCGGGTAGTTCTCTGCGAGGCAGGAGGCGTCGTAGAGGTCGGCTTTGGCGCCGTTGGCTTTCGGCACAGATGCAGCCGTGGAATCCGCGCAGGTGTAGTTTTGTGTGCCTTTTCCGAGCACGACGCGGAGTGGGGGGTGCGATTCGACGGAGTTCAGCTGGGTATCTGGGGGAGGGATATTAGCGGTGGAAATAAGAAGGTGGAAATAAGAAGGTGGAAATAAGAAGGAATAAGAAGATGCTGGGGTATATATTGAGATTGGGAGATAAGTAGCTACAGCGGCAGGATGTTCCATGTTCCGAATGGTTGAGAGATATAACTTACAGCCAACCTCCTGGATAACCGGAAGAACAGCATGGTCGAGAGGGCAATTGGCAACCTTGATCTTGATGGCTTTTCTGCCTGACCATGATGGCAGGGCTGATGAAACGGCAGCGAAGCCGACGAGTGTCAGGCTGAGAGATTTGACGAAATGCATTGTTGATGTTGGTGATGATGTTGGTGATGATGTTGGTGATGATGTTGATGATGGTGTTGACGTTGGTGTTGATGTTGGTGTTGATGATGTCGATGAATGGTTGTAGGAATGTAGAAGCGATGTAGTGAAGTATCGAAGTCGAGGAAGTGGTCGAGGAGGGAGGACGAAGGCCTATAAGTATAAGTCAGAGAACCGAGTAATATGAACCGATCGGTCTAACCCCCTTAGTGGTTGGCGACGACAGGCGGCTGCGCGGGACTTCATCTCGTGTACAACAGCCACCACATACAGCCGCCCACTCTATCTCTGAAGGTACCCGAACGGACATGTACATGGGCTATCCTTACAATCCCTACCTCCACTTCACTCTGCATCCCTGCCGGGGATCAGAAGGCTGCGGCGTGGGCTGCTCTCTGCACCGGCACCATTATCACCACATCAATTGCACATTCGAGGTGACCATCTCCTCTATCTTACAACTCTCGCCAATTACTGATCTCCAGAATAAGCCGCCTCGTCGTCGTCGAGCTCAGTGGGCGGTTGGAGATGGGATCTAGCTAAGCCATTTCTGTCACAGGTGGCGTTATTTATATCGCAAGCTTCCGAACGGCTAGCATCCCGTGTAACCACCTCCATTTCGCCTAAGAATAAACTTTTTTGTGCGCGTATCAACTTTTTGCACTTTGAGACATTCATAGCGGGGTTTTCCGTGGCTGATGACCCCAGCGCCACATGGGCTCGCCACCGCCTACGCTCCTGTTGGTAATTTGGCAAATTAATCCAGACGAAAGGTAGGCGGCTCGCTAGATTTTAGCTTTTGACGCCCTATTTGTCGCATTTAATTAAGTACCGGCACCGTACCTACCACTCTTGGGAACTACCTATCTCTTGATGGGCGATTTGGTCAAAAATACTTTTCCAAGACTAAGACTTTTTTTCGGATGACCTTACCTATAGTCTTGGTGGTATCGGTAACCCGAATTAGATTTTTGTTCTCCTTGTTCTATCCACAGACTACCGGGGTGCGACTACGGCACAACAACAGTTATCTCGGTCGACAAGTCAAAATTCTAAGATATAAGTATGAAACGGCTTCGCCTCGGAATGTACTGGGTATCACGTCCTCAGGTGGTGGAGGACGTTATCGGGGCGTATGAGCTTTTTCGGCGCTTGTTGGCCGAATGAAAACTGACGCGCAATGGTAGGCTTCTGGAAAAGATAAGATCGAGTGGTTGTCTCAACATTAGTTACGCACGTCGGCGGAACAGAAACATGTGGATTGAGTACTCATGTGATAGAAACTGACTGTGATGGGGTCTATTCAGCCCAAATGATCAGAACTTACTATGACGTGGTGATACCTCGCCGCAGTCTGACAGCAGAGCCACCACTATGCACGCTGAGGATCTGCATGCTGTTGAGTTATAAGATACTTCACGGACTACTGAATTTAGCAGATTCTACCCCCATTTACAGTATGTGCGCGCCTTTTCGTGGGTGGGATGCATGTCGACCGGCAATGGCGTATGTAGTTACTTCAACACCCATTACCAACAGCAAAGACACGACGCCGATAAACTCGCCGGTCATCAACCCTCCGAAATGGTTCTTACCCCACAACCTTGCGGGACAGAAACACAGTGGCTTCTGCAAGAAGATTTTCACACCGTAAAGGCACAGTAGAGCCACTGTGGCATAGTTTACTTCGCCGCAGCTCTTAGCAGGATAATTTTTCATCGAGTTTTTTTACCGGCACGAATGAAGTACTTGAGAAGCTAAGGCTAGAACCGGGATGATGTGCAATCCGGCCTTGAAAAAATTTAGACGACCGGTGCCACAGCTAAAGATGGACAATGACACGATTTGAAAGACTCTATTCATTCTATCTGTGGAATGGGTGATCGTGATCGTTAAGCTAACATTAGACCATACAAACACCAAAAACCAAGCCACAGCCAGGGTATCCACGACAACAAAGCAAATTCTAAGCGGCTGAGGGAGATTGGGGGAATTGTTGAAAGAACTGATGGGAAACTGGAACAAAACTAGGCTGGTGTGCAATATGCAAACCCGGCCACTGCAAGGCAAGGTCTAATCGTGGCCCATGGCACAGAAATAGGTACTCAGTTCTCTGTGGAACGGGTGATCGTTAAACCAACAGCTGTTCCGGGTTCAGTCCACGCAGACACCATGTGCTAGGCCGTTGCAGGCTACCAACAAGTCGTAGGAGGATGAGGGGAGGTTGGGAAAGTTGCTGAAGGAATGGACGAACGGAGTAAGGACGCCTGCAACGGAAAAAGCTGGCTCTGTGGGATTAAACTGCAGCGTAATCCAACATTCCTACTGCCCCGCACATATGAAGTCTGTCTATCTGTGGGGAATTGAAAACTTACTCACAAACACGGCACTCGGTGTGGCTAACGAACACTACGAATGTCTACCACCCTTGGTAAAGTTTCAGCCACTCTCCTCCATTTTAGGGTATAATTTAAATGTATATGTATCTACTCTAAGTACACCCCCCCCGGAGAGTATAGATCCTCGGCGTTGGTCCTTAGTCCTTGATAATTATCCTGCTACAACTCTAGTTCTTGATGCGGGGGGGTGACAACCGATGTTGGCCTGGTTTCTTGCCTTTTTGCTTATTTGCATACCGTATCAAGGCTCTCGCGCGAGAAGAGATTTGAGCTTGTCAAGCCGTGTGGTAAGGGCTTGGGAAGGTCTGGTACACGGTGGCCGCTAAGATGCTACCTATCATACCACAACTATGGGTTTTCGTGAGCGTGTTACCCATATTCATGATCTCAATTTCGGGCCTGGAAGTTGAGCCTGATCCTTTGTTTTCAGAGTCTTGTTTGCCCGCTTGTGCAATAACAGCCTCCTAACAGCGTAGATTTGATATTCACCACCGGGACCCTGGTTCACAGGTTTTATGATAACTCCCTGAGCACCCACCACCGGGCAGCTATGGCATGTATCAATCAAGACGAGACCTTTCATCATGGCTACTTCTTTTGGAGGCGCATAAACGTTCACATTTATCTACCCACCAGTGGCGCATCTCTATGACAACCCTTTACTCCTTCAACGCTGCAAAATTCATAATTGCCCAGCCACGGCTGGCGATATCAAGAGGTCGCTTAGCTCAGTTGGTTAGAGCGTGGTGCTAATATCCCATATGACACGCCAAGGTCGCAGGTTCGACCCCTGCAGTGATCACTATTTTGCTTTTTTTATTTGCTCCACGGGTAGCATCTGACAAGTGCGGGATTTCCCGTAGGATAGATAGCCTAAATTTTAGTCCTATCCATACTAACCATCCCCGAGAAATCCCAGAACTGCAATTCCCAAAGGAGGGTGGTGTTGGTATTGGGGTTTTTGTTTTGTTTTATTCATACTGTATGCACTCTAATTAGAGTATGACAGAGCCCCATATCCCCTCCGCCTCCGGTGGTATTGGGGTTTCCCATAGGAGCGTTAGAATGGTTAGAATTGTTCAAAAGGCTGTTCTAGTCCTCCAGCGTGCACGTACCAATGATTTAAACGAGAGACATGCATATTACCATGAGATGGAAAAGATCGCACGAATCCAGGGTTCGACTGTAACACAGTAAGCTTGCAACCCAACAAACCAACCCCAACCCCGCCGCATAACGTAGCCGTCTCCGAATCATTCAACTCCAGATCTGGCCCTCGATTGTCACTAATCAGTTAATCTCTACTCAATTCCTTGCCAGCCTTCCAACCTTTTCTTCATAACCGATTATCGCATCCACTCGTATAAGGAACGGAACTGATGTGCGTAAGCCACCCCGGGAACTCGTGGCTCATGCAGAAAGTAGTAACCGAGCCATAATTTTGTTCTTTATACACGAGAGGGTGTGGTATAACTCCCAGAATCGAAGGGAGCTCGAATATGCCCGTCCCTAACCGCCCCCACAATATCTGCATTCAACGTGGACTCGTTCTGCGGATCAGTAAAAGAAATTTCGGCCACCCCAGTTGCTGTAGTATAGAGTGGTCTGCAAGCAAGTTGGACGCATAGTAATATACCTCAGCATGGGAGAAATTGTTTTGTTGAAAGGACGAAAGATGCCGCAAACTTCCCGTCTGCAACAATCCAGTACCTAGAGCCCGGAGAAAGCGAGGTTGACACGTCTCTGGCTGGAACCTAACCTGACTGTGCCGTGTGTGTGTGACCCATTGGCTACTTTAGATTGGATATAGGCACCTGCAAATTCTGTCTCGGTGATGGAAATCTTCCGTGACTTCATAGGGTCGCGAGTTGTTGTAGGCTCCATCTCTGTCAGGCGTGTGATTGTTGTAGTGACCATGTGGGAATCCCTGGTGCTGTGGTTTTTTATCTTCCTCAGATTAGAGACGGGACGTGCTGAGTGAGGTTGCGTTTACACTTTGCACCGCAACTACGTTGGAGGATACTGCCCTGGATAGGGCGCGGGTGTCTCATAGTCTAGCGTATACTTGTATAATTCGGTAAGGACAGATGGGAACTACTAAACCGGGAGTGCCATAATGCGATTAGCTTGATGTTGGGGATACTGAGGTTTGTGGGGATTATTCAAGCTTTGAGAACTGACAGGCTTGCGTTGTCAACGTTAAGGGTGTTGTATCCGTTTAGGTGTATAGGATTGGTCTCGAGCGTGCTCAGGAGGGGTTGTTCTCTTTGCTTTCCCTGTGTCGATAACTGGTAGTTAATCCACTTCGATTTGCTCGCGAAAGCCGGAGACTTCGGATACGAGTGACATCGTATGCACTTATGCAGCAGCCAGCAATGGAATAAGCTGGTCGAGATTGAAACCTCCCACAACCTTGTACCCCATCCACGACCCTGTGGATAAAATGTGGTTTTAAGAGTGGTAATCGGACAAAGTTAAGATTCAGACTTTGTCCTGATCTCGTAAACCAGCCCCTTCCTAAGAACGGAGCGAGCGTCAAAGTCTGGGCACGAGATCAACTTTGTCCATGGGCACGGTATTTTGGCAGAAAACCTCTACCATAGGGGATATGCGGTGGTAGTGCTCCAGACCATACCCACTTCTCACAGGGCACTGCAACCACCTGAAAATTAAGCGAAAAAGCTTGTTTGGGACAGTGTGTGAAGAAGCTAGGGCTCAGGGTGCAACTCGCTTCATCCATGTCTCACAGATATTCATCGCAACTAGGTTAAACCTCGCAAAGCATTTCATTTTCAGACATGAAGGTTGATACAAGCAGCTGACATATCATCCTAGATCATTAAAGCACAAGGGAACCCAAAGTACCTACTTCCCTCTCTACTCATACCTGTTGCACAAAATCCCAGCAGGTTTCCCATGTGGCGAAGATCCTAAGATATCCATAACCTGCGCAACCTTGATTTTCTTGTCTCTAGCGAATGGGCCCAGCGTGAATTCTATTGATCTCATTAGCGCCCAGTCCAGGCCGAAAACACAGAAACCAATGGATATACCAAAATCCAATGTAATGTTCCCAGGCGGGGGGTTGAGTAAGTTTAAGATGGAGAGGCGTGGTTTGAGGCTGCCGCTGATTTCGAATTGCCGCCGGCGAGGATCTAACGCCTGCCACTGCGCCCACACGCGGTCGATATTTCCGTGGTGAAGCATAAAGATTGGATCGGTGGGAGAAGTCCACATGTTTAACATCTGATACACATACTGTCAGCTTCTTATAAGTTCTGACTTGGCTGAAGCTTCTGTCCACATACATCACCTCCAACCACTATGTGGCCTCCACCGTGGAGCCCAGCGTTGAGACTGATATTCGCCGCGCCTTCGATAAATGAGAGAAACGCGTCAAACGTTGGCTGCTGCAGCGTGAGTGCTTGGTGGTCCGGGTTCAACCACCTTGTTGTTGCGAATGTGTGAAAGTTTCGAGTAATGCAGCGACCTGGCTTGCGGGCTGTGTCGTTTCCGACCCCTAGATGAATCTTTGTGTCCTTGAAAGGACCCGAGGTGATGCATCCTGCGAAGATTGGCGAGTTACATGAGCTGAGCTACAACAGGAGCAGTGGAAGGACTTACCACCGCCTCTACTACCAAAGATCTGCGTCGCGTTGGAATTGTAGGCCCCGTTGCCGCCAAAACCGAGAATAGGGTCGAAAATTGGAGACTGGAGGATATTGGCGGTATCGCGGGTTGGATCCCAGTATCTGATGGCACATTAGCCTGATGGTTGTACCTCTGGCAGGACTTCTGGAATGGAGCTCACGGTAGTCCTCCAGTCCAAGAGCATTCTGAGCGGATGGCCTTCTCGAATTCGTGTCTGGTGGTCGTCAGCCTTTAACATCACAAACGAGCCAAGCGCTACATACATGAAGTACCTATGCCATGGTAGAAAGAGCGGTGTGAAATGTACTTGGGGAGTAAACGCTTGGTGTATGACAGCAAAGTCCTCAAAGCGTGTTGTGGTGGCAGGATATATCGACGAAAGCTTTGCAGGCTTATGCATCAAGCATTTCACCGCTTCGATGTAGCTGCACTGTTGGGTGCTGGTGAGGTCACGCCTAGATCATATTATTAGTGCCTTGTTAGAAGCTTCACACATGTGGAGCCAAAATGTTCGTCTGTACCATTCCTTCCTTACCAGAGGACTGAAACATCGCTCGTGGGGCTCCAGTGTCTGGGGTGGCGAGGGCAAAGCACCCGCAACGACAGCAAAGACAGCGGCTGTTTTGAGAAGAAAGCTGGAGATATGCATTACGCGCAATGGGTGATCCGGCCAGGAACGACAGTGATGGTAATGGCAATGCAATGGCGTTTGTCGATGTTTACTAGTTGGTAAGCAGGACTCAAAGTTCCTTACTACCGAAATGGAAATTAATTTCTTTCCAATTCCGAGTTTCGGGAAAAGTGCAGCGTTGTCCCCCATTTAAGTAAAATGCATCTGTTCATCGGTATCGGAACCCTCTGGAATCGGGCAGCTGCGCACACGGTATTACTATCTATAAGCAGAAGTTACCCGAATAAGGCAGCGTTTCCGGGCAAAAGATCGAGAACTAGGTCGCGAATTTTCGCTCGACTTAAAATGTGAAGATAGAATTGACATATATATGTGTTCCGTACAGTACGCGACCCGTGCCGACTCGCAACCTGGAGCCCCAACCGCAACCTGGAGACGGTTTGCAACTTGGACTCCCAATCTGCGACCCCATTTCCGCAGTATAGGCGTTCACCAGTAACAAAGCCGGAGTCTCATGCAACTGCAAGAAAGCCTGTGACACGCGGTGCTGCAGATGCTTTAAAAATGAACTCAGATGTTCTGTCTACTGCCACAAATCAGATTGCAGACTCAGATAGATATGACAGCAACATTGGCAATAAAAATCCATTCACCGCTGAACCTCCCAGGTTGGTATCCACTGCCAGAGCAAAACTGGGTATACGCAGTAGAACCTTACGTCTGACTAGAAGCTCAACTCGTCTACAGACCTCTTCTGGGTAGAAAGATCAGCGCGAATAGATTAGATTAGAAGTACCACTCTAGCTGAATACAGAATACAGGATAGATGTATGCTGGAACTTGGAGGGTGGTCAATTGTAAACTTTAAAGTCTTCAAGTTTTATATGTGTGTAGAGGGGGGAAGTACTAGTAGTAAGGTCGCCCGCCGATGGGAGGTGGGAGAGAGTGTATGTACGGAAGTGGGGAACAACCACTCTTACCATCCAGCCTGTGAGGATTGATGACCGGGCAGGTATTACTTTCCTTGGGACTAGATGCGTCGACGGAGTAGTAGTTCCCCGAAAGATGTCAGACTGGGCGGGTATTGCAAAGGAAGTGGAAATTTCGGTTTGTATGTCGGTGTAAACAGTAGGAAAGGCAACTTAACAGCGGCAATCGCTTTCTCTGACCACTTGTGATTGAAGCTGCCAGTGGCCCAGTCATAAAGTCCTTCACAAGCTATCGGGGGCTAGCCAGACAGAAAGACTTGCCAACCAGGAAACACTATAACTTAGTCAAAAATATGATCCGGTTGGAAAGTTTGCTCGGCGTAACGAGCTAACCCATACCAGCCTCTGGACCAAGTGATTACTTGCCAACGGGGTCGGGACATATATAAACTAAAATTTTAAATTGATATGGAGTCAGATTCTGAGGGATATTCTGGTTTAATTTCCTATTTCCTGTTACCGCTAACCTAGTTGTTTTCACACATTTTTGAAGCATCTATGCAGGTGACGTTTTAATTAAGATCGCGTTTTCTCCGTAAAACGTATGCTACGTTTGCCCCTCACAACAATGCCTATTCCCCCACCCAAACACTGGGCTTCCTCTCCGTAACAACCTTCCGATAGACCATATCGAGAAATTCGAGTTTCATTTGATGTTGCATCACTGTCCGTTATAAAAGTAGCAGTTTATACGGAGATCTGCACGGCCTCCTTTGAGATCATATTCGTCTGGAACAGAGTCCGACAGTAGTTCAGCATAAGCAATCAACTAGGCAGAGTAATATCAGTTACTATCGTGAAGAACTGGGTCATGGAGCGAGGGGGGGGAACTTGCAGCTTCATTGAGGTCTTTGGATCTTAGACTTAGAGGAGCCTTGATCGCGATTACTTGCCAGTTTGAGGGGTTATGTGGGAATAGAAGCATCGGCCTCGTCGGATTGCGATCCCACTGAACCAGAGGCATCATCGGGGTATTATGAAGTATTCGGCTAACAGTACTGTTCTTCGGCTCGGAGGGGAATTCTCAATGGCAGCAGCAATCTTCCCCAGACCGTACTGCCCCGTGGTCGAGATAACACTCTAGGAAAGATGTTAGTAAACCTAACATACCCTAAATTTGGTCCTAGATGTACTCACGTCAACTTCGGTGTGAGCTGCTGTACCAGGTTCCGAGACTTGGGATTTACCACGGGCTCCCGACACCACCCGGATGGCTCACTCTGGGGGATTTCGAATGGTTGTTCATCTATGACACGCCATTAGCCAGGAGAAAACCCGAAGGACGCGAGCGAAAAGAATACTCGCTTTTGTAAGATGAACTTTCTTATTAACCCACGGCGTGGCGGAGGAAAAGACATCAGGAGAGGGTGAAGACCAAGGAAAGATTCAGGAATGGTTGGTCTAGGGAGCCCAGTGCAGGAGGGGAGTTGAGGGCGGTTCATGTTTATATGCCTCCTGTGTCGACATTGGATACCGTAGTCGCTAGAACTGGTGGAGTTCTTGAATCCCCAGATCGAGGGTGAAGGGGTTGAAGAATTGAATTCAACTTTCGACCTCAAAAACTAAATGATCTGCAGGATGGAATAATCTCGACCACTTTAAGGAAAAGACATCAATGACCTACGCTATTTTGCATGAGGTTGAATTCGGGGAGCGAACAGCAGTTTAAGGAGTTTTAGCGTGCTATGTTTTCTTATACCGGTCCGCTGGCGAATTTGGACGAGAAGTTTGATTGGCAGTGACCATAGGTGTTATCCGAGGACCACGCTGCTCTTCCATTAGGGATGCATCACTTCAAAGGTGGTCCTGTTTCTCAACTAAGTTGAGGGGTGAAGAAATTCCTATAAGAAATACCAAATACCACAGCTATACAAGGGGATTGGGCTTGAGCAGAAGTGTCGTTGAAGCTTGGGCTAGGGTTTGGTCACGGAATCAACGTCATGAGGGAACATCTACAACGGCTAAATTATAACTGCTATCCCGATTACACCGGAGCCGCTCTACTAGTCTACTCATCCCCCTTCCCGAATCCGGTATGCCTCCCCCCTTCCTCAACCCCCCACGCAATCTCCCCATCCCTAATCCTCAACGCCCCGGTCGTCTGATTCCACCTCGGAACCAGCCTTTCCCCCTCCACCGCCAGACGTGCCATC
>Ga0307512_10004011_pt1 | contig 16447 bp, 12 predicted proteins | sample 14_EM_MG_FD_200267 | JGI IMG/M metagenome (GOLD analysis project Ga0307512, IMG submission 200267) | Populus trichocarpa ectomycorrhiza microbial communities from riparian zone in the Pacific Northwest, United States - 14_EM | ecosystem: Host-associated > Plants > Roots > Unclassified | place...
ACGGGCCTACCTGAGGTGGGCCCGGTATGACCGACTGCACCGAGCGGCACACGCTGGCGCTGGGCTACGGCCTTGCGGGCGAGGGCCAGAAGGGCATACCTGAGGTGGGCCCGGTATGACCGACTGCACCGAGCGGCACACGCTGGCGCTGGGCTATGGCCTTGCGGGCGAGGGCCAGTGGGGCATACCGAAGGTGGGCGCGGTATGACCCATCAGGTGCATGCGTTCGAGCCGCCGGAGCGGTTCGTGGCCGGGACGGTCGGCGAGCCGGGGGACCGGACGTTCTTCCTTCAGGCTCGCGGTGGCGGGCGGGTGATCAGCGTGGCGCTGGAGAAGGTTCAGGTGTCGCTGCTCGCCGAGAAGCTGGAGGAGCTACTCGCGGAGGCGAGCCGCCGGTTCGGCGTCGATCTGCCCGAGCTGCCGACGCTGGCGATCAACGACAACGATCCGTTGGACACGCCCGTCGATGAGGAGTTCCGGGTCGGCACGCTGGGGCTGGCGTTCGACGTCGACACCACCACGGTGGTGATCGAGGCGATCGAGGCCGGTGAGGGCGACGCCGAGGTTGAGCTGGGCGCCGACGCCGACGACGTCCCGGTCGATGACGATGACGACGATGATGACGACGACGATGAGCCCGACGACGATCTGGATCGGCTGCGTGTCCGGTTGACCCCCGAGGCGACCCGCGCGTTCATCGATCGGGCCAAGCGGGTCGTGGCCGCCGGCCGGCCGCCGTGTCCGCTTTGCGGCCAGCCGCTCGACCCGGCGGGCCACCTCTGTCCCCGGCACAACGGCTACCACCGGTGACCACGGAGCAGACATCGGTGCTGGCCGAGGGCGACGCACTGGAACTGCTCACGCGCGGTGAGCTGGAGCTTGAGGGCCGGCTGGTGGACGCGTCCAACACCACGCTGCGCGCCGACGTGACCCTGGACGGGCTCAGCGCCAAATGCGTTTACAAGCCGGTTCGAGGAGAGCGCCCGCTCTGGGACTTTCCCGATGGCACCCTGGCCGGGCGGGAGGTGTCGGCGTTCCTGGTCTCCCAGGCGACCGGCTGGGGCTTGGTTCCGCCCACGATCCTGCGGGACGGGCCGCTCGGCCCCGGCGCCTGCCAGCTCTGGATCGAGGAGCCGGAGGACGCCGAGTCGTTGATCGGCTTTGTCCCGGCGTACGACGTTCCGCCCGGCTGGTTCGCGGTCGCCTCGGCCCGCGATGACGACGGCGACGCTTACGCGCTGGCCCACGCCGACGATCCGAGGCTGGCCCGGCTGGCGGTGCTGGACGCGGTGATCAACAACGCCGACCGCAAGGGCGGCCACGTGCTTTACGCCCGTGACGGCCGGATCCACGGCTGTGACCACGGCGTCAGCTTCCACGTGGAGAACAAGCTGCGCACGGTGCTCTGGGGTTGGACCGGCAAGCCGATCCCGGCGGCGTCCATCGAGACCCTCACCGAGCTGGCCGGCCGGCTCGATGGGGCGCTGGGCGAGGCGCTCGAGACGCATCTCACGGTCTCCGAGGTGCAGCACATTCGGTTACGCGTGCGCCGGCTGGTCCGCTCGGCCCGGTTCCCCAAGCCGCCGCAGGATTGGCCGGCGGTGCCCTGGCCGCCCGTCTGAGCTTCGCCGTGGCGGCTTGGTCACAGCGGCTTTGTCACAGCAGGTGTTGTCACAACCGCTGGATATTGTGATGGCATGGACGCTTGGACCGGGCACGACGTGCCGACCCTGCCGGGCAACGCGGGCACGCTGCCGAGGCTCTACGATTCGGCGCGGCAGTCGGTGCAGCCGACGACACCGGGTGAGATCGCAACGATGTACGTGTGCGGCATCACACCCTATGACGCGACCCATCTGGGCCACGCGGCCACCATGATCACGTTCGATCTGGTCCAGCGCGCCTGGCGGGACGCGGGCGTCCCGGTGAGCTACGTGCAAAATGTGACCGACATCGACGATCCGCTGCTCGAGCGCGCCAACCGCGACGGCGAGGACTGGCTCGTGCTGGCCATGCGCGAGACAGCCCTGTTCCGCGAGGACATGGAGGCGCTGCGGCTCATCCCGCCGACGCACTACATCGGCGCGGTCGAGTCCATCCCGGCGATCGCCGCCCACGTCCGCGAGTTGCTCGCCGACGGCGCGGCCTACCCGATCGAGGACGGGACAGGCGACGTCTACTTCCCGGTGGCGGTGGCCCCGGCGTTCGGCTACGAGTCCCACCTGTCCCGCGACGAGATGCTGACGCTCTCCGCCGAGCGTGGCGGCGATCCGGAGCGGCCCGGCAAGCGTGACCCGCTAGACCCGCTGCTCTGGCGCGGTGCGCGGGACGGCGAGCCGGCCTGGGACGGCGGCGACCTCGGCCCGGGCCGGCCGGGGTGGCACATCGAGTGCGCCACGATCGCCCTGGGCCTGCTCGGCAACACGATCGACGTGCAGGGCGGCGGCAACGACCTGCTCTACCCGCATCACGAGTGCTCTGCCGCGCACGCCGAGCGCCTGACCGGCGTGACACCCTTCGCCCGCCACTATGTGCACGCCGGCATGATCGGCCTCGACGGCGAGAAAATGTCCAAGTCCAAGGGCAACCTGGTCTTCGTGTCCCGCCTGCGCGGCGACGGGGTGGATCCGATGGCGATTCGGCTGAGCCTGCTGGCCGACCACTACCGCGCCGACCGCCAATGGACCGACGACGTGCTCAAGGTCGGCCAGGAGCGGTTGGCGCGTTGGCGTTCGGCTGCCGCCGCGCCGGCGGGCCCGTCGGGCGAGGGCCTGCTGGCAGCCGTGCGCGAGGCGATCGGCAACGACCTCGACACCCCGTCGGCGCTGGCGGTGATCGACGCCTGGGCAGACGCGGCCCTGGCCGGCGCGGGCGACGACGCCGAGGGGCCAGGCCTGCTGGCCAAGACGGTCGACGCCCTGCTGGGGATCCGGCTCTAGACCGCTCGCGTGTGTCGGCGGGCCTGCGCCCGCGTGGATCCGGCCGTGGCGTGGCCCCGGCGGCCAGCTCTGAGCCACGTTCGGCTTGACGCTGTCGGCCCGCGCGAGTGCTCGGGGCGGCACACCACGCTGCCCGCCGAAGGGGACGCATCTCGCGAAGGAAGGCGGTGGGCCAGGGCCCACCGCCTTCCGAATTTCGGACTCGCTACGGCTGCGCTGGTCCGCGGCCGCGCAAGACCAGTGCGAGGGCTCTCAGCCCGGTCGCGCCGCCTTTGGCGTACTCGGCGAGGTCGTCGTGCCCGGCCGCCTCGGCAGCGAGGGCACCGGCGTCGAGGACAACGGCCGCGCCGGGTAGGAGCCAGCCGATCATCCTGCGAATCCGGCCGGGCGTTCGGCCGGAAGGCTGTTTGTTCGATGAGGTGTTGAGGTCGTGCGGCATGGTGCTGCCTTCCCGTTCGAGGTCTGCGGGTCGGCGGTTGGGGGCCCCATCAACCGCTTGACCTCGACGTTGCCTGTCCAGCTGACCATCGGAAACGGCCGGTGGACGGCGTGGACGGTAGACACGGATCGTCCGAGGAGCCGCGCCGGCGCTGTCCTTCGTGCACGCAAGGTGATCATCCGATGCCGTTACGCTGTACTGACTCGAAGCTGAGGTGGAGCGGGAGGCCGGGTGCTCTCAGACCGACGCAGCGCGCCAGCCGCCGCGCTAGACCCAGCGCTGGTCGAGCGGCGGTTGCAGTTCGCCCGGCGGCTGCTCCAGCTCAAGGGGGAGCGGTCGGTCAGGCAGATCGCGAACGCGTCGGACATCTCGCGGTCAACGGTGAGCAACCTGACCAACGAGAATCTGGCGAAATCCGGTGACGTGCCGGGCCCGGATGCGTTGATGGCGTTCCTCCTCGGCTGCCGGTTGACCGACCCGGCGGATCGGGAGCCCTATCTGGCCGAGTACGACGAGTTGTACGGCTCGCCGCCGGCGGTCACGACGCCCGCCGCCGCGGGAGGGGAAGCCGCCGGATGGGAGCCGTCCTCGGCGGTTGCCTCGCTACGCGAGGTGCACGACGAGGCGGTCCGGGAGATCGCGTACGTGTTGCCGCAGGCGCCTGGGCGCACGGCCGGGGTGCGGCTTGAGGACCATCTTTACGTCCACCGCCGGATCGAGGAGGCGGTTGTCCGTGACGTGCAGGCGCAGTTCGGCGCGGTCATCGATGGCCGCGGGCCGCGTCCGCGTGCGACCGCGGTGCTCGGCGAGCCCGGTCACGGCAAGAGTTGCCTGCTGTGGTGGCTGCACCGGCGGTTCAGCACCGACGCGGAAGTCTTCCTGGTCCCGGCTACGGCGATTGACGCCCGTGCGCACTCCGGGTTCGATCCGGCCTGGCTGCTCGAAGCGCTGGCGGAGGTTGCTGCGCACACTTCGGTCGTCCTCCTGCTTGACACCGCCGACGTGCTTCTACACCGGCGGCAGGACGTCGCCGCGTTCGTGGCGCTGCTTGAGCGGCTCGCCGAGTTGGGCATCCCCACGGTGCTCGCGAGCCGGGTCGTCGAAGCGACACTTCTGGAACAGCAATACCGCGGCAACTTGAGCGCGCTGCTGAGTAAGCACGTGCTCGGGCCGTACACCGAGCAGGAGTGGCCGGCGGCAGTCGATGCCTACGCCGCGGTCTTCTACCGCCCGCCCGGCGCTCCGCCACCGCGGCACGGCGGTGTGACACCGGTCGAGCACCTCCCCGCCGACGTTGAACGTGTCCGCGGTGAGATCGCCGCCGCGGTCGCACGCGGCTTGCCGATGCGGGAGGTTGTGGTCCACCCGCTGTCGCTGCGGATGCTGTTCGAGGTTTCCGCACCGGACTCGCCGGCGACCGAGGTCGACGTGTCCGACCTGCACGACAGGCTTTGGCAGGTCCGTGTCGTCGAGGACAGGCGCGCGTTTGCGGATCCAGTTGCCGAACCGGCAACGGCGGTGCGGGACCTCAGCCGGGTCGCTGGCGAACTAGGCCTGGCGATGATCAGCGTAGGTACGTTCTCGATCGCCTACGACAGGTGCGTCGAGTTGATCGCCGCACGCCTGCACGAGCCAGTGGAGCAGGTCGAGGAGGATCTGGCCGAACTGAGGCGCCGCGACGTGATCCGTATCCGGGTGTCGAGCGAGAGCACGATTTCGTTCTGGCACCAGACCCTGGCCGAGCATGCGGCCGGGCGCGGCATGGCTGCGCACGGACCGGCCGGTCTCGAACTGCTCGCGGACCGGATCACCGCACACCCGGACGACCTGCTGCTCGCCGAGGTCGCCCGGCACGCGTTCCGGGCCCGAACGGACGTGGCCGTCCTCGGGCTGCCCGACGGTACCAAGCACCTCGCTGCGCTGCTGCGGCACGAGGATGCGTTCGTACGCGTCACCGGGCTGAGGTTGTACGCGCAACAGCGGGGGACCGGCGCGGTGCTGGCCGGCGACGCCAATTTCGCGCTGGAACGGGCGGACACCTGGGAGATCATTCAGTTCCTCGACGTTCTCGGGTCCGTCCGGCGATCCGCGAACGACTCCTGGCCGGCCGACCTGGCCGTCGTCTGGAAGCGGGCGAGGGCCGCCGAGCGCCTGCGCCTGCTGACCACCCTGGCCAGGCTGGCGTACCAGCAACCGGGCACGGTGCAGGAGTTCCTCTGCCGCCATCGGGTGCTGGTCGATGACGACGCGACACCGCTGGACCTTTCCGGCGTCCCTTCGGGTCGGGAGCTGTCGCTGATGCTTCGACGTTTCCAATACGCCGACCCGGCGGCCGGGCAACTGCGGATCGAGGCGCTGTGGCGAGCAGCCAGGGCCGGCCGGGACGGTGGGTACCTGCGCCATCTGCTCGCAGCCCTGGACTATCTGCTCGCCGCCGGACACAACGAGTTGGACCGGTTTGTGGCCGAGGTGCCGGACCTCATCGGCGCGCTCGGACAGCGCAATTGGAGCGGCGGCTTCGAGGAGATCATCGAGGCGGCGTCGGTCGCCTGGTCACGTTCAAGCGCGGCCGCTCTCCCGGCCGCGTTCGAGGACCGCGCACGGACCTGGACAGGATGGTTCCGGGTACTGGACCGCGGCCAGCTGAGCCCCGCCGAACGGGTGCGGCTGCGCGGACAGGCATTGTGGCTCCGCGGCTGTTCGCACGACGACGTAGACCTGGCATTGGACACGCTGTTAGCAACGAGGTCCGCGACTGGCTGGGACCGCCTGGCCCGATACGTACTCGTGCCGCTGCTCGGGCCGGGTGACGAGCCGGGAGCGCGGGCGGCCCGAAGCTACTGCGCCACCCATCTGACCGCCACGACGGAATCGCTGGTACAAGCCCTCACTCAGCGGACCCGGCACCGGTTGCCGTGCACCGTCATCGCCGCGTGCGTCCCGGCGCTGGAGCCGGCCGCGTTGCTGGAGAAGCCATGGCCGGTCGTGATCACCGCCCGGGCGGCGGCCGGTGGCCATCGCGAAGCGCAGGCGGCGCTGCAACGTTGGCTCGAGGATCCCGACCTGCGCGAGCGGGCCGGCCCCGCTCGCGCCGCCCAGCTGCGTAGCGAACTGGCCAAAGACGTCGGTAACGCCCCTGACCTGTTGGATTGGCTGCTCCGTGACGCCCGGCGGTCCGGCGACTTCAGCGCGATCACCCACCTCGCCCAGCGCGGCGGATCGGGGATCCGGCGCCATGCCGATGCGCTTGGCGTCCTCGCCGCCGCCCTGGTCGAAGAAGCATCCATCGACGGCCGAGCCACCGGCTACGAGTTGCTGACCCGTCTGGTGCTGGACAGGCACGGCCCGGCGTTCGTCACGCCGTCGTGGCTTGTCGACCGAATCGCCGCGGAGGAGAACCATCGGGCGTTCCGCAAGCTCGCCGAGCTGAGCGGGGCGCGGTTGCTGGAGAGTCGCGACCCGGAGGCGCCGGACCTGCTGAACCGGGCCGCCCCGGCCCTGTGGAGCAGAGTCGAGGCTGGCGATTGGTTCCTCGAGCATCAACGGTGGTCCGAAACCGGCGACCGGGAACACGTGCTCGCCGGCGCGGACGCTCATCGCCTGCTCATTACGCTCCACGCGCAGTTCGGCCCGATCGGACCGGTGACCTGGCCACGAACCAGAGCCGAGATCGAGAGGATCGCCTTCGAGCCGATCGGGGCGCATCTGCCTCCGGACGACGTGGCACCTTCCGAATGGGCGAGCAGACTCGCCGGCCTGCCGCATTTGACGTGCCGGCTCACCGATGCGGGACGTATCGGCGACGCCCTCGGCCTGTTGGACCGGGCCGTCACCGCGATCTTCGAGAGCGACCCCAACCCCCGAGCGAAATGGAAGAACGGGCACGCCAACCGCTGGCGACCCTTCCTGCGCAAAGTGGCGATCGCCGAGCGCGGCAACCTGCACGCGCACATCCACGCCCTGGCCCAGCGCGACGAATACCTGGCGCAGCACCTGATCGAGGTCAGCGGCCAAGAGCTCGTCGACATCGGCGGGCAGCTCCGGGAACTGCGCCTCACCGAGCTGTCGGCGAGCATGTCGGCGTATGTGCGCCGGACCTTCGTATGGGCGGGGCGGAAAAGCTTGGGCGAGGCATGGCCCGACCTGTACGCCGCTCTGCACGCCAAGGCCTGAGCGGATCCGGTCCCGCAGCATCGTAGTGACATCGGACTATGCCGGGCACGGAGGGGACGAGCGTGCCCACGCGCGGCCGGATATCGATCGCGGTCCGTGATGCGCGCCTGATTCTGCCGGCTTTTCCGCCGGTTACGCCTGGCCCGTGGTGGCCGCGCTGCCTACCGTGTCGATGCTCGAAGTCGTTGCACAGGGGAGAGTTCATGCGCGCCATCCGTCGTGCCATCGTCTTGATGGCCGTCACCGCCGTCGTCGCCGCGGGCACCGGCCAGACCGCCGCCCAGGCTGATCGCGGCCCCGGGGTGCTGCGGGCCGGCCCACCCGCCACGGCGCGGGCCGCGACTCCCGCCGATCCGGACGGCTGCCGCGAGTCGTCGCTGGCGTCGTTCGGCGACCCCGGCGACCGGGTCCTGTCCGGCACGCTGACCGGGCCGGTCTGCTTCACCTTCCCGGCGTCCGCCGGCGCGTATCTGCTCGTCATCGGCAAGGGTAAGGAGTTCTCCTGGCAGTTGTCCGACGACGCCGGCCGCGAACTGACCTGTACGACGCTGCCCTACGGCAACCAGTGCACGCTGCCCGCGGACGGAAAGCTGAACCTGTTCGTCCAGGGTGCGTCGGCGACCTCGGGGGACTACCTGGCGGCCGTCTATCCGCTGGCCGGCACGCAGGGCTGTCTTCCGGCCCGGCAGTCCGCGGCGAACACCATGTTGTACCGGGTGACGATGCGGTCCCCGGTGCAGGTGGACTGCCAGTTCCTGGCTGCGCAACCGGGCGACCGGGTCGAGGCGGAAACGATCGCCACGGGCTGGCTGGCCGACAACTCCGGTAAGCGGCTTTGCGACCTCGACACGACCGGCTGCGTGCTGGCCGGCGGCGGTCCACACCGGATCATGTCGATCGGCGTCTGGAACGAGAATCCCCAGGCCCGGGTCTACACGGTGTGGACCACTTGGCTCAGTGACACCAACGGCTGCCTCCCGGTCTCGCCGGGCCAGTACGGCGTGTACCCGGCCGGCGGCATGAGCTCGGCACCGTGCCGGGTGCTCACCGTGACTCGACCCGGCCGATACCGCGTCGAGCTGGTGGACTCCGGCGACAACCTCGGCGCCGGCACCATCACCGACAGCGCGGGCACTCGCATTTGCAGCACCGGATGGTGCACCTTCCCGGCCGCCGGCAGGTATCAACTCTCGACCGGTTCGACGCCGTACGCCACCGTCTTCCTGCCCGAGGCCGGTGCCCCGAATTCCGGCTGTGTGCCGGCCTCGGACGATCCGAACTCGGCCGGCCTCACCCTCAACTACCTCGAAGTCGGCCAGTACGACTGCCTCACGCTGCCTACCGCGGCGGGCGCCGGCCTGATGGTGGTGCGGCCGCGTGACTCCTCGGTAGCGGACTCGCTGGTCGTCTCGGTCCAGGACGCTACCGGCACGGCGACGTGCGACCTGAAGCAGTTGACCGACCGGACCTGCGTCCTGCGGGGCACGGCTCCGTTCCGCGCCATCGTGAACCAGCACGCCGACCTCAGCGACGGCGTCGTGTCGTACCCGCTCTCGTTCGTCCGGATCGGGGTCGCCCCGGCCTGCCCCGTGCTCGCCGCCGGCTCGTTCGGTGTGGCGCCGTCGACCAGCGTCGAGTTTGACTCGGCCCACTGGGTTCGCTGCTTCAGCGTGCCGGCGTCCGCGCACACCGCCGCCGAACTCGTCAGTTTCCGGAGCACCCATCCGTTGAGCAAGGCCCAGGTGTCCGTCTTCGGGGAGAACGGCCGACAGGTTTGCCGCACCGGCACGTCGGCGGCCGAAGTCGTGCTCTGCCGGCTCGACCCGGGCGCCGCGATGATCCTGGTCGACGGCTCCGCGGGCTCCGACACCCTGTTTCTGGCGCGCCGGGACGTCACCGCCACGGCGCCGGGTTGCCGCCTGATCGGCTCCACCGCAGTCGGCGCGCCGCCGACCTCCGGCACCCTCGTGGACGGCGACGCGCAGTGCTACCGGGTGCCCGCGGCACCGGCCGACCGTCTGGTGATCGGAGCCCGGGACACGACGAACGTGGCCCGCACCCTGGTCGTCGACCAGGCCGGCGCCGACGCCGGCTGCGCCGACCCGACCGGGTACTGCTCGGTCACCGGCGGCAGCGGCTACCAGGTGCTCGTGTGGGGCGGCGCGTCAGCCCACACCACGGCGTACCAGGTGGACGCCTGGAAGCTTTGGTCGGCGACCGGTCCGGCCAAGGAGTGCACGACGGTCCCGTCCAGCGCGTACGGCTTCGGCCCGTACAGTGGCACGCTGACCTCCGACGCTCCGGCCGTGTGCCTGGTGACCACCCGTCGCCAGGACCACGACGCCAGCCTCTCGATCGAAAACCCGGTCACCCACACCGACGCTTTCACCACCGGCCTGTACGCCGTGACCAGTTCCGGCATGCGGGCGTGCACGGCGGGCACACCGGACCGTTTCACCTGCCCGATGGTCAAGGACCCGGTCGAGCAGACCGCCTACCTGCTCACCCTGGGCGCGCGGGTGGCGCCGCACCCGTACTGGTTCGCGGCTACCTGCGACAAGCCGCTGTGCGGGGACAACACGTTCAGCGCCACCGCGGTCACTCCGGCCGCGCTGACCGCCGACGGCACCCGGTCCATCACGATCCGGGGCACCTCGCTCAACCTCGGCGACACGGTCCGGATCATCCCGGCCGGCGGCGCACCGATCACCGCGACGGTCGACACGGTCTCCGCGGACCGGACCGTCCTGACGGCCAACGTGGATCTCACGGCCGCGCCGGGCGGACCGGCCACCGTCGAGATCCGCTCCTTCGGCGCGGGCGTCGGCACAGTCACCCTCACCGGCGCCGTGACCATCACCGCGGTGCTCCGGGCGACGAAGGCGCCGTCGATCACCGGCAGCGCGGTGGTCGGTGGCACGCTCACCGCGTCTCCCGGGGAGTGGACGCCGGCCGCGACGGCCTACACCTACAAATGGGCGGCAAACGGTGTCTCGATCACGGGCGCCACCGAGCGGACGTACGTGATCCCGGCGGGGATGCTCGGCAAGCGGCTCACCGTGACCGTCACCGCGACCCGCACCGGGGCCATCGCAAGCAGCGCGACCTCAGCAGCGTCAGCCGCGGTAGTCAGGGGCGCCGCACCCAGCGCGACGAAGAAGCCGACGATCACCGGCACCGCGAAGGTCGGCCACACGGTCACCGTCACCACCGGCGCCTGGTCACCACAGGTGGACTCCTACCGGGTCGAATGGCGGCTCAACGGCACGATCGTCGCGGGCGCCACCGGCAAGTCGCTGAAGCTCGCCTCCTCCATGGGTAACAAGCGCCTAACCGCGACGGTGCTCGCCGTCAAGAACGGATACGCCGACGGCAGCGCATTGAGCAGCGCAGTCACCGTGCACACGTGACCAAGCAGTTTGTCGGCCGCGTCCCGTCGGGTCAGTTGACGTAGTCCTCCAGGAGGGCCGGGGTCAGGCCGGCCTGGTGGATGGCGTTCAGGGCGGCGATGACGTCGTTGACGAAGGCCGGCCGGAAGTGCATCAGGATGATGTCGCCTGGCTGGATCTTGTGGACGGCGGTCTGGTAGTAGACCTTGCCGTTGTTGACCGTTTCCGCCCAGTTGAAGGCGGCTTGCAGCCCACAGTCGTGCACCGCCCGGAGGGTGTTCCGGTCGTAGTCGCCGTACGGCGGGCGGAAGAACCTCGGCGTGCTCTGAAAGGTGGAATGCAGCAGGTCGCGGGCGCCGCAGATCTCCCGGCGCTGCCGCTCGTAGGGCAACCCGCGCATGATCGGATGAGTGAGGGTGTGATCCTCGATCACCCCGCCCTCGCTCGCCAACCGCTCGAAGAACGGTGGGTTGTTCGCCGCGACCGGCCCGATCAGGAACATGGTGAACGGGATGTGCGCGGCCGCCATCAGGGGCCCCGCGGTGGACAGCTGGGTCTGGCCGTCGTCCATGGTCAGGAAGGCGACCCGCTGGTGGACCGGGATCCGGCTGTAGATCGGTGCCAGCGCACCGGTGGGGGCGGTGATCGGTTGCGGCGGCGGCAGCGCCGCGAAGACCGGCAGCCGCCTGCCTGCGAAGACGGCGCCGGTGCCCGCCGACGGACGCTGCTCGGGCGCGGTGGCGGATGCGCCGGGCGAACTGCTCGGCTTGGCGACCGGCGAACCCTGGCTGCCGCATCCCGCCGCTGCCGTGATCAACAGGGCAGCCACCAGGGAAGACGCCGTAACCGCGGTCCGGCGCGCAGAACGTGAGAAACGCACGGCGGCGACGCTAACCGCTCCCGGCCACGCCACCTTTCGATCAAGCCGGAGGCTGGCACGATCACGGGATGAGCGACGGTTTCGCGAATGACCAGGGTGGTGCGCTATCCGGTGGTGCGGCCGGATACGCCTAACATCACTGGAGGACTTTTCGGCAGGGAGACGCGGCTGTTCGAGGAGCGTCCCCCGGTCGCCGCTCGATGAACGGGTCGGAGGTGTGACATGGTGACGACGACGGACGAACTGCTGCGGTTGCTGGCCGACCTGGAGTCCGACCGGGTGGAGCGCAAGGAGTCGCTGCGTGGCCCCGACGGCAAGGACCGGATCTGCCAGGCGATCTGCGCGTACGCCAACGACCTGCCGGATCACCGCGGACCTGGTGTCATCTTCGTCGGCGCCACCGACGATGGGCGGCCGAGTGGCCTGCGGGTCGACGATCGGCTCCTGCTGGACTTGGCCGACCTGCGTGGTCAGGGGCGGATCCTGCCGCCCCCGATCATGACCGTGGGGACGTTGGAGATCGACGGTCAGACGGTTGCGGTGATCCGGGTCGAGCCGAGCCCCAGCCCGCCGGTCCGGTTCAACGGTCAGGTGTGGATCCGGGTCGGGCCGCGGCGGGCGATCGCCACCCTCGACGAGGAGCGCCGGCTGGCCGAACGTAAACGCGCGGCCGATCTGCCGTTCGACAGTCGCCCGATGTACGGTGCCACCACCGATGACCTGGATCTGATTCTCTTCGAGCGGGAATATCTGCCGAGCGTCCTACCACAGGACGTGCTTGCCGCCAACGGCCGCACTATCGTGCAACGGCTGTCTTCGTTGCGGCTGGCCACGGTTGACGAGGTGCCGACAAACGCCGGTGTGCTCCTGCTCGGAAAGGAACCTACCCGGCACCTGCCGGGTGCGTATGTGCAGTTTCTCCGGGTGGAGGGCACCGACCTCAGCGACGCGATCATCGACGAACGTCGCCTCGATGGCGCGTTGCCGATGGTGTTGCGTGAGCTCGACGAGCTGATCCGGCTCAACATCCGCACCGCCGTGACAATCGGCAATGAGCTGCGCGACATACGCCGCTCGACCTATCCGGTGGCAGCCCTGCAACAGCTGACCCGCAACGCGGTACTGCATCGCAACTACGAGGGGACGGCTGCGCCCGTCAGACTGACCTGGTATGCCGACCGGGTCGAGATTTACTCGCCAGGTGGTCCCTACGGCGCCGTCACGGTGGAGAACTTCGGCCAGCCGGGCGTGACCGACTACCGAAATCCCATCCTCGCCGAGGCGATGGGTGGCCTGGGCTACGTGCAGAAGTTCGGTGCCGGGCTGACCATCGCCCGTCGTTCGCTGGCCGACAATGGCAACCCTCCGCCCGAGTTCACCGCGGATCCGTCGTACATCGGCGTTGTTGTCCGGGAGGCAGCATGAGCGCGCCTGTCATCGCCTTCTTCAACAACAAGGGCGGGGTGGGTAAGACCTCGCTGGTCTATCATCTCGCCTGGATGATGGCCGAGCGTGGTCTCGGTGTCATCGCTGGCGACCTGGATCCGCAGGCCAACCTCACCGCCAACTTCCTCGACGACGACCAGCTCGAGGCGCTGTGGCCGGCGGGGAAAACGCTGGCCACCCCGGGGGCGACTATCTATGGCAGCCTCGCACCGCTGATCCGAGGGATCGGCGACATCGCCGATCCGAACATCGTCCAGGTCACGGACCGTCTCGGGCTGCTCCCCGGCGACCTGACCCTGTCGAAGTTCGAGGACGAACTATCCAATCAGTGGCCGGACTGCCTGGACGGCAAGGAGCGAGCCTTCCGGGTGATCTCGGCATTCTGGCGACTACTCACCGCCGCGGCCCGGAAGACCGAGGCCGATGTGGTACTGCTGGATGTCGGGCCCAACCTGGGTGCCATCAACAGGTCCGCGCTGATCGCCGCTGATCACGTCGTGATTCCGCTCGCGCCGGACCTGTTCAGCGTGCAGGGCCTGCAAAACCTCGGGCCCTCCCTGCGATCCTGGCGTCGGGAGTGGCAGGACCGGCTACCCCGGAACCCGGACACCGAGCTGGAACTGCCGGCCGGCCGGATGGCTCCGGCGGGCTACGTCGTGCTCGGTCATGGGGTTCGGCTGGGACAACCGGTCCAGGCGTACCAGCGGTGGATCACGCGGATCCCGACCGTTTATCGCGATTCGGTTTTGGACGTCAGGGAGCCTGCACCCTCGGTGGACACGGACCCGTACTGCCTGTCCCAGTTGAAGCACTACCGCAGCCTGATGCCGCTGTCCTACGAGGCGCGGAAGCCGGTCTTCGCCCTGAAACCGGCCGACGGCGCGTTCGGCGGGCACCAGGCCGCGGTCCGGGCCGCCGGCGTCGACTTCGCTACCCTGGCTGATCGCATTCTCGACGCGATCGGTCGGCCTGCCCTTGCCGGCCGCCGGTTGGGGGGAACAGCGTGAGCAGACGCACGCCTGCCAGCCGCCGCGCAACCCGCACCACTCAGCCCTCAGTCACTTAGCCGGTGGTGAAGGTTGCCATCATCGCCATGTCCTCGTGCTCGAGGTTGTGGCAGTGCAGCACGAAGCGTCCCGCGTAGTCGTCGAATCGCACCAGGAGGCTTGCCTGCTCGGCGGGGCGCAAGTCGATGGTGTCCTTCCAGCCGTAGTCGTACGGCCCGGGACCGCCGATGCCCCGCGACAGCACCTGGAAAGGTGCCAGATGCAGGTGTACGGGATGGTGGAAGTCCGAGGTGAGCCGCCATAGCTCAGGCTCGCCGAGCGGCGGCCGGGCGATGCTGGCCATCGGGTCGAACGGCGCGCCGTTGATCGTCCAGCCGGGCCTGCCGTGCACGTCGTCATGCCGGAAGCGGAAGGTTCTAGTCCGGACGGGCCGATCCTGACGCACCGTCGACAGCACGGCCGGGATCGAGGTGCCGTCCGTGGCCCGGGCGCCGACACGGAACTGCAGCACGTCCCTCGTCGTACCGGAGCCAAAGGTGTTGATCAGTCTGACCCGGGTGCCGGGGGCGTATCGCCCGAAGTCGACCACGACGTCGAACCGCTGGGCCGGGGCTAGCTCGATGGCGTCGTGCGTCAGCGGCGCCGCCAGCAGGCCACCGTCCGTGCCGATCTGCACGAACGGCGCCGGCGGGTCGAGCATGAGCCGGTAGCGTCGGGCGTTCGAGGCGTTCAGCAGCCGCAATCGGTAGCGAGCGCCGCCGACCTCGTGGAACGGCCAGGCCACCCCGTTGACCAGGATGACATCGCCCAGTAGGCCGGGCATGCGCTCGGTGGCGCCCGGGTAGGCGAGTGATCCGTCCGCGGCGAACGACCGGTCCGCGATCAGCAACGGCAGGTCCCGATCCGCGCGCGGCAGCGGCAGCCGGTCGTCCTCCTCGTCGGTGACGATGTGGAAACCGGCCAGCCCGCGCCAGACGTCCGGCCCGGTGTGATCCATCCGATGGTCGTGGTACCAGAGGGTCGCGGCCCGTTGCCGCATCGGGTAGCTGTAGTTTCTGGCCCCGATCGCGATCTGCGCGAGCGGGTCCATGTGGTGATCCGCGTGCGCGGTCCGGGCGTCGGTGCCCACCGGGTGCAGCAAGTCGGTCGGGAAGCCGTCGCTGCCCGCGGGGGTGTGCCCGCCGTGCAGGTGCACGACCGTCGGAATCGGCAGCTCATTGCGATGCCGCACGACAACCGGCCGGCCGCTGCGGGTGCGCAGAGTCGGCCCCGGGAAGCGCCCGTCGTAGCCCCAGATCGGCGTGTCAACGCCGGGCAGCATCTCGGCGGTGCCGGGCCGCTGCACGATTTCGTACCGGTCGACGCCGCCGGCCGTCGAGACCGGGCGCGGCGTCGGCGGAATCGGCAGCGGACGCCCAAACGGCCGGGGGAGCGCCAGCCGGCTCGGCAGCAGGGTTCCGGTGGAACTGGCCCCGGTGATGCCACTGATCAGCGGCACCCCGACCCCGGCGGCGGCCGCTGTGCCGCCGAGCACCCGCAGCAGGTCACGCCGGCTCATCCGGATCATGCGGAGGACACCTCGGTTCGTGTTTCGTCGGCCGGTGCCGCAGCTGCAGCCGCAGCCGGAGTCGCGGTTGGGGCTGGAACTGCAGCCGGAGTCGCGGTTGGGGCTGGAGCTGCAGCCGGAGTCGCGGTTGGGGCTGGAGCTGCGGTTGGGGCTGGGGCCGCGGCCGGAGTCGCGGTTGGGGCTGGAGCTGCGGCTGGGGCTGGGGCCGCGGCCGATGCTGGTGTCTTGGGTTTTCGGTTGTCCGGCGAGGCGCGCCACGACCAGCCCGTGAGCAGCAACGTGACGATGATGATCGCTACGCCGAGCGGGACGTGGATCGCGAGCACCCGGCCGAAGCCCAGCGCGATCTGAGCCGCTATCAAGGCAAAAAGCCCGAGGCAGGCGTACGCCGGCCAGACCGGCCCGCCGCCCCGCAGCCGTACCAGGAGCGCCGCCGCCCCGGTCAGTAGCACGGAGATGCCGGCCGCCGTCGCGTTCTCCCGGTGGGTGTGTAGCGCATTGAAGCTGCCCGCGAGGAACTGTCCCGCGAAGACCGCCTGGTTGAACATCAGCACGGCGGTCACCGTGCAGCAGATCCGGAAGACGATCCGGGGCCAGTTGGCCATGG
>Ga0307512_10004012_pt1 | contig 16446 bp, 14 predicted proteins | sample 14_EM_MG_FD_200267 | JGI IMG/M metagenome (GOLD analysis project Ga0307512, IMG submission 200267) | Populus trichocarpa ectomycorrhiza microbial communities from riparian zone in the Pacific Northwest, United States - 14_EM | ecosystem: Host-associated > Plants > Roots > Unclassified | place...
CGGCGACACCTCCGGCACCTCCGGCAATCACGCACCGGCACAGCAAGCCCCCGCCGCTTCCGCGGACATGGCACCCCCGTCCCCGGAGCCACCGCACACACCCGCTGAACCTCGCTCACTCGATGAACGTCACGGTCCCGCCGCGCACGCCGAGCCCCCCAACGCCTCCACCGAGATCCCCTCCGAACTGCGCCCGGATGTCCGCTCGGAGACCCCGTCCGCCAACTCCGCGCCCCCCGCTGCCCATTCCGCACCACCCGTCCACCCACGGTCCGGCGTCTCCCTCATCCGAGCCCACCCGGTCACCGAGCAGCCGCCCGCGCAGGGGAACGGCTCCGACCCCGCGACAGGCTTGCGCCAGGGCTCTCACCAGAGCTCTCACCAGGGCGTGCAGCCCAGTCCTCAGCCGGCCCCGCACCCCGCCGCTCCTCAGCAGAGCCCACCCTCCGGCCCCCGCCAGGGCCCGCCCTCCACCTCCGAGCAAGCCACCCGCCCCGCCCTGGGCCCCCACCCGCTCCGCACCCCCCAGGGCGAACTCCCCGGTCCCGCCGTCCCGGCCACCCCGCGCCGCGGCCGACGCCGTGCCGGGCTCGTGGGCGGCGCCGCGCTGGTCACCGCCGGTGCCGTCGTCGCCGTGGTCCTCCTGATGAACTCCGGGTCGCCCGACGACCATCGCGCGGGTTCCTCGACGTCACCGACGACGTCCGCCACCACGCCCGGCGGCAGTCCGTCGCCCACCGTGGAGGGCACGTCCAGGCCGCAGAGCCTGCCGCCGGGCACGCACGAGGAGGCCGGCGGGTTCGCGTGGGCGACGCCCAAGGGCTGGCGTCGGGATCTCAAGACAGGGGCGGAGGTGCACTACACGTCTCCCGACGGCGCACAGGAACTGGTGGCCAAGTCGTCCATCGCCCGCGGCGGTTTGATGGAGACCTGGCAGAAGTCGGAGCAGGACGCGCACCAGGGCCAGGACTACCGGAAGATCCGTCTGGAGGACACGACGTTCCGCGGCAACCCGGCGGTGGTCTGGGAGTACACCTTCACGCTCAAGGGCGTCCCGTGGCACGCCCGGCTGCTGGGCTTCAACCAGGACGGGAAGTCGTTCCAGATCAACACCTGGTACCAGCCGGAGATCGAGACCCAGGCCCTCAAGACCTACGACAAGGTCAAGGACAGCTTCACCGTCCTGTGAACGTACGGGAGGGGCCCGCGGCGATCACACCGCGGGCCCCTCCCACACATATGGGTCCTCTATATACGCATCCTCAAACGCGTCCTCGAATGCGCAACGCCGTTGACGTCAGCCGGTCTTGACCTTGTCGCGCGCCTCGGAGGACGCCGTCCCTACGGCCGCCCGGCCGCCACGCACCTTCTGCTTGACGACGGCGATGACGAGCACGACCGCCGCGACGAGCAGCGACAGCAGTACGGTCTCGCGCCCGTCGTGCTCCGTGTCCGTGAGCATGTAACCGAGCACGAACACGATCAGCGCGGCCGTCGCCCAGGTCAGGTACGGGTACAGCCACATCTTCACGACCAGCTTCTCCGGCGCCTCGGCCTGGATGATCTTCCGCATGCGCAGCTGCGAGAAGCAGATGACCAGCCAGACGAACAGGGCCACCGCACCACTGGAGTTGACCAGGAAGAGGAAGACCGAGTCCGGGAACTTGTAGTTGAAGAACACGGCGACGAACCCGAACACCACGGACGCCACGATCGCGGCCAGCGGCACACCACGCGAGGTGGTCTTCGCGAACATCTTCGGCGCATCCCCGCGCTCGCCGAGCGAGAAGGCCATCCGGGAGGCCGTGTAGAGGCCGGAGTTGAGACAGGACAGCACCGACGTCAGCACGATGAAGTTCATGATCTGACCGGCGTGCGCGATACCGAGGGAGTCGAGGGCGGCGACGTAGGAGCCCTGCTCCTTGATCGACGGGTCGTTCCACGGGAGCAGGGACACGACGACGAAGATCGAGCCCAGGTAGAAGACGCCGATGCGCCAGATGATGCTGTTGGTCGACTTGGTGACCGCGCGCTGCGGGTTCTCCGACTCGCCGGCCGCCAGCGTCGCGATCTCGCTGCCCATGAAGGAGAAGACGACGAGCAGGACGCCGGTGAGGATGGCGCCGGGTCCGTGGGGCAGGAAGCCGCCGTGGTCGGTGAGGTTGCCGAGGCCCGCCTTGTCGCTGTCGACGCCCGGCAGCACACCGAACACCGCGAGCCCGCCGACGATGATGAACGCGCCGATCGCGACGACCTTGATCCCGGCGAACCAGAACTCGAACTCGCCGTAGGAACCGACGGAGACGAGGTTGGTGGCGGTCAGCACCATCATCACGATGAGGGCCCAGCCCCACTGGGGAACGCCGGGCATCCAGCCCTCGAGGATCTTGGCGCCGGCGGTGGCCTCCACGGCCAGCACGACGACCCAGAAGAACCAGTAGAGCCAGCCGATGGAGAACCCGGCCCAGCGGCCGAGTGCCCGGTCGGCGTGTGCCGAGAAGGATCCGGAGGTCGGGTTGGCGGCGGACATCTCGCCGAGCATGCGCATCACGAGGACGACGAGCGTGCCGACGAGGGCGTACGACAGGAGGATGCCGGGACCTGCGGTGGCGATACCGGAGCTGGAGCCGACGAAGAGGCCGGCGCCGATGACGCCGCCGATGGCGATCATCGACAGATGGCGGTTCTTCAGTCCGGCCTGGAGACCAGTCATGAGGGGAAATTCCTTTGCGCCGGGTGAGCGGTCCCCGTACGAGCGGCGTACGAGTTGGTCCAGTGAAACGGAGGTAAAGGAATTCGTGAACCTTTGAATCCAGATCGTTACTTGAGGTTTTCTTGAGGTTCCGTGGTCAGACTCGCATTTTTCCTGGCCGACACCCGGGGCTGCTGCCCGGAAACACCCGTGTCACACTCGGAACCATGCGCGTGTATCTCGGCTCCGACCATGCCGGCTTCGAACTCAAGAACCACCTCGTCGAGTGGCTCAAGGCGGCCGGCCACGACCCCGTCGACTGCGGCCCGCACATCTACGACGCCCAGGATGACTACCCGCCCTTCTGCCTCCGCGCCGCGGAGCGGACGGCGGCGGACCCCGACTCCCTCGGCATCGTGATCGGCGGCTCCGGCAACGGCGAGCAGATCGCGGCGAACAAGGTGAAGGGCGTGCGCGCCGCGCTCGCGTGGAGCGAGGAGACCGCGTCGCTGGGCCGCCAGCACAACAACGCCAACGTCGTGGCCGTGGGCGCGCGGATGCACACGCAGGAGGAGGCGACGAAGTTCGTCGAGACCTTCCTCGGCACGCCGTTCTCCGGCGGCGAGCGCCACATCCGCCGGATCGACATGCTCGCGGAGTACGAGACGACCGGGGATCTGCCGCCTGTTCCCGCTCATCACCCGCAGCAGTAGGGGCCGCCGTTCTCCGGGGGCTCCGCCCCCGGAGACCCGTTCGGTCCGAACGGCCTCGTCCTCAATCGCCGGACGGGCTCTGATGTGCGGAAAGGAACACCGCCGTGCCTGAAGGGCACACGATTCACCGGTTGGCCAAGGACTACGCGGCCGCGTTCGCCGGCAGGCCGGTGCGTGTCACCAGCCCCCAGGGCAAGTTCTCCGACGCCGCGGAACTCCTGAACGGCGCCGAACTGACCGGTACCGAGGCCCACGGCAAGCACCTCTTCCTCGGCTTCCGCGACACCGACTGGGTCCACATCCACCTCGGCCTCTTCGGCAAGGTCGCCTTCGGTGACGCGCCCGCCCCACCTCCCACGGACACCGTCCGTCTGCGTCTGGCGGGCGCCACGTCGTACGTCGACCTGCGCGGTCCGACGACCTGCGCGCTCATCACGGACGCCGAGAAGCACGCGATACACGACCGTCTCGGCCCCGACCCCCTGCGTACGGACGCCGACCCGCAAACGGCGTACCGGCGGATCTCCCGCAGTCGTACGACGATCGCCGCGCTCCTCATGGACCAGAAGGTGATCGCCGGCGTCGGCAACGTCTACCGCGCCGAGGTCCTCTTCCGGCACGGCATCGACCCCTACCGCGCGGGCAAGGACATCACCCCCGCCGAGTGGGACGCCCTCTGGGCCGATCTGGCCGAGCTGATGCACGAGGGCGTCCGCCACAACCGCATCGACACCGTCCGCCCCGAGCACACCCCGGAGGCGATGGGCCGCCCGCCGCGGGTCGACGACCACGGCGGCGAGGTGTACGTCTACCGGCGGGCCACTCTGGCCTGCCACATCTGTGGCGGCGAGATCCGCACCGCCGACCTCGCCGCCCGCAACCTCTTCTGGTGCCCCACCTGCCAGAAACGCTGACCGGGGCCCGGGAGCCCGGCGGCTAGAACCCGTGCGGCAGCCATGGAGTCACCGTGGACGCGAACGCGAGCGACGCCTCCGCGAGCGTGCCCTGCCGCAGCTCCCGCACCCGCCCGGCCGCGGCGAGCGCGCCCAGGGTGACACCGCCGAGGTAGGCCGACCCCAACTCCCGTACGGACAGGGCGAGATCGGCGGCATCCTCGGTACGCGCACAGGACGCACCCTTCGGGTCGCCGGTGAGCCGCCAACGCCCGCTGTTCCAGGGGCAGAACGCGTCCTCGACCTCCAACACCACGTCCACCGGCGTCTGGTAGGTGCGGGCCTCCAGCGCCGCGCCCACGTCCACCAGCCGCAGGTGCAGCGAGTCCCGGACCTGCAGACTGCAGCGTCGGATGTCCGACACCATGTACTGCCACGGCTCGTCCAGCGGGCGCGCCCGCGCGGTCAGTGTCGACGTCAGGTCGATGTCGAAGAGGAAACGCCACAGCGCCGCGTGCGTCGCCGGGTCCAGGGACTCCGTGTCCTGCAGGACCACCGTGCCCTTGGGGCCGGTGATGTCCCAGTCCGGCTTGATCCGGAACCGGGCGAACCCCACGGTCTCGCCGTCCCGCTCCGCCACCACGCACTGCAGTGGTGACGCGCCGTCCCGCTCGCTCTCCGGGTCGAGCAGCCACACCCGCTCCCAGCCCGGCAGCCGTGCCGGCATCCCCGGCCGGCCGGACACCGTGCGGGCGTACAGCGCCTCGCACGCGTCGAGCGCGTCGGCAGGCCGCGCGTACCTGAGACGTACGTCATCGGTGCCGGGCGGCACGGACAGCCGGACCCGGGTCGTGTCGATCTCCACGTTGACGTGGTACGTGGCCGCGCCGTACCCGAACCGGCCGTAGATCGCGGGCTCGGAGGCCGTCAGCGCGGCCAGGGGCTCGCCCCAGGACCGCACGTCGTCCAACTGGCGCCGCATCATGGACCGCAGCACCCCGCGCCGCCGGTGCGTGGCCGCCACGCTGACCATGGCGACGCCCGCGGTGGGCACCGCCGCTCCGCCGGGGACGGTCAGCCGGAAGGGGTAGGCCCCCGCCGTCCCCACGCACCCGTCACCGTCCCAGACGCCGATCGAGCGATCCGTCGGAGTGAGCTCGCGCCACAGCGTCCGCTCCTCGGCCGACTCCGGAACCCCGCCGAAGGCGCGGATCAGGTTGTCGTACCACTCGTCCCAGTCTTGCTGGCGCAGTACGCGCAAGTCAGTGCCCATGAACCATGCCTACCAGGGCATTGCGGGACGAGCGAGCGAATTTCGCCTTGACGGACCCGCAACGGCTTTCTGTGAAGTTCACTGTGAAGTTGAACCTCGGACGGGGGACAAGTGGGACCTCCCGTGCCAAGCAGCTGGTCCGATGGATAGGGTCCCGAACTAATGGCAGCAGGACGAGAGCGGCGCGCGGAAGCCGAGACGTTCGCGGCCCGGTTGAAGATGCAGTGGCACCGGGCCCGCGTCGGCCTGCGCAGAAGCGCTGTCGACTACTTCCGCGGGAACGGTTCGGACTGGGTCGCACTGGCCGGTCTGCTGCTCACCGTCCCGCTGATCGCGGCCGTCACGCTCGCCAACTCGGTGTGGTGCTCCCCGGCCGTACTGGTTCTGCCGATCGTCGCCGGCGGCCTGCTGCTGCGCCCGGCGAGCCTGCTCGGCCTGTACGCGGCCGCGGCCACGGCACTGATCGTGGAGTCGGTGAAGCTGGGCCCGTACACCGAGGGCGCTTCCCGTGTCACCCCGGGTGTCGTGCTGGTGGTCGCCGCCTGCGGCTTCTTCGGTCTGCTCATCGCCCAGTTCCGCAGCCGGGTCGGCGTGCCCTGGCGGCGCGGTGGCACCATGCTCTTCGACCTGCGCGAACGCATCCGGGTGCAGAGCAAGCTCCCGCAGCTGCCGGTGAGCTGGCACCGCGAGATGGCGTTGCGCCCGGCGGGCGGCCAGTCCTTCTCCGGCGACTTCGTGGTCGCGGCCCGCACCAACGGCGGCCGCACGCTGGAGGTCGTCCTGACGGACGTGTCCGGCAAGGGCATGGACGCGGCGTCGCGCGCCCTGCTGCTGTCGGGGGCGTTCGGCGGCCTGCTGGGCTCGCTGCCCCCGCACGCGTTCCTCCCGGCAGCCAACGGCTATCTGCTCCGCCAGGACTGGGACGAGGGTTTCGCGACCTCGATCCACCTGGTCCTGGACCTGGATTCCGGCGACTACGAGCTGTACTCCGCGGGCCATCCCCCCGGCCTTCAGCTCAGCGCCGGCAGCGGGCGCTGGGAGGAGAAGGCGGCCGAGGGCCCGCTCCTGGGTGTGTACGACGGCGCGCAGTTCGACCCCGTGAAGGGCTCGCTCCGCTCCGGTGACGTGTTGATGCTGTTCACGGACGGTCTGGTGGAGACCTCCGACCGCGACATCGTGGAGGGCATCGACCGCCTCACCGGCGAGGCCGACCGCTATGTCGCCGGCGGCTTCCACGGCGCCGCCTGGCACCTCATCGAAGCGGTGGCGAAGGACGTGAACGACGACAGGGCGCTGCTGCTGATCTGCAGGGAGGGCCCGACGGCGACGGCTCAGCAGCCGACCCTGTCCTGACTCTCCGGCCACGCCCAGTCCCTGGACCGCGAGCTCAACGCCTGGGCCAACTCCGTGATGGCCGGCGTTCTCGGCGGCTTCGCGGCCGTCGCCGCCGTCAACACGCTGGTGATGACCGTCCTGGACCGCCGCCGCGAACTCGGCACATTCCGCCTCATCGGCTCCACCCGCCGTCAGGTGCTGCGCATGATCCGCTGGGAGGCCCTCCTGGTCGTCCTCGCGGGCATCGCCCTCGGCACGGCCATCGCCCTGGCCACGCTGGTGCCCCTGACGAAGGGGCTGACCGGGCAGGGGCCGTACGTACCCCCGCTGGTGTACGGCTCGTTCGCCGGCGCGATCGTCGTCCTCGGTGTGACGGCCGCGACCCTCCCGGCCCGCGCGGCGCTGCGCAGGGAGACACTGGACGAGTGACGCACACCCCTCAGCTGACCCTGGCCGAAGTTGAGGCCGTCGCCCGTGCCGCCCACGAAGGGCAGCGGGACAAGGCGGGACGGCCGTACGCCGAGCACCTCCGGGCCGTCGCGGAAGGCGTACGCGCGCGTGGCGGCGACGAGGAGCAGATCGCGGCGGCCTGGCTGCACGACGCCGTCGAGGACGACGCGCTCTCCGAGCAGTGGCTGGACGAGGCCGCGCTCGGCCGCCGTACGAAGGACATCGTGCGCGCGGTCACCAAGCGGACGGGGGAGGGGCCCGAGGAGTACGCCGGGCGGATCCTCGCCACGCCGGGCGCGCTGCTGGTGAAGGAGGCGGACCTGGCGCACAACGCGGACCCGGCCCGCCTGGCCCGTCTCGACGACGAGGCCACCCGCACACGACTGACCGAGAAGTACACACGGATGCGCGCACTTCTCGGTCTGGGGCGGGCGTCGCTCTAGGCGGCTGGGCGCGATCAGGCGGCAGGGCGGCTGAGCGCTAGGCGTTGGCCATTTCGCGCTGTTCCCGCTTCTCCCGCTGCCCGCGCTCGCGGGCCAGCTCCGCCGCGTCGCGCTTGAAGGCCCACTTCATGTCGGGTTCCATCGCGAACCTGAACACCCGCTGTACCGGCTTGGTGCACAGCAGGGTGACGACGGCTGCCGCGGCGAGCGTCACGAGGATCTCGCCCAGCGGCTTCTTCATCCACCCGTGGTCGAACCAGCCGTAGAAGTCTCCGGCCTTGACCACGAAGCCGTGCAGCAGATAGCCGTACAGCGTGCCCGCGCCGAGCGCCGTGAACCACAGCTTGCGGCCCGGCACCCAGGCGAAGAAGCAGGCGGTCAGCACCAGCGAGCAGCCGAACAGCGCGAGCACCATGACCGGCCCGGTCCACCAGGGCGCGGCCAACTCCTGGGCGGCGTCACGGTGGTAGAACCACGCCGTGTTCATACGCGGCACCGCCCACCAGGCGAACGCCAGCGCGGCCATGACGACCGGCACCGCCAGGATCCGCATCTTCCAGGTGCGCACCATCTGGAAGTGTTCGGGCTTCATGCACAGGCCCAGAACGAAGTACGGCAGGAACTGCAGGACGCGCTGAAGGTCCAGGTCGTTGCCGATCTCCGGTGAGACCGACCCGAACATCGCGATGCCGAGCGCGACGGGCAGCGGCCAGCGCAGGTTCTTCCACAGCGGGGTCGTCAGCCGCCAGATGAACAGGGCGATCAGGAACCAGGTGAGGTACCAGGGGTCGAGCAGACTGACCGTCATGCTCGGGTCGTGGTCGCCGAAGCGCTTGAAGAGCGAGTAGGCCGTCTCGAACAGGACGTACGGCACGAGGACGCCGGTGACCAGACGCCTGAGGCGGTCGGGGCGCATGTCGAAACTGCGCGAGAAGTAGCCGGAGATGATGATGAACGCCGGCATGTGGAAGCTGTACACCACGGTGTACACGCCCTCCAGGATGCGGCTGTCACCCTTCAGGGGCTCCCAGGAGTGGCCCATCGCCACCAGCACGATCGCCAGGTACTTCGCGTTGTCGAAGAACGCGTCGCGCTGTCTGCCGGGTTTGGGGGGTTTGTTCTGCTGTTCCTGCGGCGAGCGCGGACTCGGCACTCCCGACGCCGGCGGCTGTGCCGGAGGGAGCGGCGCTCTGTTCTGGCCGTGCGGTCGCAACGAGTTCGTCACAGACCCTCCCCCCAGAAACTGGGGGAGGCGATCCCGGACCTCGCTGCACGTGCGGGGGACGAGGCAGCGTGAAACATCTGAGGCACCCTAGCGGCGTCTGTGGGTTTTCGTAAAACTCTCCACGTCATTCCTGCTTATTCGCTTCGAGTACCCGCCATTAACGGAAGTTGACGTCTCTGTGGAGGTGACGGTCAACACACTATTACATGTCCTGGTTGTCACGACTCGTCCTGACTAAACAGGGCATATGACCCGGGGGCGACTCCGGCGGAATGTCCGCTTCATTGACCTTTTGTGGGGTCGTTGTTGATGGCTTTGATGTGCCCGCGGCGACAATTCGAAATGCCTGCGAACGCGTTGTGTGGACATGGAAACGATCCCACCGAATTTCCTGTGGGAGTGCAGCCTCGAATTGCTGTGCGGGAGGGCGGTGTTGGGGCCCTCCGGCGGTCCGCGACCGCAAGGTTCGGGCAAAGGTACGGCACAGGTGTGGCCGACGATGCCTCACCTGCCGCATATCAGGGCCCTGTTGGTGGCACGATGGTTCTGGCGGGGGTGCGCGGGGCTGGCATCCCCGGGCCGGGAGAGCGGACCGACCTAGGGTGTGATCAGTTGTGGCCATTTCACTGTCAGTGGTGCTGCTGTTGGCGATCATCCTGGTGGTGTTGATCCGAGGAGGATCGATCAAGGCCGGCCCCGCCATCGTCGCGGTGCTCTTCGGCTTCTTCCTCGCCTCGACCGGCATGGCCCCGTCGATCAACCGGTTCCTCAACTCGATAGCGGAAACGATCAACTCGATCAGCTTCTGATCCGGGAGCCCGCGCCCCGTCGTCGCAGACGGGGCGGTACGGAAGCGGACGCGGTCGCGGGCACCCACGCGACGCGTCCCCGGAAGGTCGCGCTCTGCGCACCGGGGCTCCGCGCCGCGTGACCGGAGCGCCCGCTGCTTCACCTCAGCTGAAACGAGTCAGGGCCGGTCCGGAGGAATGAACCTCCAGGCCGGCCCTGATACGTATGGAGCGGGCGACGGGAATCGAACCCGCGTAGCTAGTTTGGAAGACTAGGGCTCTACCATTGAGCTACGCCCGCACAGCGCGCGCCGCAGGTCAGGTGACTGCGGCACACAAGGCATCGTAGCGGGTCGGGCGCGCTCGGCGCACACGCCGTTCCCGCCCGCACCCCCCCGGCCATTCCCTCCCGCACCCGTGTGGCGCCGGGGCCGGTGAAATGCGGCAGCCGCACTGCCTGCGGGCATGTACCCTACGTGTCGCACCTGACGGGGTGTGGCGCAGCTTGGTAGCGCGTCCGCTTTGGGAGCGGAAGGCCGTGGGTTCAAATCCCGCCACCCCGACCACCGACCGGTCAACACCGGCCACCGCGCGATCACCTCGCTTGATCGCCTTTGGGGCGTTGAGCCGCTGCGGCTACTATGCAAGCTGCGCGCCCGTGTGTCTCACCCACAGGAACCACTGGACATCCACTGGAACTCCTCTGGAGGTCCTCCGGGCGGCCAAGTCCGCCGGACCAGTCTGGCCCCGGCAGAAACCAAGAAGTCAGCCACAAGGAGACCGAACCGTGAAGAGCGCCGTGGAGACCCTGAACCCGACTCGGGTTCGGCTCACTGTCGAGGTGACCTTCGAGGAGCTCAAGGACAGCCTCGACGCGGCGTACAAGAAGATCAACCAGCAGGTCACGGTGAAGGGCTTCCGGAAGGGCAAGATCCCGGCGCGCGTCATCGACCAGCGGTTCGGCCGCGGTGCGGTCCTGGAGGAGGCGGTCAACGACGCGCTTCCGAAGTTCTACACGGAGGCGGTCAACGAGGCCGACCTCAACGTCCTCGGCCAGCCCGAGGTCGACATCACGGACCTGAAGGACGGCGAGACGCTGAACTTCACCGCCGAGGTCGACATCCGCCCGACCCTCGAGATCCCGGACTACTCCGGCATCGAGGTCGAGGTGGACGCCGTCGAGGTCAGCGACGAGGACATCGAGAAGTCGGTCGAACAGCTCCGCGAGCGCTTCGCCTCGACCTCCCCGGTCGAGCGCGCCGCCGAGGACGGCGACGTCGTCACCATCGACCTGGAGGCCAAGGTCGAGGGCGAGATCCTCGAGGACGGCGTCGCGAGCGGCGTCTCCTACACCATCGGCTCCGGCGAGCTGCTGGACGGCATCGACGACGCCGTGAAGGGCCTGGAGGCCGGTGGCGAGGCCACCTTCACCTCCGAACTCAAGGGCGGCTCCGCGGCCGGCCAGGAGGCCGAGGTCACCGTCAAGGTCACCCAGGTCGCCGCCCGCGAACTCCCCGAGCTTGACGACGACTTCGCGCAGCTCGCCTCGGAGTTCGACACCCTTGAGGAGCTGACGGCCGACAGTCGCAAGCGCCTCGAGAACATGAAGCAGTACGACCAGGCCACGCAGGCCCAGGAGCGCGTCCTGGAGAAGCTGCTGGAGCTGGTCGAGGTCCCGGTCCCCGAGAAGCTGCTCGAGGACGAGATCAACACCCGTAAGCACAACCTCGAGCACCACCAGCTCGGCCAGATGGGCCTCGACCTCGAGAAGTACCTCGAGATCCAGGGCAAGACGGCCGAGGAGTTCGACGACGAGACCAAGGAAGCCGCGGTCAAGGGCATCAAGACCCAGTTCGTCCTGGACGAGCTCGTCAAGCAGGAGAAGCTGAACGTCAACCAGGAGGAGCTCACCGAGCACCTCATGCGGCGTGCGGCCTCCTCCGGCATGTCCCCCGACGAGTTCGCCCAGGCCGTCGTCGAGGGCGGCCAGGTCCCGCTCCTGGTCGGCGAGGTCGCCCGCGGCAAGGCCCTCGCGGTCGTCGTCGAGGCCGCCACGGTCAAGGACACCAACGGTGAGGTCGTCGACCTCGACGACGAGGACGAGGCCGAGACGGCCACGGAGACGGTCGAGGCCGCCGAGGGCACCGCTGAGGCCGCCCCCGAGGCTGTAGCCGAGGAGAAGACCGAGGGCTGAGCCCACGGCGCCCCGCAGGTCGTAGGACGGGCCCCGGGTCACTCAGTGACCCGGGGCCCGTCTGCCTACCCATGGAGGGCGCGGGGAACTGCGCGAGCAACCACGCACGGCCCGCAGCAGCCCACGCACAGTCACCGTCACGGCGAGTGGACAGCCGCCCACCAGCCGGGGGCACCCCGCGCTACGCCCCCGGCGAACACCCCCCTCTGCGGGATTCCCCGAAGGGACCCGCGCGTTAGGGTCCATGAGTACGAGGGCAGGGGAGTCTCCGCAAACGCCGGATGTCCCCACGCCCCGGCAGTACACGTGAAGACGGCCCGGCGCCGTCGTAAGACGAGCAGGTGGATACGTGACGAATCTGATGCCCTCCGCCGCCGGCGAGCCTTCCATCGGTGGTGGCCTCGGCGACCAGGTCTACAACCGGCTGCTCAACGAGCGGATCATCTTCCTCGGCCAGCCGGTCGACGACGACATCGCGAACAAGATCACCGCGCAGTTGCTGCTCCTTGCCGCGGCCGATCCCGACAAGGACATCAACCTCTACATCAACAGCCCGGGCGGCTCGATCACGGCCGGTATGGCGATCTACGACACCATGCAGTTCATCAAGAACGACGTGATGACGATCGCGATGGGCCTCGCCGCCTCCATGGGCCAGTTCCTGCTCAGCGCGGGCACCCCGGGCAAGCGGTTCGCCCTCCCGAATGCCGAGATCCTGATCCACCAGCCCTCCGCCGGCCTGGCCGGTTCGGCGTCGGACATCAAGATCCACGCCGAGCGGCTGCTGCACACCAAGAAGCGCATGGCCGAGCTCACGTCCCACCACACGGGCCAGACCGTCGAGCAGGTCACCCGTGACTCGGACCGTGACCGCTGGTTCGACCCCGAGGAGGCCAAGGAGTACGGCCTCATCGACGACGTCATCAGCACAGCTGCCGGCATCCCGGGCGGCGGCGGCACCGGGGTCTGACCGCCCCGAGGGACCGAATCGGCCCCAGCAAGCCCCCCAGCCGACCGCCACAGCTCCTAGGAGACAGACAGTGAACGACATCCCCGGCAGCGGCCTCTACGACCGCACGCGCGCCGAGTACACGGGCCCGGCCGCCGAGTCCCGATACGTCATCCCGCGCTTCGTGGAGCGCACCTCGCAGGGCGTTCGCGAGTACGACCCGTACGCGAAGCTCTTCGAGGAGCGTGTGATCTTCCTCGGCGTCCAGATCGACGACGCCTCCGCCAACGACGTCATGGCGCAGCTGCTGTGCCTGGAGTCGATGGACCCCGACCGGGACATCTCGGTCTACATCAACAGCCCCGGCGGCTCTTTCACGGCGCTGACGGCCATCTACGACACGATGCAGTTCGTGAAGCCCGACATCCAGACGGTCTGCATGGGCCAGGCGGCCTCCGCCGCCGCCATCCTGCTGGCCGCCGGTACGCCGGGCAAGCGCATGGCGCTGCCGAACGCCCGTGTCCTGATCCACCAGCCCTACAGCGAGACGGGCCGTGGCCAGGTCTCCGACCTGGAGATCGCCGCCAACGAGATCCTGCGGATGCGCGCGCAGCTTGAGGAGATGCTGGCCAAGCACTCCACCACGCCGATCGAGAAGATCCGCGAGGACATCGAGCGCGACAAGATCCTGACGGCCGAGGAGGCGCTCTCGTACGGCCTGGTCGACCAGATCATCTCCACCCGGAAGATTAACAACGAGTCCGTGCGCTAGTCGGAGGCTGTAATGTCTGCCGCCCCTTGGCACGGTAAGTGTGCTTTGACACGCTGCACGTCAAAGTGAACCGCGCCAAGGGGGGCCCGAACGGGGGGCCCGGCAAGGTACCGTCGGATTAAGGCAGCACCAGGAGCCGCTGGACCTAGGCGTCTCCCAGGCGAAGGGGAAGCACACCGTGGCACGCATCGGTGACGGCGGCGATCTGCTCAAGTGCTCGTTCTGCGGCAAGAGCCAGAAGCAGGTCAAGAAGCTCATCGCAGGGCCTGGTGTGTACATCTGCGACGAGTGCATCGATCTCTGCAACGAGATCATCGAGGAAGAACTCGCGGAGACGAGCGAGGTGCGCTGGGAGGAACTCCCCAAGCCCCGCGAGATCTACGAGTTCCTCGAGGGCTACGTCGTCGGCCAGGAGCCGGCGAAGAAGGCCCTCTCCGTGGCGGTCTACAACCACTACAAGCGCGTCCAGGCCGGCGAGAACGGCGGCGGCAACGGCCGTGACGACGCGATCGAGTTGGCGAAGTCCAACATCCTGCTGCTGGGTCCGACGGGCTCCGGCAAGACGTTGCTCGCCCAGACCCTGGCCCGCATGCTGAACGTCCCCTTCGCGATCGCCGACGCGACTGCGCTGACGGAGGCGGGCTATGTCGGCGAGGACGTCGAGAACATCCTGCTCAAGCTGATCCAGGCAGCGGACTACGACGTCAAGAAGGCCGAGACCGGGATCATCTACATCGATGAGATCGACAAGGTCGCGAGGAAGAGTGAAAACCCCTCGATCACGCGCGACGTGTCGGGCGAGGGCGTCCAGCAGGCCCTGCTGAAGATCCTCGAAGGCACCACGGCCTCGGTCCCGCCCCAGGGCGGCCGCAAGCACCCCCACCAGGAGTTCATCCAGATCGACACGACGAACGTCCTGTTCATCGTGGGCGGCGCCTTCTCGGGCCTGGAGAAGATCATCGAGTCCCGGGCGGGCGCGAAGGGCATCGGCTTCGGCGCGACGATCCGCTCGAAGCGTGAACTGGAGGCCAAGGACCAGTTCGAGGACGTCATGCCGGAGGACCTGGTCAAGTTCGGCATGATCCCGGAGTTCATCGGCCGCCTCCCCGTCATCACCTCGGTCCACAACCTGGACCGCGAGGCCCTCCTCCAGATCCTGGTGGAGCCGCGTAACGCGCTGGTGAAGCAGTACCAGCGGTTGTTCGAACTCGACGGTGTGGAGCTGGACTTCGAGCGCGAGGCCCTGGAGGCCATCGCCGACCAGGCCATCCTCCGCCAGACGGGCGCCCGAGGTCTGCGCGCCATCATGGAGGAAGTCCTTCAGGGCGTGATGTACGAGATCCCGTCCCGCAAGGACGTGGCCCGCGTGGTCGTCACGGCGGACGTCGTCCACTCGAACGTGAACCCGACCCTGATCCCGCGGGAAGCGCGCAACGGGCGGGGGCCGGGGGAGCAGAAGACGGCGTAGCCGCCGTACCGCACACGGCGAAGGGGCCCCGGTCAACCGACCGGGGCCCCTTCGTGGTTGAGACGTAAGGCGTCAGGCCTTGACGCGGACGTCGTTGCGGAGCTTGGCCGCGAGGGACGACGTGTTGTCGACCGAGCCGCCGTTGCCGGTGGCGAAGTCGGCGAGGCTGAATGCCGTGACCACGGCGACCGTGCTGTGGTCACCCCAGATGCACATGGGCATCTTGATGGTCTTCGCGGCGCCGGCGCTCGTGCTCGACGAGTCGTTGTTCGTGATCTCGGCGACCTGGCACTTCATGACGCCGTTCTTGAAGCCCGTCGGCGTGACCTTCTCCGGGCTGCCGACCAGCTTGCCGGTGCTGTTGTCGCCGCTCTGGTCCTTCTCGGACTCGGTCTTCAGCTTGACGAACATGGCATCCACGACAGCCTCGGGGTTGTCGATGGTGCCGTAGACGCCGCTGAAGGAGAGGTTCTTCGCGCTGAGACCGGTGCCGTTCGTGTAGCCCGCGCTGGTGTCCTTCGGGTCCTTCACGCCCCACTTCGCGAAGTCGGCCTTGTCGTCATTGGTCATCGGGTCCGAGGAGTCCGCGCTGTCCGACTTCTTGTACTCGCCGTTGATCACCGTCGCCGGCGTGGTCAGCTTGTGCGCGCCGTCGTCCGCGACACCCCCGCTGCCGCCACTGCCGCTGCCCCCGCCGATCACGAAGTACGCGCCGACAGCGATGACGGCCACGACCGCCACCACACCGATGATCAGGCCCGCCTTCTTGCCGCCACCGCCGGGTGCCGGCGGCTGCGGGACGGTGTAGGGCTGCTGGCCGTACGGAGGCTGCTGCGGGTAGCCGTAGCCGGGCTGGGGCTGGGCCGGGGGCGCCTGCTGCGGGTAGCCGTAACCCGGCTGGGCGGGAGGGGTCTGCTGCGGGTAGCCATAGCCGGGCTGGGGGGCCTGCGGCGGCTGCTGGCCGTAGGGGCCCGGCTGGCCGTACGGTCCGGGCTGCTGGGGCTGCCCGCCGTACGGGCCCGGCTGGTTGTGACTCATTTCTGGGTTCCCCTCCAGATGCTTATGTGTTCCCGACATCCTGGCGTAGACCGGGAGCGCACGTTCCGTCGGGGGGTGCACCGTTACAGAACAAACGCGTTTCGGGACTGCCCCGTGACACCCCTAAACTGAGCTCCGTGACCGAGAACGCTCAGCAGCAGCCACCAGCGCCCAACACCGAACTGCCGACCCAGTACGCGCCGGCCGACGTAG
>Ga0307512_10004013_pt1 | contig 16445 bp, 9 predicted proteins | sample 14_EM_MG_FD_200267 | JGI IMG/M metagenome (GOLD analysis project Ga0307512, IMG submission 200267) | Populus trichocarpa ectomycorrhiza microbial communities from riparian zone in the Pacific Northwest, United States - 14_EM | ecosystem: Host-associated > Plants > Roots > Unclassified | place...
TCTGCATTGGTCCCATTGAGGTTTTTCCAAGAGCGTTGTGAGGTGGATCTTTTGTTCGTTTAAAATGTTTTTGCTGCTCATCATCTCATAACACTTATTTGGTCTCTCATTAGACCTTAGTAAAAAATTTTTTTTTTTAAGTACATGTTTTCTGTTTGCAGGAGGAATTTCTGTGGGAAGCTGAAATGATAAAGATAAAGGCTCAAGACTTGAAGGGCAAAGAGGTGAATTAATTAAAATGTTCACTAACACAAAACTATTGTTTTGAATTTGGAGCTATTACTTTCATCAACTTTGGGTATATCCAGCCTGGTTTCTTCAGTAAACTTAATCCCCTGCACATCCTCTGGACTTTGTTTCCGAACGCCTGATCTGATCATTGAATGTTGATTAGCATATAGCTTTTTGCTTTTCATAAATAACAAGAAATTATGTCAATGTTTGGATGAGTTAATTGATCTTGCACTCGTTCAAATGAAATTTGAGGAAGACATGGAAGATCTGTTTTTGCAGCTGATGAGTTAATCATTTTATTTTTTTCGACCATGATAATCACTTGAAGCAGTTTGCATTAGAGTTCTATGAGACTACTTAATCCTGCATGCAATTGATATATTTTTCTATTGCTTTCAGGTCAGGGTAAACACACGTCTTCTTTATCAGCAAACAAAATTTAACCTTCTCCGCGAAGAGAGTGAGGGCTATGCCAAACTGGTATGCTAAATATTTGATTCTTTCTTTGCTCTTTGTAAAGTTTTCAAGTTAATTTGTTGATCACCCTTTTATAAATGTATGCCAATGGAGGGAACATTTGTTGCAATTAGTCATATCACTATATGATTTTTTGTTTGATTCTTCTCTCATCATATAAAATATTGGAGGCTTTCAAGTAGAGGTTTGCTTTCTTTAATTTTAATCTGTATACCTATATTGGGAGGTACATTATTGCTTCGACCCAATAGATTTTTCTACGCAAGGCACATTTGGCTCTAAAACTGTTTGCTCTTGGGTTCTTTGATAACTGTATTTTTAATAGTGCAATAGTTCATCATCAGAACTGCGTTTTATGTTTCTAATAACCAAATGGTTTGCTTGCATGAGAACAAATCATGTTCTTACTGCTGATAGTGTATCCCATAAAGTTCTTTAATTTAATCCTGTATGCCACCTTGGAATTGGAGTGACAAAGCAATTGCAACTTGGCAATTTGGACAGTCTAGATTGTGCATTGAACACAGTGAAAAATCATGTTTGTGTGAAAGTTGTCCAACTGAAGAATGGTCAAAATATGGCTGTTATTAGATGAATGAAAAATGCACAGGCTCCATTTTTTTCCTTGATAGAGGACTGCTGTTTGAAAACAAAGAATTAAAAAAATAACATTTCATTATTTTACTTGTGCTTCACCGTTTATGTTTATTTTGCTTTGGGACATTTCTCAAGATGTGTTTGTGTCTACGTCCACAAAATATTAATAGATATCTGAATTAAAAGTGTAGCCTATGTTTGCATGTATATATTTTTGGAGTTATAGCAAACAGTTCCATGTGGTTAATGTTGAAACTTGAGATTTTGTTTGTGTCTGTAAAACCTAGGTGCAAAGGAAATATTTCTTAGCATCTGTTTATTCAGTCAGTCCTAGCTTAGGTAATGCGCCTTATCATGTTACCGACAATTAGTTGCAGCCAATCAGCTACCCTTTAGCTATATTTATGGTAACAAGATCTTAATTTTCTCTTAGTCTCTTCCACCCCGTTTTTCCCTCTGTTTATTTCTGTTTAACAAGTGGGCTCTCTTGTGCACTTTTTTTGTACTAGCTATTTTTGAGGGGATTATTTTCTTGGTCTCTATCTCTTATGTAATAAATGATTGGAGCATTTTCTTGAGCTGTATGGATATTTTGTTTTGCTTGGAATGTAGCTTTTTATTTGTGATTTTCTTTTGAGCAATGTTTGTATATATATTACATCAAACGTTAAATTACTTTTGTAAAATTGTATCTTGACATGATCAAATCGGGGTGTCCTTTTTTTTTTTCCTGATCAAGTAAATGAAAAATATTATGAAAGTAGATGAGGCTGTAATGCTGCATCCCTGATGAGACTACTCTATGCAATAGAAACAATTTTTATGCATCATATTCTTGCTGTTTTTGGTCAGGTTTGCATGATTTGCTGCTTAGTTATAATGCTTTGCTTGGTCATGCTTAGAATTGGAGTCTTATATCAAGTGGAAGTCTGCAAGGGGCAAATCTTATTGGGTCAGAGCTGAATTTTAAGATTAGATTATTTTTTACCACCTATATGATTGATAGAAGCTGGGATGGCTTATCTTTAGTTTTGGTTTGGTTTGTTGAAGTTTGTCTTTTTGTCTTCCATTATAAAGCACATGCACTTGTCGAGTTATTCTCTACATGCCAAGTATGTTCCCTAAGTGATGCAGACAACAAAAAAAATCATGATTGATGTCCTTTTGTATAAAAGGGTATTTCTGTAATTTTCAGATTTGCTGGAAAATCTGGAAAAAATGTCTAGGCCTAGGTTATTTTCTATTTAGTATTTTATTAGTTCTAAAGTAATTAGCTTTATTAGGTTTTTCCTCTTCTAAATAGATTTCTTATATAGGAAAATAAGTTCTTGTTGGACCAGGAGTAGGCATCTCTATATAAGGTTTATGTAGTCTAAAATAAGCCTTTTAATATTTCAATGACAGTTGATGAATAAAATTCCAGAAATATGCTTTTGATTGTGTGACTTAACCTCCCCTTAGGTGTGACTCCTAAGAACCTAGGTGAAAAGCATAGGTTTTTCTATCCTCTAGGTGTTACTCTGATAATCAATCTACATCCTTCTTATATTCCAGCATAAATTCACAACGTTACAGCCCTAAACAACCTCTAAAAAGTCAGATTCAGAACAGCCTCCTAGGCTGCCCTACATTAGTTGGTATCAGAGCTTCAAGATCCTAGGATGCGTTCTACTTCAATTATGGTGACTGTCTGTCAACGAATTGAATTCTAAGTTTGAGAGCATTATGCAAGCAGTTGGGCAAGAGTTAAGTCTACAAATGATAGGATGGATGCAATGGAAACATCTCACAATGCTAGGTTTGGTAGGGTGCAAGTAGCATTAGATAGTTTGACAAAGGCTGTTCTAAGCAAGTATCCTGTTGAAACAACCCCTAAACCTAGCACTGAAATTGGAAATCGAGGTTTGCAAGGGTTGGCTAATGATCAAGCAACAGATCCCAATGGCATGCTGAATCATGGAAGAAGGTACTGAAAATCTTAATCAGCAACTTGAGAAGCAAAATCAGCAAGCTGAAACTACAAAATGGCATGCAAAAGAGATAGAGCAACCTGCTTTTGCTGACAAGACAAAATTGGAATTATTTTCCGAAGGGTAGATTCTACAAGAAACAAATGTATTTCAGATTGACAATGACTTGGAGAGTGAACGAGAAAAGGCATTCTCTAATCAGTTTATTACAAAGCTTAAAGAAATAGGTGTTGCACTTGATGTAGCCAAACAAAAGAAAAATGTTGATGAGCAGAATGTTAATGAAAGCAATGATAGCAAGGACAAAGTGCAACTGGCAATGCAAATGGAGTCATTGTTCATGATTTTGATTTTGAAATTTATAGCACAAAATTCATATTATCATTACTGTCTCCTACAAAGTGGTTCATATTTAATGGAGGTCACTGCACATTATGTGGGTTTTGCTACATCGACACTTCAAAACTCGAGGTTGAGTTTTTGCCAAGCAAGGGCGCAGACTGCAAAAGAAGGAAGAATAATATCTTTTTGTATAGAAGGGTATTTCTGTAATTTTCAGATTTTCTGGAAAGTCTTGGAAAATTTTCTAGGTCTAGGCTATTTTCTGTTTAGTATTATATTAGTTCTAAAGTAATTAGCTTATTTAGTTTTTTCTTATTCTAAATAGATTTCTTATATAGGAAAACGAGTCCTTGTTGGATTAGGAGTATAAAGGTTATCTAGTATTTTAATAATTTACTGACAGTTGATGAATAAAATTCCAGCAATTTGCTTTAGATTGTGTGACTCAATCTCCCCTTGTGTTTCTATCCTCTAGGTGTTAATCCTAGAATCCATCCACTTCCTTCCTCATATTCGAGCTTAAATTCACAACATAACAGCCCTAAACAACCTCTAAAAAGTCAGATTCAGAATAGCACAGTAGGCTGTCCTGCATCACTAAGCTTTTGGCTAGCTGTTTTCACTTGAATTCTCTTTTACTCAATCTATTTAGGTATGGTATGGTCAGATAACTTTATTGGTCCATGTAGAACAATGTAATAGCAAAGATACTCAGATTATGAATCATCCTTATGAAATATTACCTTTTAACAAAAAATAAATTCTAGAAAGCTATCAAATAATAATAAAATTTTAAATGTACTAAACTAGCAACGAATGAGTGAGCTTTCTTGTGCCTATACTGCATAATTGGTCTCGCATGTACAGTAGGTTTCGTTATGATATTTATTGTTCAAGTGGATGTGCAGGTTACTCTTCTCTATCAAGGTTCTGAAGATACAACTGAAAATACATCAGCAGCGACAATAGGCATCATTAAGGTTTTGACTTGGGCTTGCATTTTTTGACTTATAATTTAGCTTGGACTGACCCTCATTTTTCTCACATCTTATTAATGCAATCTCTGCAGTCATTGATTGGTCATTTTGATTTGGACCCAAATCGTGTTTTTGACATTGTAAGTTGTTCCTATTTGTTACTTTCATACAGTTCACTTTGTTGTACTGATGCAGAAATTGATAATCAGAGGTTAATTGTTGGATTGCAATTATTTCATGATCTTCAGGTTTTAGAGTATTTTGAACTTCAGCCTGATAGCAATGTCTTTTTGGAATTGATACCCATCTTTCCTAAGGTATGAATCATTGTTGTTAAGGTTGGCATAAATGTTCAAAATTTAAATTATGATTAAATAACACACAAGTTCAGGTTGCTCATACCATTGATTTTTTTTTCTTCAGTCGCATGCATCGCAAATTCTTGGTTTTAAGTTTCAATATTATCAGCGAATTGAATTAAATAGCCATGTCCCATTTGGGCTCTATAAGCTTACAGCTTTGCTGGTGAAGGAAGAGTTCATTGATCTTGATAGCATGTAAGTGGCTTGCCCAAGCTTTTATTCTATAGCACAGTGATTCCTTAAAGTTCTGTGATCATTGATTACTTTAATTCTTAATACTTGTAATGTTTCAAGAACTGTTAGTTGTCAGAAGTTCTTTAGCTGATCATCTAAATTCCATCAATATACTTATTTTGCTAGTTTCCAAAAAGAGAAACTTAACCTGTTATTTTTATGTGAATTGATTAAATGGAAATAATGTATCCATTTAATGATTAGAATTCATTGGGTGTGAGATTGGAATTAATTTGCAGATAGCATTGATGCTTTTTTAATCATTTTTAATTTTATTTCAAGTGCTTTCATGGTTACCAGCTGATTGTAATTTCATGGTTCCTTATGCTTAGCTGTGTTTTTTTTTTGTGTGTGGCATAGGATAGTGTTCCTTCTAGTCTAATGAGTGGATAATCAACAAGAAAATGAGTGCGCTTTATCTTGAAGGGTATTTTATTTTCAATTATGAGGATGATTTATTTCTTGCTGAGTATCATGCATTTTTTTTATCTACAGGATACTAGACTAGGGTCTTTATAGTCTTGCAATACACCAAAAAAAATCGATTGCAACGGGTACCCATGGTTTTGGATAGTAGGATGACCATAACCTATCCAGTACCCATCAGTTAAGGAACTTGGATAACAATATCCAAACCATTGGATTTCAAATATCCATTTGGTTAACCGTTATCCATACACTTATTTTTTCAAAAAGACTTAATTGAGTGCGTGATTTTTTATTTTTTAATTCAATAATTTTAATAAATTGGTCAAAAATATTATTAACATATAATCATATTATTAACAACAACTAAATAAGTTAAAAAACAGAAAGCAGAGAGCTAGAGATTGTTCTAGATTTAGAGCTTGTGAGCAGAGTTAGTGAGTATTTATAAGTAATGAAAAAAAATGTATTACAACACATGCACGCACACATGAACGTGGGAGCTTGTGTGTGTGTGTTTTCTGTGTTTTAGATCGGATATGGTTCTCATAACTGCAAATATTTTCCAGTTATAATTATATTTGTACTTAATGTGTGTGTGTGTGTCTGTGTTTCAGATTGGATATGGTTCGGGTTTCGGTTTTAATAGCATGAAAACCATAAGCACAAATATTTTTTCAGATTTTATCCAAATCCAAACCAAAACCATTTTTTACCTAAAAAACCTATCCATTTGGATCGGATTGGATGGATGCCCATCAAATTGCCACTTATCAACAAGGCATTTTAATACGCATTGCTTAGCCAACCTTTCATTAGATATTGCTTGTAGATCACTCAAGGATCCCTACTTCTAAGAAAAGATTCGTAAATTGAATGTACATGTGTTCACTTGGGATTCCTTCATTCATTAGATTTTCTAGGCTGTTCCTAGGAGGCAGTTGTGAGTCATGTGATGGTCAATTGAGGTTGGTTATGGTATTGTGCCTGACAAAATAAGAGCCAAAATGTTCAAGTAGTAACTAATCAGGCTTATCCTAATTGATAAATCAACCTGAACAGGATCACATTCATTTACCTATATTAAGACATGTACTTAATAATTTGTTCCTATTATGATGAAAAAAACCCTTCACTGATCAAACAACTGATTTCAGCTGCTAACTTTGGCAATGCGCATCAGATTTTTGCTGTGAGAAAATATTGTTGTGTTTGTGATATGTTACCTGTTTCTTCTTTATACAGCGTTCTGAAGTTTATGCTGCGCTATGCCTTAGTTCATGCCTCTATTTTGTGCTGCAGCTTTTTTTTTTTATGTTTTGTATTTTGTAATTTGATCATTCTTTTATTTTGCTTTGTTGTATCAATTGGTTATTTGATTGTTCTTTTTATCTTTTGAACTAATTTAATTTGCTCATCATTGCAGATGTGCACATTTACTTCCCAAGGATGACGAGGCTTTTGAGCATTATAATACATTTTCTTCTAAACGGCTGGATGAGGTATATTGCCATATTCTTATTGTTCCTTGTTACAGTATTCCACTATGTCTTTCTGCTTTCAGTTTTGTTTTCGTTTTTAATATTTTTTACCATCATGTTCAATGTATTTGTGTATATCAATGGTTTGTAGTGAAGGCTTTACATGTTCCTTTTCTGTTTGTTTGAAGTGCTTATGTGCTTTGTTTTATTCAGAGTATGCTTAGTCTTAATCCTGTAATCTGTGCATTCTTGATTTGATTTTCTATGCAAATTTTTGCAGGCTAACAAAATTGGAAAAATAAATCTGGCTGCTACTGGAAAAGACCTCATGGATGATGAGAAACAAGGAGATGTGACCGTAGATCTTTTTGCTGCCTTAGACATGGAAGCTGAGGCAGTAGCCGAACGATTCTCTGAGCTTGAAAACAATCAAACTTTAGGCTTGCTAACTGGTTTCCTTTCTGTGGATGACTGGTAGGTTTAATCTTGACATTCTGCTCTAAGGAAAATATAATCCGAGTAAACTATAAATGGTGCTTTTTTTGGGGAGAACATTTTAGCCTCATGGAGGAGGACAAAATATTTTCATAGGACTGCCAATTCTGAATATGTTTATCACAATCAACAGACCAATTTAACTACCACTGTCACCACATCACCACCACCACACAACAACAACCTCTCCCTTGCCACCAGCAGCAGCACCACCCTGTTACAATCATAACTACCATTGCAACCACTTCTTTAACACCTATACCTTTATACCAATGCAACCATGCCCAGACTACTACAATCACCCCACTATCACCATGTTACCACCATTACTTCACAACTACCAATGAAAATAATATATTATTCAAGAAATTGTTTTCCCTAATATAGTCAAACAATAGAAAACAGCTCTTTCTCCAAGATCCAGGAAAATATTTTCAGCAAAACAGATGCACTATAAATATCCTGAATTACTTAGCTAATTCCCATTCATAAAAAGTTTTTGCTTTGAATTGATTGCATCACACCTAATTGGACATGTAACAAGAGGAACTCTAGATATCATAGCTCAATGAGAAAAACAAAGGTACATGAACATGAAAGTTCTCTAGTGATGTTGCAAGATTACATTTGAACTTGAAATTGGATGATGCAGTTCACTGGACTGTCACCTATCCCTCCAAGAAAATGTCATGAAACATATTCAACAAAGTGAAAAGTAAAGCTTTAAAGGTCCAAATGGATAGGTCTTGTCCACCTGGTTTCTTCTCTTCATGCATGTCCATCCATGTCTACCATTGATCTGCCACTGTTTTCTCTGGATACCATTGTCATCATTGTCAGTTGGCAACTGCTTTGATGTTTTCCACAAATGACATTGCATTGCTGAGGAACTTTTTCATGTTCATGTACTTTTGTTTTTCTCTGAGTGATTTCCAGAGTTGCTCCTGTTTCTCACTCTCTTCTAATCGAATCGATGCAGTATGATGAAGAGATGGCTCTCTGAATGTCTATCATATTTTCTTTTATTAACATTCTGTTTTGTTATTATTTATGGAAATAACTCCTGCTTGGCTTTGCTATTCTCTGCTTATGATGTCTCTTGGTCTCCATTCTATTGATTTAGTCTTCGTTTTGTAATTACCTAGAAGACTTTTCCACTGCCTTTTCTCTTGAATGGTGGTTCTCATCTGAGAATATACTAAACCTTTGATTTAATATTGTCTGCAGATTGTAATGTTAACATCGTTTTCCTTCTGTCTTTCTTTTTGTTTGGTCTTCTCCCCTTTTGCACCATGATTCTTATTGATTGAATAAATTTTGGACTCTACTTTTAGATATTTGGTAGATATTCTTGATTTCAAATATACCATGTCAGTTATTTTTGCCGATGTTTGTTCCTGTAACCTACTTTGCTATTTAAAACTTATGGTAAAATTAAATGTCAAGTGATGTTCTTTGGTTTCTTTCCTTTAGTATTGAAAATAATTATTTTCATCCATGATGTGATCCCTCCTTTTTATTCATTGTTTAACTATCTAGGACTTTTCATTTATATAATTGAGTTTGGGGGAATGGATGAAAAGAAGGAAAAGAACATGAGATAATATATTTTCATCCATTGTTTCTATGTTTTTTCTACTAGGAGTTATCTTAGCCGCCGAGGTTGCGTTTTGACTCTAGGGTTATGAGATGAGATTATATTGTTTGGTGTGAAACTGTATGTGTAGTTTTGGGAGTTTTGTTTTGGTAAACTGTTTCCAGCTTTTGATGCATTTCAACTTTTTTGTTTTTCAACAGAGATATTTTGGTTTTTAAAAATGGTCTCACTAGTAGAATGCCACTAAGTTCATTTTTTTCCTTTTCTTCTTATTTTGCAATAATTATTGCTTCAAATGAGTGTCATTTTTATACTCCATAAAAAGATGATTTCTTCCAGCTCAAACATATGGATATTTTTGTTATGTGCCACAGAAATGTACTGGTAGAACACTAGTTTAATTGTAATGCATAGCTTTTTTCCCAAGGTATCATATTCATGTGGCTTCTGTTTTGTCAGGTATCATGCCCATGTACTTTTTGAACGTCTCTCTCCTCTCAATCCAGTTGCACATACTCAAATATGTAACGGCTTATTTAGGTAAAGTTTTGAATTTATTTTTATATCTGCGTTCATTGTAAAACAGGCACACACACACACACCTTATAGTCTTTGTGAATGTGCACTGAGGTTACTATGTAAATTTTTAGAATCTAAACAAAGAAGTCTCTTTCTCTGTTCCAATTATTTCTGCCACCCATCAGCATGGAAAATTAATGAAATTTTATTGTTTGTATTTGATGTGATATATTTTCAGGCTCATTGAAAAGTTGGTCTCATCAGCATATAATATTATTCGTCAAACACATATTCAAAGTTGTGGGTCACCAAGAATTGCTGGTATTGATGCTATGGGCGTGACAAGTTCTTCAGGCCATGTCTCTTTCATTGATCTTCCCAAAGAGTTTTTTCAGATGCTTGTCACTGTTGGACCTTATCTTTACCGTGATACATTATTGCTGCACAAGGTGCATGGTTTAATTTTTAATATTTGGTGAATTTTTTCATCTACATTGTATTTGTTTTATTTTAATTTTTTTTGGTTTCTTTATGGATAGGTGTGTAGAGTGTTAAGAGGTTACTATATGTCTGCACTTGAGCTTGTAGATAGTGGTGATGGAGCTCTAAATGGTGAACTTCTTATTCCTGGAAATCGAGTTCCTCGTTTGCACCTAAGGGAAGCTAGGTCAAGGGTTGAGGAAGCCCTTGGAGCATGTTTACTTCCTTCTTTACAGTTGGTACCTGCAAATCCAGCTGTTGGGCAGGAGATCTGGGAAGTAATGAGTCTCCTTCCTTACGAGGTTGGCCTTTCATTATAACCGTCTTTTGATACTTCCAGTTTTGATGTTGGTTAAGTTTGACAGATAAATTTCTTCTGTTTTTACCAGGTGCGATATCGTTTATATGGTGAATGGGAAAAAGATGATGAGCGGAATCCAGTGATTTTGGCTGCTAGACAAACAGCCAAGGTACCATATGCATATCCTAATTTACTGTTGCAAGCTTGGTGTTTTAAGATAATCATACTCTATTCATTGTTATTTACTGGTGTTTGTTGTATGTTTCTCTTTGTTATCATGCAGTTGGATACTAGAAGGATATTGAAAAGGCTTGCGAAGGAAAATTTGAAGCAGCTGGGTAGGATGGTTGCAAAATTAGCTCATGCTAACCCGATGACTGTCCTTAGAACAATTGTTCACCAGGTGCTTTTTTTTTTAAAGAAAATGCTGCATTTGTTGTCATTGATCTGTATTTCATAAATCAAATCTAAGGTAAAGTTATTTGCTGGATTTTTGGCATGCAGATTGAGTCGTACAGGGATATGATCTCTCCTGTTGTAGATGCTTTCAAGTATTTGACTCAGGTTTGAATTCTCTCTTAATTTACAATGACTTCTCCTTGAGCATTTGAAATATGAAGTCATACTTAGCCATAAAAGCTTCTTGCATTGGACCTAATGATCTTCTCTACTTTTACACGTCCACAAACTTTTTCACTGTAATCTTACAGTTTCATGTGATTTTAGCTGGAAAAAAAATATTTAATTTATGTTCCAATAACATGATTTCTTTTAATTATTGACATTTCAAATCTAATTTTTGAATCTGTTAATCAATTAAGAACTAGAAATGTTGGAATCATCTATCACTGGTTTAGCATGTCTTCCTAGCTGTAGTTGGTGTGTGAATGTATCTGTACTTGCAGCCTTTCGAAGTTGAGAATCTTTTTTGGCTTTGTCATTTCATTTTCCAAAATAATGCTTCCTCTCTCTTCAATTGATATTCATGTTTCTAGTTTTCATTCTCTAATTTTTCCACTGCAATTTATCATCTCTATTTCTTGAAAACAGTCCATGTGAAAGACGGACCTTCGTTTCCTTTTGCATGTAATTCAGGATTGGAATTTCATTGTTTCATCAAAGCTATATCAGAGTAGTTGCTAAGGCAATTGAAATTGAAGTTATTTACTTTCTTTCAGATAGGAAACAGACATAGCTGATTGAAATTGTGCTCTTAAAACTGACCAGTAGCTTTCTCTATTTTAATGTTAAATTAGAAGTAGAAGATTGGTAATACTGTAATTGACAAAAATGGCATGAGTTATGATGCCATCAAAGTAATAAAAAAGAAAAGAAAGAAAGAGGTATTGATAAAAGAAAAGGAGGTCTTTGGTATATTAAAAAAAAAGAGGTTTCTGAAGTTGATCGTTTTGGTTTTGAAGACAACAGTGATGATATTTTGTTTTGAGGAGGAAAAGATTCACTTCTTGCTGAAGAGACAGAGAGATGTAACATCCATTTAAATAGGAGGGAAAGATTTGCAGATGTTTTCTTGTGACTGCACAGACCACAGAGTGTATGCAAAGTGTTTGATGAAAATTACATATTTAGCCTTGATTAAAATTGTTTACAAAATAAGAGACTAAGAATATTTGTATGTATAAAAAATGCAGGCACAATGCTAACTTGCCTAAACTAAATTCAGCTATGGATGTGTTTGGATTTGGCATCTATGGGACCACCACCCAATTTGTACATCCACAACTTCACATAGAACAATTGTGTTCCTGGTCATTAATCTGAACAGCAAGAACACTGACAAAAAAGCCTGAGTCCTGATCTGTTGACCCTTCCAACAATGTTTGCAAAATTAATGAACAATTTGCATATCCTTGTGTATACAATTATTTAGGGATGCTTATTGACAGTCATTTCAATATATCTCTTTATCCGTGCAGCTCGAGTATGATATTTTGGAATATGTTGTTATTGAGCGGTTAGCGCAAGGTGGCCGTGATAAGCTGAAAGATGATGGCCTTAATTTGTCAGACTGGCTTCAATCACTGGCTTCATTCTGGGGTCACCTGTATGTTTACATTTCCTCTTTTCCAAAACACTGCTTTTTTTTTTTTGTGTGTTTTTCTACTTGTAGAATTTATATTGCCCCTGTATCAAAACTAGAGCCTTTAACAAATATGGTTGCTTAGCAGATGAGAATTCAATGTTGAGAGTCTTTTAATCTATTGTAAAGGTTGGATGTCTTGCTGAACTTTGATATGCACAATCATAAGTATGTGTTTGGTGTTTTCCCTTTTGGTTTCTGGTTTTTGTATCTGCTTGTCAACTTTGTTTTATTATATTTTGCATGAGTTATATTGGAGTCTATCCTTGGAGTCTATCTGTGTGTTAAACTATTCTATTAAGAGTTTTAGGTGTATCTTGGGAAGCTTTTCATCAGTTTCCAGGTTTCAGATTTAACTCAGCAAAAGCAGGATAACTGGAGCTGAGGTTGTTGTGGACATTGCAGATTTTCTGAGTCCCTGATTTAGGAGGTTAGCACAATTCCAACATGACTTGGCATTGAATAGGCACTAATCAGAGAAATCTATGGGATTTGGAGATGGAAACAGTCGAAGGTTGTTGGAATGGGAAATGATATCTGAGTAAGAGAGTTAGTTGGCAGATAAAAAACAAAAAAAAGAAGAAAAGTGAAGGGTAGTTGGGATTACATTATTCAAACTTGAAAATAATGTTATTTCTTTGACAACTTTTCAAGTTTGACGTACTTGAGATTGGAGGTGAAAAAGACTATTCTTACTTTGATCATTGAGATTCATGAGTGACCTTGTTGGTGGTTATTTTATGAATCAACAGTGGAAATTTACAATAAAGCTGGCTTTGTGCTTGGGGGTTGGTCGCCTGGTTCATTGGGATTGCATTATTCAAACTTCCATTTGGTTCTATTTCTTCTATGTCTCTTCAAGATAAATATTCAGATAAGATTGATGACTTAACCTGTTCAAAGAAGGGCTGTTTCTGTGTCAGAGGTGGATTTTTCAGTAAAACTTGCCGTTAGAGTTTCTAATGCAACTTGGAATATTGGTGACTGTAATGAAGACATTATTGGAAAATGGTAGCAAGCTAGTACCCTGAAGTAAGAAAAGGGACGGAGATATACGGTTCATTGTTGAAAGGTACTTGTTGTTGAAATACTCTTTAAGTTGCAGATTTTGATTGATGGTGGAATGTATGGAAAGTCTCTTGCATGCATAATTGTGCTATTTGGTGGGGTTTTCTCAGCGAACATGTAAATGGCTAGGAATTGGTGTTTAATTTACTGTCCTCCTGAAGAGCTTATGTTTAGGTATGGTCTGAAATTTGAAGGCAGTTTGGTTCTGGATATTTCAGATTATTGTCAGACTTGTCTTTCTCCTTGATGCTTCTTTCAATGAGTGTTTCCAATAATGTAACGTGGAAGCAGTATATGTTTTTGTCAGAACTGATGTTCACTACATCCTACCAATGTGAGTCCTGCAGAAGTGTATTGTTGTTTTATGAGACGAGTGTTCTGAACAAGGGGAGAGAGCACTCTGTTTTGATTGTGGCTGCATTAGCTTGTATTGGCGATGACATTAATGTTCTCCAGGGCTCCACAATTTCTTCATGATTATGGAAGGCGTGCATAGCTAATTTGGAATGCCATGCGTGGCATGAAGGCTTTTGAAGTAAAATCAAACTCTGTGGAGGTGACACTCAGAAATATGTCAGAGCTCTCAATGTTGCCTGGCTGTTCAGTAAGACATTGAATGGGGGTAGTTCACTTTAGTCCACAAAACTTTGCTTTTCTTTTTGTTGATTATAGTGCATGTGCATAGGCTGCTGGATATCTTTAATATGCAAAACATTTTTTATTCTGGAAAAAGAGTGTCATATCAACACATGCATGTTCAGAAATATTAGGCTGGCAATTTTTGGGGTTGCATAACTGTCTTGACTCCCTTTCCTTTTTAGAAGTTCTGGCGATTAGAACCTGTAGTTTATTCTTTATTCTTTTTCCTTTTAATTTCTTTTGTTGTGTCTTTGTCTAGTCATCCAACTAGGTTGGTGGGGAATACTGTATGGGGGTTTACTGACATGTCTCAGAGAAGTTTTCTGTGCCTCTTTTTAAATTCCGTGCTTTGCATAGTCACTGGATAATCATCAAGGACCACTGTCATAAAATTGGGTTGCACATGCTTAATATTCCTCATGTTATTTTCTTAATACTGTGCTAAACCTATTTCAGAGAGAGAGATGGGAGCAGGGAAGGTAATGCTGCTTTGGCTGCTTTTTGATAGACTTCTTGTCTAGGTTTCAACTAAGGGAGATCAATTTTTTTTTTTATTTCCTGATAGCTGCTATAAAGGATGTGTTGAATGCTAATGAAGTGTCATTGCTACCTCTGGACATCTTAGCTATAGGAGCATAGTTTGCTAAGAAAAAATCAAACCTCTTGAGCAGTGGGGACAATTCATCTGTTTATATCAGACTTATCAATTGCTTTTCTGTACTTTTCTAATGATTGGTGGTTCTGGTCTGTGATTGTGATCCTTATCCTCTTCAGTCGTCTTTACTGTGCCAAATTAACAAACTTTTCGAGGGATTTAAGTGGTTCTGTTCATTTTTTCACATTGACCTTTTCTCCCCTTTTATTCCTCTCCCTCTTTTCATGGTTTGCCTCCTTATCCTGTCTGAGCATTTCGTTCTCAAAGCTCTTCTTCTTGATGTTATTGTGGCCAATTACATGGCTTAAATAATCTTATAAGCACAAATCTGTTCAGGGATACTAAAATTTTTTCCTCCTGTGTGGTCATGGTCAATATCATTCATTCTAGTTGCATGCTTTCATTCATACACATATATACCAAAACACAAGCATCCAAATCCACATGTTCCAAATTTGTATTTTTAGAATGCCCTCAATTTGTTGTTAAATGTACACCATGTTTATTTCCATCCTTTTGGAATCCTGTTTTAATAGATAAGCCCTCATCCAAGGTGCGTATACACTACATCCATCACCTCTTTTCTTATTCTTGCATATATCCTATGCAATCCAGAAGGCTGATTCTTTTACCGAGTAGCATTTTATGAGTTTGGATAAGGTCTGAGTGAAGTGATTGGTGTGGCCTTTTGGGTTTGGTTCCAATTCCTTATGAACAGAAATTTCACTATAGTCTGGCAGTTGGCAAGCTTAGTTATCTGTAGCAGATAGAGGAACTGGGGGAGGTAGGATGTAAATGATTTGGTTGACTGTGAGAATAATCTTTAGGATCTTGAGGTGAAGTCCACAGAGATTTTGGTCATAGAATCAGAGTTTGAATCAGGTGACTGGTCTGCGGGATATGTTTGTGGTACATAAGGATTTTCTTTAAAGTTATGTATATTGTGTCCGTGGATCAATAGGAGGTTTGATTTTGGCCGTGTTGATTTGGTAATCTACCTTTTAGCAAGGTTATATCATATTTAGTGTAGATGTATTTATTCACAGCTGATGTTTCCTTAATTAACTCATGATTCTATTGTTGTTTCATTTTGTTCCCATTCTTCATTACTGTGCGTGCCTAGGCATCCTCAATATTCACTTCTATTGTAATGAAATATTGTTTCAGTATCAAAGTTAATTGGCGACTTCGGCCTTTACTAGATTGTGATGGGAGCTAATTACAAGAATCCTGTTGATCTACAATGCTCTTATCAGTTAGGCGTGTATCACATGTTAGAGTGTCTGAATTTTGTTTGTCAGAACATATCTTAATGATAGCAGTGCTGCATAATAATAATTTGGTAACTATCTTGGATAATTTATATTAATAAAGCAAAGAGTAGAGATGTAATAAGATACAAGACAAGCAAACAGTTACATGGTCACTGGTAAAGATGAGATTGTTGGTTGACCATCTGGGGCTTGTAGCATCGATATGGATAAATGGCT
>Ga0307512_10004014_pt1 | contig 16439 bp, 21 predicted proteins | sample 14_EM_MG_FD_200267 | JGI IMG/M metagenome (GOLD analysis project Ga0307512, IMG submission 200267) | Populus trichocarpa ectomycorrhiza microbial communities from riparian zone in the Pacific Northwest, United States - 14_EM | ecosystem: Host-associated > Plants > Roots > Unclassified | place...
AATTGTGGAAGGGCGAGCCCGAAACGCCAACGCTGAATCAAAGAAGTCCTGGACCTCGCACGAGGCAACAACCTTCGGATCGGCCGCAGATCTGCGTGGACGATGTGACTCTTCATTGGGCACTGGATTATCCCAAACGCCGTAGAACATACACAGGCGGATTGTTCCGCTATTTCGCCGCTCAATGGTACAATAGCCGTGTGTGGTAGGTATCTGATACCGTGTAGGAACAGCGGGAAAAGTCCACTACCAAGATGGAACCATAGCCAATCTCTCCCATCGGTCCCCCCAAGTATGGTGCCGATACCCAGTACAATTGAGGACTGGTGTCATGCTTCCAGTCGCTCCTCATTCCACCCAAAAGGCTCCCTCTCTCGCCCTCTAGCACGACGCACCAATCACTTCCAATCGACCCTATTGTCCTACGTGAATACCTCTTGGGCCTGGTGCATCAGCTTCGGTCGGTACTACCCGTTAGTCAAGCAGGAGCGCTCGAGGCCATCGGTGAACATCTTGTTGATGCTGACGGGGTTGTGGACGTCTGGAAGACGCGATGGGGAATGCAAAAGTGCAGTCAAGTCTCTGAGGTCAGGTCCCCGGATCACCCAAAGACCTGTATGGTAAGTGACGTCTATCTACAGTGTTACCATGTACCTGGCAGAGGTTCTATAACGAAGTACTCGCATGCAGTTGCAACGAATCCGCCGAGGAAAGTCCGATATAACGCTGCAACGCCTGGTGGTCGAAGCGCTTCCCCGACAGGGGTTTATAACGGGTTATAACGGGTTACAACTCGTTATCTGCTACCAAAATTCCAAAAACGGTAAGCTAATATATTCTAGTATAATGCGCAGCTGAGGAACCACACCGTTATAATTGGTTGCCAGGCTTTCCACGATTTGCTGATGCACTGCCTCATGCACCCAAACGAGGACCTATCTTGATCTCCGTGCCAGTTTCACCAAGTGTCACGGCAGAACCCTTTATCTATTACGTCTCGGAACGTCGGGGCGGTAACTTGATTCGACCCCTTGGAACAGTATATTTGACGAAGGTAAGAAGTACATTTCGTTTTTCCACTGTGCGCTCCACCTCGACGCCTTGTCCGATTGTTCCCCACTTTGCGAATGCAGCGCTAGAGGGTGTCAATCCGAGCGGCACAACCGATCGACTCGTGGCAAAGGTGGTTCCCTTTGGTCAAAGATTTTATTCACCGTGTGGGCCTTCCCGCTACGTAGGTATTCCCTCCTGCTACGGTCGGAGAAACAAGCGAGGTTATATGCCTCACGTAATTTGCGACACGACGCACAGGTTACGTTGCTAATCTTCTGCGTACCTGCTATATAGGCGCCTGATTCAATGCGGAGTTGCGTACCCCGAGATATGGGGCCGCTGCAATCTGCATATGTCGGCATGCAATGAATCGTATTGCACGTACGTAAGCCGCGCAATCTTTCACTCGTCGGAGATCCACGGTCAATGATGTTGGCCCTTTGCAATCTCATCCGCGGCCAGACCTGCCGAGGATCCGCGATATCTATCGGTGGATGTCATCAGTATACGACTTGCGGTCTCAGTGTGTTCCGTGCGAGTATATATACGAGGCCAGATTTCTTGGTTTCTGGTCGTGCTTCTCCCTCCCTTTGACCTACCTATGCGAACCCAACCACCTTCGTTCCAACGAGGCAACGGTCCTCACAGCAGATTTAACTACTTGCTGCAACCGGCCACTGCGCTACGCATCCCTCGTAGGGTCCTACAACTGGAAGGGGGGGACTTGCTCTCGCACACTGCTCATGCACAAGACCAGTCTGAGTCAATCCCGCTGGAAACCGATCGCTTCCTCACGACAGACCGCAACGAGCTCGTCAACCTAGCTGGTCGACTTCGGCCTTTCCTACCAGCCAAATATTATTGGTTGGGACAGGATGATCTGAAGGTCGTCGGAACGCATCCCGTTGATGCTGGAGGCTTCGCTGACGTCTGGGTCGGCAAAATGGGAGACCGGAGGATCGCAATCAAGTCTTATAGATGGTCGGCGTCTGCGGACCACGTACAAATCTACGAGGCGAGTAATTTGATACGGTGTGTTACGTTCACTGACAACCAACCTGTAGAGGTTCCACAATGAAGCGTTGGCATGTACTCGTCTCTCCGACCAGAATATCGTGTCATTCCTTGGTGTTTATTCCACTCGGGTTCACCCATTTGCTCTAGTCTTTGAGTTCATGGATCACCTGAGCCTCAGAGAGTATCTCAGCAGCAACCACGATGTTGGGAGGATTGACTTGGTGTGTTGTTGATCGTCATCTCAGTTGTCCGCCATCGCCTCAATATCTTGACCTCAGGTTTTGGGGATTGCACATGCAGTGAAGCATATGCACAACCTCGACATTGTCCATGGAAATATTAGGATTGTACGCCCCTCCTCCACTACACCTTGATAGACGTGCTCATTTCTTTCAGACGAATATCCTCGTCGATGCTGATGGACGTGTCCGCGTTGCTGGCCTCGGAGCGGCTTCCGTCCCGTCTGCTGTACCAAGGGTTGATGTCGATAGATTCTCTCCAAGTGCCGCCCCGGAATTGATTGACCCTCAACGTTTTCGGTTGACAAACACTGGAGCTACAAAGGCCAGTGACATGTATGCGTTTGGTGTCTTGACTTGGGAGGTGAGTGGCGTGCGCGTATGTTCTTCCGGATAAGTCCTCGAATGAAATGGGAGGATTCTCAGGTCTTTGCTGGGCGAGTTCCATTCTCCAATGAGAATAGGGTTGCGGGGGTTTATTCGATGCTGAAGGGACGTCGACCGGTTAGACCTGACCATCCCCAGCTCTCTGATCGGGTGTGGAAGGTGGTTGAAGGATGCTGGAAGGGTAACCCAGCCCAACGCATGACGATAGCCGAGGTCGTTACTATCCTCGACGCAGAAGTAAATTCTCTCAAGTCCTACTAAATCGTACAGTTCCCTCTTCTATCTGTGCTTCTACCTTTGTGTATGTGTCGGGTGTGTATCATCACAGGCCTAAACCGAGTTTTGGAATTACCAGCTTCCCACGCATTTTTCGGCTGTTTGCCGACTCTGAAGGAACGGAATGGCTATTTAATCGCTGAGTGTGCTTCCGCGTTTATGTTTCGCTGAGCCGGAAAAAGCCGACCAAGAAATCACACGCGTTCCAGTCGCGACATAATGTTGGCCGATTCCCATTATAGCGACCGCGGTCCGAGCGGGCCTGGGTCCCTTTTCCCTCACATTCCCCTCGCATTTGAGTTGCTGCGTGTCTGTCCCGTAAGTTCAGCGTATACCTCGAAGGCATCCACGTCAACTGAACGACATTCGACGAAAACGATCTCTGCATCACTGCCTACTCTTGGTTTTCCGTCTTTATCGATTGTTCCACCCCCGACCAAGTTGTCGACTGTCCGACTTGCGGTCGGCCTTAGGCGTGTGAAGCGGCCACCGTGGGCTACCGGTTTAACGACTTGCGGCGGTGATGTTTGCGGGCACATTATTGAAGGAGGTACGGAATGGTTCGTCGGTACAATTTTTTCACTACAATCGAGTCGTTGGCAGACCACGCGTGGACCAACCCTCCGTTCATCTCATGGCGTCACACCGCATACTCTGTGTTCTCGTATGCAGATTCCGGATGGTAACAGTTCCATCTGCTGGTGGTCTCGCAATTCTCGGCCAGGACTACTGTCTACTTGCAACGTGCCTTTGACCGGTAGGCCAGAGCTAGACGGGCCACCATCCGGGGTCCAAGATCGGCCACAGCTGGGGTTAAGTTTGCAAGCCGAGCCCCCAAAATTTGGCGGGAAAGCCTTAGCCAAATCGGGTGTCCTCCGGGGTCTTCGTATTTTCATCTTTTAGACAGTTCGGCGATGACAACCAAAAGCACTTTCAACGAAGTTGATTCTAAGATATGACAGTATTACAGGTTTATGACTTTCCCATCGGGAATCCCCGCAACGTAGCAGATAGCAACGTTCAACGAGGGGTAGGCGGGATGAGACACAACCGAGGGACCTGGATGTGGCAGAGGTGAGAAAAACTCAAGAAAAAATAGGACCACTTCGGATCGACCGCGAATGTCGATATATTCTCTCGATATCAGTCGGTTTATATCCTTTTACCTTCCATACTATCTACGGTCGGATGTGAAGTGGATATCGAAGGTCCGCTTCCGAAGTAATTCTCCGTTCATGTGTTCTACACATGCGGCCTCGTTATCAACCCTCAACACGCTGAAAGCCTTTATGAACCCCGTGGCGCTATATGTGTCTTGATGCACGCCATCGGGCGTGAGGCCCTGCATGATAGGAGTCTAGCCGGCGTGGTAACACTGCGGGCGGTGAAATATTCCTTCCTCGTATACCGATTTGAACCTCGCAACCAACTCAAGGTTTCTCATACACTTCGTTGCTCCTGGTGTGCGGATCACGTCTGTATTTATGTGGTCAAGTGTCTAGATAACATACGACGGGTTTCCGGTCTAAAAAGCAGGGCCCAAACTCGTTCAAACCATCGGGTCTGTCTATTGGGGTGTTCAACCGAGCTTCACGGGCCATGTATGAATCCGTGGTAATCACCATTCCACTATTCCCGCATCTCCTTCTGTGAGCTGACGGGTTTTGGACGTGATCGGGCTTCTCGGTTGTAGCCGGGAAGTCGATGCGCGTCGCGAAACGTTCATCAAACACGAGAGTTGGGGGACTCGAGACAAGAGAGAGGGTATCGAACTCTGTTCGTAACCTAAGGTATCTAGTACATGATTTCCTGTCTTATATACTAGATACCCTATATAATGATATCATAGTGTCCGAGTGTAAACGAGAGATACATAAGTAGAGTATGATACTCGGTATCCTACTCGAGTCCGTGTGATCGGCGGACCGGGAGGCCGCGCGCTTACACCTTCCGGGCCCAGCTATCTCGACTACCCCGGACTTCATGATATAGCCGCGTAGCTATACGCTGACCAATTCACAGAAGGCCAGAGATTTCACCTCCCGAACGAACTCGACGACGCGGCCGTCACGAACAGCCTGGGTAACTGCATTCTTGCGCCACACAGCTCACATAATTTTTACGTGGGTTTTAGCGAAACGTCCGTAAGGGCGCACACTCCGGTAATGAGATACCCGCTCCACCCCTGATAAGCTGTCGAAAAGTTCTTACGAAGGTGACATCGTGGAAAATCGGACCAGGGCTACAATAATAAGGACAAGGGGGATAGAACTACAAAACGAATAGGGGGGAAACCGCCTGTACGTGTTATTTTGACGTTTGAGCGTTTGTCTCCGCCTCAAGGATGGTAACAACTTCGGACATTGTCTTTCGTTGGACAGGATCATCCTTCCAACATCCGTTGATCATCTCCCACACACGATCAGAGAGTTCAGGATGGTCAGGCCGAGTCGGGCGACGTCCATTCAACATTGAATAAACCCCCGCAACGACGCTCTCGTTGGAAAACGGGGATCGCCCAGCGAAAACCTAAGCACAAACCCCATTTCATTCAGTGGACTATCAGGAAAGACTGCGAGCTCCATCCTCACCTCCCAAGACAGAAGGGCAAACGCGCACACATCGCTGGCCATCGTAGTTCCGGTATCAGTGAGCCCCCATTGTCGGGGATCGATTAGTTCCGCGGGGGCTGCGCCGTGGGACGACCGATCTACGTCCACAGCTGACATGGCGGATGGAATGAAGGCCGTCCCTAAGCCTGCGATGCGAACGTGTCCATCACCATCCACGAGGATATTAGTCTGGAAGAAAGTGAGTGCATGATCGAGGTCGCCGTGCGAGGATGGGACTCACAATTTTGATGTTTCCGTGGGTAATATCGAGGCTGTGCATATACTTCAGACCGCGGGCTATTTTTAGTAACTGGCATCGGGGTGATGAGATAATGGAAAGCGAGAGATCCGACGATGGAAGCGCACCAATTTCAGCCTCCGGATATCCTGGGTATTCTTCAAGTACTCTCGGAGGTTCTGGTGGTCCATAAACCCGAAAACGAGGGCAAGCGGGTGCTCCCCGGTGGAATAGATCCCGACGAATGGCACGAAAATCTTGATATTATGGTTGAGGCGGCTGCATGTCAACACTTCCTTGAACAACCTCTACGGGTAACCTTCAGCAAGCAGAACACATTGCGGTAGCGGTCAACACTCACCAAGTAGGTGGGCAGGCAGCTCGATGAGGAATAGTACCTATACGATTTGATTGCGACTTTAGTTCCGTCGTCCCTCTCCCCGACCCAGATATCCGCGAAACCACCAGCATCGACAGGACTTGACCCAACAACCTTCAAGTCTCCCTGTCCTAGGAGTTCGCACCCGATGGGTAGGAATGGTCCGAGGTTCCGAACAGCATCAACGAGATGTTCAGGTGGGGTACCGGGGTTGTTCAAGGAGGAGAGGTCGATCTCTGGTAGGAGCGACAGCGAGTGGTCCAGTGCATCAGTGGTACTAGAGGGCATGCCGCACCAGTCATGTTGTGCGTCTCTGGAGGGGGGAGTCCCTTGAGGATGGAAGAGCAGACGAAGATACATGAGAAGGTGAGGAAAGACGTCTCTAGTGTGGAAGGGGGGACATTTGGAGGGCATTACCACTGAAGTTGCAAGGTGGGATATAGTTGTTGTCAGATCTCCCGTGGCCTTATATTCGCACTCCAGGATCCGGGTTGCAGGTCGGGTCCAGACCGGAGGGCCTTGGGAAGGGGGACGACGGTGACGGTAGACTGACCGTGCTATTGTATCACAATAATACCATCGCATAGCGCCAGGAGGGCCACTGGGTCAGGCGCGAGCCCTTCACGTCCAGCTAGACGCATCGACTATTCCATGGGTACTCGATCGGGTTTCGCGGTTTCGTGGCTGCAAACGGCGCTTGCTAAACCTGGAAGGTTAGATCAACAGGATGTGCGCCAATCAGTTGTATGTGGCACTTGTTGGGGCAGTACTGTAAGCGCACGACCACTCTGGCAACGGCAATTGCCACGAAGGGATGACAAGCGCCAGGCGAATTTTAAGGATGCCGGCGGTCATAGAAACTATACTCTCTGGGGAGGATATTGACCACCCCCCCTTGCCTTCGACCCCTTGATGGTTTAGTTTCCAGGGTTCGATGAACGTTCAGATCGGCTATTCCCTTCGGTTTGCAGGTGGATCGTGTGTCTCCTATTATTACCCGATACACTAGGACCAGGTGGTATAATGCAGTCTGCTCGAGGAGACTAACGTTTTTTGCTCGCTCACCGCGGGCAATGAGGTATTTTTCCGTTAAAAAAATGAGGGATTAGGTATTTAATCGTTAATGTTACCGACAAGCGATTTGGTTGTGCCCGCTCGGAGCAAATATAATCACATTCCTTTCTGAGCTGGTACTCCGCACGCCCAGCGAAAGATAGGCGTCATCTATATACAAAAGCGAAGAATGGGCATGGGGCTTACTATCGGCCCACGCCCCCACTCATGATATCTGAGACGTTGAATATCCCTATTGGCTAGAAGCTGGAGGGTCGAACCAAAGGCGGCAGCTCATCGCCCCGAGTAACGCCAACTGTGACTGCGGGGGATCGTCGTCGTCGATCATCATGCATCATGCGTCACCTATCGTCGCGGGCCGTTGCGTAGCCACGACGCCACCATGTTGCGCGTGCTCGGGCATCATGCCAATGAACATCGCTTGGCAAGCTGGGATAAAGCATTGCAGGACGAGTTCGCGAATGACCAGCTAGTATAACCATAATAAAATAACGCAAAAGAGGTCACCCCGTGGTGTATCAGCAAATACTCCGGTCACTCCCAAAGTGTCGAAAGTACTGATAAGTACTCCATGGAAGCAAAATGGCCGTAAGCGCCCAAATCTGGCAGGGGAAACCGTCGGGAAAGGTTGGCGCTCATGTGACCGGGACTTTCCCTGATGGGCGCCGTTAATGACACACAACGAGGCCATTTGATGTCGAAACGAACTCACTTGGAAATTAGGTCAGATAACCATTTGGGGCGGGGAGGAGATCTCGAGCTGTATATCTCTCCCGTCTTACAGTCTCCGTATTTCATACGACAGATACCCCCGTTTAGTCGGCAGCAAAACGTACAAAATCTCATGTGATGATATCTAGGGGAATCGTAATTTAGTCTTCTGAATCCGTGACAACACGGCCCCCCGCCCCGAGGCCCTGGCTTGTACTTATATGCTTACGGAGCCGTGTGAGACTTTCGTAATCTTACGGTGACACGGGACAGGAGGAGGTTTCACCTAACGATCGGGATCCTATGACCAGTAACACGGAAGATTACAAGGACACTACGATACAGAGGGTGGCGGTGCGGGTCCCAATAGGCGAAGTGATTATCCGAGTACAATGCGGGATGGAGTCTCCGGCGACCCGCTTCAACTGACTTCGAGGATTGTGCCTTCCGCTCGAAGGGCAGTCATCCGGAAAGCCCCTGGGTAAAGCCGTAAGCCTTAGCGAGAGCCCTGTAGAAAATTGGAGGAATTGGGTGTTTGAGAATAATTATGGGGTTAAGGGTTGATATATGATCAATTCAGAAGCGTCGTCCCCCCTGTACCCTCCCTTCCAAATCGTGTCCTCCCGCCTCTGAATTCGAGGCTGGATTCCAGCCTAGATATATGATATATGAACCTGATGACGCCAATGATCACGAGTCCAACAACGACCGTGGTGATCATGTCTCTGGTGGAACCTGCGACCCTGAAAGGACTCATAACGAGCGACCCGAAAATTGGCATAGAGAGGATCATCTGGGTCAGGGAACCGATTCCCACAAGGGGAGTCCGAGGAGGAACTTCTTGACCAGTCTGACGCTGAGGCTGACTGGTTTAGCAGTAAGTGGGATTGGGCGATGCTGGGACCCGTGATGAAAACCCTTGCGTTCGTCGATTACATCAAACTATTGCAGCCCACGCGAAGGCCTACGAAGCGCCGACTGCGGTCGGCAATACAGACAATCTGTTATATAATTACGATGATGAATAGAAGGCTCGAGAGCGCGGTGCGGCGCGCGGTGGTGACTCGAGTCGAGAGCACGAAGAGTTGCACCGCTTATCTCGGCAAATGCCGATAACGCGATTGGTGGGAAAGCAACAACACCAAAGAGATGCGCGGATGTTACGATGCTCACTGAACCGGGAAGCTTCACTTACGGGTGGAGGACATCAGCTGAGAGACCTTGCAAGCAAGGTAAAGGTCTAATCAGTTCCCTCAGTTTTTGATAGGGCTGTCGAAACGGATTCTACGCTGCAGCGACCCGTTTGCCAGTGGTCGCATCGTTCTATTTTACAATAATTTTCCCAGGACTACCGTGCTGTGCACCTGGTTTCTCTCTCTTCACGCTTGTCGGGTGGAATATGCCACGTGCGGCATAAATCTCCTGTAGTAACATTGTATACACTGTTGTATAAATTCTCTATAGTTCCGCCCGCGCCGGCCGCGTGGGTCCACTTTCAATATGGATCATCACCGAAAATCGTGGTGGGGTTGGTAGGGGGGGGTCCCCCGAATCTTTGGATCTTTCTAAACAGGCCAAATCAGCTAGTTGCCATTCTCGAGCCCTGGGACATGAATTCATGAAAAGCTACGAATGAAACAGTGGTAAGTAGCCCGGCGATTCCTATAAACAGGATGCCATTGACAGCGCTCGAAGGAACCAAGTCCCCCATCTACTTCTGTTTCTGTTCGTGAGGGTGGCTAGTGCGGTACCTAATGCACCGTAAAAGGTGCGATGGTCATCAGTCAACCCACCATTTCAGTGATCCACCGTCTCGCCAGAAAGAGTAACATAGATTCTCGGGCGTGCCCATGCCACGGGGTTTGCTAGAGCTAGAGGGTTCAACTAGATACTGAATAACGCACCATACTCAGGCTGAAAGTCGCGCTGTGCAGCAATATCGAGAGTCCTTCCCCTCAGCTCCACACGATACGGACCCCAGAATCAACTCGACAATTTCTGCAACAAGAAAATACTCCGTTGACCGCGGGCACTGACCGGACACAAAAGTTCCAGACCCTCCCCACGCTTGCTTCACACTATCACCATGATTCATATCCGAATGCCGAGCTCGCGTACCAGATCATCAATAAATGCCTCCCACTTTTCCCATATTTCAATCGCTCGTTCTTTTTCCATCGACTTCGGGTGTTTCATCATCAAGGGCCTAAAAGATCATCAAGCTTAATAACAATGCCGAGAAAGCTGAGGGGAGTTACCCATGATCAATCTGTTTCGTCCCGAATAATATTTTATCAAACGAGTTCGTGTCTGCCGTTCCTATTGCCCAGCGTCTCTCCGGCTTCTTTCCGAAATCGTATGAACCGGTGCAGTGGCCCGAAGTAATATTTCATGGGACGTAACGGATCCCTTGGGCCAACGAGATTTAATCCTTGATGGAAACGATGCCATCAGAAGTGAAAGGGGGGAGGAAGAGAAACTGGGAGCACACCCGTGATCATGTGAGGGAACTCTTACTTGGGGGGAAGGCATGAACCGGTATAAGTTTCGAGTTGCTTTGCGGTGACAGAGCGGGCCGCCGTCGATATGACCTCTGTAAAATGAACCCTAGAGTGGATAGATAGTCCAACGTAAGTTTCCTCACCTTAGGAGCACGTCCTAGCTGATTGAAATGATCAGCCAATGGGGGCTCAATATATGCCCCTTGGGCGTCCGTAATCCCGTCACGTTGAGAGCAAACTTGAACTTAGTTCACATCTAATCACAAGACAGTTATTTAGTGGCGGGAGGAGTGGGAAAATTACCTTTAATGCTGTGTTGTGTGCCCCATATGCTTCACTAGGAACCGACGAACCAACTGTTAAACTCTTCCGGCCCACCCGAGCTCCGGTCGAGATCCTCTCTGGCAAATTACAACGGAACCCATCCCCCATCGGTCCGTGAGATTCTCAAACAAGCAGGCCTCGACTTCAGAGGAACGAAAGGGAACAACGTGAGGGAGAGCAGTAAGCCAGGTGGGGGCACCAACAGGGATCCGTTGAACGTTCGAGCATAGAAAACATCCGACCTGTGTTTGAATATCAGCTCCAAGTTCCCAACAAACGAACCGTCGCTCCGAGACGGGCGCGCAATAAAGCGCTTTTGGGTATCTAGGAAGGCACAGTGTCCAGAGTCAAAATCACGCGCTGCCGACACCTTCTCACCTTATCGATGATCGAATAGCTTTGCTTCTGCGATAAGGGACCGAGCCTTCAAGAACTCCATGGGAAACGGATGAAGGATTTCGTCGTGATCAATTTTCCAGACGGATTTCACCTCCCCTTCACGAATCCTGCGAACAGTCGATTCCACTCGAGCTTGGGAGGCAGATAATTCCGCCGACTTGATTCGATCTCTTCGATGCCCCCGATCTTCCTTGATCAGTTACTCACGTCGAGAGAGGTAGCTCTCCAAGTCGATCCTGGAGGCCATAAATCAACTCTACGGACTCACCTGAACACCGCTCACGGATATGTGGCACGCGAAAGGGCCACCCCAATCCCAGTACAAGTGACAGAACCAGTCGCACATTGGAGCAAATGACCAATAGAACTCGACTGCGCAGTTCAAGCCGGCCGCAGTGAGCGCGCTTTCTCGAGACCCGAGTAGTAATGATGAGCAGAGAGCTGTCGGTTTATCATTCCTCACGGGACGTGGTTAAGATCTTTCGGCAACCTCCGATTGAACGGGGACCGTGTGCCAGGACCCCGAACCAATACTGAATACAGGTACACGACTATCCACTTATTACATTACGCGTACACGCCTGGGACTCAACAACTTCGAACAACGGTAACCTACAAATCCCTTCCACTATTAACGATCTGTTCCAAAAACTTTGTCCATCTCTTCTTCCACAACGCGATCGCCCATTCCTTCTCCCCCGCTCCAAGCGTCGAATACTATGAAACACCATCGTCAGTGGCACGAACAAACTATCGAACTGGACCATGACAAACTCTGAGACTTTCAAGCGCGATCTCTCCCAAGGTGATCAGCCCCGTCTGCTCGCTCGATACCGACACCTGGTAGAAATCGAACGACAGGCCAAGGTTCCCAAACACCGAAGGATCGTCCGAGCACAAGCAAACCGGAATTCCATGGTTAAATACAGACGCAATCGGGTGCATAGGTATGGAGGTGGTATAACGCTAGAAAACTGAGTGATTGAAACAATCAAAATTGCGTTGAGATCGAATGACGACGAAAGGCCGTACCGATATCTCGTTCCTATGAACATATACTGCTCAGTCAGGTTCTTCGTACATGAACGGAATGAATGAAACGACTGACGAAATCGGCCAAACTTCCAGCGCAATCATCTGCTCCCTACATATTTCCATAAGCTCAGGGTGCTTGGTCATCGAAAACCTCCACCTCCAACCGCAAAACGAAATCAGATCCTCGCGCCAAAAACAGTGCAAGTAGGCGATACACCCTCACCCGTAACCGATTCGCTTGGTTCTCAACAAGATAGCATCATATAGGCTATCATCCGCAGCGGTACCATCACCGAGGGTCTCTCTGGTATGGAAGATAAATGAGATATCGAGTCCCAACTCTTTTTGGCGGTCCTTGAAGTGGAAGAGCGGGACGATGTAGTCTATGATTGGTTTCGTTGTATCCTCCGGTCCGACGAGGTTAAATCCTACCGGCGCAAAAATCAATCCAAGCCTCCCAGCGGTGCTGACAGAATAATGGTACGAACCAACGATGAAATCGGGGAACTCTTTCTTGAGAGCCGGACAATCCTCCGTAAACCACTCGAACTCCTCTGGCGGATTACCTTGATGGTGGTATAAATAATCTCCAGAGAAAACGATGGTCAGTTGATAAATGGTGTAAACCAAGTAGATGGTAAAGTACCCGAGGTCCGGTGGGCTCGTCCTCTCTTTCCTGCCTCTTCGTCTCGTCCTTCACCTCTTGCACGACGCTACCATAGATCTTTACCACATACCGATAACTGAGAGTATTCCGACAATCCGGTCCGAAGAACGTTCTATCCCAAACTTGAGCACGAAAAAGCAAGAAAACAGGGCAGAGGCTCACTTGAACAGGAAGTTAATCCTGGCCTCCACATACGAGATACCATCTTCGATCGAAGACAAGCGGAACTCCCTAACACACGCCCTAACACCGGAGAGAACCTAATGACGTCCTAGCCTCCCAATCACCATCAGCAACAAAAATCAGGGCTCGGGGCGAAGGTTCAACTCACTCTAGTAACACCAGACGTATCCCGGAACCTTTCCCAAATCTACGAAAAAAATCCCTTCAAAACGAAGTTTCATAACCATAAATACCTTCGCAACGGTTTTATGCGTTCCGTACACTTCAGCGGGGTTAATGGTCGTTTACGCGACGTACCACTTATCGGGCCTCTCCAGCCCACCAAACTCCGGCGAGAAATTCTCACTAGCCGCTTCCACAGGAATCCATTCCCCATTGTACGACGCGTCGGTCAAGTCGTTGGTGGCGGATAGCTTGACTTCGAATTTCGGGAAGGGCGAGAATTCCGGGGGGACGTTTGCTGTGGGAGATAGTGCGGTTAACGGAGCGGAGGCTCGGACATAAAACGCCTCTTGTTCGAGGATCAAGTTGACGTCGACGGTAGCATTGAAATGGGCATGTAGCAACGCCCCCCCTCGACATCTCACACACCAACACTCACTCAAAACACTCATTCGACTAGGATAGAAAACCGACCGGAGGTCACCTTATGCAACACATCCAACACCTTCGTCTTCATTACCACCGGCCTCGCAGTCGAAAATTCCATCCCCGGGAACGGATGTTCGATATGCTCATGCTCCGCTCCCCACACGGAAACCGCTCCCTCCGCTCTCATCGCCCGCAGTTTCGATGGGAGTGAGGATCGCATCGACACGAAGAACTCGATCCTGTCTTGTCAGGTTGCGTGGTCGTCGAGGTACTCGGTAAGATCAGTTGAGGGCATGACAATCGTAAAGTAAGTCGAAGTATAGGGATTGGTCTGGGAGCCGGGGGCTTTCAGAACAACCGTGGGGAGATAGATGAAGGGTAGATCTCGAGCTTATGTATATCCAGAACCAAGCACGGATCTCAGCGGATGATCTACCGTGGTCGATTGGCTTGGGTGAGTGATCTACCCACAATGGACTCCGATGATCATAATGCTGACAGATAACCTCCCAGGGTTGTGGCCGAGTCTGAGGAGCCCTCGGTATTTGAATCTCTCGACGGGCGCACGACAAGGGGTGGGAGCCTTCCCGAAGGAAGCGCTGCGATCTTCGTCGTCGCCACTTACAGAGAGGGAGAACCAATCGACAACGCCGTTCAGCTCATACAAAACTTCACCGACGAGACTTTCGAATTTTCCAACGGTTCGCATAGGTTCGATGTATCGAACTATGTCGTCTTCGGGTTGGGACACAAGACGTATGAGCACTATAACGCCATCGCGAGGATCGTGGATAGGGAGTTGGAGAAGGCTGGTGCCACGAGGATTGGTGAACGTGGCGAGGGTGATGATGACAAGACTCTTGCTACCGACAAGGGAGAGTACGGAAAGGTGGTAACGAACAGATGCCTCAAACTTGCTGAAGTTCTGCAGCCCGTCGCTGGTACCAACACCTTCTGTCCCCCCAACGAAGGAAAACACTGCATCTTTGCACGTGCCCTTCGATTTGGTTGTCTCCTCCATCCCTCGTATACAACCCCGCTACTACTCCATCTCGTCCAGCCCCAAGCTGCACCCGAACTCCATCCATATCACCTGCGTCGTTCTCAAGTACGAGTCTGTCCATCACGACAAGGTTCCTTCGCGATGGGTCTACGGTGTCGGTTCCAAATTCCTGTTGAACCTCAAAACATGTTGCCAGCGACGACCATGTGGCGTTGGTCACCGCTACTAAGGCGTCAGCTCACGAACACATTCCTCAGTGCTCAATTGAGGGACCACGTGGTCTCTACAAGGCCGAAAAAATGTACAAGTCACCGGTGCACGTTCGAAGGTCTACTTTCAGGTTGCCCACAAACCCCAAAACGCCGGTCATCATGATCGGACCTCGAACCGGTGTAGCTCCTTTCAGAGGATTCGTCCAGGAGCGAGTGGCCATGGCTCGTCGCACGATCGAGAAGAACGGAGCGGAGGGACTCAACGATTGGAGAAAGATCTACCTTTACTTTGGGCGCAGGAACTCAAAGAAAGATTTCTTGTATAAGGAGGAATGGCCCAAGTACGAGAAGGAGCTGTACGGGAAGTTCATCATGAGAACGGCACTCTCACGCGAACCGCAGCATAAGCCGGACGGAGGCAAGATCTATGTGTGAGATCCGATGTGGGAGGATAAGGCTGTCCTTTCCGAGGCGGTTTTGACGGGTAAGGCGTATGTGTACGTTTACGAAGATGGGAAGAGTATGAATAGGAGCGTTGAGGATGTGTTGGTGAAGTTTTTTGGAGAGGCGAAGGGTGGCTCGACTGAGGAAGAGGGTGCGGGGGAGCTGAAGCTTTTGAAGGAGAGGTCGAGATATTTGACCGATGTGTGGAGTTAGACCGTTTTCTTCCTTGTGTCATCGAGTTTGACTTCTTTATCTCTTTCACTCGTTTCTTTTTGAGTTTAGGCTTTCAAATCACCTCCCCTCCGTCCCTTTCCCTCACTCCTCTTGAGCTCACTTACCGTGGCACATTTCGTTCTGTCACGTTAATTTTTCTAATGATGTGATGACAGCAATGTATTGGGTAGAAATACAATACGATTTTTTTCACGTAGCGGAAGGTGTGGGTGAGATTCGTCGGAGGCCATGTGGAAGCGGACGAAGTCAATCGGAAGTCGGTCGATCCGCTGCAGAAACAAGGGGAGTGTGATCATTGTACAGGGCAAGATACCCTTTTCATCCCCGAATCCTTCTCTGTTATCAGTTCCAACTGCATTGAGATCTACCTCCCATTTTCTGACCAACGTGAGAGCATGTGTACCCACGAGGACACGATGGCCAAAGATCCAGTGATCCAAAAAGAGCGACCCTTTAGTGATAGGTTTGGAGAGGTCTAATACTTCTTCCATTTAGCAGATGGACCCTCTCTGGTCATGGTGTCTATGTGTTCTCTCAGAGTCCTCCCAGTTTCGTTCATCAAGGCAATCGTCGCGGTTGTTCCGTTCGATCACAATCATATAGCGCGGCAGAATACCCGCTATTTTGTTGTCGAGACACCTGGACTGGATGTTGGTGTCTTGTCTGAGACACTTGCACAACCGGAACCGGACTCCAAGACATCTGTGGCTAACAATGATTTTTAATGTGGCACCGCACAAGTATGCGGTCGGAAATTCTACCGATCAGTCAACTTCAAGTTTGACGTTGGCACATCAGCAAACCGAGTGGGATTTGATCTAGGTAGGGATAGGTATATCTAGCTCGTCTGGCTCACCTAT
>Ga0307512_10004015_pt1 | contig 16439 bp, 13 predicted proteins | sample 14_EM_MG_FD_200267 | JGI IMG/M metagenome (GOLD analysis project Ga0307512, IMG submission 200267) | Populus trichocarpa ectomycorrhiza microbial communities from riparian zone in the Pacific Northwest, United States - 14_EM | ecosystem: Host-associated > Plants > Roots > Unclassified | place...
TAAAAAACATAAAAAAAAATCAAATGAAAAATGATCAAACTAAAATAAATGTTATTACTATTAAAAAAAAATCATAAATTTGATTTGAATAATAAAATTAAAACTATAGCTATTATTATTATTATTATTGAAATAAAAAAATCATAAGCTTATTTTGAAGGATAAAATTAAAAAAACATAAAATTTTTTGACAAAAGGGCAAAGGAAAGGAATAAAAAATCAAAAGAAAAAAAATACCAAACTAAAATAAATTGAAAAACAAGTATAAGTTTGATTTGAATAATAAAATTAAGAACCATAAAAATTATAAAAACTTTGACAAAAAAAAAAACCAAGAGAAAAAATAAAAAATAAAAAGATCGAATCGAAAAACATCATGTGAAATACCTGAAAAGATTATTTGCAAGAGTTAAATGATTTTTTGCTTTTAAGGATAGTAAAGTAATTTTATTGTACATAAACATGATAAAAAACAATAAAACCCTTAAATAATTATTAAATGATAAATTAATTGAGTAGAAATATTATTTTACTCTTAGAAAGGCAACATCCTAATAGTTTTTCAAGAAATAAAATAGCCATTTAACTATTTTAATCTATAATAAATAAAAACATCTCTATAGTGAAACCTCATGGCATTTTAGCTTATCTTTTAATTTAATATATATAATTAAAAAGTAACACGCAATTGGAACTGAATTCAAGAATAAGGTATTCCATCCAGAGGAAAAGCTCCCTTTTTTTTATAGATTTTTTTCGTTCATAATATGGGTCTGAGCCCAAAATATAAAAACTCTCAAATTAGCCCATTTAAAACGAAAATATGCGAGAAGATCACCACAACAATAAAATTTCCACCACATAATAATAGCAGTATAGCACCCCCTTTCAGAATCGCAAGGATAATGCCATTATTCTCGTAGAATCATTTGCAGCACTGTAATAAGAAATTGGTAGCCCTTACAATTAAGATTTATTCAAACGAAGAAGGGAAACAATGCCTTCTGCAACAGTACCAAGAACTGCCAAATCATGATTCCTGAGCCATAAAGGTGAGAATTCTGGTGCCTGGAAATAAAATTCTTGTTCACAACTCGTACCTAATGCACCTCCGACGTGTGCTGAATTCTGTGCTTCACGATAAGACTTAGTCCCTAGTTGCTCAACAGCCTTGCGAAAATAAACTTTGTCAGCACTCTCATATTCCACGGCACACCTTCGTAGAGCTTCCTCAATTTGTCCATCTTTCTTGTACTTCTCTTGCAACTTTGGGATTTCTCGAAGAGTCTCTGTGGCGTTCGCTATGCAGAGATCAAGAATGATGTAAGCTAGCTCTTTGACGTTGGTTGCTTTAATGGCACGAGGGTCTGATCTGAGGATTCTCACGCAGTCTTCATATCCTACGATTATTGAGCAGGATTTCTCTATTAGATCAGGTTGTTTATCTTGCAGAGTTGCAGAACATTGGCTTGTTGAGATGAGAAGTAGTACAAGTACAAGGAATAAAGAAGGGGCCATTTTTGCTAATGCTAGATTGATTTGATATGATCATATGCCTACGATATTTTCTAGGTTGTCCGATTTCAGACACCACAAACAAATAGAGTTGCCCGGGTCGTGGATCCCAACTAACCACATCTACAGCTTTTAATTTCAACTGATGTCAGATCATCATGTAATTTATTATCTACTTTGAAAGCAACCTTCTTCTCCTTCTTTTTTTTTTCTTTTATAGGGAAGTATGAATTTTATATTACGTTATAATTTAAAGTGTTTTTTATTTAAAAATATATATTTTTAAAAAAATTATTTTTTATATCAATATATCAAAACAATTTAAAAATATATAAAAAATAATTTTTAGCAAAATATAATCAAAATTTAAGGGAATATAGAACCTAAATATATATATATATATATATATATATGTTTTCAAAACTCATTTCTGGTAACTCATTTAACATATTTAAACATATGTCATTAAGATTTTAAATTTAATATTAAAAAATATAATGATTAAAAAGTTAGATAAACATTCGAAGATTAACTTGATATAAAAAAAATTAAATAAGAAATATTAAAGTACTTTGATATTACACATGTTTTCAGAAAATAAAGTGTGATTTCTTAATTAAGGTATTACAGGAAAATAAAAAAGATGATCAAATCTTATAATTTTTTTTTTTGTAATTATCCCATAAATTTATTAGATAAACACAATCCTTCAAAAGAAATATACCTTTATATTAGAAAATTGGATGAGCACAGTCTTTGACTATAAATATAAACTACAGGTTGATTTTTTATTTTTATTATTTTTAATAAGGTAATGTGAATAGCATTTAATTAAATGATAAATATCAATTTAGATTGATTGAATTAATAACTTTTTTAAAATATATATATCATAAAATCGTAGAATTATCCCATGTCTGCACACATATTTTCTTGTGTTTTCAGTTTTTTTTTTCTTTGTATTCTTTTGTAGTGTTGATAAATGCATGCTTTAATGGGTTTTTTTTTTTTTTTAGTTTAACGTGGGTGTCCGGGCCAGCTTGCGCGCACCTCGACTAATCCCACGGGCCCTGAAGTTAACGACCATGTAAGCCTCCAGTGGCCATCATATGAGCAACCACAGGGCTCGAACCTGAGACCACAGAGGGAGCAAACCTCTTAGTTTCAAGCTCTTATCACTAGGCCACCACCTAGATGGTTGCTTTAATGGATTTTTAAAATGATGACTCATGGTGGTGGTGACTGTGTTGGCAGATTGAACATGAAAGGTAAGATCATCACTTTCTTTTTCTTTCCTTAAAATTTTCTTACTTTTTTTTATTATTGTGTTATATATCCTCTGTTTTGTGTAATTAATTCAATATATATATATATAAGTTGCGAAAAACTTGCGTGCAAAACATAATCAAAATAAATAGTAAAAAATACAATCATTAACATAATAAAATCTTACCAGAAATTGGAGTGGGAATAACGATTACTCTATAATATTTTTTATTTAAAATAAGTATTTTATTGGCTAATAACATTTAGAAACACAAAATAAAATTCTACTTTTAGCTATAATTTATAGATATAAAAGCAATAGCAACAGTTATTATTATCATTTGTGAAAAATCTAATTGGGGTTTTTAGTCTATATATATATAGATAATTAAATAATGAAGTAAAATTAACAAACTATGGAATGAGAATAACAACATCATTAAGAAAATAACCCTTATTACTCTGTATGATTAGCCCGTATAATCATTACTCGACATGAACAACAAGTATATGGCATTGACAGAGGCATAAAGCTATGAAATCTATGCCTTTTATCACTGCTGAAATATGACTGAAACTTTTCTTTTTTTCTTTTTTAAAATTACCACGGAACTTAGTAGAATAATACCATTTTAAAAAAAATAGTGAAATAATCATATCATATTTTAAAAACACAACATTTAATAAATATTATTATTAAAATGTGCAATATATTTAAACATCACATTTCTAAAACTAACTTAAAAAATCAAGTATCAGATAAATACTCAAATTAAGGAGTCTCAAACGAGCCCCCACTTGGACATCTAATTTGGAGGCCACCCATTTAAAATCATCTGATAAACAGTATAAATTTGAAAAGCTAGGCGAGGACAGCACTTGTCCTATCAAATCTCAAAAGCTCCGAAAAGTCTTTTAAGAATACGAAGAAGAAAAAAGAAAGAAGAGAGTATTTCTTACTGGTTCCCATGCCTGCTATAGCATCGACCCTCTCTTTGAGGTGAGCTTCATTAACCAACTCAAATATACAGAGCAAAAACAACTGCAGGATAATCACGTAAAAAAAATATGAATTTTGTTTATTGATTAACTAGTGTGAAACTATTGCAATTGAAGGGTGAAAAAACAGAGAGAAGCTTGATGATGGCACGAGCTATTAGCTACAGGTTTATTAGGCCAATATTCTCGTCCAATAAACGTACAAGGGTCTTTCAAAAAGTTAAAACTCCTTTCACAGAGAATCCCTCCAAATCTTCTTGAATGGCTGATGTTGCTGCTTAATGGTATGAACCTGAGTTCGGGTTTGTTTTGGCTGATACAAATTATGAAGCTAAACCTATCCGATTTATCCTCACCTCCCCAAAATCTCAATCTTTCCAAAAAAGAAGTTTGCAGCATATGTATTCTGTCCAACAATGTCATTAGTGAATTTTGTGATTCTAATCACTAAAAAACCAATGGGGGATCAGGGATCATAACGGTGAAGAGAATGACTACCAAAACAGGTTACCATTACAATGTAATCCATCTCATGTCGGTGGTTGCCATGTCCCTGGCTTGAAGGTTGAACCAGATCCAGTTGGTTCTGAATGCCTATAAAAAAATACGAGAGCAATGCATGAGCATTATTGTGGAAGAAAGAATCATGAAAGCAATGGAGATTTTAACACATTGCATGGTATGGACATTCATTTGATATGTTAAACGTGGTAAACACATTTCATAGGCAGTTCCCATAATTTTGCACCTTACCGTGCCTCATGGATGCAACCTTCAACAAATAGTCAGTCGTGATCAAGTTAACATAAGTTCTTTATGACTATTGTATCATGTGCATAGCATAGATGCTTTACTTACTCTGACAAAGGTTCTTTTGCTTTCTTTCCCCCAGCTTCTCCCTCTCTGCAAAATTTAACAACTGATGTTATGGCATGGACAAAAACTAGCTCCACTTGCAAGGATGTAATTGTAGGTAAAATTTCAATAGCTAGATATATTTCAAGGCACGGTACAACAGAAGCTTTATTATTACAATACATTATGACACTGTAAAAGCTTGGATGATTTATCAGAAGCACAGTAAAATCTTATGATTAAATAAAACAATATAAGCTCAGGTGGTCGATAAGGCGGCCAGCTTCAAAGCATCACATGTTCACGCACTCATGCATGGGCGCAACCAAGTCTTGGAGCAGACCCAAGAGGAGAACATCATTGGTTGAAGAAGCAAACTGAATTGAGCACTGGTGGCTTAGAAAAAGAATTACAGCCAACAGAGGTCCATTAAGATGACAAAAGTTTTTATTTTAACTAGCAACATAATGGGTGATCTCTGACCTCACAATCAAGGTAAGCGATAAAATGAAATTATCTCAAAAGCTGAAGACAATTATTAGCTGACCCACCTTGCTCTATCCACTGCATCTGATTCTTCCTCAAGTTTGTTACCTTTGAGAAAAAGCACCAGAATGCCATATCATGGTTAGCACAGAAGTCGGCAGAGTTGAAAGTATGCATGTGAACATGTGTTATATTCAAAGTCAGTGGGCATGACATGGTAAAAGCAAATCCTTCATATGCAATGACATGTTTTGCAGCCAAGAAATACAATCCTCAATTAATATTTCAGTGAAAGAATGTAATACCCTCAGAAGCAGTAGGAAATTGGCGAATGAAACTTTTCAAGTCTGGACCTCCAGTTTTACCTGTACAAATAGTGGATGAATATCAACAATTACATCAGCATGATTACGCTGTTAAAAAAGTAGATTTTGCCTTTAGCAACTTACCAGCGCTTGTGGATTTACGAGAACTGCCTTCTCTGGCTCTCCTTTCCTCTTCTTCTTGCTTGAGAACTTTCACAGTAAAAAAAATACATTGATTAAGATCCTTGACAAATCTAAGGAAGTTATGTGAAGTAGAGAAGAAAATGAAAAGGGTATCTCAACAGTCAACTTTTGTAAATCAAAAACCTTCAAGAAAGAAACAAAAATCGTTTTTCAAATTATGAAGAAGACATAAAGAAAAGAAACATGGAAAGATATAAGAAGTCAAGGTCTTCAAAAAACCATTTATAAAACATATAGATATACAGTGCCCTGAAGAGACTGCATCATCAAACAAGTACTCACTATGTAGTTAAAATTTAAGGGTTAATTTAATGATTGAAGGGCTGGTTTAGGTTAGCTTGGGTGTTGTGAGCAGTATGGGAGCTGTGGCAATGTAGCTGCAGAAGTTGGAGACAAAAACAATAAGTAGGAGACAACAAGCAATATTATAGGTACCAAGCCAACAATAAAACATAAATAATATTATTAACCAGAAAACAGGAAGAAACAGAAAGATCTATATAATTCTACAAGCAACTTACGAGCCACATTCTGCTTCACAAGTTCACGCCTAGCCTCCATCTCAATCAGTTCCTGAAGAAAATCAAGTATATTTAAAGAAGAATGACGCAACTCCAACATTGTAGCTCACTAAAATGATAAAGAAGTAGTAAAATAAACACTTATTTCTCCTGTGTGTCTTTTCAAACTCAATTGTCCATCCACAAAATAGATATTCAAAAAGGCACAACACACTAATGGTGCATTTTACGTGTCAATGTTAACTTGTCCGAAGAGACCAAGAAAGGAATGATGAAGTCAATTCAGCCTCTGATGGAGTACTGTTTGTTTTTCATCAAGTTACCTAAGGAAAGAAGATGCCTTGGATTTATTTAACAACCATTCAAACAATCCACATTAAAAATCAATCAAAGAAGAGCAAATTTATTGTATAGAAAACATCTTTAAAATCTGAAACACCTTTGTTACTGCACAAAAATAATACTACCCCAAATGAGAGTAGGATTTGATTCCAAGCAACATAGGATAACACCAAGGGATGAGGCATGATGAATACATCATCCAAACTTTTTATAATAGCATTCACTGAGTTGCCAAGAGGTGACGAAGTGCTCAAGACTGAACAATAGTTTTCGTAATACACACAATTCCAAATTCGATGTCTAACACACATACTCTTAAGTATATTTCAGCTGGAGAGGACTTCTTCTTCCTCCCATTTTTCTTTATGCATATGTGAAAATAAATAAATAAATAAATAATGTCTCTAATATACCTCAGGAGTTGGAGCCCTTTTACGCTGTCCATTCAACCAGCATATCCATTCAACTACAATACCCACATAAACATACATTCAGTGTAAGGAATAAACCATGCAGAAGAACCAAGTTTCACAGCCAAGTCCCAGCAACATATCAATAACTCGAAATAACATGTATTTTAACAATCATGAATGGACTTAACAGCTTATTAGAGGCAACCAATGGATAAGAAAAGGTTATTTGATGACTAATGATCCTCGTAATGCAGTACAGAATGGAATGCAATATTGTATCAGAGAGGGGAAAATTTCCAAGCCTTAAAATTTGTACCTGGAAGTGAGGTTGGATCCTCCTCCCCTTTGAATACTACCCATCTTTTCTCTTTCACTGAAACATCAACAAATATACAAACTAATAACAAATGCAAAGAAAAGAAAAGACACAAATTTACAACAGGAAGAGGAGAGACCCACTTACTGATACCATCGATCTCTTCTGTTCTGGTGAAGTAACGGTTACCTACTTTGTCTACACCCACCAAAGTTCGGTTGCTCAAGTACCCAGCAATCCGTGCCAACAGCTTTGACATCTCTTTCTTTCCTTTTTACAGACTTACCAGATACGCACCCTGAAGCATGCATGATATACTTCAAATCAAATCAAATCAAAGGAGATCAATAATAGAATATCTAACCACCAAATTTGGCCTCCTACAGTTTGTGATTTTCCATCAAAAAAAAAAAAAAAACTCGAAGAGAAATTACCCGTAGAAAACCTCAAAAGAAAAGAAACAGAATGACAGAGATGAGCTGAATGAATCAGGGGATCTCATAAGCCTAAAATGAGTTGTTCTCTGGTGACTACAAATACGTCCCCGACCTAATATGATTATTTAAATATCAGTCCCCCTTAGTTTTCTTACGCCAAAATTGAATTTATTAATTTCATTTCTATTAATACAATGTCATAATTTTAAAATATATACCTTGAAGAAAATGTAAATAGAACTTTTTTATTTTTTTAATTGGAAAATAAATAACATTTTTTATCTTTTTGTTAAATTAATATTTAAGGTTTGTATAAGTGGTGTGTGTGCATACATTAATTTTCCATTAAATAAAATATAATTATTAGATAAATTTTGCAACAAATATAAATTTATAGTAAAAGCACATCAGTAACTTAAGCTAATTTGGTGATATGATACGTCATCTCATATAAATCCAAACTATTAATTTTGAAATTAATGGTTTGGATTTTTTTTGCAAGTAACATTAACTGTAAATTAAAAATAAAATCTAGCATGGATCATGTTTCACCAAGCCTAGGACATATAGCACGAGGCATACACAATTCAAGGAATAGAAGACGAGGCATAGCCCAGACCAAAAACTAACGAATTAAAGGCTATATTGGAGCCTGTAAGCTCAATCATAATTCAATTTTTTTTGGGCTGGTCACCCTACGTAACCTCATTCATTGGTGGATTTAGACAAGGTGATCCAATTTTGGCCTTTTATAATGGGTTTGGAGCGCCCACCAAACCTAATAAGGATACATACTCGGACACATAATATCTTGAAGACACCCAAGCCTAAACAGAGGATGCTTGACCCAAAATTTCTCCAACATCCTTCCATATGGTTGATATTCAGGATTATAAATGTTCTCGTATCTTTTTATCATAATTAGGCCTACAAAAACGTGTTTAGCAAGTTCATGCCAAGTGAATAACCCATATGACGACATCTTTTCTTCTTAACAGTATTGTAATACTAAATTATTGCTATTAAATCATGTTTCTTCGTCTTTTTCTCATTTTACTCTTATTTCCATGCACGTTAGCGTGATTCATGAATATATAAATAATTCATGAACCAAAAGGTAAGTTGAACAAGATTATACAGGATGTTTGAGAAGTGTTTGAGAAAGTGTTTTAATATGTTTTCATTCAAAAACATATTAAAATAATATTTTTTTATTTTTAAAAATTTATTTTTAACATAGAATATCAAAATGATCTAAAAACATATTAATTTGAAGAAAAAAAAATTCAAAATTTTTCAAAAATGCTTTCAACAACATTGCCTAACAACTTTACTTTTCAACATTTTTATCTTGCTCTTTATTATTGTTCTACAATACACAAACATATCATAGCCTCTAAAGTTTCATCTCTCTTGCTAACTTTAATATCAGAGGGTCTTTTAAGCCTAATAAGGGACTTACTATACAAGTGCTCGTGGTTCTCATTAATTACTAAGCACGCCAATCTATTTTCAATGTTTTAGCCATAGTTTTGAAACTCGGATCGGCCCGGCGGGTCGACCCGGGACCTAGCCAATCCGGGTCTAGAACCAATCCTGGTCTAAGTAAAAACCCGCCGGGGAGTTGGCCCGGCGAAACCCGGTCGACCTGGCGGGTTGACCCGGAACCCGAGCGACCCGGGTAAACCCGGCTGAGACCTGGCCCTTTTTCTTTTTTATATACATAAACATGATACTGCGTCGCTTGTTGTTGCTTCTTGTTCAGTGGAAAGCCAGAATATAATAATTGATAAAGCTTATACTATACTCTCATCCAGCACTTTCTTATCAACGAAGGATTCCTTGTCCTCTCTTCAAGCTCAACTAGAAGAGTTAGAAGACACTCAAGAAACGGACAAATTTTCCAGTAGAGATGAGTGGGTTCATTTTTTATTTACATTAGTAATTATAGCACTTCATCCTCAAACACGCATTTCGAATATAAGAACAACACTGCATTTTCTCATGATTGTGTTCCTTAAGGGCTATGTTATGGCCGCTTAGGCGTTAGGTTCTCTAGTTAACAAATTGGATCTAAAGACTAGTGGAACAAAGTATTCAGGTGGTTGTACCTTTGAAGAAGCAATGGATATAATATTTGGTAAAAATTTAAGTTCTTCTGACCATGTTCTTACTGGGAGATCTGGTACAGGCTATTGGAGTGAGACAGGTAACTTATGCCTTGGTGCTGCAAACAGTGGTTTGCTTAAAATTTGTTCCCTTGTTGGGTTGACATGGATCGGGAAAGGTTTGCTTATGCGGAGAGCCAGAGACATAAACAGCCAAGCAAAGGATGGTGGGCTGAAGATATGGCAGAATTAGGCAGAGACCTGTATTGGAGAACCATGATAGCAGTCAAGTCCGGTGGTAAGATGCTATCTAGTCTCACAGGGGAGGCCTTGAAAATTTACGCAGCTCGATGACTACTTAACATATCAAGAGAAAAAAATGTTAATTAGTCTCATAGATGGAAAGATGCCATCTCTCTTTAGTCTTTTCTTTATTCTTTGTATTTTTGGGTTGACCCGGGTTAATCCATCTGATCCATGATCCGATCATTAGACTGGGTCAACCACCAGGTCGAGTTTCAAAACTATAATTAAAAGCATAATAATATAATTTAATTAAGAATTTGTTTGCGTCTATTATGTTATGATATTAAATACATTAAACTGCCTAATAATGAATTGTAGCATTGTGTTGTTAGTAAAATTACTTAAATTAAAATTATCATTGAGGACATAACTTAAATTAAATATTTTTTCAAGAAAGTAAATATTTTCTTTGATAAACTAAATGAATCACTTGAGGAATTTATTTTTGTAAAAAAAAAAATACACAATTATCATAGCAAAAAACAAAAGTAAAAAAGGAACAATAATCAAAATATTACATAGTTTTTTTAGTGAACATAATTTTTAAATAATTTAATTAAGATCTAGACAAGCTAGGATATGCATGCTTAAGATAAAATAATTAAGGTCAGTCAATTTTAAAATATTTAAAATTATTAACTATGTAATTACATATTAATTAATTATCATGTATAGAAAAAATTATTAAAGTTAGTTAATTTTAAAATATTTATGGTTATTTTTATATTGTAAATAAAATAATCAGAATTCTATTATAATAAGGCATAACTTTCCATATTTTTTTGAAATGAAAGTTAATATACCTTCAAACTACTCTTATAAAAATTAACTTCCACTCTAAAAAATTAAGCATCCTATCCAAATGATTCTTTGATGTTTTGTTTTAAAGTAAATTAATAAAAGATAGAAAAGCAGGGTCAAATAGGCTATGAGTCGTATTTAACTGTTTCAAACATATATATGTAAGCATAACAAATTAATTAATTATCAAACAATACAACGCAACACGTCACTATATAATAAAACAATGCCAAACAAACAATTACTTGGCCATTGCAACTCCTCTTATCTCCTTATCTATCACTATTTTCTCAATTTCATAACAAAAAAAGAAAATTCTCAATTGAGTCCCTATTTCCTAAAACCTACACACATTTGTCAGCGACGTCAAACACCCTCTCTCTCTCTCTCTCTCTCTCTATATATATATATATATATTTGGCTAAAATATCCATACCCACGCGGACTTGCCCGCCAAGCCACAATAACTAGGGTTTGTTTAAACTAAAAAAATAAAATAAAAGGACAATTACTCCTCTTTTTTTTTCAATTATACTTAAATTTTTTTTCAATTCTTTTTAACAGAAGTTCAGGTTTACTAGTTTGACCAAATAAATCTATTTAATCATATAAAAATAATTTTTATATAATTTAATTTTAAATTTAAATTAAGTAAAAAATCAAGTATAAAAGATTTTTTCTATTAATTTTATTATTCTTTTCAATGCTTTCATCATATTTTTTTAATTGGCCAGCTAAGTTATTTTTAGAACGGGCAAGTTAGCGGTGTCAAATCAAAAAAACTCCCACACGATTTAATTTTAAACATGAAGTAGATAAAAAGTTGAGTTGTGATTTTTTTATTGTTAATTCATCAATTTTTTTTAATTTCATTCTCATACTTTTTTTATTGGTTAACCGAGATATAATTAGACCGGCCAAGTTAACTAAATCACAGACAACTCTTGTATGATTTAATTTTAAATTTTGGATAGATAATAAGTTTTATAAAGAGGTTTTATAAAACACTAAATTAAATTTAATAAAAATACTAAATAATTATTATGCTCTAAATATCTTTTTATTACATTAAAAAAAATATTGATAGGACATGAGCATAACGTGAGTCATTAAACAAATAAACTGAAACCAAGCCAAGCCAATTTTTTTTTTTTAAAAAGTAATTAAAATTATTTAAAAAATCATTAGATTCCACTAATTTCAGGTCGGTTGTTTTACAAATATTTTAATAAAATCCAAACGACGCACATTTCTTCCTCCCAAATCCAAAAGAAGAAAAGGCAGCATTTCTATAGGTAGAGGCTGGAAGACTCAAGTAGAAGCGTAGAATATCGGAGAAACTCCCCTCGCCTTCTCTCCTCATTCCTCACCAGCACAAACAATCCCATCTCTTCAGATTCTTTCCACTCACAACATCATCTACTCTTCTTTCCGATTCCAATTTAGAAACCTAAATTAAAGAAAACACGACGGTGAAATCAATTAATAAAAGCCTTCCATTCTTAAAAATAAAAAAAGAAGATGGCCAGACCTAATCAAGAAGCAATCGAGACGTTTATCAGCATCACAGGCGTCGCCGAAGATGTAGCGGTGCAAAAACTTGAGGTAACTCTTTTTTTTAATCAATCGGATTGTAATCTTGAAGAACTGGAGTGAGATTCATGCTTTGATTGTTGGATTTTGTAATCGGTATGTAATTAGGGTCAGCATTGTGGGCTAAGTAGTTGATAATGTTGATTGCTAATTGTATTTTTTGGTTAATTCAGGTGTAATCTGACTATTTGATGTAGTAGACGCAGAAGTTTAGGTCAAAATTTGTAACCAATTTTTCAAGTTCAGATAATATTTTTAATCATATGGAGGTTAGACTTAATCCGAGGTTTTTGTGATTACTTATTGATTCTTGATTGATTGCAATTAGGAACATGGTGGTGATCTCAATGCAGCTGTCAACACGCATTTCAGCGAAGGAGACAGAAGCGCGTAAGTCTCTCCTGCCATTTTGTCATCCTTTTGCCTGTTAGTTGTTGTTTTTCATCCTCCGGTAGCAAAAATTTGTTCTGTGCAGTTCTTGTGGTATGTTTTTGAGGATTTATGTTGCAATTTTGTTTTCACATGTCCAGCATGCGACAACCTTCCATTCCTTCGCTGCAAGATGATGTCATGGATATAGATGATGACCCAATTGAAGTTGCGCCACCTCCTAGGAGAAATCCTCTATCAATTCCAGCTGAGAGTGGTGCTATGAATTCGTTCTCACTTCTTGAACCACTTTTTCAAAGAGGTCTATTTGATACTGGTTCTGATTTTATGAACCAGGCACCCTTTGTTTCTCAACCAAGAGAGTTAAGGGAGATACCTATAGAGGTCAAGGATGATAGTGATGCATCTGGTCATTCTGTTCATGCTCCTATTATTGAAGATGTAACTGGAACTGAACATGCACAAGGTCCTGGTATTCAGGGAACAGTCATAGCTGAGGATGACGATGATGATATTTTAACTGACATAAATGCACGGGCCACCCAACGGGATAGTTCTCTTGATGGACATTTCAGGCCCAGTGCTCCTGAATTTGATAACTTACCTGATTATAGCAATGACATAGAAGAAGAAATGGTCCGGGCTGCCATTGAGGCTTCAAAGCAAGAGGCTCAGGTAAGCCAACTAAGCTAATGGGTTGGTGCATGCACTATCTGATTTTTTTTCCAGGTAGTTTGTGTTATTGTACTCTAGATATTGTACCGATAACCAATTTGAAGCAGACCTCTTGAACCTCAGAACTTTGATTTGGACCCTCATAGCATCAAACCTTTTGATTTGGATGCTTCTTTTGATTTGTAAGTTTTATTTGGGTTATGTGACATAAACTTGTAAAAAAATAAGGTTCTTCTGCCAGTTTGCCTCTTTCTACATGCAAAAGAGCTCCAAATAAAAAACTTTTAAAAGTAGTTTGGTCAGTTGCAATCTAAATTCTAAAATCATAACTTTAAAAGGTTGGATTAGCTTTTTGTTAAGGTGTTCTCTTTACCTTTTTTTTTTCTTTTGAAAATGTTTCTATTTTTAATTGATCATATGCATTATCATTTAGGAGCTAACTGAAACTGGACCTCAGCAAAGGCAGTCTCATGGGGAGGATGCTGAACTTGAACATGTGGATTCATTATCCTTAAAGGTTTGTGTTTCTTTACACTTTGCTTCACTTATAGGCATCTCTTGGTCTTGTTTAACACAAACTGAATCCAGACAGCAGAGCAAGAGAAAACTTTGCATGACCAGAGGGGGAAAGTTGGACCATCAGAAGTAGGAGATAATGCTGTTGAGGAAGGGCAGGGGAAAATAGCTGCATCAAATGGAGGGCAAGTATTCTTAATTGGTCATTAGTACATATAATCATATGATATTGGACTTTTTCTATGACTGATGTGATGTTCTTATGATGTAATGGCCAAACAAAAGGACAATGAAGTATTTGTGCCATCTAAGATAACCAAGTTCACTTGGCCTGCCAAGAATAAATAATCATAGAAAAAACCTGAAATGCATCCCATAATTGCACAATCATATAAAACAGACGATAACAAAGTATGTGTTAGATTTTACTTCTGAGGTTAGAGGTAGGAAATCTCACAATGGTCTCTTGACTCAATTTAGGCAGGAGGCAGGAAGCTCTTCCATCCAAGATGAAGCGGAAGATGTGGAAGATCAGCCTCTCATTAGGCACAGATCAAGACAGCCATCTTCCGGCTCTTTGGAATCTGCTAGAGAAGTTGGAGTTGCTGAGGCTAGCCCGCCATCAAGTCCTGGACAGAGTAATATAGGAAGTCATCCCCTGCACAATGGAGATGCATTTTCTGATGAGGTATCCTTCACAATTCTTCTCTACAATTGATCAACTCTAATTTCAATATGTAGAACACATAACATTCTATAGGTAAACAAATCTGTTGACACTTGAAATTTGACAAATTGAAGTGGGGAGGCATCTCTTCTGAGGAGCATGATGAAGCAGTCATGCTTGAGGCTGCAATGTTTGGTGGAATTCCTGAAGGGACTGGATATCGCTTTCCATATACACCTCACCACCAGTTCATGCAAAATGAGAATCATTATCCTCGTCCAGTACCTCGTCCTCCATCACCCTCTTTACAAGCTCAGCGCCTGATCCGTGAACAACAGGTTTGGCTTTTGTTCTTTGACTGCAAAATAAAATTTCAAATTCTGGGCCATAATGTTGATGCGGTTAGCATGCTTTGTCTGGTGGATGCAGGACGATGAGTATCTTGCATCATTGGCAGCTGACCGAGAAAAGGAGATGAAGGCCATTGAGGAAGCTGAAGCTCGCCGTGTACAAGAAGAAGTGGCTAGGAAAGCTGCTCTTGAAGAAGAAAGGCGAAAAGAGGAAGAATCTCGTAGAAAATTGGAGGAAGAGCAGGTATTGTCTTCTTGTTTTCCTATGCTAAAGATGGACATGGAACTGGTGACTAATTTAAGTCTATTTTCATACTCGCAGTGTCAATTATGTTGCTTGGTAATATATATGTTTCTTGTCTGGGTAAATGATAACAATGGAATTGAGATTTTGATGCTCCTCAAAGCAGCCAGTCACCTTGTTTGCTATTTTTTCTTCATGGTCTTTGGTTTTACCTTTGGCAGTGGTAGATATTGTTGCAAGTGTCTCTCAAAGTCATCAATCAGTTCCTTGCTTGTCGAGGAAGGGATGTGACTAATGGCTTTGACAAACCTTTTGTTAATTGTTTATAGCTGCTTGTGTGATTCTTGCTAGCAGGAGTTTGAGAGACTGTTGGCAGCTAAAGAAGCTTCTCTGGCTCTTGAACCTTCATCTAATGATGAGAATGCTGTGACGCTTTTGGTGCGGATGCCTGATGGAAGCCGGCGTGGCCGCCGATTTCTCAAGTCTGACAAGTTACATGTGAGTTGAGTTTTGCTGGGAAAGTAATGCTTAAACATTTTGTATCTGCTTACCATCCTGGTTTTAAAATGTTGTTTATTGTGCTTTGCAGGCTCTCTTTGATTTCATAGATATTGGCAGAGTGGTCAAGCCAGGCACTTACAGATTGGTAATCTTTCAGCTATATTTTCAGTAGTTATGGTGAAATCATCTCCAGATGTACACACTTGATTTGTTGTTTTGTTGAAACTTTACACCATTTTTATTTTGATGCTAGAATTTCTTCTGGTAAAGATGGTAATTAAATTTACATCCTCCTGCCTTCTCTGATTTGTTTTGTTACCTGAGCAGGTTAGGCCATACCCAAGGCGTGCTTTCAGTGATGGAGAGGGTGCGTTGACTCTCAACGAACTTGGCCTGACCAGCAAACAGGAAGCCTTGTTTCTAGAGTTGATCTAAGGATGAACTTGTTACAAATTGTAGAGAGTTACAACTTAAAAAGCTATAAATTTGTTGTCTAGAAAAATGAATCAATGCATGGAAGTCCGGGGATGTCACTCGGATCCACACTGTACGGACAGATTTCACATTCAATCTGGCTTCATGGGTTACATGTTTATGGTTGCGATTTGTTATTTTGGGTGTTCAGGACG
>Ga0307512_10004016_pt1 | contig 16433 bp, 21 predicted proteins | sample 14_EM_MG_FD_200267 | JGI IMG/M metagenome (GOLD analysis project Ga0307512, IMG submission 200267) | Populus trichocarpa ectomycorrhiza microbial communities from riparian zone in the Pacific Northwest, United States - 14_EM | ecosystem: Host-associated > Plants > Roots > Unclassified | place...
GAATGATGGGTACAACAACAAGAAGGAGCGTACGGATGCCGCGTCGCGCAAGGCACCATGGGTAGCAGACGTGGACTGGGAAGCAAGCACGAATGTGGCTGAATTGTACGCGTTTTTCTTTTGGGACCGTGGAAGGACTTGGTTGGTTGATGACTGACGACATGCTAGACTTCATCGAGAAGTAGAGGCGTTCGTGAAATACATAGCGCCTACACCAGAGGAAGATGAAGTCCGCTCGTTGGTGGTTACTCTGATTTCAGAAGCCATCTCCAACAAGTTTCTGGATGCCAGGGTGTTCGCGTTTGGTAGTTACGAGACCAAGCTATACCTTCCCCTAGGGTGAGCTGGGATACTCCTCACCAAATCGCGTCAAACTGATCAAGCTGAAGCGACATTGACTTGGTCGTCGTTTCACCGTCTATGGCGTACTCTGACCGGATCACCGTCTTACATGCACTTGCCAACACGCTCAAACGTGCAGGGATAACCAACAAAGTGACCATCATCGCAAGGGCGAAAGTACCCATCGTCAAATTTGTCACAACACACGGCTACTTTTCTGTTGATATTTCCATCAATCAACAGAATGGATTAGAAGTGGGAAAAGTGGTGTCTGGGTTTCTTTCCGAAATGCCCGCACTTCGAGCCCTCGTACTTGTCACCAAGGCATTTCTAAGCCAACGGTCCATGAACGAGGTGTTCACGGGTGGCCTGGGGAGTTATAGCATCGTCTGCCTCGCGATAAGCTTCCTGCAAATGCATCCGAAAATACGGAGGGGGGAGATCGATCCTTCGCGAAACCTGGGTGTACTAGTGATGGAATTTTTCGAACTTTATGGCCTCCACTTCAATTACCATGAAGCAGGCGTCTCATTACGGGACGGAGGGACCTATTACAGTAAAGCCCGTCGAGGGTGGATGGACCACAAGCAGAGCTTGTTATCTATTGAGGACCCAGCTGATACAAGTATGTTGCGTTGTTATTCAATCCTGAGTGTGACACTGAACAGGTAATATCCTGGTACAGCAAATGATGTCTCCAAAGGGTCGTACAACATAGCACGCGTACGTCAAACATTCGCCGGGGCATACGGTATCATGACGGCGGCCGCATATACAAAAGCCAACATGCTGAGCTCAAGACGGTCAGGACGATCTGTCAGTTTGCGAGGATACGTGGAACCTATGGATCTGAGCATATTGTCGAGTGTCCTGGGCGTCACCCAAGAGGTACGTAGTATCGAGGCCATGTTTGCGATGGTGGCCAAAAAGTATGTCATTTAGACGATTAACCGCCGGCGTATCGTGCAAGAGCTCTACGACAAGAAGGTGCTACACCGACTTGCAGGAGTTTCGCCTAGGGCCACTATCGTGCAGGATGTCCCCCAGCTGAACGGTGCTGCACCTTCGAATGAGGGTATCGTACAATCCGCTTGGGAGCCGACAGAGAGATCCCAGGAGACTGACGACGAAGGAAATGCTCGGAAGCCTGGGTCTACTTCAAAAAAGCGCCCGCGGGAAGTTATCGACGTTGACGCTGACGATGAGGAAAATCGTTATGGAATTCTGCACAAAACGCGACGGAAGATAAACGAAGTCATAGATGCGGTGACTATTTTTACGACGGATGAGGGAAGCGAAGGGGACGAGGTCATAGTGATCGATTCGGCCTCCGAGGGAGGGAGCTTAGCGGAAGAAGAGGCCGAGTACGAGCACGTTGTGGAGGAGGGAATTGAAGAAGAGAAAAAGGGAGGACAAGTTAAGATCAACCGGAAGCGTGCATTTTGGGCGGCCAAGGCAGGAACGTCGTCGGCTGGCCTGGGAACGTGAACAACGGCGTTGCTTAGCACTAGATCGCTTCGGCCTACACTCTCTTTTAGAGCGCCTCTTTCCTTCTTCTCTGCATTCCCTCAATACCTATTACTTATTCTCTCACTTTTTTTTCCCTCCTTTTTTCCGTTTCTTCTACACACCTTCTCTCACCTCGAAAATATTCCACCTTGGGGGCTTTACCACAACCGTCACGAATCGCTCATTCCACGCGCCGTCGCGTTCTTCCTCGCATTTCTACCATGTGCGTCTCATCCCCCTCTTTACTTTTTGTCTTTCCTCCATCTACCTACGGCCCTCTTTAACCTCTCTTCAGGTCCGCGACAGAATCGCCGTCGAACACCTTGAAGGAGCGCATAGCCGCTCTCCAGCAACGCGACAGCTCCCCTTCCCCAACACCATCCCCTACGATACCTCCTCGCGAAGCGTCCCTCACTCCTCCGCGGGGTAGTCTCCGTGACAAGATCGCCAAGTTTGAGAGGAAGGGTGGCGTGCCTGTTCCTCGCGGTAGTTTTGCTATGGGTGCACCCCCACCTGAGGAGGCTGGCTCCACGAAAAGTCGTGAACTATATGGGAATAGGGTTGCCGCCCTTGGAAAAGGCCGCCCTACTGCTCCCGGAAACGCTTGCCAAAGGGCTGTCACGTCCCCGGCCGCACCGTCGACTTCCCCAACTTCCCGGAATTCGCCGGACGACAAAACCAGTGAATCTGCCGCACAATTGACGCCTGACCCTATCTGTGATTCCGCTTGTCCCCCAACGTCGCCTTCACCAAATGATTATTCTAACGTCACTAATCGACCTGTTGGTCTACCGAATGCGACCGACGGGGACGATGAGGCGCAGGGGACTGCCGTGCACCTCGCCGCAGGAGCTCAACTTGACTCTCCAACTGGGGCCCAGGACGCCAATTCTTCTGAACCTAGTAAAACCAACACGAATTCTACGTCACCCACGAGCCATCTTCCACCGTCTGTTTCGAAGTCCTCTTCGTCGACAGGTTTCGTCGTCACCATCCTTACTCCGGGAGATGTCTCTTCCACACAGCGCAGGGCTACCTCGTCTGAGGATACTCCCACCCACACTAGAAGGCCCACGACTTCAACCACTTCCAAGGCATCTCTGACGCCTGCCGAGACTGATACCCAGGAGCGTTCACCCGTTGTCAACCCCAAGACTGACGTTCCTACCGTTCAGCCCCACGTTGCAGTTGGGCCGGTTCCTGTCAAGGAAACTACCATTAGCGCTAATTCACGGGGGTTCCGACTGGATCGACCCCCGCAGAAAGGTTCTTTGGCAACGTCATCGATCCATTCTGTTCCATCATCTGTCACTCAGTTGCCCTCATTGAATATCATTAGCTCAGCGGACAACTTCAAAGAAGGCTCCACTTCTTCCATAACTTCAGACGCGTTCATACCCAATAAGATCAAGACTATTCCTTCGTCTAGTTCCCCTTCAGCCTCAAGCAACGTTCCCCCCTCAAACGTCTCTTCTACAGGGCTTCGTGTTTCTGGAGACCTTGACGAACCGACCACAATGTCCCCCCCTCCCGTTGCCGAACCTGGCCGCCGAAGCTTCAGCGCTGTTGTTCACCGTGGCGATGGTGATAATGGTTCTGACCCAAGACATAGCACAACTTCGAGATCCAGTACCATAACACCTCGCCCAAGTACCTCTAGTTTCAAAACGGGGACCGATGGTGGGGTTGTACGCTCGAAACGGAACTTTAAGCATCTTGGCACGGTGGCCGTTGAACCTCCTCCAAGTCCCGGTATGGGCGATCTTGGTGTGGGCGACTTAGCAGCTCTACTGCAAGAGGCGGCGTGGCTTGAACAGCGGCTTTTTGATGAGAATACGACCCTGGGCGAAGAGAGTCAGAAAGCAGAAAATTCTGCGCCGTCACCCACAGCCGCGACAAAGGGAGGACAAGTTACTGCACCCGCACCTGCGGTTACGACTTCATCACGAACGAAAGGTCGCGGTCTCACCCTTGGTTCCTTGACCTCAGCTCCCTCTAGTTACACTTCGCAGTCGCCCATCCGATCGTCCCCTTCAACACCAAGCTTCCAGGTTCACACAGATGCTCCACCAACACAGCCGAAATCCGGACGCGGACGCAAGTACTTCTCTCTTCGTGGTGCGTTTCGCGGTCCGCGGCTTAGCATGTCGTCCGAGATGTCGTCCGATGATTCTGCCCCAGTCGCTACGCCGCCGTCGCCTTCCTTTGACCTACAAGCTACCCAGGGACATGGCAACGATTCGATGAGCATACGCAGCATGTTCTCCATCCGCAGCAATAAGAGTGGAAAGAGTGATAGTGCCCCTGGGTCATTACGCCTTTCTCCTCGGCGTGGCATGTCAAGGGCGAGCTCCTTTGCAGAGCGACTCCTTAATAGGGCATCGAAGACGAAATCCATGTTAGACGATCCTGGTGAGACATTCGCTCGATGGTGTTATTTCAGGAGAGCTGACTCGCCGTTTACATTCCAAGATGATACAATTTCGGAGCGGTCACCCATGCTCCCGCCTATCATTCCAGAAACCCCGGGCTCGCTTCTTGACATTGCTCCTATGTCATCGTCGCCAAATAATGACCGCCCCTTTGACCGGGACATTTTCGACGCGTTCCCCAATGTACCGTCAGAGATCCCGCAACGGCCGGCGTCTTACTTGTTCCCTGTACCCCCAAAGACAGCTCCCCCAGTTGAGCAGAACTTCAGGCACTCTTCTACCATTGGGATTACGACGACCCAGAACGGTGGTCGTGACAAGTTGGGCTGGCTACGATCGTGACACGAATCATGAGCCTAGGGAGGAGCGTCCCTGCCTTCGTCATCTTACTTGCATTCGATATATGCCTCTGTATGGGGTATACCATGGCAGCGGTCTTTATGTAGCGCACTGTAGAGATGCTCGTATTGGTCGCTGATCCGTCAGTTCGCATCGCTTCCTCTCGTTACCCCTGTTGTCTTATATACACTTTCGTTACCCTTTTTGCACGCCCATTTCTCCTCCTCCCCCCCCAGGATCCAGGATTAGCTTAATTAATTTCTGCTATTATCGTAGCGTTTTAAGTACCTCCCATTGATTGTGCGATATTTGGAGTCGTTCGAATTGCAGTCGTAATAAATTCCGTTATCACTAGAAACGCTCTGCCCAATCTCCCCCCAGATGTCGTGATTCTGGTACATTACTGCTGGCGTGACTTGTGATCGTTCTACATAACGGTCTATCAGCATTTCCTGCATCAACTATATCGATAAGTTGTTCGGGTGTCCCTCGAGTGCACCTGGGCAGATGCGTCTGCATGTGACTTTACGCCCGTGGCAGTTGCCGCGAGCGCGACAGAAACCTCCTTGCACCGACACGTCTACGTGAGCTTCAAGTTAGACGAAAGTCTGGGGTGTTGGGCTATACAGTACAGCACAGTATAGTACAGTATCAAAGTCCCGTTTGCAGCGGCGCGGAAGTGTGCTGAAAGCCTCTGCAAGCCGCTGGGATTGATACCCGTCGCCATCGGAACACAGTACTACAGGCTAGTATGCACTCGAATGGATGGTGCATCATGCTATCGCTGCGATAACCACGGATCTAAGCCAGATGATAATAGACTATATTTGTCCGACTTGGGGACCATGATGGCATTGATGGTTCCTCGTCTCGTTGCCAACATTTTTGCGTAGTGAGGGGATAAGGAAATCGACGAGCTTCCCAGTCTGATGGTGGCATTTCTTGCTTTAATTGAAGTGCCTGGCGCTGGCGGCCATCGATGACCGGAATACAGTGTACTACTACTCATGGGTATGCATGCATGCACGTGTGCAATGATCAGATCGATTTTGGGCGTACTTACTCGGGTCCCGCAATAGATTTGGAAGCCAAGGTCGTCGTGCTTGTGATTTGTGCAGAGAACGATATCGTGCTGTACCTGCGTATGGCTCGTGATTTTTCGTCAAATGGACACCACAAGCCCAACAGGTTCTCCATCCTCCATCAATTGCCGCAATCTGATGAGACACATTTGGGCAAGCCAAACTTCCCCCCTAGTAGGGTCTCGATACAGATACAGACAGGGGTCTAGTGTGGACAGCCAACTTGAGCGTTGGCGCAATACAGCTAGGGATAAATTATCATTGAAAAAATGGACAAATGCATGGAGACCGAAAAGTTACAAAAATCATGGGACATCGACACTAGGAAGCTAGCACGCAAGCATGAGAAAGCATGGTCTTTCCATAAAGAAAAAAAAAAATGGGATGACGTCTGGCATGTAATAATCACAAAACGAAACGGGGGAACCGCAGGCACGCACGCAGTCTTCATGCCCTCGAAGACGCGGCACGTTTCGCGGGTGGTGCTCGCTCGCTCGAGAGGCGGGCGGTCACGGGCGCCTGACCGAGACTGTTCGATCGCTGTTGAGGTCGTTGAGGAGTCGTGGTGGGCTCGCGATCGGGGGCGGGGAGCACTTCTGGTGGGGCCTCTTCTTCTGCAGAGACGCGCCGGGCTTGAGCAAAGAATAGCTGCGCGTCACGTTCCGAGATGTTCTCGATGTAGTACGTGTTCCCGCGGGGAACCAAGATCATACCGCCCGTACAGAGGACATACGACGATTCATGTACCTTGAACGTGACAGCACCCTCGATTACGTAGAACACCTATCTCGTCCATCAGCTGAGCTATGCCACGAGATTTAAGTCCGTTACACGCACATAGGTGTTATCTTTCGTCATTTTGCTTGGCTTGTGCTTGTGCGGAGGAATTCGTAGCTGCCCAGCTGCGATATACTCTCCATCTCCGAATACTTTCGTGAAGAAAAAGTCGTTATTCACAGCGGGGCGATGGTTCACCAAGCGACCGGGGAAAGCAAGGCCTGCGGGTCTGTTCGAAAGAGCTGCGTCGCACCACAATAGAAATGATCAAACGTACGCCGGGAAACCTCGTTGCCCGTGAACCAATCGATGACGACACCATTAGTAGGCGTTTTCTCGTCCCACCCTTCTTCCGGATCATAAATTGGTTCTAGTTCTTCCGTCTTTGTGCGGGCGGAGGTGCCGCGTTTGCCCTTGCCCACTCCACCCAATGGCTTGGGGGGATCTTTGGGGATACGCACAATCTCTTTGATCGTTGGAACGTAAGTTTTCTTGCCCGGGTCACGTTTCCCGTAGACGACTTTCTCGCACCGCCACCATTCGAGTGGCTCGTAGCGTACTCGCTTGCCTCTCCGGAGACCGGTCGTATTTTCCGGAGATACTACTCAGAAATTAGCTCGACAGTTGCGTCTCGGTAAAAGGGAACACTTACAAGGAGTTTCGGCAGACACCCTCTTCTTTCGAGGTCTTTTCTCCTTGGGTTTCTTCTTTGGCGTGACTTCATCATTCTCATCCTCTTCTCGCATGTCAACATCCTCTAGGCCTTGGGCAATCTCCTCTTCGACACCCCCTCCGTCATGGTCTTCATTCGTTGCTTTCGTCTTGCCCTTGAATCGCGCCCTAGGCACGTCCTCGTCGTCGTCATCTTGAACTACATTGGAACGGTTGGGTCGTCTCGGGGTTTGCCGCTGTCGGCCAGGGACCCTCGAGGGCGACTCGAGCTCTTCTGCATCGCCATCCTCATCGAAAAGTAAATCATCGCCAAACGGCACATCGCCGCCATCGTTGTGAGGGGAATATGAGGGCCGAAGAGGGAGGCCAATCGATGAACGACGCATGTTAGAAATGAGTGACATTCGTGGGCGGGGGGAAGGCACCGCGTCGAAATCGACGTCCGACGCACGGCCGACGAGACGCGACGATGACCCAGCACGATGGGCTAAAGGTGATGAGGGTTGCCGCCGCGCATTGGAAAAGTATCCATTCGCGTTCGTAACGATAGGTCCGCCTTGTATTGTTCAACTCCCGAAAAACTTTGACAATATGGACTCGACACAACGTACCAAAATCCTCGAGTTCCATTGACATCTCGCCACCACCATCATCATCCTCATACAAGGGTGCAATACTCTTCCGTTTCTTGGTGCTTCCGGGTCGTTTGTTCCGACCATTCAACGCGGGGCGCGTGGCGGCGTGGCTGAGAATCTCGTCAAAGGGTTCGAAATCATCTGATTTGTGCTCGACAGTGGGAATAGGTAGACCTGTTCTCTTTCCGAGGCGTAGGTTATCTGCGTGAAACGGTAGATGAGCGCGTTGTTGAGCACGCCTGGCTGCGCCAATGGAGCTTTTACGAGCAGAGGTGGGCATGGACTGGACAAAGAAAGAGGCGTGGGAATGATCAACACAGGGCGCGTCGCGTGTTAATCAACCGCGCGCGGCGCGTCCAGTTTTGCTATCGGTAAGTTACGTGCTGCATCCGTTAATTATGATACCATGATATCCCCCTCCCCGCTGACATTTTTTTCACCTCTCATAAAAGTACAACGTCAGCTGCTAAATGTAAATACCCCGTCACGAGCTACCATCAGGTGAGGAAGAAAAAAAATATGGGCGTGACGATCTATGATGAATGCAATAGATGGAGATACTTGAAAACGAAATAAACCAACGCGTCTCAGAAAAGAGAAAAGCGAACTAGGACGTTGAGCAAATGCGTAGATAAAAAAAAAATAGGTGCATGACGTGAATAACTGTTCGTTATGCTTTTGTGTCCTGTTTCTTGTCCCTAAATGCGGGATGCAAGATCTGTTCATGTAACGCCTTCCCTGCAGGAACCTGTGCAGCAAACTGGGATCAGCGGTGTCCAGCGAAACTCAACCGGAAGGGCGCACCATCGGGAATACGTGTTCGTTGGCCTCGACGACGCATTCCAACAGTACGGGTCGGTTCCCGTCGTACTCAAGGAATTCCTTCATTTTCTCAGGCAGCTCACTTGCACTACTCACACGAATGGCATGGACTCCCATTGCCTTCGCCAGCAGGACGAAATCGGGGTTGGTCATGCGCGTGTGCGAATACCGATGATCGTAAAATAGGTCTGCCAGCACCCGGTAAGCATACATGTGTTGACATGAAAACAAAAATTGGTACAAACCCTGCCATTGGACTACCATGCCTTGGAACTCATTGTTCAAGACCATTACTTTGACACCGATGTTGAATTGAGATGCAGTAGCGAGTTCCATGGCAGTCATGCTGAACGAAGCATCGCCATCAATGTCGACGACCGTCTTGTTCGGTGCTGCGACTTTTGCGCCAACTGCCGCAGGAAGGCCGAAGCCCATGGTCTAGGAATCAAAGTCAGCAAGAATGCTAGAGGCGAACTGGCAATACATACACCAAGCCCACCTGAGGTCACCATCGACCGTGGATACCGCCACCGGAAGTGCTGCGCAGCCCACATTTGGTGCTGCCCGACACCCGTTGTGATAATCACATCTTCTTTGTACGGTGCGGTTTGTCGGTCGAGTTCCTCGATCACCTCCTGCGGTTTCATCTTCTCGCCCTTTTCCGGGTTGCTTTTCACGTAGACGAACGGGTACTTCGCCTTCCAGTCGCTGATATCCTTGAACCACGGCGCCCGTTCCGAGTACTTGATCAAGGGGAGCATTGCCCCGAGGTTCTCGGTAACATCACCAAGAATAGGGATAGACGCGTCCACAACCTTGTTAACGTTCTTCGGCAGGATCTCGAAGTGGACGAAACCACCCCGCCCCTGGGCGGCGGCGGCGCGTGCGGCGGGAGCAAAAAGGGACACCTTGCCGGTGACACGGTCATCGAAACGAGCGCCAAGGGCGATAATCACGTCCGCCTGCTGCATTGCAAGATTGGCGTATGCAGAGCCATGCATACCGATCATATGCAAACTCTTGGGGTCTGTCTCATCAAAGACCCCGAGGCCTTGTAAGGTCGTCGTCACAGGGATATTGCCTTCACGTGCGAGTTGTGTTAAGAACTTTGGTCCGAGCGGATTTCCAAGGACGCCATGACCGGCATAGATAAGCGGCCGCTCCGCTTGGTTGATGAGCTGCGCGGCCTGACGAATGAGGTCGAGTTCAGAAGATGGGCGGACAGGCGCGTGCAGAGGGTTCGACGGGAGATCGAGACTGAATCCGGGCGTTGTCGCCTTGAACGGCAGAGGAGTGCGCAGGATGCCGGCAGTCACGTCCTTGGGAAGATCGACCAGCACGGGGCCTGGGCGGCCGGAGGTAGCAATCTTAAAGGCTTCGTTGATTCTCCTGGGCAGTTCGGCGATGTCCTTGACCATCACATTCCATTTTGTACAGCTGCGGGAGATCCCGACCATGTCCGCTTCTTGGAAGGCATCGGAGCCTATGGCTGAGGTCGCGACCTGGCCGCAGAACACGACCAACGGAACACCGTCGCTGAGGGCATCTTGCATGGGAGTGACAACGTTCGTCGCACCAGGACCTGATGTCACCAGAACAACGCCAGGCTTGCCGGATACGCGCGCATATCCCTCCGCCATATGTCCAGCGCCCTGCTCGTGTCTAGGAAGGACAAAGTCGAAATGTTTTGAATCGTAGATGGCATCGAACACGGGAAGGATCGCTCCGCCAGGATACCCGAATATATGCTTGACATTGTGCCGGAGCATCATCTCGTGGAAAATGTCACCGCCTGACATGCCGATGAAAGAGTGATCTAAAGGAGCGTCCCGGTGAGTGGGCCCAACCGGGGCGGGACTCGGAATATTAATTTTCGGGGGAAGCTGCTGGAAGGCAGGAAGGGGAGCCGGGCGACTACAAATATCTCAGACTAGCACAAAGGTGAGAAGAGAACGAAATTTACACAGTCTGAGAGACGACGGCATTGTGGGGCGATGAGCGACTGATGCTACGCGCATGTTCTTTTACTCTTGCCCTTGCCTCGAGAAATGAGGGGCTGGCGGCCGCAGTTGAGCGCGACCGGGTGAAAGTGAGAGACGTTGAGGCTTTGGGCGCAGACGATGCGCGGATTTTTACAGCAGTGAAGGACATGGCTGAGAGTGCTGTTCAAAGTGAACGGTGGAAAAAAATTCAGTCTAGAAGTGGAGTGTCAAGTTGACTCGATCATCAATCATCGGATTTGCTCGAGTCCGACTAAGTCCGACCTCATTCGGTCGGTTCTGTTCTCCTTCAATGTGGGCTCGCGCTTTCAAGAGCGCTGCATCAGCTCTTCGCACACCAAATATCCCAAAAAATGGTAGCAAAGGTGCTTAAAATCCCCTTTTCTGTGAGCAGTTCCAATGAGAGAGTGCTCATCGAATGGCCTAGTGGTGGTCGCCATGTCTGGTGGCGTTGACTCGTCCGTGACCGCTAAATTACTTGCTGAGAAGGTGCGTCTTGACAAAAACTCCTTGGCGCCCTTGCTCACGACCGTTCTAGGATTATGACATGTCCGCCATATTCATGCGAAATTGGGATACGCGTGACGAATCGGGCACCGATGTCGGCTGCGAATGGGAGAAGGACTGGGAAGACGTCCAGCGCGTCTGCAGAAAACTCGACATACCGTGCCGGATGGTGTGTAAATCTCGCCGCTTCGATCCAGTCGCTTTTGACACCACAAAGAAAAGTCTAGATTGACTTGTCGAGGGAGTACTGGCTAAGAGTATTCGAGCCCGCACTCAGGACATGGGAGCAGGGCAACACGCCCAATCCCGACGTCTGGTGTAACGGGTACGCATCGCCTCTTCCTTTACTGACGCGCTACGCACCCACCCATTCCTGCAGCGAGATAAAGTTCGGTGCATTATTTGATAATTTACCAGAAGGCACCGATTTCCTTGCCACGGGTTAGTTCATCTCGACTGGCTTGCCTAGTCCCTTCGTTCAACGTAGAGCACCCAGGTCATTACGCACGTAAAGCCCATCACCCACAAAACCACCGCCCACAGCTCATGCGCGCAAGCGATTTATCGAAAGACCAGACATATTACCTTTCGTCCATCACAGAGTCTAGCCTCGACAAGGCTCTCTTCCCACTCGCGAACATCTCCAAGACCCAAGTCCGTGAGGTCGCACGCGCCGCCGATCTGCACAATGCCTCGCGTGAGGAGAGCATGGGCCTGTGCTTCGTGGGCGAGCGTCGGCGTTTCAATAACTTCCTTGGTGACTCCCTCCTGCGAACGTCTGCACGGGGACCTTTTGCTGAAACTAGTCCATGATTGTTTGGGGGGACACTCTTGTAGGAGATTACGTGGCGCCTCAACCTGGACCCATCCTCGAGATCGACACGAACGTCGAGCTAGGCCAGCACAACGGCCTATGGACCTATACCATCGGCCAAGGCGCAAAACTCCCAGGCTTGTCTCAGAAGCTCTTCGTCGCCGGTAAAGACCACCAAAAAAATGCGATATACGTCGCGCTCCCAGAGTCAGTAGTCGGCGGCGGCCCTCACTTCCTTTTTCCCTGTTTCCTGCTCTCATTTCGGTTCCCCGGTTCTGACTTGTGTCGCAGCCACCCAGCACTGTTCACCTCGACCATCGCTTCGAACAATTTCTCCTGGATATGGCGCGATGCGCCTCCGTCCGCCGCATTTTCACACAAGGGCTTCCGGTCGAGCGTACAAATCCGCCATCGCATGACGACGGTGCCCGTTACGGTGCGCCAGCGCTGGAGCGGTAACGCCGTGCAAATCACATTCGATGAACCGCACAAAGCCGTTGCCCAGGGCCAGATCGCGGTCCTCTACGATGGCGATCATTGCTTGGGTTGTGGGACCATCGACGAGGCTACCACTATGGCGGGTTTCGGCGGTTCCAGGTAGCAAAGTCAGTCACCCTATTTCACAACGTTAGAGCAGCCCGGACATTTTCCCGACATGTGGCCCCTTGTAGCACATATATTTACTCTTCCTACCATATGCCTAACGCATAATGCATAACGTTTCATAACGAAGGGGCCGAAGCAGCCAGCCACTCTACATACTGAGACAAACGCGATAACTGCAATGGGAACGAATCGATAGTGCGTGGCACTGGCAGGCTGTTGAGAGAACGAGAACGGGAGTACATCAACACATCCGTCGTTCGTTGACGGCGGTGCTTGAGGTCTTCCTGATGCACATTGCCAGCCAACGACGACGACGACGACAATGCCCTCTCAGCAGTCTTGCCAGTACCAAAGGCGCGACACCCTGAGAGCGAGTTTGGAAGGGGGAGCCTGAGGGCCCAGGGATAACCTAGAGAGGTAGGTTATTCCTCGGGGCACCTCCGGTGACTTTTCCGCGTAATTGGCGCTCTGCGACTGTGGGCGTGCGCAACGTTCGCATCTAGAAAGCGGTGACACCGCTCTGCGTCGCCGCATACTGGCTCTTCATGTCGTCCATGTCCGCCGCTTCGTCCTGGCTCTTGTAGTCGAATCCGCTGCTGAGCAGGCTGCCCACCTCGCTCGCCCCCGCGACGCTGCCGAAGCTGCCGCGGCGGCGCAACCTGTCGCTCTGCGAGTAACCGACGCGTTCGGATGCGCCGCCGATGACGCTACCGCTGTCGCCGGCTCCGCCCTGTGACACGATGGACGGCGCGTAGGACCCGTACGCGCTGCGCTTGCTGATGCCCCCGGCGTTGAACGGTCCGCTTGCGGTGAAGACCGGCAGGCCCGATGAATATGTCGCTTGCGAGCGGAGCGACTGCACGTCAGACGGGATGTAATTGAGCGGGTCGTGTGTGCGGTAGAAGGATGCGTCGAAGCGCGATGGTGTGCCCGAGTTTGCTGCCGTGTTGCCGAGGTATTCGCGTGCGCTCGTGTCGTGCCGACGGTACTGATCGACGGATTTGGCGAGGGTACGACGCGGCTTGGAAAACTGAATCATGCTAGGCTGAAGGTTGTTGAGCGGTCCCTCGACGAGGCAGCCCTTCTCTTTGTAGTGCGTCAGGAGGTAGTGCCAAAGTGGATGCTGATGAGTCCATATTCATAAGTACTCCAAACGTTGGCGATGAACAGTGGTATAACTCACCTTGCTAAGCACTTTCGGATTACCAAGAATGACCACTCCGTATTTTGCACGCGTGAGAGCGACGTTCAACCGCCGAGGATCGTTCAAAAACCCAATTCCTTGGTGTTCGTTGCTCCTGACACAACTGAGGATAATGTAGTCCTTCTCACGACCCTGGAAGGCATCCACGGAAGCGACCTCTATCTCCTTGTAGAGGTCCTTCTTCAGCGAACCATTGTATTGCATATAGTTCACGATGTAAGAACGTTGTCCTTCGTACGGCGTCACAACGCCGATCTGGCCAGGTACAACACCAGACTTGAAGAATTTCGTGACAATTTTCTCAACATTTGACGCCTCGGTTCTGAAACGAGGATTTAGCGCAAGGCGGTATGGAAAAGAAAGAGGATCACCTGTTCAAGAAAGATGTACCGCTGCTGGATATTTCTTCCTGACCTAGATTCTGATAGAAAAACATGGGAGTGTCCGGGACGGGCCACGGAAAATCGACATTTTTGCGCAGCCGCTCTGGAGCGGTGACACCGTTCTGCAAGGTGCCTTCGTAGAACATGTTGGATGGGAATTCGGATAGGCAAGGATGCATGCGATACTGGACTTGCAGACGGATTGGACGGTTGCCGAGAACAACCAGGCGCTCAAACAATGATTGGGTGAGACCAGCTCGGGCAGCTTTCTTGTTCATGATGACGGGACCGAGCTGTTGGTGATCACCGACGAGCACGACTTGCTTACAGCCAAGCACGAGAGGTATCATGCACTCTGCGAGAAAATTAAGGGGGTGATGATGTCGCATAGGATAGTGACGACTTACCTGGCTCAGCGGCCTGTGTTGCCTCGTCAATTAAGACAGTCTTGAATTTTAATTTACTGAGTCTCGGGTCTCCTGCGCCGACGCAGGTGCAGCAAATGACCTCCGCAGCCAACAGAATCTCCTTCTCGCACTGCCTGATCAGGCTTTTGTATTTTCGCTCGTCGTTAGAGCTTAATTCTCCTTGTTCATTCTTCAGCTGAATAAGTTTCTGAAGTTCGACGTGTGTGGTGTTGTTTGCCACTTGATGATGCAATGTTAGGAACGCAACGGATGAATCGAGCGCCTCGCGCGATTTCGCGGTCAGGCGCACGACTTTGAGACCCGTAGCGTGGATCTTTTCGGTGAGCTGATCAACTGCGACGTTTGAAGGAGCACAGACGAGGACTTGGCCCGGGTTCATCTTTGCGAGGTGGTAAACAATCGAAGCAGAAGTGACAGTCTTGCCCGTCCCCGGGGGTCCCTGGATCAAGCTGATAGGCTTCTGGAGGACGCTCTTTACAGCATACATTTGGGAGTGGTTGAGCTCAGGTAACCCGGGGGCAGAAAAGCGTTTGGGCATTTGGGTACGAAGAACTTGGGGCTCGAGTTCATGGCCCAGGAGTTTGTGATACTGCCCAAAATCAGCCAACTGCACAAGTGGTAAAAGGCAGCAAGGAGGTACTTACGATATAGCCGCTAACGCTCTTCTCATCGACGGCGAATGTCTTCATGGCAAGCTGCATTCTGTCGAAACTGGTCGACTTCCAGACAAAGTCGGCGGCAAAGCCTTGCGTAACATCATGTGGTACACCCTCGGTCCTGCGTAACTCCAGACCAATCTCATCCGAAACATCTGCAGCGAGTCAGCACCGGTGAGACAGTGGCAAGTGGGAACCGTACTATTGGGAACTTTGATGACGTGACCAACACCTTCCCAAGCCTTATGCATCTCGCCCGTGTAGCGCATTCTCAGTTCATCGCCAGTGGCAAGGCGCACTTCACCGCTTTCCAACTTGGGCAGCACGAACCATGCCACCCGCTTTTGGTTCAAACCAAGATCCCACCGCACGGTAATGTCGGTTTGCGTCTGGCTCTCCTTGAGTCGCTTATCGTAGTCCGCCTCGATTTTGACCAAAGGTCCGAAAATATTTTGGTATTGGTATGCATCCTCATAGCGCAGCAGGATGGACTGCGGTTCATCATCTACGCCGGGCTTCTCAAGATCCTCGAGCGTCGCTTTGGAGTTCTCGCGCCACAGATCCTCGAGGCGGTTGATCTGCTGGAACGAAATTTGACGCGAGCGCAACTGTTCCGTCTCGGAAGGCGGTTTCACAAGCCATGAGAGGAAGGAACGATCATCGATGAGCGGCGCCCAGAGAGCTGCGTTCCAGGAGATGTCCTTAGATATAGCAGCACAGGGCTGGCTGCGGAACGGCAATGCCATCAGTCTCGTTTCGTGCGCAGATGAAAGAAGCTCTCGTAACCACTCACCGACAGAGCAAGACAACAACCGTATCACTTTTGGCCGGAATGAAGCCAAGCATAAACACGTTCTTGCTGCCACAGTTGTAGCACTCGGGTGTGGTCTCGCCGAGGGGGCTCTCGGCATGCAAGATGACTTCCTTGTGCTTGGCACGAACGAGGTGATTGACGATGTGCGAGGCCGAGGTATTGCCACGCGAGTTGCAGAACCATTTGGAGCAGACGAGACACTTTACGACGGAGGCCGGGTTGTGAATCCCACAGTAGCTATCGTTTTCGTCGGTCAGAGAGGGCTAGCAAGTGATAAAACGAGGTGTACGGACCAGCACGCGTGTGGCGGGAGATCAACCTGACTCTCTTCCTTGAGATCGTCCAAAACGGCATCGAAATCTTCGGGGATGCTCCCATTCGTAGACTGCAGTTCCAAGTCATTCTCCATAG
>Ga0307512_10004017_pt1 | contig 16431 bp, 14 predicted proteins | sample 14_EM_MG_FD_200267 | JGI IMG/M metagenome (GOLD analysis project Ga0307512, IMG submission 200267) | Populus trichocarpa ectomycorrhiza microbial communities from riparian zone in the Pacific Northwest, United States - 14_EM | ecosystem: Host-associated > Plants > Roots > Unclassified | place...
ATCTCCTCCGGGGGGGGGGGGGATGTTAAACTACCCAGCCGCCTGCTTATTTTTTGTTTTTTATTGCCTTTGGTCTTCACGTGGTGAGATTTATCTCACCAAGGGAAGACTAAAACAAATTAGTTTCCCCCCCCAGCGCAGCGGGTCCCCTCTTTAGCCCCCCTCCTGTTGATCTCCTCCGGGAGGCGCGTTGTATATCTCCCCCTATTTTCATATATGATAAATGATATATGAAAAAAAGGACCCGCGCCTCCCGGAGGGGAGGGGGGGGGGGAAACGTCGCTGGACCTATCAGCAGCCAGGGCTTGTTTATTTGTAATTAAAGGGTATTTTAAATAATGTGGGATTATCACCTTGCTTAGCTCTTCAACTGATTGAACTCTTAACCTTACTGAATCCCTAACTTTAAAAATCTCTCTCTCTCTGCTTTCATTCAATACGGTTATAGGTCTCTAATGAAAGGTGAAATAGAGAGAGAGAGAGCAGAGCTGGAACCTACACCCCCCCCCCCTCTTTAGTCCCAGCGGGTTGTATATCTCCCCGCACAATTGCATAATTCCATCCCCCCCCCCCACCCTCCCCCCCCCCCCCCCACGAACAAGTGTGGGGGGGGGGGGGGATGTATTGTGCGGGGGGGGTGGGCTCTCCCGGAGGCTCGACTATTAATTAAATGCCGATTGGGTCACGAGAATGTTGAGTTAATCTAAATCTTAGGACTTGAGCTCCAGCTTTGTAGCCTTTAGACTTACTAATTTTTACATTAAAACACCACTCACCATCAGTGAATCCTGTAATATACCAAGGATAAAGGTTTCTCTCCTTCGCTAGCGCTAGGAGAGAAATAAATCCCTTTTATTAATAGTTCCTACTCATTGAAGGAACTAGTGTAGAGTAAAAAGAGGATGTTCAAACACGGACATTGAAACTTCCATTCTTTGTAGTAGAGTTGTGGTAAGCTTTTTGTACATTAGGTCTTAAAAATTGATTTAGATATCCGTTAGAATTTACCCCGTAACCCTCGTGTTAAGATAGTGCCAATAAATAGGGGGCCCCGACCTTTTTCGCGTCTAAGCTATGGTTGACACCCCTGAAATTCAACCTCTAGTCCCAGTCCATAATAACAATTATAAATAGAACCCAAACCTTATATAGAAAATATAAATAGTCAATAAGCAGGGGCGGAGGCCCTACCGGGTCCGCTTCAGAATAATGCCTCCGGGGGAGGGAAACCCAGCGAATTATTATCTTCCTGTATTCATCCAGCTTTGATTTTCCGGATTTGATCTAATCCTTCCTCTGTTAAATGAAGCTTACCTTCCATTAAATTGGCGATTTTACAAAAATCCAGATAATCTAATCTCTTTGCTCCATGCAGCGGATACTGATCGAAAAAGGGAATAATTATATCTCTTATTTCTGAAAATTTACTTACAGTTAAAATAGAATTCATATGTATCTTAGGGAGTTCTTCTAATCAACCACAGTTTAAATAGGTAATTAAAGAACTCATTAATTGACTATCTCTAGTCCCTTCCCCCCCCCCCCCTACGCCCCCCTCATCTTTGATGGGGGGGTTGCAGGGGGACGAATGTTGACATAATCTAAATTTTAATTTTACTGCAAATCCGTGGGAGATAAACAGGAGCCCAAGACTTAAAGATATCTATATAAAAATTGCCCTCCGCATCAGTAAACCCAGCTAATCAATTAGGATCTTGAATACCTGTAACTTCAACTACGGGTCTTGCAACTGGAGTAATATTTGGGAAAGCTTTATTTAAGCTTTCAGATAAACCTAAATTAAGTGAAGCTTTTATGGCTACAATTAGATTTAAATCATTAATAGTAAGACCTTTTTTTTGCCCTAATATTAATATCTGTACAATTTGTTTAAATAATTCAAAGTCTGCCCTTTTTTGAGTTAATAAGGGATACTTATCAAAATCTTGTGGAATTATTACATTAATTATATCTTTAATTGACCGGACATAATAAGTTGCCTTCTGGGCTTTATTATCGGCCTACGTTTTTAGTATATAATATATAATATATTATATAATAAAAACTATTTTTATATTTCCTACACCGAAAAATGATTGAATTTTATATAATAATGCTAAATCTTTAACATGTAAATGAATTTCAAAACAAGGAATTACTTGTCATTTTAATTTAGAAGCTTCAGCTTTATATACCGATACATAGAAACAGCGAATAGTTAGCTAGGGATAAAGGTTTAATTTTTTAAACCTAGTTTGTAATACATAGAAGGATGCATATGTGAAATAACTATAGAACGTAATAAAGGGATAGAAACTTGTTTAATGTAAATTCGAGGATATTGCCTATCCATTTGTAAAGTACAATCCAGAGTATACCGTAGTATTAGAACATTAATCAAACGAACAACATCAGATATAGTGAACGAGTCAGTACAAAGTTGTAAACCGTGTCTTTGAACTCCTCCATCTCCCATAATCATATGCGCTAGAGCTACAGGAGTTAACATGTTATAAATATCTTCTGGAACTATTTTAACTCCCTTAGGATAGAAGAGAAAATAAAGTTCAGTGATACAAGTTAGGGATCGAGTAAAAAATTGTAAACTAATATTTTGTTTACCTAATCTAGTTCTATCTCTTACTATGGGATAAGAAGAACAGTAATGCGCTAAGGAGAAAAAGACAAACCAAAAATACTTAGAATGAGCCCCAGACTGGGCGAATCCTAACCTACAATTCTTATTTGTAGCTGAAGCTCTACTTAATCAACCATCAGATAAAAGTAATCCTACAATAACACTTTTTGGATAAGGGGCTAGTACCATCATAAGACTAACTTGTTTTGTAAATCGGCCAGAACCTACTTGACTTGTTAAATCAGTGCCTCAAATTACTAACGCTTTTTTTGAGTCATCTGTGAATCCTGTTACCGAAATAGGGATTTATAGAAGCGCTGCTTGGGTGCTTTGCTAATGTAGAATAGAAAGATGACGTTCAAACTCGTACATTGAAAGACCCATTTTTGGTTTTGGAGTTGTGGTAAGATTTTTGGATGTAATAAAGACATAGAACGACTACGAACATGGGGACTAACTAGAGTATGTAATAAAGGTAAGTATCGGGTATAAAATCTTAGAGTCAAAACTGATTTCCATTTATTATACTTTTTCAAATACGAGGCATACTAGAACAATGGTGAGATAAAATATTAAATACAATCATAGATATTCAGAATGAGCTGCCAACCTCAAGGGCAGGCTGCAGTTTACCCCTGCGGGGTAAACAGCTATAGATTGTGAAAACTCCAAACATAGAATTATTTTAACCCGTTTTAGCAATACTCAATAAGCCCTTCCTTGGGTTCATGCCTAATTTTATAGCACGTATTTGCTCTAATCCATCTTTAGTAATTTAATATCTTTAATTTCCGATAATCCTTCGGGTGGCTAACCTATATCTTCTTTAAGGCGAAAGTATATCTACCTTTATAAGGCTTCTGTTGATTTCTACTAAAATACATATCAATTACTCCTTTATGAATATTTAAGGCTCTGGCAGCTGCACGGATAGAATCGTAAGTAGTTGTTTGATTAGTTTTGTTATCAATAACTGATATTTGTTGAGAAGGTCTTCCTGATCCTTCGATTTTGGGCTTACCAAGCATAGCAACAGAGATCTTTCCCTTAGTTTGCTCCGATTTAAGAACTCCCTTTAAAGAATCTGAGATTTTCATCTTTGTTTCCACCGATTTTTTTACTCCTCTCGTAGTATCCGATATCTTTTTACGAGTTTCATCGGAATGTTTTCTTCCCAAGTTCGCCTCTGACATTTTTTTACGTGTTTGCTCGGTATGCTTACGGCCAGACATTGGGGAAATAGTCGGATCCTTAACTATGTTGTACTCTGGTTTTCATAAATCAATATAGTACTTTTCCCGGGTTATTAACTCAGACACTTCACAGTATTCTAAAATTTCTAACTTAAAACTTGAGTACCCATATTTAAGCATAGCCCGATAAATAACCATATATTTAGCTCTCATTAAATAATTAATATTAAAATACACCATAAACCTTCTTCTTAAATTATCAGAAGAGCCTACATACTGTTTGCCGTTTATTAGATTGGTGAAGCGATATACGCCGGCTTTCCCCTTATTTTCCTTAAGAATATTTAATTTAAGGACATCGGCGTTATAATAGGTTTTTTCTGCTGAAACCCCTGTTCCACCAAATTGTCCCGCGTTTAACATAGTATTATTATTTTTCACTTATTTTTTTTTAATTAATATGCCCATTTTATCTTGGCGTCACCTGCGAAGCACACTTCTACCTGTAGGGACTAATTAAGATCTGAGACTATTTCACGATTAGGCGGCGGGGTGCCATCGTTATTATGCACCTACACAACTAAATAACTATACCGCGATCCTCCATCGCTCCGGGGGCGCACAAAGCGCGCCCACGTTTTTACTCTTATTTAATTTTTTAGTTTTACCATAACTAACAAGGGACCAATAATGGGCTTAAATATACTATAGTTAAACGATCCTTAAATTATTTGTTTTTTTTAGTTTTTGTTTTGACAAAAAAAAACAAACAAACAAACTAATTTACGAGACATCTGAGAGGGCTAAACCAGCCCTAGGGATACATTATGCCTACTAACCGGGGAGAATTAAAGTAAACTTAACTCTCTCTTCCTCTGTTCATTCCTGCTTTGATTAAACGAATTTTATCAAGCCCGTCCTCGGTAAGATGACCTTTTACTTTAATTGTATCTGCAACTCGCTTGAAATCTGCGTAATCTAATGATTTAACACCTATTAGCGGATATTTATCGAAGAACGGAATGATCTTTTCACTAATGTCAGAAAACTTGGCTACACTAAAATCACCAGCTTGTTCTGGATTTCTTACACGGGTAATTCCCACAATCTAAGTACTTAATTATACTTTTCATTAATTCAGTATCACGAGAATGTTGAGTTAATATAAATTTTAATTGAACATCAAATCCTATTTTCTGTGTTTTAGATTTCTGAATACCTACAAAAAAACATCCCTCAGCCTCCACAAAGCCTACTAATCAATGAGGATCAGATATTTCTATTCCTTTCACTAAAGGTCTGTCTATCGGAGTGATTGTAGGAAAACCTTCAGTTAATACTGCAGTTAAACCTTTATTCATTGAAGCTCTAATGCTAACAATTTCATGTAGCCCTTCAATTGTAAGATGCTTTCCCTGTTTCATGGCTTCTACAACCATTTTGAATAACTCAAAATCGGCTCGTTTCTGTGTTAGTAATGGATATTTGTCAAAATGATCTATTATCTTTTTTAAATCTCCGATAGATGTTACAGAATAAATAACAGAATCTCTTGTTTTAACAATATCAATTCTACCTAGCCCACCAAAAAAGGACTGAACTTTCTTTAATACATAAATATCTCATATATGTAATTCAATAGCAAAATATCCGCGAACTTGTCAACCTAATTTAAGATTTTTATGTTTATGAATTTTGACTTTGAAACAAGACTCAGCAAGATCCGGCTTTTATAAAGGTTTATAATCTAAAAATTTACACTATAAACCCAATTTGTAAAGCATAGAAGGATGTAAATAAGAAGTTACAATAGAACGTAAGAGAGGCATAGAACCTTGTCGTATATAAATCATATATTCAATTTTTTGGTTTTGTCTTCTTTTTATATGTATTGTACATTCTAATCTATACCTGATCATTAAAACATTCATCAATCGTACAACATCTTGGACTGAAAAAGAATTAGTACAGAGAATTAAACCATGACGTTGTACACTTCCGTCTCCCATGATAAGATGCGCGAGAGCAACGGGAGTTAAAAGTTCGTAGATATTCTCTGGAATTATTTTTACTTTATTAACGTAGAAGAGAGAATGTAATTTTGTAAAACAAGATAGAGATCTGGTAAAAAATTCTAGACTAATACTTTGTTTTCCTAATTGAGTTCTATTTCTTACACTAGGATAAGAAGAACAGAAATGCGATAAAAGGAAAAACACAAATCAAAAATATCCAGAATGAGCTCCAGACTGAGCAAATCCTAATCTAGCATTCTTATGGGTTTTCGATGCGAATATTAATCACCCATCTGACAATAATAGTCCAACAATAATTCCACGAGTATAAGGAGCAAGTCTTACTATTGCTAATTGTTTTCTAGAAAATTTAACACCTACTGTCGATGTTAAGTTTGTACCAAAAACTACTAACGCTTTTTGGGAGGCGTCCGCAAACCCTGTGACCCAATAAGGATAAAGGTTTAATTGATTTATCTCAATTTCCCTTTTTGTGCGAGGCGCCAGTGTAGAATAGAAAGAGGAGGTTCAAACACGCACATTGAAAGCTCCGTTTTTAGTAGTAGAATTGTAATAAGATTTTTGGACGTTAGGCTTCTGATGCCCTCTGAGTAAACCTACTGGTAAGCCTAGAACTGAAGAGTCTATGTTTCTAAGACCTCCTGTTTGCCCAGTTTTAACTATACCTTTGGCTGCTGTGGCACGTCTTGTTAATCTACCTGCAATTTGAATTTTAACACCCGTAATTGCTTTATATCTAGTATTCGCTATAATATCATTTCTCACTAATGTTTTGTTTATTTTTTTTAAATCTCCAACACTTAGAGTAGAGATACTGTTATATAATTCAGAATATTTTTTTCTAAGTAATGAAGTTCTTTTTAAGTAATAAAGTTTTAGGTCAACTATTGGAATTCTGACTGTTTTTAATGCTATTCTTAATAATCTTAATGGACTGCTAGTTCTTTGATTTAATTCTGTTGCTAAATGCTGGGCTAAAACACTAGCATTAAGTTCCGGACTACGAAGTCGAACGACTCTAAGTTGTACTTTTTTATTGTAGTTCTTGGCCAATAAGCCTACGAAAGAATCTTTTGTACCACCTCTAAGCTTTTTATAAAGAGACTCTAAATTTTTGAGTTCATCACAATAAACGAATACTGTTATAACAACACTAAAACTAGTGTGCTTCAACTCAAGCTTACTTACGTGTATTCTACTTAATTTGCTTATTTTAGTCTCCCCGCGCAGCGGAGGAGACGTAGCCGCCCTGCTTGATAAAAAATATGCATTAAAATAACTTTTTATTAATTTTATTACAATTTTATCTATTGCCGGTAATAGAATAGTTTTTTTTGTATTATACATATAAACGCTATTAGCCCATTCACGTGTACTTGCAGGGAAATGTTTTACGAAAGGGACAAGCTTATTATTAAAGTTATCCTTTTTAGCAGGTGAGTTATTTTTAACTGTAGGCGCAGTGTGAAGCCCTCTTTGTAGTATAGATTCGAAGTTTTTTCTAACCTGATCCATTTGAGGTCTTGCCCATGTTGACATACTACGGCTTGTAGTCATTGTTGTGATTTTATAATTTCCAATTGTTTTATGGTTTGTATTAAGCACTATTGCTGCTTGGCGAGTAGACATATTAGTTTTTATATCTATATACTCATTTTTACTAGGCGTCACTTTCGTCGCCCTCGCGTGCATTTTTGTTTTTTAATAAAACAAAAAATACGGAGGGCTAGAGACGGTTCCAAAATTACGCCTTAGGGACTAATTAAGATCTGAGATTATTTCATCAGGGGACTAAAGAGGAGCCCCCCCCCCTCTTTACGTCCCCCCCCCCGATTATTATGCACCTACACTATATAATTTATATTCTAATATACACGACATACCTTAAAGATTAAATTAGCTTTCCCCATCGTGTGGGGAAAGCGTCGGTGCGCTGCACATTTTTGTAATTACATATATTCCCCTCTTTAGTAGTTTAACTCCCCCCTCTTTAGTAGTTTAAGGAAGTTAAACTATAAATTTAAATAAATATATATATATATTTATTTAAAATAGTAGTTTAACTCCCCCCACACTTGTTCGTGTGGGGGGGGGTAACAAAATTAGCTTTCTCCCCTTTAGAGATAAACAATCCCCGGAGGCGCGGGTTTTTATTTTAATTTTTAAATTTATTGAAAAATAAAAATAAAAATAAAAATAGATAAACACCCCCCCTGCTTCGCAGGAGGGGAGTTTTACGGTACCCAGCCCCCACCCCACACATGTGTGGGGTGGGGGTTGGGGAGACTAAAAAGAAATAAATTGATTAAACTTAAAGTAAATTAATAAGCACGTGCAAGACTCGAACTTGCATTGTTGTATCCGTAGTACTTTGCCTTGCCAATTAGGCCAACGTGCTGTGTTTAGTCCATGCAGAGCCAGAGCAGAGCCAAAGCCATCTGTAAGAGGGGGCGCAGGGGCCTGAGCGGACCCTCTCCCTGTTATTTCTCCCGTCTCCCATTATTGTAATATACACTTAAACATATATAAAGGTTAATGGGCTAGGCCGAGTTTCAATCGAGTAACACCTACATTGACTAATAGCCGTATTACCTCTAGGATAGTAGATTTACCCTTGTTATCTTTAACTATTTGTTTATTTTGTATCTCCAAATCATTGTACACAACTTCGGGTAAGACTGCTAATGAAAAACATCCAAATTTATCCTAAATATCCTTTCTCCCCCCCGGGGTCCCCTTTGGGGGGGGGACTAAACATCCTGTCTCCCATATCATTCATCATATGGGAGAAGGGGAGACAGGATGATCAAAAAATATATATATTTTGTGTGATCATCCGACGGACGCTGGCGGCAGGCGCCGCGTCCTTTATAGTTAAAATATCTGTAAGATCCGGCCGCGCACATTTGTTTTTTTTTTAATATTCCAAAATTAGGCCGCAGAATACCGGCCCCTCTTTAGTCCCCGCCTGTTTATCTCCTCGAGGAAACACTCCGTGTTTCTACGTTTTTAACATATTGTATGTCTATAATATATTAAAAACTCATCGGAGAAATATATATATTTATACGTTTTATATATTTTATATATAAAACTATGATGGAGGGCATTTTTTTTGTAAACAAAAACAAAAACGGATGCAGGGGGGGGTCCGGGATTATGCAGTTCACCAAAAACAAAAAATTAGCCGTATACATATATTTTACCGACGCTTTCCCCACACGATTAAGTGGGGGGAGATATACAACCCGCGCCTCCGGGGAGAAAGCGAATTTCCCCCCTTTAGTCCCCACACGAACAAGTGTGGGACTAAAGGGGGGGAATATATTAAAAAATGTGCAGCGCGCTAATTTGTAATATATTAAAAAATGTGGATCGTCGTCCCCTCACCAGGGGGAGCCGGGGGACGCCGATCCTTTAATTGAATAAATAAATATATATATATATTTATTTATTTAATTTTGAAAGAAATAGTGGCCTCCGTATTTTTTTTATAAAAAAAATGCAAGCAGGCGGATAGTACTTTTTAGTATTGTTCAATGGAGAATCCTAAACCACTATATATACCTATATCAGAGCCAATAGGGGTCAGGTAGGGCCTCCTAAATACAGCAATATGACAGTAGCTACCGAAAGAATATTATAAACTCGCGTCTTGAAGTGCCCGCACTTATTAATAATTTGTAGTATATATTTAATCACACCATTAGCCTCTCCTGGTGTCGAACAAGAAAACCTTTAGTGATCATAGCTGCTGCTTCCGGATTTTTTTTTATAAAAAAAATGCCGAAGGGTTTATTTATGTCCGCGCTACCTTCGGATGCAGCATGTTAAAGAACAACAAGCTAGTCTAGGGACTCATTCATTAAAATAATATGGGTGATGGGACTTGAACCCACACGGCTTTAAGCCCCAGTATCCTAAGTACCGGATGTAAACCAATTCCATCGCACCCACTGTATAGCCTTTACTCTCAAATTTATTAAGTGGCCGGAGCCCCCCCCCCCCCTCTTTATTAGTTTAGGCCCCGAAACTGTGGCTTCGCCACCGATATATTCCGTCCCTTCCTGTTTATCTCCCTGGGGGTCCAAAGGGGGGAGATAAACAGGAAGGAAGTAGTTTAACTCCCCCCCTGATGTTTTAGATTTATTAAGGGGGGAGGCCTTAGGCCTCCCCTATTGACGAAGGGACTTATTGCTCGAGGTCTAAAAAAAAATAAACCGGAATTATGCGCGCAGTAAATTTTACACTAAAATCATATTAGGAAAAGCGTTTAACCCCCCCCCCCCCTCTTTATTAGTTTAGGCCCCGAAACTGTGGCTTCGCCAGCGATATATTCCGTCCCCCCGTCCTGTTTATCTCTTTTTATTTTTATTTTTATTTTTCAATAAATTTAAAAATTAAAATCAAAACCCGGCCCCCCCCCCAAAGGGGGGGGGAGATAAACAGGAAGGAAGTAGTTTAACTCCCCCCCGCATCGCGTCTTGTTCTGTTTGTTTTGATATGCATCATGGGAGGAATGTTGTGGTTGTATGTTTTGTGCTAATCCGTGATGAAATGCACGTTTGTCCAGGATAAGAATCGAACTTAGAACTTTTAAATCTTCAGTTTCACACTCTACCATTGAGTTACCCGGACTTGTATATAGAGGTTGTTTAAGATATTAAATATCTCCCTTTATATAGTGTTTTTGTGTTTTTATACTTATTGATTGTACGAGCAGCTATTTTTGAGTATTTTGCAGCAACGAAGGTTGAATGATAGGTTGTAGTAACGTTTGTTAAGGTATCTGTAATAGTGACTGGTATGGATTGTTTGGAGTTTAAAGACATTTGAGTTTTGCACTCTTCTGGTTTTTTGATTCCTAGGTTTGCGGCTTTGATTTTTGCTTTTGTTTCGGCGGTATGTGAACTGCCCAAACGGGATCTCGCATCTTTAAGAATGTTGGTAATCGGGTTTAAGGGTGTCGATGTAGTGTTGTTCTCTGGCGATTAGATCGCCTTTTTCGCAGTATTCTAGGATATCTAGGTTGAATAAGCCGTATCCATGTTTTAATAAATTTTCCCCCCACACTTGCACGTGTGGGTAAAACGTCGGTGCGCTACGCGCGCCGCCGGCTGAGGAGATAATTGATTTATTTTTTTTTGTCTGTTTAGGACATTTGTATTGAAATAACTTTGGATTCTGATGCGCAGGTTGTAGGAGCTTCCTACGTAGGATTTACCGTTGTGTGTAGCGGATTTGTTCACCGGTAGATTCCTGATTTACCCTTGTTTTCGTCTAGAATTGTTTTTTGGTGTAGGAGGGCGTTTGGATATGATCTGATTGGAGTGATGGTGGGTTTCATTTGTTTTTGTATATTATGGCACACATTTTGACCTTGTCGTCACTCCAAACGGGTTATAAAATTCCATTTCGTCCCCCCGTTTGGAGGGGCTGAAACTAATTAGGATATGAGATTATTTCATCAGGGGGGGGGGGGGATGGACTAGATCTCCCCCCGATTATTATGCGCCTACATTATACTTTTTGTTTTCACCCCCTCCGCCCGCCCCTGGAAATGGGACGGACAGGGGCAAGGGCTGTAGTAAATAACAGCGGTTCGTATATTTTTTTTAATAGGAGGCTGAGCCGCTTAATTTAATAATTAAGAAGTTAGCTTCTCGAAGGCGCGCGTGCGCGCCTACGTTTCGAGGAGGGTCGAGTCATTCTCGACCCCCACACGAAACTCATAAGCTCCCTACTAGCTTCACTGTGTTTAAACCCCAGTAAAGACCCAGCTTTTTTTAGAATATTATATTCAGTCCCCCCCCCCCCTTCCTCCCAGGAGTTTATCTCCTCCGCCCTGTTTATCTCCTCCCCCCCTGTTTATCTCCCCCCAGCCTTCCTTTCCCCCGGCTCCCCCCCCCCCCCACCCAGCCCCAAGGGGGGGGAGGGGTAGGAGGGGGGGGTTGGGGGGGGGTAGGAAGGGGGGCAAATTTTCTTTGACCGAAGGGGACTTCGACAGGTCCCTCGGGGTAGTTTAACTACCCCCCCCCCCCAACCCCCACCCCACACAAGTGGGGGGTGGGGGGTGGGGAAAGAGGGGTTTAACAAATCCAGGTAATATTGCTCTCTCTCAATAAGTATATTAGGTTCGCAGTTTTCTAAAATCTCTAATTTGAAACTTGAGTATCCGTATTTAACTAGTGCTTTATCATTTATATTTTTATGAAATCCAATAGTAAAGCATGCTTCCCTATCTGAAAAACCAGTATTAGTCCAAGGATTTAATGTAGTTAAAGAAAAGTATGATTAAGAAATAATTATAATCTCCCTGTATTCATACTGCTTTTAATTTTACGAATCAGATCTAAGCCATCTTTTGTAAGATGAGCTTTAACTTTCATTAGTTCCGAAACTTTACGGAAATCTGCGTAATCCAATGCCTTAGCGCCTACAATTGGATACTTATCGAAAAACGGAATAATTTTTTCAGTAATGTCTGATAATCCTCTAACGACAAAATCTCCAGCTTCTCGAGAAGAATGTGGATAGTACTGACCAACACCTAAGTAACTGACTAAACTTTTCATTAATTGCTTATCCCGAGAATGTTGAGTTATTTGAAATTTTAATTGGGCTCGAAATCCTGCTTTGTGAGATGAAGATTTTGCAATATCAATAAAGAAACACCCCTCTCCGGAGGCAAACCCAGAAAGCCAATTCGGCTCTTTAATTTCTTGATCTACAACTAGAGGTCTAGCGGCAAGGTTAGTATTAGGAAAAGCTGCTTTTAATACATCCGATAAACCTAAATTTAGAGATGCCCTGATATTTACAATCTCTTGTAATCCTTCAGAAGAAAGATGTCCTTTACGATTCATTATGTCAACAACACGTTTAAATAACTCAAAATCTGCCTTCTTCTGTGTAATTAGAGGGGGTTAGCCTCCACAGTAGGCTTGACTCAGGAATAAACCAAATTTTGGTAGTGTAAGCTTGCATCTCACTATACACCTCCCTGAGCAATGATATGCTCTTGTTAGGTCGTGCTTCTCTTCTTATCCCAATTTGTTGCTTTCCAGCATGATGTTGATTATTTTTAAAATCAAATCTAACTAAAGAGGCCTAAGCCTCTTGCTTTACAGAAAATTTAATTGTTTTTTAATCTTCTTGTGTTCATCCCGTCTTTGATTTTTTTGATCTCCTCCAGTCCCTCTTTTGTTAGATGACCCTTGGCTTTCATTAAGCTAGCAACTTTGTAAAAATCACCTAAATCTAAAGCCTTATTACCAATAAGAGGATATTTCACAAAAAACGGAAGAATTTTTTCAATAATATCGGATAATCTTGTTACAACAAAATAAATTAGAGAACCACGTGAATCTAATCTAGTTCTTCCACAACCTAAGTACTGAACTAAACTTTTAATGAGTTGCTCATCTCGTATATGTTGAGATATTGTAAAATCTAATCCTACAGATTCACCTAATTTAGTTGTTTTAGATTTTTGAGTATGAACACAAAAACTACCCTCACCGTCTACAAACCCTCTTATTCAATGAGGATCAATATTTTTGGGTACTTCAACTTTAGGTCTTTCGCACGGAATAGTGTTTGGAAAAGAATTTGTTAACAAAGGTGTTAATCCCTTATTTATAGAGGCTCGAATACTAACAATATGTTTTAACCCTTCTAGCGTAAGATGTTCTTTCTTACTCATTCTCTCAATAATTTGTTTAAATAATTCAAAGTCTGCACGCTTCTGTGTAATAAGGGGATATTTATCAAAATGATTTATTATTAGTTTTAATTCTTTGATTGATTGAACTTTAAATAGAAGTGACTGTGACTGTGGGCCATGCTTAAAAATACGCCCTACACCAAAATAATTTTGAAGCTGTTCCAATAACACTTTATCTTTATGATGTAAACCTATTTGAAATGTAGGTTGAACCTCTCAACCGACTTTGCCTTTTTTGGTCCTTACCAAACTAATAGAGAAACAAGACTCCGCATCCGAGAACCCTGTAACAAAATTAGGATTTAATGTCAGATTTTGTAAATTATTAATCATAATGGCGGATTTCTTTGTATCAGCATTTGCATAAGAAATAATTGGGACAATGGGCTTTATATTGTCGTTGTTATTTGTGTTTATTGTAGTATTTTGATTGTTTTTCATGATTTTCTGTTTATATTTATATACTCTAGTGTTTATGCATTTTACACGAAATATTGATAATTCGTGTAGTATTATGCTGAACCATATTCTGAGATTATTTCATTCGGGTTACATATCCGTCCGAATTATTATGCACCTACATTTTAGCAATTGAGACCAGAATCTTAACAATACTAAGTATAATAGATAAAAGCTACTTAGCCATATAATATTGTGTAAGTAATTAAGACTACCTGAGAAGTGACTTGAACACTCATGGATATGACTCAGGGAAATTTAAGTTCCCCCTGTATTCCAATTCCAGCACTCAGGCTTTATTGTGTTACATATTGTATCAGCATTTGAATAAGAAAGAATTGGCACGATTGAGACAGGATTTGCTGCATTATTATTTGAAGTCCCCCTATTTTCAGTTAAAATCCGAACTTTTAAAGCATCAGCGTTAATGTATTTAGTAGAATAATGTCTTCGTTGGCTTAAATTTTGCTTAGGATATGAAGATACTACTTGGAAACACCTTACTGTATTTTGATATGCTTTCACATAACCTTTTGAGAAGAATCCTTCACCCCCCCCCCCCCCCCCCCACTCTTGAGTGGGGGGGGAAAGAAGGAAGCGCTTCGCCGGAATCTCCTTCGGCGGGGTGAGCTGCCCCAGGGCAGAGTCAATTCAAGATAAAACCCCTCCTGTTTATCTGGGGGGGTTATCATACTAGTACGCATAAAGTATCTACGGTTGCGCTGACTATTTGTCTAGACCAAGGTGAAATTTGCAGTATAAAATGGAGTACAAGTAACATTAATATTAATACCTACCTAAGGAGTGACTTGAACACTCATGAGTTTGCCTCAGAAAATTTTAAGTTTCCCCTGTATTCCAATTCCAGCACTCAGGCTTTATAGTGAATATAATTAGACATAAATTGCCATTTATTGGCTTTATTGTGTTATATCACATCTTTTATTGCATATTAAAGAAAGAAGAGGGCGTTAGGACTGTCTACCAATTCCAGCACTCGGATGTTGGGTTCGTTTATAAACAAACCTGGGGTGAACAAAGGGCAACAATAAATTCTTATAATTTTTAATAATATATCTTTTTTGGCCTTAAAAGCGTCGCCCGCATGGAGCGATGCAGCGCGCGTAGTTATATCCAAAAATAACGCCTATATATATTTTTCTACCGCTCTTTGGTTTTAGATTTATGAGTCCCACTAAATCGGCAGCTTCACCGCGATAAAGGTTTATATTGTATAAACCTCCTTGTAGTTAAGACAAATAAACAGAAGCGAAGCCGAAAATTTAGTAACGTATAAAAGAAAGAAAAAAAAAGAGAAAGAAAAGAAGACCCTCTATTAGCTATGTTTTCTTACAGTGTTCATCCCGGCTTTGATTTGACGTATTTGATCTAATCCTTCAGCTGTCAAATGGGCCTTGGTTTTCATTAATTCTGCTACCTGTTTAAAATCTGCAGAATCTAATGATTTAACCCCCTGAATAGGATAGGCATTAAAGAAAGAAATAATCTTTTGTTGAATATCCGAGAAACTATCAACAATAAATTCACCAAAATCTTTTCCAGCTCTTTCTCTATAAGTACCGCATCCTAAGAAAGTTTCTAAGCTCTTCATTAATTCAGCATCGCGAGAATGTTGAGTTATTTGAAATCTTAAATTGACTCTCTCACCTAGTTTATATGTCTTAGATTCTCTAAGATTAATCAAAAAACAGCCCCTCACCAGATACAAAACCAGCTAACCAATCTGGATCTTTTATTTCTTGATTTGGTATTAATGGTCTGGCCTCAGGAGTCACATGAGAGAAAGCAGGTTTTAAATCATCCGATAAACCTCAATTAAATGAAGCCTTAATACTTACAATTTTTTCTATACCTTCTTGCGTTAAATGTTTTTTACATTTAACCAATTCGAAAGCACTTTTAAATAATTGATAATCAGATCATTTTTGAGTTATTAAAGGAAAATTCTCAAAATGTTCTATTATCACTTCTAAATCTTTAATAGATGAAACTCTATATTGAACTTTTTGATTTCCTTCAGTAATATTTCCTACATTTCCAAAGAATGTTTTTATTGACTCTAATAATAGTCGATCTTTTTTATGTAAACCTATACCGAATTGTAAGTATACAATTCAACCTGTTTTCATTTTAGTAGATCGGCTAATACTAATATTAAAATAGCACTCTCCGTCAGAGAATCCTGTAACGAAATAAGGGTTTAAGTTGTTATTTTTTAAATTATTCATAATTGTTGTATCAACAAATCCTGTGATCCCCATAAAACAAGGCGCAAGCTCGAGATATCATCGCAATTTAAGGCTCTAGCTGCTTAACGAAGTACGGCCAGAATTGTATTTAGTATAAATGTTAGTCTCT
>Ga0307512_10004018_pt1 | contig 16421 bp, 19 predicted proteins | sample 14_EM_MG_FD_200267 | JGI IMG/M metagenome (GOLD analysis project Ga0307512, IMG submission 200267) | Populus trichocarpa ectomycorrhiza microbial communities from riparian zone in the Pacific Northwest, United States - 14_EM | ecosystem: Host-associated > Plants > Roots > Unclassified | place...
CCCCCAAGCCTAGGCCTCAGCGCAGCGAGTCACTTTTTGTGCCAAGAGAGCAGATGCTCGACATCTACATCTTCCAATGCGATCCATTACGTTTCTCCAAAGTCGAACTCGTTCGGATAAATTTTAGCTGACATCCGTGTGAAGTAAAGTACCTTGGCCGTGCAGTGGAGTGGAGACGAGTTCTGCCCTACATTCCATAATTTCCAGGTTCGCACTCATTAATACCTCGAAGGCCGTGGGGGACGCTGAAGCCACGGACCTGGCCTGGAAGATTGGCCGAAGCCATATCACCGCAAAAGATCCTGTGCTTGCTCCGTTGGGGCAAGTTTCCGAAGAGTCTTAGCCATCTGTCTTTTGCTGGATGACGAAAATGCCTTGTCGGAGGTGTCAATACTTCAAGAGGAAGCGGTGATCCATTCCGATGAAGCTTCGTTAAGGGCACAAGACAATGCGGTGAAACGAGCCCCTGCGATGCGTTCGGGGAGGTCGAGTGATTGCATGCGTCCCTTGTTGATGCCTACGATTGATATTTCCAATCACACGACACCCAGCGCTACTGCGAGAACGCGACTCCCCCCGTCGAAAGACGACATGATTGGTTTGTGTCAATTCCACACCCCTCGGATGAGAATACAATTAAGGTAGCGCCCACGAGACCGGGGCGGGAAGTAATTATTGACCGTTGACGAACTTCTTGTACAGATTAAGAAGCAAATCATTGGCTGTCAAAGTAATGATACTGGAGAACGAACGATCAATGGCGAGGTCAGCTGTCGTACAAGTGGGTGGACGTACGTATGAGGTGCAATTCTAAGGAAATGAGCGGTCGACCCTGGTGGAGGAATGAGTTCTGTAATAATCAGTTAACATGCGGAGGTCCTCACCTTTATACCAGGCAAGTGGTCCTTCAGCCTTTAATGTCTTCCATAAACAGTCTATAGGGTTCTTGTACAGTGTTCCGACGTAAGTTCCGTTTGGCAAGCGTGTTGTGGGTTGGTTGTACACCCGGGTTAGCGCCTTATGTATCTGTCAGTGCTGCACGAGGGAAGAGTATATTTAGTCTCTTACCGTATCAGCCGGCTGCATGACGATGCACTAAAATAAACTGCTTAGCAAACAGAAGAAAACGAAGGAAGAACCGAACATACGACACAGATTCCAGATATTGTGCTGCTGGCTAAGAATGTTAGTGCGCTGTCAGCGGGTAGAATGCCACGCGACACGATCTGAGTCTTTGTCCAGTTGTAACTCGGCAGCTGAACCGAGGATCCCATCGAAGTTCTCAAAATTGCCGCATCTATGCCCCGAAAAATGCCGCGGAAACCTTCGACTCTGAATATCCTCGCGAGAGCTTCCCGCGAGTTCTTGTAGTGGTGTTGAGTTCCAACTGGCAAAGAAGGAGAGTATGCCTAGAAATGATTTGAGCACCCGCCTAAGGATATGATGACCGGAGAAGCATACCTGCATCCGAGCCTTGATCAAGAACATGGGATTTCCCAGTGCCGCTAGCAAGCGAGGTCGATCATTGCCCCCATCCTAAGTGATGAAACCCCACCTCCAACAGCACCACTGGAGGCACCGGCAATCAGGGATGTCCATGGGACTTGGTCTGTCGACGAATAGCCCAAATTATTGTTGAGGAAGCGGCGGAACGGTTCATAGAACGCTGAGATGAAATTCTCCGAGTAAGTGCACGAACTAGGCGGCCTGACCAGGCCCGCTCACCAAGTCGTGAGCCGTTCAGCAAAATCTTGACAACATTTTAGCAATATTTTCTGTGATGTGTACTTGGTGTCTCACTTGATACGCATACTGTTGGATCAGTTAGCTCGCGTCGTTGAATTGAGTTCAGCCACACGCTAGACGCACCGCCGGAGCGAGTCCTCGTTGGATTCCACGTATACCCTCATTCCTCCACGTCTTCGTGAACACATCCAAAACGTTGCTATAAACTTTCGGGCCACCACCATGGGCAAGCTCGCCTTGTAATTGCAAACGCGTCTTCGCCACCTCGGCCGGGTTTGAGACGGTGACCTAGTCAGGAATTAGAACCGTGCTTATCTCTTCAACGCCAACACCATGAGTACTCACAGCGCAGCATGCAGCGACCCCTCCGATTAAGAAGTTCTCTAGGGTCGACAGCGGCAGAGGCGGATTGGTGGTGGCCATCGGAAGTTTAGAGTTCGATCAACTGTGACCGGATCGCCCATGTCCCTCCACACTTAAGTAGATGGTCGCACGACTGCGGCGACCCCGACTAGGGTACAGGCGTGTTTCTCGTCAGCAGTTACTAACACATGCGGGCATCGGCGTATTTACTAACAGCTGGGCGCTTACTTAGACACTGAGTACTGATCCATCACCGTTAGAAACTCATCGCAGTTGTAGACAGTCAAGTATACTAAGTATATAGATCTTTCCAGTCATCCTCTGTGGTGCCTCGTTGCCCACGTCTCCTGTAGTTCTGGGTTACGTGGATAGCTCGTAATTGTCCGAGAAACCAGTGAATTGGGATATCAGTAAGGTCCTCGCCGAGACCATCCTCTTCAGCAGCTATCGCCAGTCAGGTCAAGGGCCTCGCGCTGTTTGATGGGCTGCTTTAGCGAGCTTAGAGCTGCTTAGAGCTTACTTCTATCGGGTTTGCATGAGTAGACTCCATCGGAGTAGTTACTAACAGGCGGGTTCCGTGCCCCGTTTCTAACAGCAGGTTACAAACAGTTGCTAACCGTGTGAAAACCTCGCTGTTAAAAACTCGGGTGTTTCTCACCGCACCGATGCAGCCACCAAGCACGAACATTCGACTCGCCGTCGCCGTCTCCCTCGTATCAATCGCCATCCCCGGAATCGTCAGAGTCATATCGTCGCCCTGGACGCTCTTGTTGCTCTCCCCACTGATCATCCTCCTCGTTGCAACTTGTTTCCTCTGTCTCAACATCTTTGTCGGGTATGTTTTGGACACAACTCGTCCATCAAAAGGGAGCCAGCTTCAGAACGTAGCCCGTCCGTTCGCTTTTTCGACACCCGCAGCCTGGCAAGCTGTTATCACAAGATCGCAATGGTCCCACAAGTCCCCCAAGGCTTTGGCCCCACTTATTCCCACCTATCCATCCGTATCCGCCTCGCTGAACGATATCCTCATCATGATTGTTCGTGACTTTGTCCTTGCGTGGTACAAAGATATATCGTCATCGCCCTCCTTCCCCACCGCGGTGTCCTCTACCATGCACGGTACCATCGACCAAGTCCTTTCAAGGGCCAACAACATCGATCTTGCTAATCTCATCGTCAAAAAGATCATGCCCAAGATTACCACCCACATCGAACAGTTCCGTCAGTCCGAAATGGCCCTTCGTGGGGCCGCTCTTGAACGAAGGCTCACTCAATCGGAGGAACTAGACATTCTACTCGCCGGGAAGTACGCTAGCATGGGGTCAGGAAAATTACACCCTGCCGTCGAAAACCTGTCATCAACCTTCACGCGGCAAACCGAAGAGGCGCATCTCAAGAAGTTGATTCACAGGATCCTCCCGTTAATCCTCCCTGAGAAGGAAGCAAAAAGCAAGACAGTTAAGATCGTTGTTCGCGAGATATTTGCTTGTGCCGTCTTGTTCCCCGCTGTGGAGATGCTCTCAGATCCGGATTTCTGGAATAAAACAATTGACGAAGTGGTAAACGTGTTTTCACCCGTAAGATTTACGTCATTTTCTCACTTTCACCAGGCAGGCGCAGCTATTCATCAACAGTGAGAAGTAATCGACCTAGAGTTGACATGGAGCTTGACTGTGTCTTGATAGGCGGCTTGTTTCGAAGGTTCGCAACGTCTTGGAGGCCCAGATTCCGGCTGCTCCCAACCCTCAAGTGCCAGGGACCAGGACCCCTGCGACGGAGGCAATCACTATTCGCACGGATGCCAGGCAATTTGAATCTTTCCTCAAAAGTATTGGTCGTTGTGCGTCTCTCCTTGATGCACGAAGGCTCAAGAACGATATTGTGGGAGAGATTAGGCGTACCAGGATGCTTTTGGGTATGTGTATTCCTGCTGTGCCTATTACGTTGGTTTGACTAACCTGTATGCTTAGCGAACCACGAGAAGGACGACTGGATTGATGGGGAGAAGACAGAAGATGTCGTCTCCTACCTTGATCGTTTGTATACCGCCAAGAAGAAGGTTGAACAGCGGATCGTTGTTTTGGGTGGCGAGGACGATTCTGTAAGAGTATAAATAAAACTTTGAATGCTCTGGTCTAACGGATACTTTGCAGAAACCCATTCAGTCGGAAACGCCTACAAGCAACAGGCTCAGCTTACGAGACGTTCTCACAACTCCGACTTCTCTGTCATACTTCATGGAGTTCATGGACCGACGGAACCGCTCTCTCCTTGTGCAGTTCTGGCTCACCGTGGAGAGTTTCAAGAATCCTCTGGAAGCCGTGGATTCGGATTCATCCGGGGACGATGACGACGAACTCATCCAGCACTCAGAAACCGTCAAGGAAGATATTACGATGGTCAACGACTTATATTTCTCTTCCCCCACGCCTCATCCAGCGCTTTCCGTGATTTCCGCCAAATACATCAACGCAATTCGCGTCTTCGCTCTTGACGAAAGCACTCCTACTCCTAGCGCAGAGAGGAAAGTTAAGAGGAACGTCATGTTAGCCCAACGGCAGGTCGAACGTGATATGGAGGGAGATTTCGAAGACTTCCAACGCTCGCCCCTATGGTTCCGCGTTGTTGGAGATACGGAATCGAATAACGCCATCACCGCGTCAGTCATGAGTTCTTCCGTGGTCTCGGATGGTGGACTATCTCCGTTCAATACCGTCCGTGGACGTGACCCTCCAGACCCCAGTATACGAGCCTCTCGAACCAACAAACCTCCGATTATGATCAACCCTCCCTTAACCACTCGTTCTGAATCACTTCCAACCCTGACCGCGGTCTCGACCGAACGTGAACCGCTCTCTCACGCTCGTCCTATCCAATCGAGCCTAGACCTACTCATGTCTTCCACCGATAATGTGGCAGACTCCTCACGTGCCCCCTTGTTCGACGAATCGGAGGACGCACAAATCGGCCCCATAGACGATGCTCAGGCTCAAAGGATGGAGGCCATTCAAGCCGCTCTCACCGATATCATCGCCTTTGACAATGAAGAGTCACGTCATCCCCGCGCGGAAACACCCGACGAGGTACCATCCCAACGATGGTCAGGATTCCTGTCCGCCAGGCGATCTGATGGCCGGAGGCAACCTAGTTTGGATGAGGAACACGATGCCGAGGAGGAGCGACAAGACGAGAATGATTCAAATGCCCAAACTGCGTTACCCCTGGCTGGACCTGGAGATTTGCAATTAGCATACGAGATTGCAAGGCTGGGAGAGAAGCTGAATAACCTCCGAACTCAGGATACGATGCTTGATCGGCTCATCAACAAAGCAGATCTGACCGGGGATACTCAAGAGCTGAGGTTGTTGCAGAAATCCAAGTCTGCGCTGAATCGCGAAATCAGGGAGCTCAGTTTTCAAAGGACCCAGTATGAACTTCAGGAATCTGCAAACCGGTTGGTGTCTGATAGGACGAAGCTGGCGATCGTTAACTCGACGGTTGGAGAGGAAGGAGGGAAGAGCGTTGTGAGGTACATTGTTGAGGTTCAACAGCTTGCCGTCGATGGGAGTTTTGCGACGGGATGGGTGGTGGCAAGAAGGTATAACGAATTTCTTCAAATGCATAACCGCCTCCGGGAAAAATATGCTCTGGTTCGTGGGTTGGATTTCCCTGGAAAGAGGATTGTTACTGGTTTATCTGGCCATTTTGTGGATACCAGGCGAGCTGCATTGGAAAAATATATGCAGGTAGGTCAAAATTTGCGGATTGATCCTCGGTGCTGATGGTGTGGGCTAGAATCTCATTGCAATACCAGCCGTATGCGAAAGCGAGGAGCTCCGCGCCTTCCTCTCCAGGGATTCTCCATTCATAGCTTCCGAACCACAAGCTTCATCATTGAAATTCCCACTTCCGGGGAAAGCCCTGGTCAGGACTGTGTATAAATCCGTGACGGAGAGTATCGATGACATGTTCTTTGGACCATCGATGCTTGACGTCCTCATTCAACGTCTCACGACTCAAGCTGCCGAGTTTGCGGGAATAGTTGGCAGCTCTGTTCATGATGAAGACTTGGTCGCACAAGCTCTCAGGGCCTCAGGGAATAAAGCGACGGAAGATGCGTTGGCGAACCTGTCTGGTGATTTGAAACCCCTCGAGGGGGAGACGAGCACCTCGGATTTTACGGCGCCCATATGCGATTTGGTCTTGGCGATCTTCGAGCTGAACAAGAAGAACAATTGGTTCAGGAGACAAGCGATCGTAATCATACTACAACAAGTCCTTGGGGGGACAATCGAGAGGTAATCGACCACAGGGCGACCACTTAGCGCCCTTCTGACCGATTTACTTAGGAAAATCCGGGACACGTTCAAAGTGCTTTTAGAAGAGAGCCGTGTCATGACCTTCATCGACGCTTTCAAGAACGGGCTGTGGCCAGATGGGAAACTCAAACCTCCCGTCGTTCCGAGGACGCCCGATGAGAAGGAGAGGACGAGAGATGAAGCGAACAGGAAGTTATCGGCACTTATGCCAGGTATGGGCCCCTTTACCTTGTCTTGGACGTGGGTTCATCGTCGCCATTATAGATTTGGCCGCCAACATGATTGGAAGGTCGAATGCACGGAGGGGCGCACGCAGGATCTTCGCTGTTCTGCAAAACCGAAGGTTGAACCAACACATTGTGTATACCATCATCGACGAGGTAAGTGCTTGTGTTCTCCCAGAGTGCCAAGCCACTCACAGACAATACTCTTAGGTGTTCGCGACGTTATTCCCTGAAACTCAGCAAAGTTAGCGACGACACGATTTGTTACCTCGCTCATGCGTTGAGTATTTGGCCGACCCCTTCTTTGGCTATTTTTAATATTATTGTAATTTGTAACCCCGTGTAATCGAAGATACCACCCCACCACAGCACTAGTCCTCTACTAACTCAGACATCATCGCTACATCCTCGCCCGATGACTCTGCCGTCCCTTGAGCTTCAGCTGTTTTCCCGATCTTACGCTTCTTTTGACGGTGTATGAGTATCGCTTGTGCGTCGGGATCATCAAATCTACAAAGGGGAGACGTCAGGACGGGAGTGTAAATTCGCCGAGGCAGAGGAAACACATACATCTTGAAAGCGTGTAATATGTATCCTCCCGTGCCAGACATATTCATCATCGGGTGTGTCCTTCCAGGTAGCACCTACCAGCCCCTCGGGTGAATTGGATGAAATTAACGTAGACGAATGGGACTTTACCTGATACTTCCGCTTCCAAGCTTCGGTTATATTCGCTCCCAGGTACCCTCCTGCACTCTTCATCTTCGCTTGCAAATCGACAAGAATCTGAGAGTCAGGTGAGCGAACTCAAATAGATGATCCTCGGGAATAAGACCGTACCTGAAGGTGTGGACAGTGGAACACTATTGATGCGGATCCAGAGAGGTACATATATGTCATTTCGAGAATTGACCAGGGGTCGTATTCACTTGATACGAGAAGCCTTAATTCTCCGCTGTTAGAAACGAAGGAAACGCTGTGTTGTGAGAGGGACAAACCCTTCAAATTCACCACCGAAAAAGTCTTGCCGATTTGCATCTAACTGATCCGTGACAGCTTTCCTCTTGCTCAGCCTGTGCACCTGTTTGTCTGAGTACAACTCGCCTGACGGTACTTCTGTCGGAGGTAGAACTTCATCGACATATAAGGCCCTCCCTAATGACGGTTTTTTGGTAGGAAAGCGTACCTGGTATGTAATCCTCTTGTACCATCGCCCAATTCAACGATACGAGAGTTCGGTTGACCATATCTTTGTCGAAACTCATATTCTGAACCACCGGGTACATCGGTGCAGATTCAATATCGCAGATATTCACAACCTTTCCTGACCCTGCACGCAGATTTCTCAAATCATTGGATCGCACGGAGTGGCAAACTCTTTACCTCCTAACCGGTCCAACACTCCTGCGACGAGAATACCGGAAGCCTCATCTACGACAAGATACCGGCCACCTGGTCTCACACTCGCAAGGTTGAGCATCTGTGACAGTGCGTCGGCACGTATGTCTCGTAACCGATTTTGATCTTTCTTGTACCAATATTCGCAGACGTTGAACAATGTCGGTTCTATTGTCGCGAAGGTTTTGGAGAACCTAGACCATGTCAATCTCATCAATCTGCATGAGAAGACATGACGGGTACTTTGCTTCTTTCCGCTTCTTATATTTTTCCTTGCTGTATTCGGTCTTAAGAGTGAAATTCGCATGTTGTTCGATCTGTTTCTGGATGATTTCCTGAAGGGTGGGATCGTGAGCGACTGTATTAATCAGGATGAAATTTCGGAGTCCTAACGGATGAGTGGACGCCGGACTGTTTCAAGGCTTCAATTTCGGCCGTGGTGAGAGGTTGTACGACCTTGTCATCATTTATCAGCTCGTTTGTTGCTTCTGTCAGTTCTGAAACGAATGCGTCGGTTTAGGGTTTAAACCTAGGGTACACCACGCACCTAAATCCTGCATCGTTCTGGGAGGCAACTTGTGCAACTTTTGATTCACTATCTCGTATGCCAGTCCATATGGGTCCCCAATGAGCTCATTCGCGTGGAAGGACCCAGCTTTTCCGAGGGAAACTGTCCTGAAACAATCAGCTCGACAACGCGAAAAACTGTTCGGAGCACTTCGTACGAGTTTTGCTTCAGTACTGCACTCTTGATGTCACCCCTCGAAAGACGGAAAAGCACCGTCTGGCCCGGGGTGATTACCCCCCGTGTGTTTAACTGCTGTTTTTGCGAAGAACTCGCTGTTGATTCAGCCGTTGGGCTTTCCGAGTCCATGAGGGACGGAGTGAAGATTTGCTTTCTCTTTCGATCACTCCGACGTTGCTCGATCTCTCACAGTCATGTCTCTCGACGATAAGCTCGACGCTCTGCTTAAACAATCTCAGCAGAAGTCGTGGGCTAAACTCGACTCAGAGCAAGTTTCGCATCTGACCCAGGCATTTCTACCAACTCAATCAGCCGATACTCGGTCCAAAGCCTACCTCGTGTTATCAGCCGCTTGTCAACATATCCGGGAAACTATCACACCTCCAAAGGGCAAGGCAGAAGAGTCGGACCCCGCTACCGAAGCGCTGGTGAAACTGTTCGCCCCACCTATACGCGATAGGTTCAGAGAGACGAACAACGATGAGCTTATCACGGCCATGTCCTTTTTCATCGCGCTCTTCCAGGTCGATTGGCACTCGGCTACTGTGATATTTCTGGAGGATGGCGTGTTTGAATCCTTGACGGATGCTATTGATTTAGCTCCCTCCAAGGAGCTGGCGGGAGAGATCGCGAGGTTGGTGGCTCAGGCAAGCGCCCATAAACCGTGTCGGGAGAGGATCGTATCTTCAGACCTGCAAGGATGGTTGGAGAGGTCGAGCCGACAGACTTCGGATACTTCCCTTCGGTCAGCTTCGGCGGTGGCCCTGATCAAACTCTCTCGAGGGACGGCAGAAGATACGAAAGGTCTCGCCGCTACAAACTCACAACCTTCCACTTCATCATCAGTCGATGGAACGGAGCTAGCTTCCCTTATGGCGAACCTCGTCGTATCCGGAGACGATTCATCCGCCATCATGAACGCTGTCGAAGGTTTAGCCTACATGTCCATTGAACCTCAAATCAAAGAGACGCTCTCCAAAGACACAACCTTCCTCTCCCGTTTGTTCAACCTCATCCCCCGTCCAAAAAAGAACCAGGCGCTTTCCGTCTTATCCCCTACGAACACCGCTCAAGTCTATGGTATTGCAGTAACCATCTCGAATATCTGCTCGTATCGCCCGAGACTGTCCCAGGAGCAGGAGCAGATTGCCAAGCTGAGACAGATGGCAAATAACCCTTCTCCTTCCGGGTTAGAGTCGACGAAACCTATCACAGATCCGCTCGATGATGATTCTCGCGTTAAGGAGCGATGTAGAAGGATGGTTGACGCGGGTGTTGGGGACGTTCTCTCTGGGATGGTCCGTGTCACGGACGGGAAGGGAGTCTACGTCAATGTGGCAAGGGCTATTCTAGGTCTAGTGGAGGACAAGGAGAATCGAGGAAAGTTGCTCCAGGGTGGCTGTTCTCGTGCCCTGATCACGATTATCCGCTCGTTCTTACCACCGGCCACGACTCCAGTGAAACAGGTAGAAGAATCGGTACTGGACGCGATACAAGCTCTAGCAAAATTTGCTATCACGGCCTCTCCACTGCACGTCTTCGGACCAGACCAAGGGTCCACTCTCGATGCCATTCGGCCATTCTCCATCTTGCTCCTTCATCCATCGTCTTCCCTCCTCCAACAATTTGAAGCGTTGATGGCATTGACCAACTTGTCTTCCACTAGTCCCGAAGCGTCCACTCGAATATCCAAGTCCGAGGGACTTATGAACAAGGTGGAATTCATGCTTCTTGACGATAACCAGCTTGTCCAACGCGCTTCAACGGAACTCATCTGTAACCTTATTGCTGGTTCGGAGGAAGTTTTTGACAAGTACGGTGGCCAGGAAGAGACCGCAAGTTCGAAATCCAAACTACAAATTATCGTTGCCTTATCGGATGCCGAGGATCCCCATACGAGACTCGCGGCTTCGGGTGCGCTCGCCACCGTAACTTCCTCCCCAAACGCTTGCAAAACGTTATATTCTCTCCAAATGGAACATCACCGCGTCTTCCTCATCCTTACTCAACTCATTGATCCAACATCCGACGATGACGACACACCACCGGACCCTGCATCCGCCGCCGGACTCTTGCACCGCGGGGTCGTCTGCATACGAAACTTTCTGACTTTGTTGGATGATGAGTCGATAAAGGTGTTGGTTCCGGACGCGAAGAGTTCTGGGTTGGCGCAGGGGCTGGTTAAAGTTGTGAAATCGAATGCGGTTGCGCAGAATATGAGTGTTCTGCAGCCCGCTGCGGAAGCATTGAAGAAATTGTATGATCATGACGCTTTAACTTTGTAGCGGTAGATAAACAATGTACGAGTTATTTTGCAGCAAAGCCGGAGATCATCCTCCCCGAGCTGCGCGCTGTCATACACGGGTCGATCGCTTCCGAGAGCGGCTCATCACAACTTGGTATATCACTGCCATCCGCGGTCGCCCGGCACCCATACCATTCTGCATATTTCCAAGCTAGGGCAGACCTCTAGACTTCATTCTATCATCTGGAATGGTCAGCCTCGTCACGATCTTCCCCCTTGTCTACCCACCCTTGACTCAGTCTACGGTCAGGCTATCTCCAAGAAGGCGGGCAAAAAGGCCACGCCCGGAGCCAAAAAATCGGGAGGAGGGAACAAAAAAGTCGCGAAGGTTCGTTGCCTTCATACTCTGCGCTCTTTTGTTCCTCAGTAGCGAGCCATGCAGGCCGATTGGAAAGAAGGTTTCAAGAAGAAACAGGTCGGTGTATCTGATATGACGTTGCTCACGACCATCACGAATGAAGCTGTGAACGAAAACCTTTCGAAAAGGTGGAAGAACGGAGAGATCTATACGTATATCGGAGGTGTCTTGATATCCGTCAACCCGTTTAAAGGTGCGTTCCGGGCTTGGGTTTACACTTTTGTCCCGGTTTGTGCTACGTCCCACCCCAAAACCGCCCCCGTCCCGAGCGATCAACTGCTTACCGACGCCTCCTCCCTTCCCAGATCTTGGTATCTATACCGATGACGTCCTCTCCAAGTACAAAGGAAAAAACAGGCTAGAAGTCCCTCCCCACGTCTTTGGAATCGCAGAATCAACGTACTACAACATGAATGCCTACCACGAAAATCAATGTGTCATCATCTCTGGTGAATCAGGTGCTGGGAAGACTGAAGCCGCCAAGCGGATTATGCAGTACATCGCAGCCGTTTCTGGAGGCAAGGATAGCAGCATTCAAGAAATCAAAGACATGGTGCTCGCGACAAATCCGTTATTAGAGAGTTTCGGATGCGCGAAGACGTTGAGGAATAACAACTCCAGTCGGCATGTACGTTTTTGTTTATTTGTCGTGAGTGTATATCTTCTGATACGCTTTGATCGGAAGGGTAAATACCTCGAGATCATGTTTAATGATCACGGAGAACCTATCGGAGCCCGGATTACAAACTACCTACTTGAAAAGGGTCGTGTGGTTGGGCAGGTTGAGAACGAACGAGGTTTCCATATATTTTACCAGTTTACGAAGGCGGCAAATGACCAACAACGAGGTATGTCCGTCCACGACATCCCAGGACTCATTCCGATCTTTCTTCAGAGACATTTGGCATTCAAGGACCAGAGGCCTACGCTTACACCAGTCTGAGCAATTGTTTGGATGTCCCCGGTATCGATGATGTCAAGGATTTCGAGGAGACATTGGTCAGTTTCCGTTTGTCCCTCCTCAAGTTTGCTTTGTTGACCCTCTCAATCTCTCAGCGGGCTATGCAAATCGTTGGCCTCACACAACATGAACAAACAGAAGTCTTCCGAATGCTCGCGACTATCCTGTGGCTTGGAAACATCCAATTCGCCGAGGATGAAAGTGGTAACTCCGTAATCCCGGATACGAATGTGACGGATTTTGTCGCGTATCTTATGGAGGTCGATCCAGCAGTTGTTCAGAAGGCCATGACGATGAAGGTTGTGGAGACTCAAAGAGGAGGGAGAAGGGGATCTGTATATGATGTCCCGTTGAACCCAGCACAGGCCGGGTCAGGTAGGGACGCATTGGCTAAGGCGATTTACAACAACCTGTTCGAGTGGATCGTGTCCAAGGTGAACGTGTCGATGAAGCCTCGAGGGACCATCGTCCAGCTTATTGGTATTCTGGTGCGACATCTTTCCTATATGTGACACTTGAACTTTAATCGGGTCCACAGGATATCTTCGGTTTCGAGATCTTTGAGGTTCGGGGTCGCCATACGCACATACCATATACTTGCTGAATCTTGACCTCAGGACAACTCATTCGAACAACTCTGCATCAATTATGTCAACGAGAAGTTGCAGCAAATCTTTATCGAACTCACCCTCAAGACTGAGCAGGAGGAATACGTTCGAGAGCAGATCAAGTGGACTCCGATCAAGTACTTCAACAATAAGATCGTGTGCGACCTAATTGAAGAACGTCGCCCGCCTGGCATTTTCGCAGCCCTCAACGACGCTTGCGCGACAGCCCATGCCGACCCTTCAGCCGCGGATAACAGCTTCATCCAGAGAACGGCGATGTTGTCGAGCAATCCACACTTTGAATCCCGTGGAACCCAGTTTTTGGTCAGGCACTATGCTGGAGATGTCATGTACAATGTTGCGGGGATGACGGACAAGAACAAGGATACCCTCATCAAAGATCTGTTGGACCTCGTCGGAAACAGTGGAAACGTGTTCTTGCAGGAACTCTTCCCTGATAGACCCGACCCGAACAGCAAGAAGAGGCCTCCTACACAGGGAGACAAGATTAAGGTATGGTCCATATCCCGTAGTGGGGGTTTGCGCGTTATTTGATGGGATGTACCCCTAGGCTTCCGCTGGAGCTCTGGTCGATAACCTCATGCGTGCCCGACCCTCTTACATCCGCACGATCAAACCCAACCAGAATCGCTCCTCTACCGAATTCGATGATAAAGCCGTCCTCCATCAGATCAAATATCTCGGTTTACAGGAGAACATCCGTGTTCGACGTGCAGGATTCGCGTATCGGAACACATTTGAAAAGATGGTGGAGAGGTTTTACCTTCTTTCCCCGAACACGAGTTATGCTGGAGAGTACACATGGCAGGGGGATGCCAAATCTGGATGCGAGAAGATCTTGACGGATACAGGAATTTCGAAGGATGAGTGGCAAATGGGTGTCACTAAGGCATTTATCAAGAACCCAGAGACGGTGACCCTTTATTCTAACAGTTCCCTCGAGAGGTCCTGAATAGGTTGCTTTTAGCTTTTTGCTCTGGAAACGATGCGAGATCGGTACTGGCATAATATGGCCGCTCGCATTCAACGCGCGTGGCGTAACTATATGCGCTACAAGCACGAGTGCGCTCGGCGCATCCAACGATTCTGGAAGGCTAACAAGGAAAACATCGAGTACGCCAAAATCAGAGATTATGGTCACCAACTGCTAGGGGGAAGGAAAGAAAGGAGGAGGTTTAGTTTGCTTGGCTATCGACGATTCATGGGTGACTACCTCGGCGCGGATTTCAAGAACCCACTGGGCCAGGAGTTGAAGAGCATTGCCGGGATTTGTGAGTCATCCCTTTGGAGATAGCTTGAGTTCCGCAAGTGATACCCCTGGACAGCGGAGAAGATCTCGTTCAGTGGACGTATTCAACTTTTGGTTTCAAAAATTGGCCGATCGAGTAAACCGAGTCCTCGATACCTGCTCTTGGTATGACATTCCTATCCCCTTCTCCCACACATTTCACACCTCTACAGACCGGAACGGCGGTGTACATCCTTATCACGACCGCCAAGGATGGTAGATCTATAACATCCCTTGAGCGGAAGATCCCGCTCGTGACCATCAAAGCTTTGTCAATGTCCAACCTGAGAGATGATTGGATGGTACCATTTTTTTCCCATGTTGTGTGATTACGAACGCGGATGACGACAGACTCTAGGTCTTGCATTGCAACATCTCGGAAGAAGGAGACCCTGTCCTCAGCACCGTGTTCAAGACCGAGCTCACAACATGCTTGATACAGTTGACGCGGGGGAGCATCAACATTCAGATTACCCCTTCGTAAGCGATTGTGCCCTTCGTTCACATCCCAGGGTCTAATGGTCATCTTTCAGGATCGAATACAACAAGAAGAGGGACAAGAAGACCGCTGTCAAGTTCCAGAAGGATGAGACGATCCCGAGGAATGATATGTACAAGAGTCACGTCATCCATGTGCCCTCTGGAGAGCCATCCAATAGTGTTTCGAGGCCTGTACCAAAGAAGAAGGTCGGTGTTGTGAAACCCATCACGCAAGGGAAGTTGTTGAAGGCCGGTGGTCCTTCGGTGAGGGTTCATTGAGTTTTTTGGCTTCCAACATGGTCAACTAATTGCCTGGTTGTACTAGAAACCAACCAGCTCCTCAAGACCAAAGCCTGCTGCTCAGCCGTTACCAGGGAAGACAGGTATATCCGCGCCAGTCAAGCTCAGCGTCACCTCGACGACGAACAGTACAGGTCGCCAACCTCCACCACCACCAAGTCGAGCGCCTGTGCCACCACCTCCACCTGCAGAACCGGATGTTGAATTGTACAAAGCTAAGTTTGATTTCGAGGGACGGGAGGGTGAGATGTCCCTCACGAAGGACGTCGTCGTTGAACTTGTCGAGAAGACCGACAATGGTTGGTGGCTAGTGAAGAAGAACGGGGTCGAAGGTTGGGCACCAAATAATTACCTCATTCTCGTCCCTCCTAAACCCAAAGCCGCTCCCGCTCCACCTCCACCTCCCCCACCTCCGACCCAGAGGAAGGTTCCTGCTCCTCCACCCACAACCACCACCGCCGCTTCCTTTACTCCGGCGGTCAAACCACCGGTCAAGTCGCTTGTTGCCAACTCGAACGCCAAACCAGTTTCAGTCTTCCCAGGCATGGTTCCTTCTAATGGTTCAGCGACGCCATGGAAAAAGACACATACTCAACAAGATTCGGCCGACAACTCTCCAAACAGTTCGCGACCTAATTCTTCCCTGGCAAATAGGCTTCCGCCACCGGTAGCGACGAAGCCGAAACCGGGACCTCCCCCGATCGCTTCGAAACCGAATACGTCTGGAGGTAGCAGTGGACCGCCGAAGATACCCGGTAAGCCACCAATACCTACTACCCAACGGCCAACTGCCACCTCGCGACCTGTACCTCCCAAACCTGGTGTGAAGAACCCGCATGCCGTCGGTGGGCAGCTGGATCTTGCTGCTGCTGTGAGTAAACTTTCGACAGTTTTGTGCTTGACGACATCTGATTCAGTTTCCCCTGCGTATCTGTGTAGTTTGCTAAGAGAGCTCAGAGAGGCCCAGACGAATAAGCGTATGTATGCAGCGTTGCAGTTTGAGTATCACCCTTTTAGAATCGAATACACATTCTTTGTAAGAACCGCCTCCGGCGTTCGGGTGAATCAGCGAAGCTTTCCGGTGTTTCGTGAACCACCGCGGTCTTTTTATTAGTCCCCCCCTGGGCTGCAGCTAAGTATGATATGTGATGGGCGAAAGTTAACGTGTTTGTCCCATTTCATCTGCACACCTCAAGGGGATCGGGAGAAACCGATGGATGTGAGGGCGGGCACGTGACCCATTACTGCCGACCGCGCGATCGGACATTCCACGCGTCGCCACACCCACCCTTGCTCTTGAACGAC
>Ga0307512_10004019_pt1 | contig 16410 bp, 27 predicted proteins | sample 14_EM_MG_FD_200267 | JGI IMG/M metagenome (GOLD analysis project Ga0307512, IMG submission 200267) | Populus trichocarpa ectomycorrhiza microbial communities from riparian zone in the Pacific Northwest, United States - 14_EM | ecosystem: Host-associated > Plants > Roots > Unclassified | place...
CTAATTTTGCCATCAACGGGAAGATGTATAGCCGCAGAGGTCCTGAGCACTTCGAGGTGCCCGGTGTGCAAGAACGTTCTGGCAGTTTATTGTTTGTTCAAGCTGGACGTGGTGTCGTGACAGCCTGTACTAGATATAGGTGGAGCGCGTGAGAATTCTTCGCGAATGTTCGCTTGGTTGGAGCTAGGGCCCCCATGATCAGGTGTGACAGATGTTCTTTGTGGCTAACATGTGGTATAGTGTTTGGGGGAAATGGGATCACGAGGGTCGACCCCTATGTTCTAGTTGGCTGGCTATTATACCGAGGGTATGATACGAAGCGAGTGATCGGCCCCATTGGCCACAGATGCCAAAAGGGGTTACTGCGAAGTTTGTCTTCATGGGTGTGGCGATGGCGTGTTTGTGTTGCAAAAACGCGATTGCAGGAATGCGATGAGCGAGATGTATACCACAGCCTCGAGGCAGCTGGATTGGTACAAAGTTCATCAGGGATGTCAGCTCGATTCGGAAGGTAACAATGGCCTGTAACCGGTCAGGTCCTCATTAGGTCAAGTAAGCGCGCTTCAGCCAGCTGATGATAGGGTTCCTTTCTTTGGGGTAAATTCGGTTATAAAAGCCGTCTGCTGTCGTGGCGACCTGATAGGGTCCCTCTCTCCCTTGGTCGTTCCATTGGGGCATGCGCAATGGCATTCGGTTCTGGTGATTATCTTTATTGCAGCCACAGCACCTGCCGTCGTAGGTTCTGCTCTGAGAGCGCGTTCGCCAAGCACTATGGCTCCTTCCATGGTCGTCCTACGTGCGAGACGTGTGGCAAGAAACTCAAGAAATCCGGGAAGGTGAGCCTCTTATCCCTCTTACTCCCCGCTCGTCCAACCAAACCAATCCCGTTCTCCCCGCCGGCAGCATACGTGCACGTTGTTGGATACAAGTGCAGCCCTCGAGGAGTACCCCGCACTCGACTTTGTTTCCCACTCCGGTGACCTTGACTATGGCTATGATACCGAGAATGCTGAGGTACGTGTAACCTTCTCCGTCGAGTCACACCCGTAACATGCTCATCACATTAACGCGTCGATAGCATGTTAACATTTCCTCCCCACCCACGTTCACTACCAAGGATCTGCAGGGGACCGGCGCTTTTTCTCCGTTCAACTTTGATGGTTTCTACCGCGCTCGATCCAGTTGCCCCTCGCTGGATAATGATGATGACGACTCGAGCAGCTGCACTCCGCCGATCACGGATGACTTGAGCAGCGGCGATTGTGATTCGGACTCATGCGAAATATGGGAGGATCATGGAGGTCTAGATGAATACGCCGACTTCTATGATGACCACAGGTATGTTGGATCCGACCAGCCGTGTTCGCTTCCCTTCCCCTCTCTGACACCTTCCCTCCTTCAGGTACGATGACGGGACCAAAGACGAATCCCCGTTACCGTTTTACATCCACCTCTCCCTCGCTCTAAAGCAACTTATCGGGACCTCCGCCGATGACGACGATGACTGGAATGAAGAAGACTCTGATTACCTCGGACCGACCCCCAAATGGTTCTATTCTTTCTACGACGATGGTGCGTGGTTTCCCTCCGCGTTTGGCCGTTTACAGCATCACCCTGACTGAACCCTTTCCCTCCAGAACATTACTTTGACCGTGAAGCTGAAAGTAATGATCCGAGCTTCTTGAGTCAATCACTGAACACGTTGTGGAGCCCACCAACCAAGGGTGTCAAAGTCGTCTGATCCACAGTCGACTCTTTTGTAATACTGGATTGCTTGCTGTGTATGTTGCGCTTTGAATCGTTTTGTTGGCCAGTCGGTGTCCTTCACCAGGAGCCGACTTGTATGGGTACCGTAGTAGTCAAACCATGTATTTTGCGTATTTAGTCAAAAAGAAATAAATCACGACCACTTTCCTTTCAATCTTGCCAAGCTGCCGAGCCATTTACACGCACCCACGTTCACTCAGTCACCCTTCTATTGCTTTGCGAGGCGTGTTGTCCGGTGGGGTCGGCAAATAACACGCGGCCAGAACTTTCACTCGCAGCGCCGGGTCTCGTCCTCACTCTCGTAATCAACTGTTCGTGTATCTCATCTCGTTCGGAACGTACATCCGGGTCTGTTTGGGCATGGACGCTGGAGCATAACGACAAGATGAGGGTCGGTGAATTCGGCTGGCCTTTCGGATATCAAGAAGGAGGATCATCGTAAATCCTCGTCACCGCGCTCTCGCCTCTCATTGGGAATGGGAGGTTTCACAAGAGGTGTTTGTCGAACGCCCGCGATGTCGTTGAACGTCTTGTGTTCCCCTCAACGTTCGTAATGTCATCTAAGGAAAGCCCTGTGGCCAACATGAGGTACGTGCTATAAATTCATTCGTCCACCCGTCAACCAACCCACCAACGGTCCTTCCTCTCTCCCTCCTCCTTTCCCACTGGTTCTTGGTTACTCCCTCCCCCTCCCGCACAAATGGCCGATATTGTCATTCGAGAGGTACCTGTTTCACTGATGCTGCGTCCGTTCCGGACCGGAACTCACCGCGTGTGACCCCCCAATCCGCGGCACAGATCACTCCCGATATCGTTACCTTTTCGAAACCATTTGCCCGGTTCCTCGGATGGTTCCCAATGGGCGGTCGTTCGACCGCTATCAAGCTTTCCTCCGGTGATGTTTGGGTTGTCGCTTCGACCCCCCTCAGCAACGAGACCAAGGCTGCCGTCGAGAAGCTTGGACCTGTCAAATACATCGTGGCCGCGGATGCTGATCACCATTTCTTCTTGGGTGTGTGGATTCCCTCGCCTCGCTTGTAACCCCACGCTTCCCTCGACACCCCATGGCTGACGCGGATTGTAAATAGCCGAGTGGAAGAAGAGCTATCCTGAGGCCATGATGATTGGAGTCGAGACTCTGCCCCAAAAGAAAAAGAATGAGAAGTGGAAATTCGATGGAGGTGTGTATCCAGGAACCCCAAAACTCCTGTTCATCGCCATTGACATCTGATTATCACCAGTCTATGAGTCCGGCCCCGAAAAACAGAACGAGTTCGGCTTTGAGGCTGATGTCAGGATCCTTGGTTTCAAGCGCTGATATTCATGTTTCTGATTTCGATGTTTCAAACTGGACAGATCGATGCTATCTACTTCTCTGGCTTCAGCAAGAAGGATGTTGCCTGGCTTCACAAGCCATCAAAGACACTTATCGTCGCCGATTTAATCTTCAACTTGCCCGCGAACGAACAATACTCCAAGTCCAAGCAGCGCAAGACCGGCCTCCTCACTAAGAAGCTCAACCCTTCCACTGATTTCCATAAGAACTTCATTTGGGGCGAGAGCAAGGACAAGGCGTGCGTATCTCGCGTTTCGTCTCGCTCGTGTACTAGTTTTTATTTATTCATTCATTCATATCGGTTCTCCTTAGTGCGATGGCTAAGGACGCCAAGGCGGTTGCCGCATGGGACTTTGAGCGCATTATCCCTTGCCACGGGGTGAGTGCTCTCGCAAAATCGTATTCAGGGAAGTCCAATTCACCGCTTTACTAGGACACCATCGAGACAGACGCCAAGACGGCCTGGGAGAGTGTTTACGCCAAATTCCTCAGCATGCCAGAACTTCCTTCTACCCCCACTCCTGAGATTGCTGCGGAAATTTCTGCAGAACCTGCCCCCATTACCGCCTAATTGCCTTATGCCACGCCTCGCCTCTTCTCATTCACGATCAGCCTGATGTACCACTCATATTATAATTACCCTCTTCTGCGTGTTTCTCTGGACCTGTAAATAATAGCATCCTTGCGCCATCGTTTATGCAGACCCCTGACTAAAGCTTTATACCCCCTTCGTACCCTTCGAATACAGTGCTCCTTGAAATTGCTATATCAAGCCTGATATCCTGTGTAGCGCCGCCTCGCGACATTGGCACACAGCAAGGAGATAAGTGCTATTCACACGTATCTGGTTCGTGAAACGGAAAACGAGTACAACCCCTTTTCATTACAAACGTGTGAAGTAGGGCAGAACATTAAGGCGCGGGTCTAGTGTTTTCAGATAGCATAGCATCCCATAGATACACTCCAGACACTTCATATCATGATGCATAGTATCCCACGCGTTGAGACGTCGAACGCAAGGTGTTTCCAAAAACAAAAAGAAGGTTAAACTCGAGCCTTGAGCTTGGAGGCAATCACGCTCTTCCAGCTCTTCTTGGCAGCCCGCTCCCTCCTAATCTCTTCTTCCAACTCTTCCTCTGTAAGCTGGCGTCCGGAAATCGCGTACCACGTTACAGTCGCCATTCCGAGCGTGGCTGTAAGTACACACCTAAATCACGCGTGCGTGAAACGCATCGGATCAGATTCATCGGTGGGTCGGGGCTAGTCGAAAGAACGCACCCAAACATCGCGCCGATTCCCTTCGGCCGCCATCCCAAGATCTGTGGGAACGGACCCTCGGGCAAGTCCTTGAGGTTGTTCGGATCCTGGTTTCCAGCTGCGTTACCCTGCGTCGGCAAATTCAATGTTGCACACTGGTCCTTTACAAACTGTGGCACGGATACACCAGCCAACAGTGGTGTAGCCTCAACGAACACCGCCGCCAAACCCTGAATTTTACGCGAGTCCGATCATGCCAAAACGGGAAGTGGCCACAGGTCGCCAGACGATCAGAAAGCGGACGAGCGAACGGACCAATCAGATGACGAGAAGGCAGACGAGCGGAAAAGTTAGACGCACGGAAGAGAAATGCCAGTCGATGTGGCAGTGGAAAAGCCAGGCCCCCGAATTGTCAGCGACGAATCGCAGAGTGGCAGTCTGCATCGACAACAGTTGGATAGTGTCGCGGCGTATTGGGTTCGCCTGTCCCTCCTTCAAAGGAGGGTTGATAGTGGTGTCATTAGAAGTATAGTCATCACCGCGTTTGACAATTTGGAACTTGTGGCCGTGAATATGGCTATACGATAAAAGCTCAACGGTGTTATAACGTGAGACGAACGAAAGGACATACAAGGGATGCTTTCCGGCGTCACCATTTTTAACAACGATATCAACGACCGACAGATGGTCGAGAGTGAAAGCAAGTTCTCCGAAGGCCATCTCACCTGTAAGGTTCACTAATCAACCTGGTTGTCAGGTGTCCGCTAAAAAACTTAAACACACTGATATTTTGTGCAGCATACTCAGTCTGCGTGAGCAAGGTTGGGACCTTGGGCATGTTGAAAGTTTTTGAGTTGAACATGGCGTGATTAGTGCCGTCGTCCATAGTATCAAAGATGACCTCGAGCTCGACAACCTTGTCAGGAGGAGGCAGCTGAGGTTCGATGATTGATGGTACAAAGAGGGTGTCATCCGTGTGTTGATAGAACTCTAGTGGCATCGGAGAAAGATCTGTGATACTGTTGGAGGAGGAGTACGTGATGGAGGAAGTCGCGTTTGGGTTCAAACCCTCCGGTACTGTGTCGAACTATGGGGTACTGAGTGCACGATAATCACGGAAGCGCGAGGGACGTACCATATCGGAATCCATGTTGGCGTGAATGGCCCAGTTTGAGCCCGTGTCATTCCTCGCAGTGACAAGGATGGAATATCGTTGAGCAACCGCGATTACGAGCTGTTCAACCGGATACGGCTCGACATCAGTCTGTAATGGTAATCAGTACTGAAACCTGTGAAAGAGTCGGTGAAAGCCTAACTCCATCGACCTCGATGACGCGCATTTCGTGACCGTCGATCCAAAAGTACATGGCGGCGAAAGTGGCGGTGTTGAGAATCTAAACAAGGTATACGTATCAGTCGCATTAGATATTATCTCACGACACTAGGCCAGCAATGAACCGCTTACTCGAAGACGGTAGGTCTTCCCGGGCTCGAACGGCAAGGTAGCATTTTCGTTGAACCCGACGTGGCTAGTGGTTGGTGAGACTGCCGGGGCAGCGGATGCAATCGGCGGGAGGTAGGTATCTCCCTGAGCGAAGTACATCAGAGGCGCGTCGGGGACCGGCTCAGCACCACCAGGGTTGGCAATGGACATGAATCGTTTGAGCAAAGGGTCGTGTTCCGTATGGTACCTGCGAACGTTCGTGGTCAGGTCTTGGTAGAAACTGACGATTATGAAACAGGCAAACCAATCCCCAAGTACAACGATGTATTCATCATCGTACTCGTTTGCGTAGGTCTCGTTCAGGCGATGGAGGATCAGAGGAGCGCGGAGACCGTCAGTGTATTGACCCTATGGAAGTGATTAGGAGGGAACCACGTGTCATGGTGACAAGACCGTACCGAGGAGTGCGCGTGGACCCAATAAGTGCCCCATTGGCCCGAGTTCGGAATGTTAATCTCGTAACTGAACGTCTGGCCGTACGGAATACCACATTGAGTGATACCAACGGCACCATCGTACCAGGCGGTTTTATTCAAAAACATGCCATGGTGATGGAGAGAACTGGGAGCGTCAAGGTAGTTGGTCGCATGGACAATGAGAGTATCATTGACGCTGACGGAGATCGGCGGAGGGCTAGAAGTTTATGTATAAGAATGGAGGGGGAACACAAGAGAGGAAGAGGGAAAAGACTGACGGCCAAGTACCATTGACGCCAATTGCACGTCTTGGCACGTCCAAACCGTCTGGGCTGACGTCGTAGGCGTAGGAGAGGTTCCACCACACTTCGTGAACACCTGCAGCGACAGAGACAGCGCCAGAGAGGGCGAGCAAGATGGGAGAGACGACAGTTCTCATTGACAGAGGGCAAGGGAGGGACGGAAAAGTCGCATGGGGGCTTTTTTTTATGGTAGGAGCATTAAAACCTCAGGAACGGTGATGGGGAGGGGGGAACACGATTCTTTTTTCTTTATCTGATAAATCCGTGGGAGTTTACACAATCTGATAAGACAACCGGCTCCGACCGGAGGGGATTGGCAGCTTCACAGTTCACTGAAACTGCCGCGGGCGTCTCGCGTTCCGTTTTTACGCAACGGTATCACGTGAGGAGGAGAGGGGTAGCCGAATCCGACCCTGGTCTTTTCGAGCCTGGTGACTGGAGTCAGCTGGGGTATTGCTCAGGTCCAAAGTGAGAAAATACATATTCCGCCGTTGGCAAGAGAAGAAAGATGCTTCGTCCCCTCTTCTCCCACCGTCTCCTTCGTTCTACAGCTCCGTTTGTCCGCAGAACAATGGCCACAGCGACCACACCTGACTTCGTATGACGTTATTTCCACCTTCTGCATGCAGTCTAGCTCACTCGTCTTCCTTAGAACAAAGTCTTGTACCAGCCTTTGACGGAGGCCGATCCTGAAGTCCAGAACATCATCGACAAGGAAACATGGAGGCAGTTCACGGGGCTCGAGCTTATCGCGTCGGAGGTAACGGGCGCAACCGTCTTTGTTTGTGTCAACGCCTCTGACCGGGTCGTTTACAGAACCTCACCAGTCTTGCTACCATGCAAGCTAATGGTTCGATCCTGACGAACAAGTACTCCGAAGGCCTTCCGAACGCCCGCTACTACGGAGGAAACGAATGGATCGACGAGCTCGAGATTCTCTGCAGAAAACGTGCTTTGCAGGCGTTTAACCTTGATCCCGCCAAGTGGGGCGTTAACGTGCAGCCCTACTCCGGATCAACAGCAAAGTTTGTTTTCCGGTTCTGCTCGTTGGTACCACTCTGAACGTGTGATGCAGTTTTGCGGCTTTGACTGCGTTGATTCAACCCCAGGACCGTCTCATGGGTCTTGGGCTTCCGGACGGTGGACATCTCACCCACGGATACTACGTTAGTCTGACATTTAGTGCCTCGTCTCACGTTCTCACGACTGAATGTTCCAACAGACTACTAAAAAAAAGATGACAGCTTCTTCCATATATTTCCAGTCCTTCCCGTACGGTATCCACGGTGAAACGAATTTGATCAACTACGACTTCCTGGCTTCTCAAGCCCGTCTCTTCAAACCAAAATTAATCATTTGTGGCGCTTCGGCGTATCCAAGGGACTGGGACTATGGTCAACTCCGAGCGACCGCTGATGAGCATGGTGCTTCCCTCATGGCCGACATTGCCCACACCAGTGGGTTGATTGCTGCCGGGGAGCTCAACGATCCGTTCGATTTTTGTGACGTCGTGACCACCACTACGTACGTTAACTGGGGTCCCCAACCGGTTTCAAAATTTGATCACTAATTGGTAATTTTCAGCCATAAGACCCTTCGTGGACCCCGGGCTGGTTTAATCTTTTTCAGGAAAGATTCTCAGCGGACACCCGACCTTGAGAAAAGAGTGAATGATGCCGTCTTCCCAGCCTGCCAGGGCGGCCCTCACAACAATGTCCGTCTTTTTCCGCTTTACGTTAAAGAAACAGTTGTCTGACGAAAATTTCCCCAGACTATTGCTGGTATTGCTACCGCTCTGCTGCAGGCTAGTCAACCCACCTGGAAGGCCTATGCCAAACAAGTGATTGCTAATGCTCGCACCTTGGCCGATGAATTGGTTGCACATGGCTACAAACTGCAAACTAATGGAACCGACAACCATCTTGTGTTGTGGGACCTTCGTCCGTTAAAATTGACTGGCAGCAAACTCGAAAAGCTCTGCGACTTTCTCGGAATTACGATCAACAGTAAGACCATCCGATCGCATGGGTGTTCGATGAAGCGTTTACCCTCGTTTTTGCAGAGAACGCGGTTTCTGGCGATGCTTCGGCGCAGACACCCGGTGGCATCCGTTTAGGCACGTCGGCTCTCACGTCACGCGACATGCTCGAATCGGACATGAAGATTGTAGCCGGGTTCCTGCATCGTGCTGTCCAACTTGCCTTGCTGCTTCAGAAGGAGTCCGGTAGCAAGCTCCTGAAAGACTTCATCATCGCCGCCTCTACTGAACAAGAGGGCAAGGAAGGTGCCAAGATGGTCAAGCAGCTGAGAAAGGAAGTTAAGGAATTCGCCACCAAGTGGCCCCTCCCGGGAGTGGACGTGAAGAATTTGAAAAAGCCGGTGGGAATAGAGGAGGATTGATCCCTGTATCATAGTTTTTTAGTACCGGCTGAGCGTTTTCCATATCGGAGTTCCTTTATCTGATAAAATTTTTTATCTGATAAGCACCGAGGCCCGAGAGCGGAATCTTTGTACTGTTGTCCCCGGTGCCCGTCTTTGCTCTTCCCTCCTTGTCCCAGCCCCTCCGGACATCGTCGTTTTCCCTTGCAACGTCCCAGAAGCAGTCATGCCGAACGTGTTTTCCGTTCCAATTTTCTTCATTGTGTTCAGGGAGACCCTCGAGGCCGCCATCATCATCTCCGTCTTGCTTGGTATTGTCGAGCAAATCGCCAACACCCGTTTGGGCGGAGACTCTCTTCCTGAGACGGAGTCGGAGAAGGAAAAACAAAACACCGAGGCTCCCCCTTCGCTTCCGTCTAGCAATAACGACGACGCGTCGTCGAGCGACGATGGGGAACGGAAAAAGCTTTTGAGAAAATTACGAATCCAGGTATACTACAGTTCCCTCTTCCGAATCCTACCACCCCGCCGCCATCAATCGTGTTTACCTCGTTTTTTGTCTTTTAGATTTTTATCGGTTCTGGCGTGGGTTTATTAATCGCTCTTGCGATCGGCGCAGCGTTCATCGCTGTTTGGTTTACTCAAGCTTCGGACCTTTGGAAAAAGTCTGAAGAGTTATGGGAGGGTATTTTTTCGCTTATTGCCTCCATCCTCATCTTTATTGTTGGCATCACGATGCTTAAGATGGACAAGACGAAGGCTAAGTGGAGGGTAAAGCTCCAAGAGGCTTTCGATGGAAAAAGTTGGTGTTCGATTTTTTCTGTTTCTTGGCCGTGTTGACCCGTCTGTGTGATAGATGTAGATGGTCGTACTAAGGCTGGAAAGTGGGCCTTGGTTATTTTGCCCTTGGTTACGGTACTCCGTGAGGGTATGGAAGCCATTGTTTTCGTCGGCGGTGTTTCGCTCGGTCAGCCTGCTACTTCCATCCCCCTCGCCGCTATCGTTGGAATCATCTGCGGTCTCGTCATTGGATATGTCATTTACGCCTTCGCCAGTCGCACCAGTCAGTCTCTTTTACCACCCTCCACTACCAACGCCCACCGCTAATCCATACCAACAGCTTTGACCATTTTCCTCATCATCATGACCAACTTGATCCTCCTCATCGGTTCTGGCTTGTTCAGCAAGTCAATTGGATACTTCCAGCGGTACGAGTACAACAAGCTGTCCGTTTGTCTTCTCGTTCGAATTCCTCATTCGGTGTTATGGACACTAACCACCACATCGTCCTGTTTCTTAGGTTGGGCGCTGACGCTGACGATGCCGGTGGTAACGGGCCGGGTTCGTACGACGTCCGTGGAAACGTTTGGCACCTTGGCTGCTGCAATCCCGAAAACCGAACCGAAAATCAAGGGTGGATGATCTTTGCTGCCATCTTCGGGTGGTCGAACACCGGTACCCTCGGTCAGTTTCGTAATCTCTGCTTCCCGTTCCGTTCAGCTCAAGGGGCACGCTATTTTAGGCACGATCCTTGGATATGTGTTCTATTGGATCGCTGTTATGGTCACTTTGTTCGTTTTGAAGCGAAGAGGTATGCTATCTGCCCCGGTGTTCCTTGGGTATTGAGTGTTAATGCATAATGATCGCGTTTCTGCAGAATCCAAGGCTAGGACCCAAGCTTGAGTAGGCTTGCCTGTAGTGGCTACACGCACCATTTAACTCATAAGAAATTTCCTCGGCGACATTTACGTTCGCAAAACGCCTCGTCTAATTAACACCATTTTGTTGGATGTGACCACAGTATCGCGCTCCTTCCGCACGCTCAACTCCAAGTTCAAGCCTGGGCGCGCTCTCCTTGAGGCGTAGACGCCCTAGCCGACTGCCTATACTGTTCACAATATACCGGCGATTTGCGAACGCCAAACCCCATGACCGTGGCCCCGAAACCGGAATCACAGGCGCTTTATGATTCTTATTCAGCCACTTATCCGACCCTGCGAATATGTCGGTCCCGCGAACGCCAGGAACGTTTGGGACAGTTCCGTGTATTTTTTCCACGCGCTTCGCCTGGCATGGTCGAGATGATTCTGCCAGTACATTTTTGCCTGGACCTCCTACGACTGAAAGGTCTGGGTTGTGTCTCTCGTCGCTTTAGCCCCGCATGGGCCTCAGCCCCCACAACGGACAACAACGGCAAACGTACCTCCCCAGCGGTTAATTAAGACATGAAAGTGAAGAGGGTGGATAGAGTGAAAATAAATTCTGGCGGTCGCCTCGCCCTCGATCATGGCTTCCGCCTGACCCCGAATCTAAGCACCCTGGCAACTCTACAACTTGTATCGACAAAAGTGCAGAGGTAATCTTCCAACGACTACCATCACGCGTATTTCTGGCGAATGGGTTCAGTTCCGCACGATTTCGGACATTCCAGCCTGTCGATCACCTTGCCCACCGAATTGCTGTGCGGTCCATTTCTCGACTGAAATGTACTATCGGGTGTTCTACGGAAGAGGGGTAGCTTGTGAACCGATAGTTAACGGACGTAGTCATGGAACGTATGCTCTTATGTACCTATGTCGTCCTTGAGCCTTGCCTTTTCCGGCGGTCGGCATCGGTAGCACCTTTGGCTCACCGACTCCATCTTTGCCCATCGCACAGCCATCGTGTTTCCGGTATTTGATCTGACTCCTTCCTGCCACGCCAGACACTTCCAGCCAGAGTCAAGAGTCAAGATTGGGTTTGAAAGGTCTCAGGTCAGAAGCTACTGTAAGCTCGGCCGCTTGTCGTCCACTGCACGTCATCATTCAGCGCCAGCGCTCAGCTCTGGATCCCTCCATTCTCCCCCTTGGTTTGGTTTGAAGGTCATACGGCGCAACGAAATATGACATCCCACTCGTAATTCATGTTGATGCATCGTTACAAGTATAAAATGCATCCCGGAGACGTCAATCAAAATACGCGTACATCTCAATCGTCGCGTCTAGAAAACATCAGCGTGTTTTTTGATCAAAGCCTGAGAGTAGCGGTCAGTAACCAAGTGTTACGTGCACGTCCAGGGGAGGAAAACGGACCTGCAACTCTTGGGGCGCAGCGCCAACGACCCTACCCAACTCTGTTCCATTCCTGAAGACAATGAAAGTGGGCACCTGTCCCGCGTGTCAGAAACGCAACCAGGAATCTGGTCAGGGAGATACTCACAGCTCGGATATTAACTTCTTTCGAGATGTCGCTCTGCGGGTCAACATCGACCCTGTAAAAGTCGATGCTTGGGAAATCTGCGGAGAGTTTCTCGAAGATGGGGGTGATCACTCTGCAAGGACCGCACCAGGTTGCTTAAAAGTCGAAGATGCTGGTCTTGTCCTAGCTGATCTGATGACCGGTTGGTCAGAAAGGTGGTAATCCAATGTAAGATCTCAGGCGTACTACCGACGAGACGAACTCACGATTTGGTGGAACCACTCAAGAGAGTTGACATGGATGGTCATCACGATGATTTGGAGGTCGATTGGGGAGAAGACTCGTGTATGAGCTGAATCCCCTCGACATATGGGTTTATATCCCAGTAAAAAGTCTGAATCAACCAGTCGTGATTCTGGTCAACCAAATCAATCAATCATGCAAGAAGTGTTTCTATGTCATCAAGGAGATGAGAATGGCAGTAGAGGGGTAAGATAAAGATTTGGTTCTGGTCTGCATTTCCTGATTGGGTGGATCCACAGAGGAATCGTGATCAAAGACGGTTAAATGATTCTTGATGACTGGGCGGGAGGTGGTGGATCCCCGATCTCCGCCCGTGCTCGATATAATGTGTGGATCGGACGCGGCCAGGGGGATCGACAGTGGGGTGCATTTGTAGTGACTGAGATCGAGAACCCCTTCAAGTTCCCCGGATCCACGCGCACAATTGCGAGACGTTTTCAGAGTCAACGATATGAGACCGGTGTTCAACCGGAACCGGCAACTTGCGAGCCCCCGCCTCACACGTTCGTGGGTGGTTCGGCATCTTCAACCATCGCCTCAGATCTGTAAACGTTTCACCTCCGATAATTGTTCGTGTCTGGGGAACCGAACTCCCTTGAACTGTCTGGTGTTCTATTCCAGGCATCGGATTATTTCCGCCCCCGATTACGCGGCTACGGTCTACGATGATTGGGAATATGGATGGGCGCAGCTTCTAAGCCATTCCTGGAGTTGGTCAAACCCACCCTTTCACCGTTTCGCATGGCGGGCGTGGGGTATAAAAGAAAGAGCGAAAGACCTCTATCCCCCACCCCTGTTGACCATCGGTGCGCACAGGATGAAGTTCACTCTGTTGTCAGCGTCCATCATATCAGCTCTCGCCCTCCTACCCAGCACGTATGCTTGGGGACAAGATGGTGCGTTTTCACCACCACGGTTGTCTAGGAAGCGCATTCACTGACAAGGCAGGTTATCTATTCTACAGGGCACGCAATCGTTGCAACTATCGCGGAGTTACACTTGGACCCCTCTGTACTGCCGACCCTCTGTTCGATCCTCAACCCTTCGAGGCCAGGGAAATCGTGCTCCCTCGCCTCTGTCGCATCATGGGCTGATCAGATCAGGAACAAAATGAGGTGGTCCGGGCCTCTGCACTACGCCAATGCCGTTGCCGATCATCCTCCCCAGTTGTGTCTCTTCCCCGGCGCCAAGGGATGGGAAGGTGACAAGGATGTGAACGTCCTCGGGGCCATCCGTAACACTACGAATTTGCTCGGTCAGTGGGTTGAACAGGGCAGCGACCTGTCGGATCCTGTTGCGAGCGAAGCCCTCAAGTTCTTGATCCACTTCGTTGGAGATCTGCATATGCCGTTCCACTTGGTCAGTAGGGAGCGAGGTGCGAACGACGTTTATGTTAAGTGGTCGGGCAAGAAAGTCCGTGAGTAACTTTCACTTCCCGTCGTCGATGAAGCATACGGACAAGACTGAGCATTTGGGGCAGGTTTGCACGGAATGTGGGATGAAAATGTCGTCGAGAGGGCCATCGAAACCACCCCCTCCGAGTGGGAAAAAGCACTCGATCCCGTTGTCGAGCGTCATCTCCACGGGGACCAGTACGACCCATTGATTCGCAAGGTCCTGATCGAAGGTATCAACCAAACCTGGGCCGGAGAAGTCGAATCGTGGATCCAGTGTCCAACCATCAGCCCTTCCCCATCGCGCAGCGGCGATTCAGACGATCAGATCGTCCTTCAAGCCCAGTGGCAAGTCAGCGATACGGACGACGACGCCGTATGCCCATGGTATTGGGCTTCTCCAATCCACCAGCTTACTTGTGATTGGGTTTGGCCGAAGGAGCTCGAGGAACCTCCCTACGACAGCCCCCAAGGACCATTGCTCGAGTTGGACACGGACGAGTATGCCGGAAAGATCACCCAGGAATGGGTCGTAGAGAAGTTACTCACGATGGCCGGGCTTAGGCTTGCGTCGATCCTTAACTTGATTTTTGTTCAACGGTAATTAGTCAATCTTCTTTCTCGTGGTGTTACGATCCTACGATCGGGGTGTAATGTAACTTGCTACGCTCGAAAACGAAATCAATTCGTCGACGAATTGCGTGTGTTAGTGATACAAACTATTCTAAACGGACTGGTTACAACGATCGAGTCGATATTAACAGGTAAATATGAAAAGTTTATGGGTCAATGAAGCGTTTAATGACATGATCACCGAAAGGGAGACTGAGCCAGTAAAGGGGTCCAGTCAATGGGTTTAAAAGTTCTCAGCTCTAATCTCTTCAAGGATTTAAGAGGGGGGTAAGAAAATGATCCCGGTGGGAGTGGGAGAAGGGGTAGGTTGACTAGCTGGATTGGAGGAGACGGAGCTACCGATGACACCGTTGGTGAGTTCGATTATGCTTGGAGAAACCAAAGGCACCGGCGAGGAAACGGAAGGCTTGATTGGGCCGGGACTGGCACTGATGCCGTCTGTAGGAAGGGTGGCAGATGGGTTGACCAAGATAGAAGAGGATGGGTTTCCAGAAACGGTAGAAGAGAGGTTAATCACCGAACTGGAAGAAACCACACTGTTGGAGGAAGCAGGAGATTGGGTCGGGAGGCTCACAGCAGGGTCAGTGGGGTTCAAGAAGACGGTAGAGATGACGGTGATTGTGACAGGGCCACCGGAGGCTGGGTCTGTCGCCTGTGGAGTTCCATCCGAAGTTGAGGAAGGACGTTTGTGGGATTTGGTTTCCGCGGGTGGACCGCCTACCGAGGAAGGCGAGGAAGGATCGACGGAAAACGTGGAAGAAGGGTTGATGGATAAAGTTGAAGATGGGTCAACGGACAAAGTAGAAGAAGAAGAGTTAACCGAAGTAACAGGAGGGTTGGGGATTCCGCTCGAAAGGGTGACGTTACCACCATCGAACTCGGCGAGCCTGCGAGAAAGATCGGAGCGTCCGCCATCGATGGTATGACGAGCGCACCAGGTTCCTACGTGAATATGTCAGTCGATGTAACTCGAATCGCCAGAGTTGGATCAAGACATGTACCTTGGCAGGAGCTTCTGGCACCCAAATGGCCGGCTGCCAAAGGAGCGGCCATAACACGTCCGACGGACGCGACAAGAGCGAAGATAATCAACGATTTGAAGGCCATGTTATGCTCCAGATGTTTAGAGAAAAGATTCCTTCAAGGATTGCCGGAATACGGGTGAGCGAATAAAGAGAATGAGAGAGCTCCTGGCTCAACGGATGTCGTTCGGAAAGGGAAAGAAGAAGAAGAAGAAGAAGAAGAAACCGATAGAAGAGGGGGAAGAGAGAAAGAGAACTGGGGGAGGAGAGAGCATGTCGATGGACTGTTATATAAGTTTGCAAGGTCCAGGCGGACAATAGGTTACCTGGCGATTATGGTGAATTGACCAGCCGACAACCGTGCCTTTCGATCATGTTGCAGCGGTGCGGCGCGTTCCCAAATCGGAAAACAATATATAATTGGATTAGGTAAACCCATTGTCTTCCGCTCCCCCCGAACGTGGAGGTTCCGTAACCGATGCTCGGGTCTCCAGCTTCTCGTCGCCATCTGTCACGGTCGCAAGGATCTCATAGGTCTAATCCTTCGGAAGGGATATATACGGGGGTCCCGGTCATGTCTCGATTGCTTCTAGTGCGACTCAGGTTAGGGGTGTGGAAACAGGGTAGCCATGGGAAGTAGTGTAGAGCATCGCCTTGAGTCGAGAGAGGATGGTGACCATATAGGGAATCAAAAATATCCCGATCAAACCCGCCGTTCGAAAACAAATCGATTCTCGGTCGAGGACCCCGTGCGTGGTCAGTTTACAGAATGTCCTCTTCGGAGTGACATACGAAAAATTGGAACGATACAGAGAAGATTAGCATGGCCCCTGCACAAGGATGACACGCTTTTCCAGAGTGGAAGACCTTCGGGTCTCAATATTTATTGCTCTTTTTTACTATGATTTTACTCTGACTGT
>Ga0307512_10004021_pt1 | contig 16405 bp, 8 predicted proteins | sample 14_EM_MG_FD_200267 | JGI IMG/M metagenome (GOLD analysis project Ga0307512, IMG submission 200267) | Populus trichocarpa ectomycorrhiza microbial communities from riparian zone in the Pacific Northwest, United States - 14_EM | ecosystem: Host-associated > Plants > Roots > Unclassified | place...
GATATTGTGCTGGGATGCGACCCCCATCATCTGTTACCATCTCCACGTTAACTATGTCTGTTCCTATTCTCGTTAGCCATGTCTGCATTGTAGCGTGCTTTGGCAGAGTGGAGATGGGCAGGGGTCCTAGGTTGGCTAGATCAGACGGTTCGTTGCAATAGACCACCCCCTTTGTCCAGTTTCTCCCTTCGTGTCTCGGCGAGCCGGTCGCAGTCATTCAAGCACCGTCGCTGTGTCAGTCTTCTGCCGCAACTACCGCCGCTGTTCCTGCTCGCGCATTCAGCATCCTGGGGTTTCTCTCACGTTCGGTGATGCCTTCCAGCGATGCTCCCAGCAACCCTTGACATTCGCCAAGTCATACGACGAATGCCTCGACCACTTCTTCACTAGCTCAGAGATCATCGACTGCGGTAGCCCCGAGTAGTTGTATACCCGGAGAAGGCTCACCATTTTGGTTACCTCACCGCGTTCCCGCAGAGGACTTGTCCAATCTGCTTCTGGAATCTTCGCCCGTTGCAGTCCAGATGGCGCTCGCAGGGCTGTCAATCGAATGTTGCTGCAGTTGATTTCCGGGTTTCTCACCATCAATCATGGCAAGCCCAAGACTAGGTCGTATACCTTCATTGGGACGACTAAAACCTCCGATTCGTCAACCGGTTTAAGGTGTTCAAATACTGAACCAAGAGACTGGCCATTCGACTGTTTACATACATCATCACCGGGCCAGGGTGGAGGTGAATGCTGGTTCGTATGGTAGCTCGGGCATCCTAAGTAGGCTCGGCGATAAAATGATGCTCATTGCCCCGCCGTCGAGTGGTGCTTTGACTTGCTGCATGTTGCCATGTATATCTCGTACAAGGTAGGTTTTGTCGTCTCCGCTGCCGCGGCGAGTGCATTGCCGGTTTGGCTTTTGGCTTTCATAGACTTCCTTTGAAAGCCACGGTGCTGGTGATATGTTGGCACGGCTGCCTCCACTGGGCTTAGTGGACTTGACCGATTTAAATTCCCGGGATCGGGATTGTTGGAATTATCAGAAATGCCTTTGGTGTTGCTGTCCTCCGAGCTTCCTCGAGGTTGCTAGAGTTGTAGGTGTACATGCCAATTGAAGTCGATGCACTTTACTCGATTCGAAGGGATGTAGTCGCAACTTTGCTGATTCGCAAGTGTCTTTCAACTTCGCCTTCGGTTCTTCGTATAGCCGATTCAGGGGTATGATCGCGTCATTGATTGTAGGTTCTCCGACTGATGATTGCGCTCAATTGACTTGTAGAAATCGTATTGGACTCAATATCTCTATCGTATTCGGTTTCTGTCATTGGCTGAATCGAATAGTCGCGGCCTCTAGTCGTGATAATTGTCGTCATCGCCGGTGACACGTCTCGTACACCAATTGGTGCTCAATTGAATGATGAAACAATCGGTAACCGTTCTTGCAGTAATCATGCTTCGATATGTCGTTTTTAAGGCTGTAATCTCAATTGTAGACTTGATGATGTGGGGCGTCAGTAAAGGGGTAAACTCGTGAAATGTCGTGAGCGAAACGTATCCGTTTAATGAAAAGCGATAATAGTGTAAGGGCACGTACGCCAGCGTTCGGCCTTATAGGCATACGTATGGTAATTATGGTATACGGTTGCAAACGTGGACTGGAGCGATAGTAAATATAGGTGTATAGGGAAGATTATCGCTAGAGATCTAAGTCTCGTGGCGAGCCGACTATATAGAATGGCCGTTACCCGGCCACAGTCACGTGTCGCCGTTACAATTGTGATGATCACTCCGCTTCCTCTGAAGACTTTACGCATATTGAGCTGTGTCCTGATCTCAGTGTGGGAATACGTTCACTCGGGATTGGATGTTAAACTGGAATGTTGCTAGGAAGTCATCAAACTGCATTCCTGTATCACAGTATCATTCTGGATGTGTCATATCGAAGGTTTTCCTCTTCATTGCTTTGGGTCTAATTGACTATCTACACTGTGTGCAGTTGGCTTCTGTCAGTTTTGCATTCTGCAGGAGTAGTTCTGTATTCAGTTTGATGTAACTGTTTGGCATGTCTTGCAGTGCATTCATCATCTGTTATGTTGCTGTAACTTCAGATCTTGTGATAGGCTCACGCTCAGGCTCGCTGTGGTTGTCTCCTGGACTGTTGTTCAGTCCATATTCCATGTCGGCACTGCTGTATTGTTCACCATCAATAGTGGCTTGTTAGATTGCATTCTGCAGATATATGGAGTCTTGTCGGGTGATAATCAATACTACTCATCCAGGAGGGGATTGTAGGTTTTCTGTCCTCCAAAGCGAAATACCCAAACACAATTGGCCTCTGGCAGCACTCTTAGGAGGTAAAGTAGATGATTGACAGTAAACTTGATGCACAGGGGGTTGAAATCTGTCAGTAGTCTCATTTTGCTACAATAGGAGTAAATCTCTGGCATCCTGGTGAGCAAAATATTATCAATAACTGCGACATGGAATATCATATAACATCACATATGCCAATGCTTCACATCCGATGGATGTTGCAGTAGTGCCAATGCAGATCACAGCAAGTTAGAATATATGGAGGGGTGGGCGATACGTTATTCGATGTGAATCTAAGCAGCACAGATGTGACCTATATTGAATGGTGCCTACCCGGCCTTGGGTCATGTGTCATCATTATACAGATTGTATGGTACATATTCAATATTTGGGGCTCAATTAACATGTGTACTGTAGTGTACATTTCTGCTTTGATTCAAGTGCAGGTATATTTCAGATATGTGAATATATATGTTTGATGTTTATACATGTGATGCTGCCTGTATATTCTCCCAATTGAAGCATCTTTGATTAGTGACAATTAATTTTTGATGAATTATTTGAGTCCATGTAAACCTCAGATCTACAAATCAGTTACTATACTATGTGCATGCAACTCTAAGTGCAATTGATTATTGCATTTTGCTTCAGTGGCAGTATATGTATGTCCACTGTGAATATTGATGAATTACTGGTGGTTGTGAAGTCGCATTGTTATTTATTGAATGTTATACTCTGCAGTGCTGGTAGCTAAGTCCGCACAGCCCATTCTGATAGCTAAACATATGCAAGGTAAGTATATGAATGCCACTACAAATATACCATAATGTTAATACTCCAAGTTACACATCCAGTATTGGAAGGTAGCAACTATGTACTGAATTCCACATGTAATGCCTGGCAATATTGGAAATCTTACTGAAGAAGTTGTTTAGTATGTATTCAGGTGAACCTATATTTTGAGATCATGAAACAGCTTCAGTGATCCACACTATATTCAACCAGCTGAGGTCTAAAAGACAGAAACTCTATACACAGTTTCTGGTCAGTGACTTAGTAGATAACTGGAGTCTACTGCTCACCATATATAATAGATTCCTCAAAGAAGTTAAAGTTCACCCTATCTCTAATGCTGGGGTAAGTGTATTCTAACTATATAGTATATATGGAATTTTAACCATCAAGTCTGAAAAGGGATTATCTGATTTGATTTCATCATAAGAGCTTGAACCCAGAGAATTTCAAATATACTCTCTACTCAGCAAACCAATAGATAACTGCCATCTCCTGCTCAGCACTCATCTTGAAAGACTTAAATGGTAAATGAATTGTAGACCAACTTACCTGGGTTCAAACATCTTATTTACTTTAAGACAGCTGGAAGTTTCAATGTAATCAACAAGACTCAAGTTAAGAAAAGACAGCTTTCGGGATTGTACACAATGGTCAGTATACGGTTTGCCTGCGATCGCTGCCATTCAGTTGAATGCTGTAGTCCAGTTCAAGATTTGGTCCATCTCAAAGTCTTGAAATTATCTGCAATCATGCATATGCACAGTGCAAAATAAAAGTTCAGTTCTATATCCAAATCATCCTATAAGGAGCTTTCAACTACAGTATACATTGTTAGTTATCATTTTGGTAGTAGTCAAAACTAAATTAATGTTTAATTCATTAATTGTGGTAAATAACAGTAATTAGCCATGTAAGCTAAATGTGAGTGAGTATTTAAGCTCTATTTACTACCAATCTTAGTATTGAGAAAAAATCTGAATCAATTAGTTTACCTCAGAATCAGTATTTTACTTATCTATTTTTTCTTTTCTTTCTTTCCCTGCTTTGTATACCCAAATTCGCTTTCTTATCAAATGACAATAACATTGATATCAAAATCTACAGCAGACATTGCACTCAAATGCCGGAGAGTAAACCTGTACCTACGATAGTATCTGATTCAGTGGGAAATAAGCTGTAGCATCCTGAAACAACATAATATGATAAAATAGCGTAACCTTCCAATAAACATACTACATATGAAAATACACATTGATTCTCTGCCAATAACAAAGTCAGCTAGCACCTTATAGCCAAACCATTATAACTTTCAAAATTTTCACTCTTATTAGTTGAGAAGATTCTCAACATCACAGCAATTATATGCCATGCAGTCACCTTAAATACTGAAATGATTGGTAAAATTACTTCCTATAGACTAGTTATATGTATAAGTAATAATGATCAATCAATTTTCTAGTACTCAATTCACCCAGTCTAAACCATACATTACTATTTCTACTGTATTTATCTTGCAAGTTTTTCAGAAGCATCCATTTCAATTCTTTGTGGATTGGCCTAAAGAAACCTCCAATTTTCCAATAATTAGTATCCCTGTAAGAGTGTTTTTATTTGGTATTGGGCAATAGATATCCATCTATTCCAGTGCCGCTGATACTTCCTAAATGCCAATACAAACTATATGTCCACAATATAAATATGAACTACTGATATACTTGCAGCGGTACTATTGCAAGACTCATCTTGAGTTGCATTCTCTTCAATCCAAAACCACTTCATTGCACAGTTTTCCCATTTTTAATTACACATAACACTCTATTTACCCTTATATACTGTCACTGTATAGTTAAACTCCATTTTCATCTCATCAACATGGAATCAAGACACAGCCCAGTGAGGAATCACCATTCACAGAATATGAAATGTACACATTGCGCAATGAGGTGAAATGTTGGAGCTGAGATGAAGAGAGCCAAATATTCACACACTTTCAGGACCGTTCATGGTATCTGATGAGTATTAGTTAGAAATGATTAAATGTGACATGGGGAGCAGAGAGATGGAGTGGGAGAATGTAACTGGATACCCGTCCATAAGTATCTATTGACATTGTATGAAATGACAAATAGCCCATCTGAGGGTGTGGAATAAAGACTTTCAAAGAGTAAACTGTGTCTTCCATTGTATGTGTGTTGAGATATTCAATGTACCATGGGGTCTCGCAAATAGAAATATTCCCCAACACCTATTCCACCTCTGTTATTTATATTACTCTGTAGACCCTACTCCAACTTCTCCTGCTAATATGAGTGGTGGTGGTGGTGGCGGTGGTGGTAAGAAACTGATTTTTCCACCACAGGGAGCACTAGCCTCTAAGAAGACAGGAAATCTTTATTGATCTTCAAAACTTTGACTTCCCACCGATAGATTTTGCATTGTACCGGAGATACCTAATGTCTTGAGCTTGATATATTGTATTTAAGCAGAACGATGCATACAGTCATTCAGAGGTCAGTGAAAATAATAGGCAGGACCTTAGTGAGTTCACCTGTTTTCACAATAATTAAGAAGATGATTTCAATAGCCAAATGAAGCTTCTACTTCCAACCTAGGTATGCCAGAACAATACATTACAATTTCCAAGAGTTCCACTGCCAAAGAAATAGCCCCATGCCACTGCTATCACAATATACTCTCCACATTCAAATTTCTCAATATCAGCTATGGTTAAAATAGACCTATTCCTGAAATGAACAATGTCTACTATTGATAAATTAAAGCAGTCTAATCTTGCACCTGCCCCAGACCTCTCACTACCAAAGACAAGTGGTGACTAGAACATTCCACAACCAAAGATTAGTGGAGATAATAATGTTCCCCAGCTGCAAAATGCTAGTGTTGATGTGACAATAAAGTCTGTAAAAGCTATTCTTTTTGTAAAGACTTCTTCATTCAAAGAATTTGTTACCAACTATGCCCCGGTCACTGAAGTTTGAAACTAGCAATTGATACACATGATCACCGGCACATATAGATGGCCCATATTGTTCGGATTCATATCTAGGGGCCAATTACCTGATTGTATTCCTTGTGATATAGATCTGCAATTATGAGAAGCTGTAAATATTGTATTTTGTTTAATGTTCATTTATAAGATTTAAAACATGTATATTACTTCGGAATATACACAAAAAAAGTGAAAGCGTAGTAGCTATTGTGAATGATTCGCAGATAGAACTGATTGAACAGTTGTCCATAAGAACAAATTTGATTGTAGCTCAAGAACTCAACTTTAAGTATACTTTCAGAACCTCCTGTTTGACAATACCTATATTCCACAGGGTATGGAAGATATGAAAACATGGTGTGCATAAATAAGAGTACTAGATTTAATGAATCATCAATTTATCTTTAACCAATGAGGTTGGACTGCCAGCCTACCACAACTCAGTTATTTCAACCAATTATCTCCACTCAAGCACTGGCACCTACAGTAATTCTTTATGATCTATGCTGATATACAAGTGAAATGATGAGTACCATTATGTTTTCTCAAGAGGTATATGAAGGAAATGTTTGCACTTTGCCAGTGATAAATATTATGGTAAACGCCACTGCGCTCATCAATTACCCATTGGTGGGCCGCTTCCTATACCATCTTTCGCCACTTCTCAGCTAAGATAGGTATATCATATTTCTGCTTGGCACTTGTCAGTCTGAATTGGTGCTTCTATAGCTTAACTTGTACTTTCTCCTCACCTTCTCTACTCTTCTTTTCCTCACAGCTTTCCTCATTTCGCATTTCACATTCCTGGTGGATTACTCCATTCTCACCTGGATATATCACATTGCCTTTGATATCTCATTTTGAGTTGCCCTAGCTAAAATCCCAATTGAGCTTTGTCCGCTATCACTAATCAAACCAAATAACATTGAAATTCAATTCCACACCATAGCCAGGTGTGAATTATCGGCTAAAATATTTCAGGTCTCCAGTTGCTGTGCACAGAAAATTGATTGTTGATTCCTACTGTTGTTAGCCCTGATAACATAGAAGACATAGTGGATGAGATTGACACAATAATCAATTGACTTAATTCAATTACAAGGTAGAATTATCTGGTTTGTACACCAACATAATATTAGTAGATTAGTTACCATTTTATCCAGTGTCATAATGTAGCCATATATGATGCAAAGTGGAAGATCATGCTGGCTGCTGTAGTATAATTCAGAAGTTGATAATAAGCAATAGTCCATAGATCATATTCACCATGGAGTGTAATCATTTGTTCATAAACATGTGGAGAGTTTGATATAATACCATCCATACTGCAAATGATAAGCTCGATTACTACTAGTAACTTTTGTGGATTTTTTTGAATTTCTGTATTGAGTGTGAAACAGTCCCAGATGATTCCAAAATCCTCTCACATGGTCCTATATGCTCCCCAACTTATCACAATCTCTCTCATTGTACTTCTGTACAGGTTGTTTGATATCAAAGATACTTCACAGACCGTCTGAAATATATTCCAACAATCACATTCTCTAAGTTCAATTGTGTCACTTATAGATGTATTTTCTACTATCTCTTACATATTCCTGTATAATTCCGGTAAATATAATACATTGTAATTGTTTGCACTACAGTCACTGTGAATGATTACCATGTTCAGCTATCTGACATTCATTTCTATACATATTACGGAATGTGATAGATATGATTATAATAACAATAAAGGAGGAATTTAAGATGTAGGGGATAATATTAGTAACAAACTCATTTGTAAGTAGATTCAAGTTAAAGAAAGTCTTGCCAACTAATATAGTACAAAATCCATAATTAGTATATAGTCAATTCAAATACTGAATGCATGACATGCAGTTAACTCTATTGTCCATTGAGTACCAATAACAATGTAGATATAAAACAGAAACAAACTTCTAAATCTGGCTATATCACATTGATGTACAGTGATAGGTAATATCAATTGCTCTCCTTTCAGTCATTATATGACACTTGTCTTAAATCTGTCTGAATTCAATACTTGTTCCAAAAATATATTATACCCTAATTGAAAATGTTGAATTGTAGAAATATTTAAGTCCAATTCCGATACACTAATCGTTGTAGTTACACATTGTGTATTCGTGTGGCCGTTTGTCCCATCAGAAACCGAGTTCCATTCACAATTGACATAAATATCTACTCATGATTATATGTTATAATACTGGATATGGCATTGTGACTCAGCTCTGAGATCTATGGAATTCAGGTTATATTTGACTATTTGACTATTGCTATATCTAGTATAGTTTCTATTAATGCATTTAATTCCATTCTATTTTACATCACTATTGTAGTTTCTAAAATCTTCTCTAGTTGTTGTAGTAGTAAAAGTCGAAATCCCTTGTAAGTTGTTCATATTCTATTGTACTGCTGTCCGCTATTTGCACAATTTGGATAATTATCCTCACTGAGAATATCAAATACTTATACTACTTTGCATATTCTAAATCTGATTTGCTTATATGAATTTGAATTGAAATATACTGTAATGGCTTTCAGAGAGCTACCAATACGATAATATTCAATGCATAATTTCATTAGTATTTTTGAGTTCTAATATCAGTTAATTGGTGAGTATTTTGGTATTGTCAGCAAACACAATACATTAGCTATAAATAATATTATTATACTTTTATTATATATATAACTGTTGGTAAAGTAATAACAATAGGTCTGACGTTACTCTTTATTACCACTGGTAGGGTAGTTCAACTTTCTGTTGAATATACAAAGGCTTTTTGCTGCTGGAAGAGCTAAGTTTGTAGATCCTCCAGATATCATATATAGTGTCATACATGGCAGAGATAACATTGGTTACATGTATACAGTATCAAGATGTTGGATAAGGTTTTCGATATATTTATTTGATTGCATTTTGGTGATGATCAGTTAGTCAGTGGGGATGTTCCAGTATTGTCAGGAATCTAAACCAAATGTCAGCAATAAGAATATTGGTCTAGAATACAGGGTCATATTCAATACTCCACAATTTACAAAATACCTACCCTCACTCTTCTTGCATTTCAAAACTGAGTTTGTTCTGTGTAGTATTGCTGTGCTTTCAGCATACCGTCAGTTACCATACTGATAGTCTTTAGCAATAGCTATCTATTGATAACTGCCAGTGGATAGTGTGTTGTTACTAATTAGCCTAGTGCCAGTGAATTTGAATATGTAGATACAAATAGCAATGTTGTTAAACTTCAAAAGTAATAAGTAAAATAGTAGAACACATGTGAGTCAATCTTTGAAATGGAGTATCTGCAAGATCATAGTAGACAGGTGACTTACTTGTAGTGAATACAGTGAGGATATTCCCAGGTGGAGTGCAATTTTGGATACTGGAAGGATTAACATATTTAAGTATTAACTATGCATTGGATGTATTTTGCAACAATAGATCATCAGTGGTGTTAACAACAGACTTATCTCTCTGTATGAGTACTAGAGTCAGATTAGAATCAGGTCCAGCCATCTGCAATACATTTTAGTATTTAAAACCTTAACTTTTGCATTTGAACTAATTCCCACACGAATACGCTAGTCATGTATGGTCAAAATATGGACTTCAATCAAATATGTGAGTTCTAATCCCAGTGGAACATGATTAATATGAAAGCTGTACAGTTCTAAGTTCTCTAGCATCTTCCATAGATATGTTTGTAATTACATCAATACTTATGAAGTTGATGTGGCATGTGTCTCATTCTTAATGTATTTTGGCTCATTGTTCGCAGCCCCACTGAACATATTTATGCATTGGTGAATCATACACCTGGAGGAGAATCGCAGTCTGAATCTATATAATTTACATCTATATCATACTGCCATATAATTAGATATCAGATACATTTTTGAAGGCAAATATACTATTTGGATACAAGGACAGAGAGTAATCAGAGTACAAGATAACTTGTATCTTGAATGATCTGAGTAACAACCCAGGTATTGTGTAGTGTCTCTGAAGAATGAATTTCTGTCTCCCAGAGCCTCCTGGAGCATTTGGAAGTTGTTAGATCAAAATCTCACAATGGTAATATTTATGAGTTGACTCAATCTTTGCAGTGGCCATTAGAGGTACCCGGATGTGCAGGCGACAAACTTATCAAAATATAGAAGGACCTTTGATTGCATCCAACACACTTGAAAAACACCTTTCAATGTCGGTGACAAGCTTCAAAGCAAGTTCAATGGATACATTGCTTTCTGTAAGAAATATGATATTCTTTCTATATGCTACTTGTGTACCTGGAAATCATAGTAGCTTCTCATTGTTAAATGATTTGAAAAATGATGTACTTAGTTTCTATACTCATCTAGATATCTATAGATGTATGTCTCTGTGTATCTATATTTGTATCCATCTAGCCATGTATACAAAGTCTATGGAAATGGGCTGCTGATGGTGCTTGCATTCAATTTGAGGGGAAGCTGGAGATGGGCATTAAGTGAAACTACAGATTCACATGATGAAGTGATTAAGTGTACTTAGAGACACACTTTGAGGACATTATCATATGAAGTTAGAGTTGCACCTGGAAGCTATCATAACACAAGTTTTCAGATGCATTCAAAGTGCATGATTGTATTTAGCTGGTGGCAGAAATCAACTAAATTCGGAGGATTACTTGGCGACAGTAATCAACGTTTTGGAGATATCCTTGATTGGTTTGATCATATAAATGTAGTGATGCACATAGATGCTGTAATTGGGTAAACTGAGAGCTGAACTTGGAGGCCACAATCTAGCAGATAGAGATGTACATGGCAACTGTGGTTTACTGTACATGGAGATGCACTTCTTGGGCCTAATGAAGTAAACTCAGCGAATAATTCACAGGTTGTTGTTATATAAATTATGAATATTGCATTGAGGTGATCGATCTGAAGGCAGTCATTCAGTAGTAAGCTGTAATGGTACATGACATATTGTTCAGTATATAACTCACAATGGTGAGAATGTAATCAGAGCTGACTGTATTTGTGAGATACTGGCAAACTGGCTGGATGCAGACAAACAGTTGAGAGGGATGCTAACAGCTGGGGCAACATTGAGGGTTAAATTCAGAGGTAAAATTATGCAGAGTGAGAAGTAGGGGGATGAAGACTGCTGATGTTTAGTGGATGATCAACTCAGAGTTGACTTATCATGATGGCACAAGGAGGTAGAAAGGGATGGTATAACATGAATATTACCAGAGAGAGTAGAGATGTTGATGAGCTATAGAGAGAGGGTGGAGGACAATGTTGATAATATTGGGTAATAGGAGATAATGTGGAAAATAAGATGTATGATCTTCTTAATCACATGGAGTATAAAGTATGCTCGTATGACTGGCAGCCCAATTGCAGGTTGTACAGGTTGTATCAGGTACACTAAACTCACTGTCTTATGCAACATTCTCTTCACTCCCAGCTGCTGATGGTCGTCCCCTCCACCTCCTCAATCTCCTCTCATTTGCAGCACCCATTGCTCTCTGTCATATACACCACTCTATTATCACTACAATACTTCAAGTTGAGTCATCCCACTCTTTCTCCTTGTGCTATTTTTATAAGTTTGCACCAAGTATAGTACTTACCCAAGATTGACTATCTCCCACTTCCAGCCAGTCTCTCATATCTTATCTCTCATCTCTCATCTTTCATTTGTTGTCTCTTATATCCCATTTCTTACATCTCATGTCTCATCTCCAATCTGTCATCAGTTATCTGTCATTCCTTAGTTCTGATGTATCAACACATCTTGGCATTCTCTATACTCTACATGGTCATGATTATAAGTTGCCTAATAACTACAGTCTCTTTTGTGGTCATGTCTCCCTCCCTACCAACCACCTTCTAATTAATGACTTCTCAGTTCCTCTCCCATTTCACTGAATCACTACCTCCAAGTTAATCTCTATGTTCTTTTAATCACCACAGAGTAGTGGATCTTTGAACTCAGTCAAATACAGATTCAATGTGCTTCTCTACATTTTCATGACAATGTACTTATGATGCATCTTTGTGTTCATTTGATAATGTCACCACATATGTTATTCACTCATGGCCATCAATTGAATGTGATATATTACCCAGCGACTGTATCCAAGTACATCTCTATACTCACTTGATTACAGTATCTAAGTAGGCTTTATTATAGCCTTCCTATAAACATCCAACCTAGTACAAATATAAACTCCAATTGCAATGCTAAGACTATTCGATCATGGCCTCCAAGTGCATATCAGACCTTTCTTGATCACTATCTCCAAAGGTATTTCCAAACGGTTTCAATGTCAGTATTCAAAGATATCTCCAAGTTCAGTTGGGTATGACCTCAAAGTATATTTTGAAATCCCTCAACTACCTTCTTTCTGTGTAGCTATCTGTTCACTCAATCACTATCTCAATGTTCACACAATCTCTGGGTTAGAGTCCTTCTCTCAGATAGTGTTATCAACGGTTCCAAATCCGCACTTCAGTTCGGGGTGCGGGTCGGAACCGAACTGGGACCATATCAATGGGTTGTAACCCCTCAATGAACCGAACAGCACCGAACCCGAGGGTTTTTGGCCAGTTCCACAACTTTGCAAACTCTGAATGTTGGCTGCAATTAAGTAGTTGAGTTCTGATCATATCTCAATATGATATATACGTACAAGATGCAGTTTTGCATGCTCTTTCACCTAGTATTCTCCGCTTTGCGATCCAACCAATATTCGTTGCATCACTGCAAAAAACGCCCATTTTTTGACGTTATTTCCCAGCCACTCAGCAAATATTGATCAGATTGCAAAGTGGAGAACAGGAGGTGAAAGTAGATGCAAAACTGCATGTTGTACATATATATCATATTGAGATACGATCAGAACTCAAACACTTAATGGGAGCCAAAGTTCTGTGTTCGCGCAAATGAGGCTCTGCTGTATGTAGAACACGGTCAACAATCCATGGGTTTATGTCTGGTCCAGGTAACAACCCTGCCAAGACAACGGGGGTCGGGTTTTTGGACGGGTCTGGAACCACACTGGACAATGTTTCCAGTCCAGGCCCAGACCGCTAGCGGGTTACCCGGACCTGTTGCTAACACTACTCCCAGATTTCCCAATGACCATCTCTAGGTGCTTTTGTGATTGTAATCGAGTACCATTAGCAGCCAGAATAATGCAATGTACAAATATAGATAGATGTAGATAGAGATTTCATGTCATATTCCAATGTGGCAAATTCTCTTCTGATTATAAAGTAGAAATGTCAAACATAGATAAATATCATAAATGAGATGGCTTGGAGATAGACTTGGGGTTATAGCACCAGGTATCTTGAGAACCACAGCTTTGGAAATAAAACACCAAGGTTAAAGTCTCAGTAGACATGGACAGAGGTTTAAGCACCTCTGAAATATCGCCTTAACAGAAGTCACATTTCATATTACATTCAATTCACCTACATACTTGCTGCTGTGGTCAACAGCACCTGTAAATCCTTCGGTGGCATCAGAGTTCACTTGGTTCACCTTCACGGGAGGTTAATGCAATCTGGAATTTCTTTGCAGAACAAGTAAGGGTGACCAGCAGATAATAGCTGTTTGCATGTAACTTCTAGACCATTTGACATTTTGTTGCAGTACTCCAACTACAAAGTGGTAGCATTATTTAATAAAACCGTTTCAGCAAGTTGGAACTGGACTGTAACTGGATTACCTGCAGCAATTGTTGATACTCATCTGGAGCCTTATATTGCAGCTCAAGGTGTAGTTTATTGTTGTATATTCTATTCTATCTGCATATCCATATAATACCAAAAGATTTCTCTTTCCCACTGTTCATCTCCATTTCGATTTTCTCTCATTTATGATTGCAGTTGCTCTTCTGTCTATTCAAATTTTCGGCAATCACATTTAACAATATGTGATTTTCTGATTGCTAATATTGTACTATGTAGATTATGTATCCTAGTAGTATTCCCGATACAATGTGATATTCCTGAAATTAATATTCCAGCCATAGCCATTTATAATTGTGTCACATCAAATGGCAAAATGGTATAGCCTTCTTTATTCTGTATCCCACTAAAGTATAATTCACTAACCTCTATGGGAATTCAAATCCAAAGAATGTATGTGTTTAAATATTCCAATTGGATGTTTACATTGCAGATATAAGATTGGGAGTGAATATTCTGAAAGTATAATTAGAATAAATCAATAGACATGTCCTGTATACTACTCCCCTCAAGTATCACAACATATTGTTGGATTATAACTGCCCCATGACAATACTGAAATAATGTATAATCTCTGTATGTATAACCAGTATCTTCGCAAAGGTAATAGTTGAAATAATGCTAAGGTATAGTTCATCTTGTCAGGTGGAGAAGAATACTATTATCAAGTACTAAATAATCACACAGTTATTATCATTAAGTAGCAATTTAAAGACTGCACAATGATTTTCCAACTATGTTATTTGATGAAAAATACACACCTCAAAGGAATAACCTTAATTTAACCTAATCTGATTCAATAAGATTTGCAACCCAATTAAGTGACTACTCTTTGAGTAATTTACTGTAGTGTCTACATTAAATATTTCACCTTATTTTACTGTTTCTGTATGGATGATAACCAAAAGTACTTGTTGTTTAAACCAATGATATAAGTCTTGTAAACTCTGTTGAGATTGCATTCAGTTGACAGAATTCAATGTCTGTTTTAATCTACTTATCATCAAGTATGCATAATTGTCCTTAGATATAGCTGGACATATTGTACCTTGCAGCCAATTCAGTTTTCCATTGTATTCCAATACATAATCGCAGAGTAGAAATGAAATAGAAATTTGATCTAGGTATCAAATGCATTATTGGTGAATACATTATCATTAGTCATACTGCCCAGCTTTATGTGATATCCATCTATGTTCCACCGAGTGTATATTTGCTTCATCACTTTCCCTTCAAAATAGAAATGTAGTATGTATTTAAAACAACTCAGTATCAACTGAAAAAGATATGGGGTATTGGCATGAATAGTTATTACAGTAATGATTGCTTGCTTTATTGTTAGAATCTACATCTCACATACTGGTATATCATTCCATTATTTGTGTTAATAAAATTTCTTCTTTTTGGTTGCATATACTGAGATAATATTAGCAGCCACTCATGTTTTAGAATAGCTGATATACTGCAGTCTTGCTTAAGCTGAGAGGATTTTACATTGCACTGTCAATTTGTTTGTACTTTAAATTTCTAATTCAAGAAAGTAAATAAGCAGTCCATTTCTATTAATTTGTTAGTGTATATGCCACTTCTGTTATTCGCACATACAAAATACCACTGTCACATATCTGATTCCATGACATATCTATCTTAGTAACTTATCATTTCCTAACAAACTCTTTATAAATCACACCATACAAGTAAATAATACAATTACCAATTTGTATACTAGTAAATGCCAGTATATTAAATGGATATATAATACACATCATAATTTGTACCTTGTACTTTATTAACCTTCTTGAACCGGCCACAGTTCAACTTTGTCAAATTCTGTTCTTTTTACAATTATATTGTATGATAATACATCTATATCTCCCACTGTTGTTCAAATTGACACTATACTAATCTTCAATAGCATTAGTAATACATACTATCTGTACTACTATTGGAAGTTGAATCTAGCAAGAAATACAGCCAGCAATCAAATATGTGTATTACATTAATTCATGTCATATATTCTGTTTCAACTATAGTGTTTTCATTGAAATATAGCTGTTAATCTTCATATACTGAATTAACTTCTTGTAATTTCTCTCCAGGTACTTGTGTAGGTTAGAGATTAGTTATGAAATTAGGAAATATGTATCAAATTTGCAGTTATTTCAATAGTTATATTGAATGTACAAGCTCTGAACAATCTGGAAGATAATGTAACTATAGTTTTAATTGAGAATACAGCAGTGAAATTGATAGATAGTCAAATATGGTCAGTTAGTTGCCATGGAATAGCAGTAAATATGGTGGATATCGATTTAGAAACTATGAATATCAGGGAATCAAATATTCAGGGTATATCTGTCTCTGGTCTGTAGTTGGTACTTATCAATAACCTTAATACTTCTAGTATCATACAGAATATACCAGTCTAATTAACCTACATATCTGAACTATAATGATTTAATTATTTTACCAATGCAGAGGTAATTCTGAAGTATATTTGCATTGTGCGATGTAAATTACAAT
>Ga0307512_10004022_pt1 | contig 16403 bp, 13 predicted proteins | sample 14_EM_MG_FD_200267 | JGI IMG/M metagenome (GOLD analysis project Ga0307512, IMG submission 200267) | Populus trichocarpa ectomycorrhiza microbial communities from riparian zone in the Pacific Northwest, United States - 14_EM | ecosystem: Host-associated > Plants > Roots > Unclassified | place...
GTCGCCGCGGCCCTCGTCGCGGGGCTCATGACGATGTCCCAGGCCTCCTGCGGAGGGGGCGAGGAGTCGGGCACGGAAAGCTTCGCCGTCGGCCTGCTGCTCCCGAGCCGGTCGGTGCCCCGCTGGGAACACTCCGACAAGCCGCTGATCCAGCATCGGCTGAAGCAGCTGTGTCCACGCTGCACCATGGAATACGCCAACTCCGAGAACGACGCGGACAGACAGCGGCAGCAGATGACCTCCATGATCACCAAGGGGGTCAGGGTCCTGATCCTCGACGCGGCCGACACGAGGGCGCTCCGTTCCCCGATCAACGAAGCCCGCCGGGCGGGGGTACCCGTCGTTGCGTACGACCGGCTCGCGGAAGGCCCGGTCTCGGGCTACGTCAGCTTCGACGGAGGGGAGGTCGGCAGGCTCCAGGGCGAGGCGCTCCTGAAGGCCATGGGGCAGGAGGCGAAGAGCGGACAGGTCGTCATGCTGAACGGCGATCCGACCAGCCCCAACGCGGCGTGGTACCGCAGGGGCGCGCTGTCCGCGATCGCGGGCAAGGTGAAGATCGGCAGGTCGTACGACACCCAGGGCTGGAGCACGGAGCAGGCCCACGCCAACATGTCGGCCGCCATCGCGGCCCTGGGCCCGGACCGGATCGGCGGTGTTCTTGCGGCCAACGACGCGATAGCCGCAGGTGCCATCTCGGCTCTCAAGAGCGCGGGTGTCGGGCGACTTCCCCCGGTCACCGGTCAGGACGCCGACCTCGACGCCGTACGGCGCATCATTGACGGCGAGCAGACCATGACGGTGTACAAGCCGTTCGCGAAGGAGGCTGCCGCGGCCGCCGCCATGGCCGTGGCGCTGGGGCGTGGCGACGATCCCCGTAAGGTCGCCACGACGACGACCGACAGCCCCACCACGAGCCACATCCCGTCCGTGCTGCTGACTCCGAGCGCCGTGCGGGCCCGGGACATCGAGCGGACCCTCGTCCGGGGCGGCGTGTACACCGTCGACGAGATCTGCACCCGGGAGCTCCGGGACGCCTGCGAGAGGGCCGGACTCGCGCGGTAGCGGGACCGGGGTCACGGAGTCCACTTGATGTTCGGGTTGACCTGGCCGGTCCAGTTGAAGGTGGCCATGTTGTCCCAGCCGTCCCCGCTGTTGTTGATGTCGGCGGGATCCCATCCGTTGCCGGGGACCGCGTACCAGGTCGGCTCCCAGTAGAAGACGCCGATCGCGCCGGCGCTCCGGGCCGTGTTCTGCACGGCGGTGAAGTTGTCCGCCTGGCCCTGCCAGGTGAGCGGATAGCCGGAGCAGCCGGAGGTGACCGAGTTGCCGGTGCTGTCCGCGTTCGCCGAGGTGAACGGGTACGCCGTCTCGGCGATGACCACGTCCTTGCCGTACCGCGACTTCATGTCGGACACGACGCCGCCCATGGTGGACAGCGTGCCGTGCCACATGCAGTAGTACGACAGCCCGGTGATGTCCCAGTCGACGCCTTTCGCCTTGATGCCGTCGTAGAACCAGCGGGCGTGTGCGTCGCTGTCCGCGTCCGCGGTGTGGATGATCACCTTGGTGCCGCTGTTGCATGCCTTGGTCGCGTTGTAGCCGGACTTGAGGAGCAGACCGAGGTTGGTGAAGTCGTTGTTGATCACCTTGCCGTCGTCCCACAGCATGCCGACATTGATCTCGTTGCCGATCTGCACGCTGTCCGGGGCCGTGCCCTGGGCCTTGAGGCTGTTGCAGACGTCGTATGTGTAGTTGTAGACGTCCGTCTGCAGCTGGCTGATGCCGTGGCCGGACCAGGCCGCGGGCTTGTACTGCTTGCCGGGATCCGCCCAGGTGTCCGAGTAGTGGAAGTCGACCAGCAGCTTGAGACCCTTGGCCTTCACCGTCTTCGCATAGGCCAGGACCTTGGCCTTGTTGTTGTAGCCGCTTGCCGGGTTGTTCCAGATCCGAAGGCGGACGTAGTTCACGCCGGCGCCCTTGAGGATGTCGAGCGGGTCCTTGGCGTTGCCGCTTGCGTCGTAGTACTTGGCGCCCAGATCGAGTGCTCGCCGCGCCGTAGAGACGTCGGCGCCGAGCATGCTGAGCGAGCTGGCGGCCGAGGCGCTCGTCGGCGTGGTGAGCAGGGCCGCCGGCAGAGCGAATGCCGCTGCCAGCAGAGCGACCTTTGTCGTACGGCTGGTGCCGTGCACGGTCATCCCGACCTCCTTGGGCCAGAAGCGAGGCAGTTCAGCCTGCTGAGAACGTGCACAGTAGAGGAGAGCCTTGTCATGGGCAATACAAGCAGCACGGTGGGAGCTGTCGGGAGGTTGGTGTATGGGAGCGTTCACAGTCAGTGGGCATCCGCCCGACTGTCGCCACCCGCTACGGCCGACCGCAGGCTCGCTGAGGGTCCACATGGATCTTCGGGCCGGGCCCGGCGTCGGGCGGGCGTTCACCGGCCAGCACGGGGCCGACCTCGTCGAGGCTCACGGTGGCGGCGACGAGCGGCCTGGGGTCGACCGACCCGGTCGCATAGGCCCGGATGGTGGCGTCGAGGCCGGGGGAGCCGGACAGGATGCCCACCGCGGTCACGTCCTTGAGGACGAGCGTACGGGTGTCGATCCTGCTGGGTTCGCCGGCCAGTCCGATGTACACGAGGCGGCCGGCCGGCTCGACCAACTCCAGGGCGCGGTCGGGCAGATGGGCCGCGTTCGAGGCGTCGACGACCGCGTCGAACGGCAGGTCCGGCACGGAGTCCTCCGTCCAGACGTGCTCGAAGCCCAGGGCGCGCGCGAAGGCGAGGGAGCCGTCGGTCCTGCCCATGAGGTGGACTTCCGTGCCGGCGGCCCGCAGGAACATCGCCGTCAGCAGGCCGATCGTTCCCGGCCCCACGACCAGGGCGCGGCCCCCCGGGCACGGTGCGGCGGCCTGTGCGGCGCGCAGGGCGTTCCCGCCCGGTTCCACCAGGGCGCCGAGTGCGGCGTCGACGGAGTCCGGCAGGGCATGCAACGAGGAGACGGGTACGGCGAGTTGTGCGGCCAGGGCGCCGGCCTGCGCCCCGCGTATGCCGACCTCCTTCCGCTTCTCGCACACGTGCTGGTGGCCCCGCAGACAGCGGCGGCAGCTGCCGCAGCCGAGCATCGTGTCGCCCATGACACGACGACCGAGACGGCCCGGGTCGACGCCGTCGCCGACCGCCGACACCCGTCCGGCCCACTCGTGGCCCGGCCGCATCGGATAGGCGGAGTGCCCCTGATGGAGATAGGCCATCGCGCCGGTGAAGAACTCCATGTCCGTGCCGCACACGCCGACCCGCTCGACGTCGACGACGACTTCGCCGGGGCCGGCCACCGGCGCCGGAACGTCCTGGACCTCGTACGCGCCGGGGGCGGTCAGTACGAACGCGCGCATCGGGCGACGGCTCACCGGGGCCCGAGCACGTGCTGCCGCTGCGCGCCCAGGTGCTTGATGCCCAGTTCCATCACATCGCCGGGCCGGAGATACACGGGCGGGGTGTGGCCCATGCCGACGCCGGGCGGGGTGCCCGTGTTGATCAGGTCGCCGGGCTCCAGGACGAGGAACTGGCTGAGGTAGTGCACGATGAAGTACGGGTCGAAGATCATCGTCTTGGTGCTGCCGGTCTGCCGACGCTCCCCGTTGACGTCCAGCCACATGTCCAGCGCGAGGACGTCGTCGATCTCGTCGGTGGTGGCGAGCCAGGGACCCGCGGGGTTGAAGGTCTCGGCGGACTTGCCCTTGGCCCACTGCCCGCCGCGTTCCAGCTGGAAGGAGCGCTCGCTGACGTCGTTGACGACGACGTAACCGGCGATGGCCTCGCGCGCCTGCGCCACCGGGTCCAGGTAGCCGGTGCGCCTGCCGATCACGATCCCGAGCTCCACCTCCCAGTCCGTCTTGGCGGAGCCCCGCGGGATGCGTACGTCGTCGTACGGGCCGACCAGGGTGTTGGGCGACTTGGTGAACAGGATCGGCTCGTCGGGAACGGGCATACCGCTCTCGGCCGCGTGGTCACGGTAGTTGAGCCCGATGCACAGGATCTGGTGCGGACGCGCGAGGGGCGCGCCGACGCGTTCCCCGGCGAAACGGGACACCCGGCCCGCCGCCGCCCGGTCGGTCACGACGGGGCGCACGCGGTCGATGCCGCCCGACCCGAAGAACGCCTCGTCGAAGTCCGTGACGACGTCGGAGAGGTCGACGTAGGTCTCGTCGTCGATGCGGGCGACGGGCTTCTCGGCGCCGGGGGCACCGATGCGCATGAGGTACACGAGGTCTGTCTCCGGGGTTGGCGGGTGCAGGACGAGCGGGCCTTCAGCGGTGCGGCTCGCCGAGCGGACCGAGCAGGGCGCGGATCTCGGCGAGGGCGTCGACCAGGGTTGCCAGGGGCGTCCGGTAGGCCAGTGCGCTGACGCTCACGGCTCCTGAGGGCGTCGTCGGCGAAGTCAAGTACACCGGCACGGCGAGGCAGTTGACCCCGGTCTCGTTCTCCTGGGCGTCGGCGCCGTAGCCGCGTTCCCGGGTGGCGCCGAGCTCATGGTGCATCTCGGCCGCCGTGCACAGGGTCTGTGGCGTACGGCGCTCCAGAGGGGAGTCGCCGATCCACGCCGCGACCTCCGCCAAGGAGCCCAGCTGCTGTCCGAGCAGCAGCTTGCCGACGGCGGTGGCGTGGGCGGGGTTGCGCCCGCCGATCGTCGACGTGAGCCGGACGGCACCGGTGGGCGGATCGACCTTGGCGCGGTAGACGACCTCACGGCCGTCGAGAACCGCGTAGTGCGCGGTCTCGCCGAACCGGTGCGCCAGCGCCTCGAGCACCGGGCGGACGCGGACGTGATCGGGCCGGGCCTCGTGATGGGCGAAGGCCATGCGCAGGAACTCGTCCCCGAGCACATAGCGACCGCGGACGTCCTGGTCGGCAAGTCCCGCCCGGCGCAGCGCACCCAGCCCCCGGTGCACGGTCGGCTTGGGACTGCCCATCACGCGGGTCAGCTCCTCAAGACCCACCCCGTCGGGATACCGCGCGAGCTCCTTGAGCACCGCGAGCACCCGGTCCGAGCCCACAAGCCGGCCGCCGTCGGCGCCCGTTGTGCCGTCGTCGCCGGGGGCTGTCGATCCGTCGTACGTCTGCGTATGCTCCATGGCGTTCCACACTGTAGACCGCCGTACCGACTGCCGGAAGGAACTCCATGGTTCGGCTCCGCAGCGCACAGTGGTACGAGGGCCAGGACCGCAACGCCTACATCCACCGGGCCTGGATGCGGCGGGGCGTGCCCGACGACGCCTTCAGTGGCCGGCCGCAGATCGCCATCGCCAACACGGCCTCGGATCTGACCCCTTGCAACGCGCATCTGAACGAGGTCGCGGCCTCGGTCCGAGGCGGTGTGTACGAGGCCGGCGGGATCCCGCTGGACCTGCCCGTGGTGTCCCTGGGCGAGACCCAGGTGCGGCCCACCGCCATGCTCTGGCGCAACATGGCCGCCATGGCCACCGAGGAGATGCTGCGGGCCAATCCCCTTGACGGCGTTGTCCTGTTGGGCGGTTGCGACAAGACGATCCCGTCGCTGCTCATGGCGGCCGCCTCGGTGGACCTGCCCGCCGTCGTGGTGCCCGGCGGTCCGATGCTCACCGGGACCTTCCGCGGCACGCCGCTGGGCTGCGGCACCGACGTGTGGCGGCTGTCCGAGGAGGTGCGGGCCGGCACGCTCTCCCAGGAGCAGTTCACCCGGTCCGAGTCGGCGATGATCCGCAGCCGCGGGCACTGCAACACCATGGGCACCGCCTCGACGATGGCCCTGGTCGCCGAGGCCCTGGGCACGGTCCTGCCCGGTACGGCCGGAACTCCCGCCCCCGACAGCCGTCTTCTGGAGGCCGCGCAGCACACCGGCCGGCTGGTGGTGGACATGGTGGGCGCCGACCGGCGGCCGGGCGCGTTCCTCACCAAGGCGTCCTTCCACAACGCGATCGTGGCGCTGGCCGCCGTCGGCGGCTCCACCAACGCGGTCGTCCACCTCCTGGCCATCGCCGGCAGACTCGGCATCGACCTGTCGCTCGACGACTTCGACCGCATCGGATCCCGCGTGCCGGTCCTGGTCGACCTCCAGCCGGCCGGCCGCTTCCTCATGGAGGACTTCCACCGCGCCGGCGGCCTCCTCGCCGTCCTGCGCGAGGTGCGTGACCTGCTCGACCCCGACGCCCTGACGGTCACCGGTGGACCTCTGGTCGAGTCGCTCGACGACGCGCCGATCTGGGACGGCGAGGTCATCCGGACCCGCTCCGAACCGCTGGTCGCCGAGGGCGGCATCGCCGTCCTGCGCGGCAACCTCGCGCCCGACGGCGCCCTCGTCAAACCGGCCGCGGCCTCCCCACACCTCCTCCAACACCGAGGCAGGGCCGTCGTCTTCGACTCCATCGAGGACTTCCACGCCCGCGTCGACGACCCCGGACTCGACGTCGACGCCGACTCCGTCCTGGTCCTGCGAGGCTGCGGCCCCAAGGGCTACCCGGGCATGCCCGAGGTGTCGAACATGCCGCTCCCGAAGAAGCTCCTCGCACAGGGCGTCCGCGACATGGTCCGCGTCTGCGACGGCCGGATGAGCGGCACCGCCTACGGCACCGTCGTCCTGCACGTCGCCCCGGAGGCCGCGGCCGGCGGCCCCCTCGCCCTGGTTCGCACCGGGGACTTCATCACTCTCGACGTCGAGGCCCGCCGTCTCGACGTCGACGTATCCGCCGACGAACTCGCCCGCAGAACCCCCGACAAGGCCACCGTCGCAGGCTTCGCCAACCCCCGGCGCGGCTGGGAACGTCTCTACGTCGACCACGTCCTCCAAGCCGACACGGGCGCCGACCTGGACTTCCTCGTCGGCTCCAGCGGCTCTGAAGTGAGCCGCGAGTCGCACTGAGGGCTACGGCGGACTCATGCTCGGGTGAGGTTCACCTCGGCCGCCGCCTCGCCGCCTCGCCGCCTCGCCGCCTCGCCGCGCGTCAAGCGCCGCTCCAGCGGCCGGACGGCCACGCTCGCCGCCGGTGCCAGGCAGCCCACAACCACCCACGGCAGTACCCGGTTCACGCCGTACAGGACGACGAAGAGGCCGGGCGTCACCATGTCCGCCGTCGCGAACGAGTACGGGAACGCCGCCGGACAGGTGCCTCGCAGCCCCTCCGGCGCCGCCTGAGCCGAGAGCCCGTTCGAGGCCGGTCCGTGCGGCATCCCGGCCGCCGCCCACAGCAGCAGCATCATCGCCGTCAGGCAGCCGACCAGCAGCGACCCCCGCGCCAGCAGCACCGTCAGGGCGGCAGCCGCGCACCGGGCCGCCCACAGCCGCCGTGGTGAGCGCGAGGAAGGCACCGACCGCCCTGAGAGCGGCGCGTGCAGCCCTCGCACCACACAGACCGGCAGCGCCACGGCGGAGAACACCGTGCAGATGTTGAACGGGACGTTCACGCCGATCAGCCCCAGATACGGCCGGTTGCCCAGCAACTGGCGTACCCCGTCCGGGGATTGACCGCCTGACCTGTCGGCCGGTCACCGTGTGCCGTGCACGAACAGCCCCACGGTCACCGCCGCGACGACGAATCGGATACGCCTCCCGGCGGCCGGAAGGCTTCAGCGGTGGTCGAGCCGGGCTGCCAGGTCGGTCAGGTCGTCTGCGTAGATGTCGAACCGGTCCGTGGCGTCGGGCGGATCGCCGACGGGGCGGGCGACGTAGGCGGTGCGCAGGCCCAGGGCCTGCGCACCGCGCAGGTCCCAGGCATGGGCGGCGACCATCAGCAGCCGCTCCGGCGCCAGTCCGGAGACGGTGACGGCCAGCCGGTAGACCGCCGGGTCCGGCTTGTAGGTCCGGGCGTCCTCGGCGGACAGGGCCTGGTGCCAGCGCAGTCCGGCGTGGGCGTTGAGTCCCAGCAGCGCCGTCCGGCTCGCGTTGGAGAGTCCGATCAGCGGGAACCGCCCGGCGAATCGGGCAAGCCCTGCCACGGTGTCGGGCCACGGCGGGAGCCGGCGCCCGGACAGGGCCAGCTCCGTTACGGCGGCCGGGTCGTCGACTCCGGCGGCGTCGGCGACCAGCCGGGCGGCTTCCAGGTCGAGGATGTCGCCGGCGACGTAGGGCCGGGCGCCCTCGACGACGCGCCGTTGCTCGCGGTCGATGTGCCGCTGCCACAGCGCCAGGAGCCGCTCGACACCGGGATCGTCGAGCGACGGGTCGAGCTCACGAATGCCGGCGCGGATACCGGCGGGTTCGTCCACGAGGGTGCCGAGCACGTCGAACACGACGGCTTCGATCTGCAGCTCTGACATGGCAGCGGTCTCCTGGACGAAGCGGCGGTGTGAAGTGGCTCTTGGCCGAACGCAGCGGGAAGGCACCCTGATTCCCGGACCGCCCTTGAGGACCGCACACTCAGGCCGCCCGAATCCGCGACGGCGCTCACTACGTACTGCACACCGTCGACGGTGCCGCGCGGTTGTCGGACAGCGAACGCTGCGCGTCCTGCACCTTCTGCACCTTCTGCACGTTGGTGAGGAGACCCTCAATAGCGGGGTCCTGCCGGTCGGCGATCCTCGCGATGGTCAGCAGGACGGCCTCGTAGAAGGCGTCCCGCACGGCGGGTGCCATGACGTCGGAGGCGTCCAGGCAGCGGGGGCCGTTCCCCTTGAGCCGCTCGGCGATCTCGCGCTCGGCCGAGCCGCCCGGTAGCTGCACCTGGCGATTGGCCGAGAAGACGTCCGCGGTCCTGGCCCATTTCTGCTGGCCCTCCTTGGAGGCCAGCCGTTCGATCAGTTCCTTGGCCTGCGGGCGGTCGCTGAACAGCGCGGCGAAGTCGCCGGTCACCTCGTGGGCGCGGACCCGGTCCGGGCCTCCGGGCAGCAGGGGAGCGGAGTCCATCAGGCGGGCCTGCTTCGCGTCGGCCGGTCCGTAGAAGGAGCTTGCGAAGGAACCCTGGTGCTCCAGGCTGCACCCCTTCCAGCCGCCTTCGAACAGCAGGCCGTGGCTGCCGGCGACGCCGCGGTGGTCGGTGAGCAGGGCGTGCTTGGCCGCGTCCCTGTTCTGCTTCAGCAGACCGGCCCATGCCTCCCAGGCGCTGCGCACCTGATTACTGGTCCACCAGTTCACTCGGTCCTTGCTCAGCGCCCATTTCTGGTAGAACTCCGGGCCGTTGCGTTGGAGTACCAGGTCCTCGATCCAGTCGCTGCCGGGCCAGCCGGAGGCGCCGTCGTCACCCATGCCCATGCACCAACTCTCCAGTGGCGCCGGTGAGTCGGCGGGTTTGTGACCCTCGCGGTACCAGACGATGCTCTTCAGGTCTGCCTTGACCGGGACCCAGTAGACGTGTCCGTCGGCGGTGCCCGTGGAATTCCAGGGGGAGCCGTACTGCCGTGGATCGTAGAGGCGGTCCAGCGGCTTGAGGTGGTTCTGGTCTGCGTATTCGGAGAGTTCGCCGATACCCGGCATGATCACGATGTCCGGGGGCTCGCCCGCCTGAACCTTGGAGAGCAGCACCTCGCGTTGGGCTGCCGTGCCCTGGTACCGGAAGGGGATGCCGAAGCTTCCCAGCACCTCTTTGAAGTGCGTCTCCTGGTCGGCGGTCCATGTGCCGAGGATGGTCACCGGCTCCTCGTCGTCCTGCTGTGCCCAGACCACCACCAGTCCGGCGGCGGCGATCAGCAGCATCACCACGAGGAAGACGAGCATTTTGAACCGCCGTGTCACCGTCGCCTCCAGTAGTCGCTGTCGAGCCGCAGAACGAGGCCCGACGCGGGCAGCACGATGAGCAGCAGGCCGCCGATCAAGGTGCCCTGGTACACCCTGTCGGTCCAGGTGTCGTCGCCCAGTTCGTGCCGGACGTTCTCGGACATCGCCGTGACGTTCTGCTGTCCGGCGGCCAGCCCCTTGCCGCAGCAGCTCTGCCGGGAGACCTCGGTGATCTGCTGCAGCTCCCTGATCGCTCTGTCGAGGTCGTCCTCGGTGGCGGACATCGACATCAGCGGGACCACCGCGAGCAGCACAGTGAGGGCGAAGGCGGCGAGCAGATAGGGGTTCCAGTCGCGGCCACAGCGGTCGCGCAGCACGAACAGCGCAGAGAGCAGGGTCAACGCCAGGGCCGCCAGGGCGAGTTCGGCGAGCCACCAGGCGGAGCGCTGCCAATGCCCCATGGCGGCAGTGGACCTGGCGTGCTCCATCTGGTTCTGCTGCAGCTGGTCCAGACGGGGCGCGACTCCCACGCCGGGGCGGGTGAGCAGCGAGTGCGCCTCCAAGATCTTCTGCTTCTGCATGAAGGGCTGGTCACGGTACATGGACGTGCCCAGGTTGAGTGAGTTGCTGTAGGTGGCGAGCAGGCCGTTGACGGTTCCGAGGTCCTGGTCCGTCCGGTCCGCGATCCGGGACAGGCCCTGGTCGGCGGCGGAGAGCTGGGACCGGTAGGACTCGCCGGAGCCCGCCACGTCGACGAGCTTCTTCGACACCAGGACCCCGGCCTCCTGGTCGGCACGCAGCACGGCGAGCCGGGTGGCGGCGAGTCCCTGGACGGCCGGCGCCTCTCGCGACGAGAGGGCCTCGGCGCCGTGCTGGGTCTGCCGGTAGGAGACGAGCAGGGCGGCCGCCGCCACCGTCGCGCACACCGTCAGGACCAGCAGGTGCACCTCCAGCAGCCGGCGGGTCCGCCAGTGGCTCAGGCGCCTGCGCCATAAGGCGGCAGGCGAGTATCGGCGCCAGGAGACGGAGACGGCGCGTGTGGTCTTCACAGCAGCTTCTTCCCGCAGGCGATGCAGTAACGGGCCTCGCTCCCGGCCGGGGCGTTGCAGCTGCCGCAGCGCGGGCCCGGCCGTGCCGCGACGGCCTCGGTCAGGGGGCCGCCGGGGCGGGACCCGGCGCGCAGGATCATCGGGCCGAGGGTGCCGGCGTCGACGGCGGTGCGCAGCCGGACCCGACCCGCGGACGCGTCCTCGATGTCGGCGACCGCGTGGATCTCGGCCAGCACCCAGTCCGTGCCGAACTCCGCCGCCAGACGTGCGGCCTGCCCCAGACACTCCTCGGCGGTGTCCGGTCGGTGGTCCTGGAGAGCGACGAGGCCCCGGCGAAGGGCATTGCGCATCTTGGCGGTGGCGTTCAGGTCGCGCACGCTGTCGGCGCCCGCCGGGGCATGGGGCGGGGCCTGCTCGGGGCGGTGCCAGCGGGCGGCGACGGCCGCATGGACATCGCCGACGGAGACCATGGCGAACTGCAGCTCGGTCTCCAGCGGGTCGGCGTCGGCGTCGGCGACGAGGGTGAGCAGGTAGTCGCGGCTGCCCTGCTCCCACTGGTAGGTCGGGAAGGTCCAGCGGTGCGGCCGGCCGGGCTCGGACAGCCCGCGCAGGCGATGCGGCCGCGGCGCCTTCTCGTTGAGCGAGACCTGGCGCACGGACGGCCGTACGGCCACCTCGATCGGAAGCTGGGGAGTATGCACCCGGCGCAGCCGCTTGATGGCTGCGGTGATCGCCCGGCCGAGGCCGTCGTCCACGAACTCGGCGGTGCCGTGCAGCCGTTCGGCGAGTGTCAGCAGGGGGTCGGGAGCCCAGTCCGCGCCCACGGCGAACACATCACAGGTGAACTGCCCCGCGCAGGCCTCGAGTTCCTCCTCGAGACGGGTCTCGCCCGGGGCGCTGCTGCCGTCCGTGATCAGCACCAGATGGCGTACGGACAGCGGGCGGCCGCCGAGCAGGGCGCGTGACCTGGCCGCCCAGGTGGCGTACCCGGAGGGGCGGGGACCGTCCCGGTGGAGGGGGATCGAGCCCGCGGCGAAGGCGGCCCTGCGCTTCTCTTGCTGGTCGGCGACGGTCCACTCGTCATCGCCCCGCGGATAGCTCCGCACCGGCTCGGGGCCGCTGCCGAGCACGGTGAAGGAGATGCCGTCGGGCAGGGCGCGCAGGGCGGCCGGCACAGCGCGCCGGACGGCCGCCCGGTGGCGCTCGGCGACGTCCACCGCGATGATCACGGCGAGTTCGACCGCCGGCAGGTCGGTGGGGGCGCCGTCGGCGGACACGTCGACCCGCAGATGTGCCTCGATCTTTGCGGTGCGGCGCGGGATCAGATCGCCGCCGAGGTCGACGTGCAGCTGGATGCCCGGCTGCGACGGCCGGGTGTGGCTGCTCATCTCGTACGTCACCGCTCCCTCCCCTTCGTCGCCGTCCGGACCGCATGAAGTGCCGTCCGGTGTGTCGTTGCCGTGCGGTCGGGACTCAGAACACGGTCTGCGGCCGTACCGCGTGCATGAGGTCCACCAGGTGGTCGTGGGCGGCGGCCGACTCCCGGTGGCGCGCGGCCAGTTGCCGGTAGTGCGACTCCATCTGCCGGCGCAGCTCACGCTCCTGCGCGCTCAGCCGCCGCAGGCTGCGCGCGTCGAGCCGTCCGCTGCCCGCTCCCGGAGGGCCCGGCCGGTCGCTGCGGCGGTGCAGCGCGTCCAGCTTCCACTCGTGCAGTTCGGTGCTCAGCCGCAGCGCCTCGTCCTCGGACAGATTCGGCTCGCCGGCGCCCGGTCTCTGGCGCACGAGGCCGGGCAGTTCGGCCAGCGCCGCGTCGACCTCGGCGGGCGCGGGCAGCGGATCCCCGTCTCCGGGCAGCCGGGCCGCGCGGATGCGCAGGGAGGCGATCCGGGCGACGGTGTGGTCCAGGGTGCCGGGGCGGACCCGGCCGAGCACGTCGAGGGCCGCCCGGCGGTCGCCCGCGCGAAGCGCGAGCCGGGCCAGGCCGAGGGCGGCGCCGCCGTGCGCGGAGTTGCGGGCGAAGACGGCCTCGTACAGTTCCTTGGCGGTGGGCCCGGCCGCGTCGTCGCCGAGCCGCTCCCCGCAGTAGGCGAGGGCCAGTTTGGGTGCGTACTCGCCGGGCAGCTCGAGGAGGACCCTCGTGAAGTGGGTCTTGGCCTCGGCGACCTGCCGCGGGTCGGCGGCGAGGCCGGCGCTGCGCAGCGCGAGCAGCGCGCGGTGCCACTCCAGCCGCCACCGGCGCACGGCGGACGGCCCGGGGATGGAGTCGGCGGTGTCCAGCTCCTCCTGGGCCAGCTCCAGGTCCTCCCGGGTGTTGCGGCCCAGCAGGACACGCACGTTGTGCAGGCAGATCTCCACCGACCGCGGCTTCTCGTCCTCCTGGCCGAGAAGCTGGCCCGGGTCGTACCCGCTGCTCACCTCGAACCGAGCGGTCTGCGGATCGCCCGGATAACGCCTCGGCACCGGCAGACAGCGGGCGATCTCGGTGGGGGTGGGGGCGCCGAGATCCAGGGCGGGGGCCACGGGTGGCTCGTAGCGGTCGCGGCGTGGGCGGCCGAGCCAGTGCTCGATGCCGGGCACGGTGCCGAGCCGGGCGCCGAGCAGCTGCGGGGACGGCCGGAAGTAGTCGGAGGGCTCGGGCGGGTCGCTCTTGCCGCGCAGGGCGCGGATCTCCCGCAGCGCGCCGCGCAGTTGGCCGGCCATCTCCCGGGCGTCGGCGAAGCGCAGTCCCGGGTCGCCTCGGATGGCGCGCTCGACGACGTTCCAGAAGGAGGCGGTGCCCAGGCCGGGCACCTCGTCGACGGCCCAGCGGGCGAGTTCCCGCAGGGTGACGCCGACGGTGTGCAGGTCGTGGGCGACGGTGGGCACGGCCAAGGATCCGGTCTCGGGCGCCATGTAGTCGGGCGTGACATGGGCGGGCGGCTGGGGCCGGCTCTGGCCCTGTTCGCGCATGCCGCCGAGATCGATGACCTTGACGCCGTCCACGTGGTGCACGACGTTCGAGGGCTTCATGTCCCCGTACACGAAGACCCGTTCGCTGCCGGCATGCAGATGGACGAAGGCTTCGAGGATCTGGCAGCCGTACGCGGCGACGTGCTCGATGTCGAGGACCGACTCACCGCGCCGGGTCTCCTCGACGACCTTCTCCAGGGTCCCGTCGCCGACGTCGTCCATGACGATGTAGCCGCCGGTGATCTGACCGGCGTCGTCGCTCCGGGCGACGAAGTCGCGGATCTGGACGATACGGGGATGGCGGATGGCGACGAGGTTGCGGCGTTCGACGTCGGCGAGCCGGGCGCCGTCCTGCTCATAGCGGTTGAGCAGTCCCTTGACGGCGACGACGTCCCCGAGGTGGGTGTCCTCGGCAAGGTAGACCCAGCCCTGTCCGCCGTGCGCGATGGGCCCCATGATCCGGTACTGGTCGCGCAGCAGCCTGCCCTCGGTGAGTTCCGGCTCGTAGGAGTAGCGCGCGCCGCAGGCCGGGCAGTACCCCTTGATCGGCACCCGTCCCTCGGTGTAGGGCGGGGCGAAGGCGATGCCGCATTCGGCGGTCGAGCAGGCCATGCGGATGCGCAGCGGCGCCTCGGGACGGATGAGGCGTTCCTGCGCGGGGCGCGGCTCGCGCTCGGGCAGGGCGAGGAGTTCGTGCGGGCCGAAGTCCCGTGCGTGCTCGGGCAGCGCGGGCAGCCCGGGGTCGTTCTCCGCGCGGCCGCATTCGGCGCAGTGGCCGGTGGGCAGCACGGTGCCGCCGCAGGGGGCTCCGGTGAAGCGCCGGTGCGGGCAGATCGTCATCCTCTCGTCGTCCCCCTCCGCTGCCCGGGCCGGGCGGAGCACCTCATGCCCGGCCTCCCGGGGGTCGCAGGTCGGCGCGCAGCGTCTTGATCATCTTGCGCAGCCGGGCAAGTTGCTCCTGCGGGTCCGTCACCTCGTCGATCACCCGGCGCTCACGGCGGCGCAGGTCGGTCGTCTCGGTCAGGGGGTCGAGGGAGGCGCTGTCGACGACGCCGAGGCGGACCACGCGGCTGAACTCCACTCGCTGCAGACGTTCGAGCAGCGCGTCCGCGTGGCCGAGGAGCGCGGGCCGCAGCAGTCCGTCGCGGGCCGCGGTCCAGCCGGTGCCGCCCTCGTGGCGGAAGACGAGCAGCAGCCGGAAGCCCAACACCCGTAGTCGGCCGAGGAGTTCGATCAGAGGACCCGGGTCGGGTTCCTCGTCGACGCCGTCGACGAGGACCGTGACCGGGTGGACGGGCGCGCGGCCGGCAGCCTGCGCGGGCTGGGGCTTGGTGCCGAGCAGCCAGTCCCAGTACGCCAGGTACTCCCCGGTCGGAGAGGTGATTTTGTCCAGCGCGTGGTCGGCGAGGGCGGGTCTGCTGGCGCCGCCGTGATGGACGACTTGGGCGCGGTGCAGCAGATGGCGCAGCGAGCGGTCCTTGCCGCTCCCCGAGTGCACCACGGTGATCTTCACCGGGTCCTCGTCCGGGTCCTCGAACCATCGGGTCAGCCGCTGCTCGAAGTCGTGATCCCAGGCCTGCGGGCCGGTCAACTCCTTGATGACCGGCGAGAGTTCGGCGATGCGGTCGACGGGGAGCAGATATGAGAAGGCGAGCCGGTTGTCCTCGGGCAGCAGCTTGCTCAGGTCACCGCGCCAGCTGACCACGATGCCGACCACCCGGGTGGGACGTCCTTCCTGCGGCCGGGTGCACACGGCGGCGCCGCTGAAGCCCTCCCGCACCACCTCCTCCTTGGTGACGGCGTCGAGCTGTACCCGCTCGCCGCTGGCCCCGCCGATGCGGCCCCACAGGGACATGCCCTCGTCAAAGCCCTCCGCGTAGCCTGTCGCATACACCTCCATGCCGCCCCACAGCGTGGGTTCCAGCGGAGCGGGGCGCGCCTGCGGGCGCGGGCTGTCGAGGTGCAGCACGGCGATGTCGAGGGCGCTCTCGCCCTCCGGCAGCCAGCCGCCGGGCAGGACGCGGGCGGCCACCGGTTCGAGCTCGCTGTTCTCGGCGAACTCCAGCCACATGACGGCGTCCGGGTGGCGCACCACGTGTGCGCTGGTCAGCGCCGTGTCCTGGTCGACCAGGACACCGGCGCCACAGATGGGGCCGTGTGCGCCCTCGCGCCGTAACCTCAGTCTCCAGTCCGCACGCAGTTCCCCCATGCTGCCTCAGACTACGCGCGGAGCATCCCGCGTCCCTAGACTTATGACCAGGTTGGATCGGTCAATCAACGGAATTCGGCGGTGTGTTGACATGGGGGATTCGCAACCGATCGGTCTTGCTGAGGCGATCGGCACGGTCCGTGCGGAGCTGACGCGTGCTCAGGCCGAAGGTGCCCAGAGCGACTGGCGGTTCAGTGTGGAGCAGGTCAGCCTGGAGTTCGCGGTGCAGTTCCACCGGGCCGGCGAGGGCGGGGCGGGGCTGCGTCTGGGCGTGGTCGAGGCGCGTCTGGGCGGCTCGGTGAGCCATGACTCCACGCACCGCATCCAGGTCGACCTCAAACCCCTGCCCCGCCCCGACGGCCGTTACCACGAGGTGAGCCGCGAGGGCGACGCCGCCCCCAGCGCGCCGGGACCGCGCGACGGTTCCCTCGACCGCGGCTAGTCCCCGTTCCCGGCCTGGTACCACGCCGGGAGCTCCTGATCGACGCCCAACTCGACGCGCATGAGCGCTCGTAC
>Ga0307512_10004023_pt1 | contig 16399 bp, 19 predicted proteins | sample 14_EM_MG_FD_200267 | JGI IMG/M metagenome (GOLD analysis project Ga0307512, IMG submission 200267) | Populus trichocarpa ectomycorrhiza microbial communities from riparian zone in the Pacific Northwest, United States - 14_EM | ecosystem: Host-associated > Plants > Roots > Unclassified | place...
CTCAAGAGATACCTGCAGCGGTTACGAGTGATCTGCACTTCAGCGTTTGTATGGTCCGTAGTCCTCTCGCAACAGCCCGCATGAATGTCGCATGCGGTGAATATTCGGGAAAAGTTCAAGTTCACAGCGGTGTTGCCGCCGTTGTTGGGCTCACGCCTGCTGGAAGCCACATTATAGGGAGCAGTGAAGAGGTAGTATACCGCCAACTTCGACAGCGATGGTTAGTAGTACCAGGCGTGCGTGATCAGCAGTTCTGGGCAGCATGGGGTTTTGGCGCGACCTTTGCCTCCATTCTAATCCTAGCCACTCGGTGCTTGGTTACTTAAGCTTGTAAATGATATTTCAAGAACCCTACATACTTCTCTTGGGAACTACGGGACGGGCTCGGATCGACTCCCGACTGTATAATGTGACCATCGAATCACTGGAATTCGGATGGCGAGAAATGGAGAGAGGGACCGCCAAGACTGGTTCAGAAAGGACGAGTGGGTCTGGACGGAGCCCAGGCATCAGGATTCGGGTGGAAGCACAGATATGAAGTCCAGCGATTAACACGATCAGGTGTAAAAGATGTTTCGAGTTTAAGACAACAAAGATTTCAACGAAGTCGGCGGGGGTGGACAAATAGGTTGACTATATCAAATCTCGATCATGGGAACGCGGCTTGCTTTATCGCGCACGCGCAGCAGCCACTCCCGGTCGTGTTGAGTTTTGGATATCTGAAACTGACTGTGCCGGGTACCCCGCCCGGACTGCAGCATTCGGTGATTAATATGCGGTGAAGGAACCGGTCTTCTCGTTTACATGATCGTCTCAAAACCATAGCCTTAAACGGTATCAAAAATCAAGCGTAAGCCTAAGATGCTGGGCTAAGTGTTCATACAGTTTCTTGCCAGGGCGAAAGAGCAAGCGTTTACTTACCATGTACCGTGTTTGAGAGTACCAATTGCTTCGAGCTGCTGGCTAGTCATAATCGTACACCCACAGCCCCCCTGCTTCTGAGCGCACCCGCTCGGTCAGACGGAAAACTCCCCGCGAAGGAAGCCCATTTCGGTCAACGTTCCGAAGAAGAGGTCTTCGAATCGTCCAGCCTGCCTCTCCTCGATATCCGACGTCTCTCCGTCCCCAGACTGGGCTCGCAGGAGCTCCATCCATTCCTCGAGAATTTCCGTCCCAGCAACCAACATGCTTTTCAACCGTGTGCGTTCTGTCTGTGACAATGATCCTGAACACGCTCCATCGGGCAGCCGGACGCTGATCCCTGATCGTGCTTCTGAGTCCCATCCTTGACACCTTAGCACCGCAACCCATCCCTGATCAAGATCCTGAAGCCAATCCAGGAGAATCAGTAGCGAGTTTTCGTCAGGGGTATATCCTGCAACACTGTTGAGTATTTCTCCGGTGAGGCGCAGGAGTAGCGTGTTCCTCAGAGAGGCCGATGGGTCGATGGGGGGGATTTGAAGGATTAGGTTAAGGAGGTGGTGTGAAGCTTCAAGATATGCTGAGAGTGTCGTAAGCTTACTTGAGGGATGTGACCTGCCCTTTCGGAGAATGCATGAGTTTGTGAGAGATTGGGGTGAATCACGTGGGATTGACCGTTTCTTGTATCCCCTGGCCAGCTCCAGAAACTGGTCTTCCAGGTGTCTGACCAACCTGCGCTCCTGTGTGGTCGATAGCGGCGTCACAGGGTTAGCTGTCTGCATGTTCTTTCGTTATCGAGGTTCGTAAAGGGTAATCGTAAGCCACGTGTCACTTCCGTTACTCGTCGTGGCAGAGAATTAAAACCTTACATACACCCTCGCCCACTATGTAAACCGTTAATCAGCGAAAATTCCATAAAGGGTTGATCCAGCATTTAGATTTTTCTGTGGCGAAGACACGCCGCCAACGTTTGAAATCGCGGGGCCATTCTCTGGGAAAATTGCGGTCTGATCTCTCGTACCTGCCGGAGATAACACAGCTGGGGTACTAGATGTGAAGCAAATACAGGTCCTGGTGCCTAATCCTGGTGTCGCAATTACCTCTCTTGTCAGACATTTGCATTTAAGCTTCCAGCCAAAGCATCGCACCTTCCGCGATGGGTGATCTGCAAAAGCTTAATGTTAGCTTATGATGAAGAATGGAGACAAACGCCTTCATCTTCGATATCACCTGACCCTGGTAACAACTTTTCCGATATGCGTCCCGGCTTGTTGTAGACACCCTGCGATCCGTCCATGTCCAGCACTGGTTTTTCATGTGTCCAACGGGGTCCGATCGTCTTTCCGTTTGTGCAGTCACCGGAAAACCATCTCGTTCAAGCCCTGGGATATGACAAGATATAAGAGGTCAAACTCGTCGGTTTATTGAGTCTTTTGCCTGTGTTCCGATCAACTCGGTCTCTTCGCACAGCTATGTCAATATTCCGGAAAATGGGCAGTAAACACAGGGTGCGAGGGCACGCGCGAGGCATGTCTCGCCAGGTCCAAATGTAACCCAAGATACTGTATTTCCTAGAGGTCGGGGATAAAATCTTCAGGTTCCATTTACTTCTCTCTGAACGGGCGTCAACGATGGCACCCTGCCTGGAGTTCACACCAAACTTAGATGGACCTCATTCGCTTCCGGGCCCCACTTGCATGTGCATTTCCGGCCCGAGATTGCACCATACTAATCACCCGCTCATGGTTCACTAGCGTGGAGCTGGCCCTAGGGTGGACCCTGACTGCGTGGATTTTGTGAGGGCGAATCCTCCGAAGAAGCGCCTGATCACGCCAGGTACTTTACGTTACACTCTCCCTTGCTTGGACACTCGAACCACACCGTAGATTCATATGGATTCCGCAGCCGCGTATATTGTAACGACAATACCTACCCTATGGAGCTCGAGCCGTATGGTCCCGAGATCAAACAACACTAGGAAGTTTGTCAACGGATGATTACCCCAATCAGCAGGAACTCGCGTGAAAGCACTTACTCTCGGTCGCCAATGAGGCGAAGACAGGGGGTCCAGCTTCCGATACTGATGCGTTTCAGACCGACCAGTACGAGCTGCTCGACAGCAATCCCACCCTCCCCAACAATCCACTCCGGGGCATTGCCACCGCTGACCTGGGCAGTTTCCTTCGGGAGGTCAATAACGAGGGTTCGAGGCAGGCTTAGGTGCACTCACGATGAATTTTTTGACCTGGTCGCACACTTTGCGTACTAGGTCCTCAATCTTCAGTTTTTGGTTTGGAGTGTTAACCTACGTTGACCGGGGGTGAGTCGAGTGTTGGTGAAGTATACAGGGTTTCATTCTTGTGCTGACCTTGGGCGAGATTTTTCTATAGCCGGGCAACTTTTAGAATGGGTTAGCTCACGGGAGGAGCAGACAGGATAATGGTTACTTACTTCGATCCGCAAGCGCATCGAGCCCGAGCTCGGGTTCAATTCAGCGAGGTCGTCACGACCTACGAGACCCTCCAGGTCACCTCGGAGGACCCTGGCAATCGGGATCCCGCACACCGGTGAGGCAACCAGATTGAAAGTTACGTGCGACTTTCCGTCGCCATTGGGGTTGCCGTACGTGCCATTAGTCGCCAAAGGGATGAGTACTCCGCAGATGTTTTCGCAACATACTATGCCACTTCCGTTAAGGATGACATAGTACGGGGATGTGATATGATGATCCATAGGATTTGAGACGGGATGGAATTGGGGTTATGGGGGAGTACAGTGACCTCCTTTCCCTCTCTTTTTATCCCCCACGACGAGACCCGCAATTCTAGCGTTGGGGGGAGATGCGAGCAAAAATACCAAGTGGTCACCTGGGCCGAGTCCTCGTTCGTGAAAGCGAGTGAATAACCTCCGCGCGTCTCTTCATATCTTTGATATGGAAGTTGACGATCCGGGTCGGGAAACGACGAATCCACGGGTCAAAGTCCCCGTTATCCAGGTGCGAAGCTACCTCCTTCTCCTGGATCCATTTTTCCGGAGGCGCCGGTGTCGCCCACAGCTATTATACAACCCATAGAAACTTCCCAAGGCATGAAAGATACGACCTCTTTCTGCTCGCCACGATTGTCAAAGTGGCATTGTCGAAATCCTTGTCCCCGAAAGCATCGGAACGACTAACTGCATTCGACGCAGCGCTGATCATACAACATCTGCAGTCTCGAGGTGTAGGCATGGAGTGAGTGCCGGAAGAGGTCGAGTGAAACAGGATAGAAGTGTTTTCGCGGACCGTAAGTAGAAACCCCGACAAGCTCAGGTCCGAGAGTTTTTGCTTGGGACGAACTCGAAGGGTCAGAGCTAAGCAAATACTGGATGCCAGTTTACCACAAACGGAGCTGGCGCCACGATCGCCGCGCGTCTGAAATGTGGTGAGATTGTTAGGAATACATTCGAAACCTATAATAAAGTTGGTCGACAACGAAGAAAATAAATAACTAAAAAACTATAGTCCCATCATCATGCCGGGGACGGAGAGGTTCTATACATCAGATGGGGTTGCCACGAGCCTAGGGCGACGGGCTTGAGGGCCACAACCACGATGTTCTGAAGTTGGATGCCACCCCGAACACCTGCTCGCCATTCCACAGCATCGGGCTCCACAGACATAGATTGGCAGCGCTATCGCCAAGTCATGAGACTCGAAGGATCGTTGTATTGGGTTCGACTTACTTGAAGAAACTTCTCCAGACGCTTCGCGATTTCTGTTGCAAGTTTGCAGCGTGTGATCTCATTTGGAGGTTCACACCAGTCCAAAGTTCGTATCTGTACAGGTGTAAGTCACGATGCCAAGAAATTTTTCCTGCGGCATTACCTGATCTGTCCAGGCTTTGTACCCCGGTCACTACGCATGTTCAGTCCTGCAAATACATCCGAAGGGTTGTACACAACTCTTACCTCAATCCGAAAGCTTATAGTTGAAGAATACCCGTGAAGCACGCTTTCGTTTCCCTGAACAAGACCACCGAAACGTTCTTTCAAGGCGTCCAAGACGGAAATGAAATAGCCACCCTCCATGTTGAAAAAGATTATTTCTGGATTGCCGCTGTCTCTCATTGGGGATCCTTGCGGAAGAATGTAGTGCCGTTGGGGAAGATACTATTGAAATGAGCACGAGTAGGGGACGATGGAGGAGAAAGACTAACCGCGAGGTGGTTAGCCTGCCACCCCTCCAAGGTGATGTTGTGGAGCAAGCGTTGATAAACAACTTCAGTAAAGCCGTCGGCCACCATGTTCGAAAGGATGGTGAGCTTGTGAAGGAGCCCAATGCCACCTTCGGCCACTGATAACGCCTCCAGATTCATTGCTCTTCCAAGGCGTGCGAACACAGAAGACCAAGAGTGAATCGCGCATTGAATCGTACGGAACGGAGGCTGGAACTGAATCTTGAGAGATAACACCCCATGTGGCTTTAATCAATCGAGGGGAACGTTGGTGTAAATTTTTTTTTTGCCTCCTCGAGTGGCTTCGCAGCGTCCGAGCACCATCGGGGGTGTGACCATGAATGAGATCGGGCTAGCCACCCACGGCGCCCGCATCCCCGCCCAGCAACGCACTGGTGGACGGGGAAGGCTCCCCGCAGGTCGTAGAAACAGCATTGGCGGGTGAGGCGGCAGAGAATCGAGATGGTCGTTGCGAAGAAACTGATCGCTCTCACCCGTGTGGCTGTGCAGATGGAATGGACTTCGCCCCGGTTACTAGGGACGGTCCTGACCATACATCTGCGCCCCCAGATGCTATTATTCTCAAATTCCTGGGGCATGCTTTGCTCACGCGGTTCCACACGCCACCAGGAAAGTCAAGGGTGAGAAAAACTCAATTCAGACTCGAAGGTGCTCGAACACGAACAATTTTATCGCACGATACTGTGTAGTTTTTATGTGGGGGAAGTAGAAACAAAAGGAATGGGATACAGGAGTGAGAGGAACCAAGTCACGGGCCGCTGAGAATGAAACGAGGCTGCCACGAACCCTTCGAAACTTGTTCCAATGATGCGATGTGGATGTGACGCAATTCGATACCTCCTGGCCCTACTCTGTAGTTCGCGTAGGCAGGATCAATGGCGGCGGTTTGCATTTTCTGGAGAAATGGTCTGTACGTCGCGCGAAGCTCGAGTGAAGAGGGCCACAGACCTGGATAAAATTCTCCAGCTGTTTGGCGACTTCCTTCACCAACTTTGCACGAGTAATGCTTTCCGGTTGGCCCTTGTAGTTTACGGTTCTGATCTTGGAAGAGGTTCAATCAACCCGTTCATCTAGGAGACGGAATGCTCACCTGGCCTCCCCATCCATCGTACCCCGGCCACTATAGATGCAGAAACTGGATCAGCAGATAGTTCGGGGACGACAAAAGAATCAAATACCTCGATCCGTAGGTTGATAGTCTGTTTCTTCTCAGTGAAAAATACCCCACCCCCATCCACCAAGTGGTCGCAATTACCTGCAAGTGCACGTTCGGCCGGAAAGCACTTGCCGTCACGCATCGCAAACATGATAATCTTGCCTGCGGCGCCGTCCGGAATTGTGGATCCCTGGCAGTAAAGGCGTTGAGGAATACAGGTACCAGAGGAGAATGTCTGCTAACAAAGGGTCAGACCGTAAGGGAACGTCACACGGTGTCAACCACGCACGACCTGAGGGTCTGATACATATTTGGTGATATTATCGATCAAGCGGACGTATACCGCGTCGGAAAAATCTGGGTCCGTCTCGTCCATGTAATGTTCAGGGTGGTCTTGGAATATTGGCTCAGGAGGTGGAGGTGGTGGATCGCTCAGCTTGAGACCTTCTTTGGCCCTTATATGCAGGCATGTGTCGCGAAGTCCGTGTGTCAGTGCGAGGAACCCAGAGGAAACATCGGCCAGGCGGAGTGTCTGAACCACATACGGAGCACGGAGTTCTGACACATGTTAGATGTTGGAGGGTCGAGAGGTACCCACAGAAAGTTCCCTGGCTAGTCGTAAGCACATTTCCAAGTCAGGAAGAAACACTAGTTCATGGTGGAAATGAGATCTGGGCGTCCTAAGGGGTACGCCTAGGGTGAGGCTGACATAGGTTCCGCATCTCTCAACAAGTGTTGCAGTCGAAGAGCAAAGAACAATGTTGGTCGAGACTGACGAATGAAAGGATTGAATCAAATGCGGTAACATCGGACTCCTGCCTGGGAATCCTCCCCAACCATTAGACCTATGGAATGGGCGCGATCAGATGCGTTCATTCCCGACGTGGTCCCTTGAAGATCCTGAGGCTTGAGGCAAACGCGCGGCACCGGATCTAAGATAAGACAGTGCGCCGCTCCCGGGTGTAACTCTACGTGGCGACATCAATGAGCGTTCTGAGGGTTACGCCGATTCATGATGACGAGATTCGAGTTCAAATGATCGCACATCGTCTGCTCACGTGTCAAAAATGAGATGCGTCGCACAGACGGAAGTTGTTCTATACGTAAGATAACGAAACCCCGGGACGGAGGCCTACACATACACATACAGTATTGTACACATTGTTTATCTGTTGAAAAGTCGTACAAGAGCAAACACCCACGGGTACAAATATAAACGGGGCAACTACTCGGGTTCAAAAGTTATCCGCTCCGGTAATCGGGTGGCTGGCATAGGGAATATATTAAAATAAGTGCAATGAGTGAGTATACCTACCAGTGTCCAGATGATGTTATGCCAGTGAATCTACATGTAAGATGCGAGAAATGCGATTAGATGAGACGAAGGTGGGGTTGCCAGGAAGCCAGAGATACATGTTCTAAGGCAACCAGGGCGAGACGATTGATGTCCACAGGACCAAGGGAAGGCGGACTCCACTGGAAGTTTCGAGGATTGTGACGCATATCCTGGAGAGAGCAATCGCCTTTACTAAGGCTCCGATTAATGACACGCATGGCTTACCTTCAAAAAACGATCCACTTTCTTCGCGACTTCCGTTGCCAGCTTGGCTTTGGTGATCGGGGATGGTTTACGCCTCCAATCCTTCGTTCTCATCTGTGCCGATGGTCAGACCAGGGTTCAGAAGATGAGTAGTTGTGCAGACCTGCTGAGCCCACGATGGGCAACCGGGAAACTGAAAGGGAACACTATTAACTTGACTTTCCAGCCGTTTGGAACCGAGCTCACTTCTATTCTGACGGAGATCGAAGTCCGACTCCCGACGAACATGGGATCATCCCTACCCGAAAGGCCACTATACACGCAGCGCAATGCGTTCCTTAGGGGCATACCACACTGCCCGTGGACTTTAAAAGTGATCAACTCGCCGATCCGATCATCTTCTAACGGGTCGCCCTTGGGGCGACGGTACTGCCGCTGACGGATGCAAGGGCTATCACCGCATCCACAGATGCAGGTTGACCAAATGATCTACAAAGAGTCAATATCGGCATTTAGCAAACGAACCGTGTACTCACCGGAGCCAACACGGTTGGCGAAATTGAGAGGGAGGAGGTACTCCCATCATCGATTTCACTTGTCGCGAGGCAGTGGGATAAGAAGGTTGAAGGAGAGTGAGAATTGTATAACTTGTAGCGGCAGGGGTCAACGTGTGTTCGTCCAAAGTGGTGATCTGTACTCACAGAAAGGTAATCAACGACTTCACCGTCCGGGAAATACAATGGGATTTCCTCAAGCTCAAGCTTGAAGTCGTTGGCGCCGAGGAATGGGTCACGCCAAAATGGATCCACTTCCGGGCTCTGAACGATCAAAGGGGATATCTGGGATGGTTGAGGGGACTGAAGGCACAGGGGAGAAAGAGGGAAAGAGGAACCTAGAGTATCAGCTTGGGTATCAGTCAGCAACAAAAGGGGTGATGAAGACATTGGGGTGGAAAGTACTCACGGACAAGATGAACGCTGTATATAAATCGCAGCGGCGAGTGACGGTGATGGGAAACAATTACCCATGAGGCAGATCATTCCCGCACTATGGCCACACGGGACCAGCTAAATCGTGAACTAAAGCTGATTATTGCCCAGTGACCATCAATCTCGAACACAGCCTCTGCGACCGTTCTCTGTGGATCCGGAGGTGAGTCCCGTCCGCTACAGAATGAGAATAGCAAAGGTGGTCAAGCCGCCCACGTGGTCACCCGTACTTGTTTTCCACAAAACGCAAACATCGCCAATCACTTTGTTCCCAAGGGCCAAGACATTAACGAACTCAGGTTCGAACCCATGTGGGATGTCTTACCTCGTCCGACTGGAGGCTGTAATTTTCGCGCATTCAGTCGCCTTTGGACTTGCCCGCAACACGTATCCTTATGCATGCGATATTCAGGTTCGTCACTATGGACACGGCCCAATTGCTTTCGAGTCCACGAGAACCGCCCGCTCTTAGTGTGCCTATATGAACCAATCCCCTGACAAGATGCCACGCTGTGCGTATGCGTTCACTTCGCACCGTGGAGTTTGAGTACGTTTAGACCGCAGTAGGTCTTTCTGACCTCTACACCACAAACGGTTCTGATAGCGATTCGGGCTCTGTGGGAGAATCTCGTAAGTATGCTGACCCGCTGCACCAAGAAGGATTTTGATGGGCCTTTCGATGGTCCGACGGTCCGCGGCCTGGTGTTGGTGAAGCCTGAAACTGTACTGATTTGTGATGTCTCCGAAAAGTTCGGAAACGGTCAGTCTGCCACCCATCACGCTCTATTCCCAAAGTACGCAACACAGGACAGATACATGAGACCCCTAGGGCCGTTCATCGCCCCCGGTTCTACAACGTATTGAGGCTCACTTACCAGATTATGACGCCGGGCTTTGCTGATAGCCCTTCTATCTGCACCCGCCTCTGCGACCCCTTCGATCCTGACGCATTCTGTTGCTCGTTCGAGTCCGGTAAGGTTTTTTTCATCGAATCTCCATCTACCGCCCCTTCGTGCACCGCCGAAGTAAGACTTCAAGCTTCGATCTGATGACAGTCAATCCTGGCTCTTCGCACAATCTGATTTCCGTCTAACGACAACCAGTATGTGCGGGACTAGAGGTGGCGCACCACCCAGGGCCAACTGAATGGTCAACGCCCCGGGCTAACTTTCGTCGGAGAGCACCAAGATCTTGTCAAGTGGGAATTGGGATCATCCGAAGTCCCGGAGTAAGACGTAAAGCCCGGTGAGCCCAACAAAACCTTGCTGCGATAACGAATGACTCGAGTGTTGACTATCTTATCTCGAACGGCGCCCGATAATGCCCGAACTAAAGCGGACCTTCAGATAGCCTGGGACGAATTGTACGGGACAGGTGAGTATTCCTTCGCGCCCCACATTCAAGTCTTGCTGCCTACAGTATAACGTGGCTGACATTACATCATGGGGTTGTTATCACGTGGACTATTACTCTCACTTAAGATCTAATCAGGGGATGACGAAACATTCGGGCGCTGTATGGATTCTGATGGTTCTTCACAGCACGAGATCATCGAGGCCGTTGATTACGTAGGGTGGTGACCTCCTTTGATGTTCTTTGCTTTGGCTCTCCTATCGCGTGTGAGTCAGTCAGGGATCCTGGTACCTCGGAGCTCCGCAAATGCGCCTGACGCGAGGTCAGTGAGCACCTCCCTGGGGACTTCATATACACCTGAAACTCAGACTCACGGAGCGTCACACTGGTTGGTGTGTTGTCAATGATCTTCGGGATTCTCGTTGTATCGAAAGGAAATAATCGTAACACCACACAGGACAATCATATGACAACATTCCGCAAAGGCTAGCGGATTTGCCAACCTCGGTGCCTACGCTGATCCGATGCGCAACGCAGCTTCAAGTTGCTGTGAACAATTGGTGATGCGACCTGTGCAACAAAATAATACTGCCGATACACCCCACATACAGGCAGGCAGCGCTCATAAATGCGCAATCGTGTAGGATTGTCGAGATGAAGGGTCAATATTTACACAAGAGGTATAGGAGGTAACTTATCCCTGGCGTAATATTAAAGTGTTTCATCGTACTCTGTCAGAATTCCCTTTGACCTTCCTCTCGCCTCCGAAAACACGTTACCATCACTTCCGTCATCAGCTATTCATCCTCGTGATTGTCTTCATGACGAATTCGCTCACTGTGTATGAGGGTCTCGTAGCAAGCAAGGACGCGTTTGGTATGGTCTTCGGGACTGACCCGAGCCGACAGTTCAGCGCTTAGAGCATCTCGCGAGCACATTCCTCGGGGTACTTATTGGGGTCTAATGCAGCTCATCAACAGCTGAGAGTCGATATGATAGTAAGGGATTATTAGTCGGTGTGGCTTTGTAACTACCGATCTCGTGGTGGTGGGTCCGTGTGGAGATGTATCTCTGTGTGAAATAAAATGGGAACGAAGACTTTCCCTCCCATTTGTTCGAGATGCTGTGCGGCGGACGTTTTTGATTCCACGGTGGTAGAGGGGGTCGAGGTGGTGGCTTTGAGACCACCAATGACGTGGGACCGATGGTTACCGACAGAAGGCACGTTTTGATGAAGAGATTTGAACGAAGGCGAGGACATGTACTGCATTTATTATGAGTATTAGGCCATTTTCCCTGTAATACACGACGTTTGGAGGCACAACATCACCTCTATATATACGCGGTAGAAAGGGGGGTGGTCGATTGAGGTCGATGGTCACACCACCAGGGAATGGGGAGGAAGACTTCGTGGCCAATCATCGAAAATCAGGCGAGAACGTCATCATGAAATATGGCCACTTTCGCGTCGCCGTCCTCATCTATTACACCCCTGTACATTCCCTCACAATTCAAGGGCATTGCATCTGCAAAATAGCATCCGGAGGATCGCAAAATGAAGGAGGTAAATGACTTACAGTTTCCGCTTTCGTCGAGAACAACGACTCCCCCCATGCCACCATCTCTCCGTAAATCTTCCACGCACGCTTTTGACGCAACTTTAATCGATTCCCCTTTGAATCTTACGCGTCGAGCAATCGTGGAACATGTTGCCAACCGAATGAAATACTACGTCATGGACTGCTCAGTCGTGAATGTGGAACGTTAGAAGTAGAAGGTTTACATCACCGTCACCCGTCCCGGACATTCCAATTGCGCGCACTGGACGTCGGCCGCGGAGTTTGTTAAAAAATTTCTTGACAAGACGGTTCTCTTCCCATTCTTCTGCCCAGAAACCAGACCCCATTTGTGGGGTATCACCGATGCGCCCCACCATCTTGTTCGTTTTTCCGCCCGTGGACGTGACGGAGGCGATGCACCCACGACAATCCAATGCAACTGCCCCGACGGTACCCGTCGGCATCTGATCCATTGACTCCCAAGGCTCGCCTTCACTCGGGCTTTGCCCAGGAGGGTAGGGTTCGTCAGGGAGCCCAAGTCCATGTCGATGTTCCTTCCAGCGCTGCTCAGTGAAGAAGTATGAGGGATCTACCCTTTCAATCCCCAGTCCTTCACCGACGAATTCGGCCTCGTGACCAGATAGCATTGTGTGGGGAACAGTTTCAGGGGAAAGATAGAGGGCTCGTGTTAATTGGGACGGGTTCCTCGTCCTGGTGAGTAGAGTCAACGCAAATCCCCGTCTCGTAGGTGGCACATCGGGGTGGGACGCTGGCGGTTTGGATAGCATAATTGAGGACTCGAGTTCATTCTGTGGTCAAGAGGTGGGCGACCCAGTTGGAATTGCGTGTGAACAAGTCACACCTTTCCGCAAGCATTGAAGACAGCTCCCTTGCCCGCATTGAAGAGAGGACAATCTAAGTGAAGTCGTCACGGAAGTATCTTGTCATGGTCAGTGAGATCACTCACTTTCCAGAACGGTCACCGCTGCAACAGCTGCATCCATGGCTTCTCCTTTCTCGCGGAGGACCACATAACCAGCCTCCAGAGCTGCCTTCAATGCTGCCTTGTACAGAGCTTGCCTCTCTGGAGTAGATGTTGCCCGAGATATTGTCCCAGCACCGCCATGAATGACCAAGACGAACTTCTGTCCACAATGTTTTTGAGAAAGCAAAGGAATTTTCTCTTGTATAGCCATCAAACGAGGGGGGAGCTGAAGATTGTAAACGGGCTCATGATCAAAATCACTAGCACCGCAAAGGACCGCTATACGGTAAATTGCCTATATATGTTAAACACGTGGTAAATATTATGGGCACTTTGCCGGAGTGGTTAACGGGATCGCCTGCTACTGGTCTCGCCAGGGGGTCAGCGGTTGTGCATTGCACGCGTGAGTTCGAATCTCACAGGTGTCGTTCTTTTTCCACTACCCCACTCCTATCTCCAATACTACCAGCACCATCTAGGCACGATTCGCACCACCCATAGGATATTTATCGGAGCATTTTTGACCGTTACTCGAGGTTGTGGAATAACCCAATGGGTTTCATCGATGGATGGGCATCAGCTGTTCCCTCTGCATGAAATTCTCGCTGGTCTTTTCGGCTCTTTACACCAAATTCCCCGTGTACCCTAAGGAAGCACATTTACTATTCTCCAACTTGTCCCCAGCGCACAAGAAATAATAAGTTACAGAGATCGTACAAACAAAACACCAACAATTACATCGACGAGTAAGCAGAAGAACCTATCACGGCAGCCAGTCGCTGCCGTATACCAGTCCGTTCACCCTCGCCGTCAACGCTGGGGCGACGATCAGTGACAGGGGAAGACGGAAATGAAGAGGATCCAGATGGTTTCCGTTTGTGCACGACCGTTCCAACAGCTCCTGGACCCACAAGTTCGACTGTCTCCTTCAACACGGCTATCCGTGTCCACCTTCTATATCGCGTGTACTGCAAGAAATGCCGTCAGACATACGTGAGGGAAACAGACCGAGTGCAGTGCAGACCTTGCCCATGCCCCCCTTTTCACTGCTTCCCTCCCACTTATTGCCGGTATAAATCCAGCCGTCGGCATCAGTGAGGGGCTCATCAGGTTCAGGATCCTCTTCCTCTTCATCCTTCTTTTCGTGGCCGAGGTATGCAGCATCTTTAACGTCCTTCATCATTCCCGCAGCCTTCAGAAGGCGATTGCTGGGTATCTCCTCCTTGAGACTGGGAAGTGGACGTTCGATACGACTCGTGGATGAACCTTCGAGCTTTCGGAGAACCCTCCACTCATCCTCTTCCCAAGTCCAGGTGGCAGTATGTTTTGCCCTACCCTTCTCGTGTGGGAGGTATACAGTGGTAGGCGGGGGTAGAACGAAGGCGCTTGGGGGAGAAATAGGCTCTTCCGAGGCCGTTGACCAGGCGGGTCGTTCTTGTGGGAGCAGTGCTGCAGTCCAGTCCAACCCCATCCACCACCTCTGGTTCTCGTAGATCGTAAACAAAAATCGCATCGGTTCTGCCGGAGTGATTATGGCTGAATCCGCCTTCGGGTCTGTCTTGGACTTGGACTTCACAACGATGGAATAAGATTGCGAGGGCAGGGGTAGGGGTTGCCCGGAGATGAATGACCAGAGGTGATATACTGACCATCGGAACCACGCGCTACCCCATAAGCCTTCCCGAACGGTAACAGCCCACGGTGCCTTCCACGTCAGAATAACAGTTCCAGTGACGGCGATGATGACCCGTAGGCGGACCAGGAAGACGAGGATCGAATACGGAATGTAGAGCACGGCGGTGACCCGTAATAGAACCGAAAGGGGGGGAAGGGTGACGTTTCGACGTGCGGGTGCCAACTCCTGAATCTTTGTAAGGTCGGAAATGATAAGGTGAATATGGTTCCCAGTGACTGGAGGAGGATGTGAAACGGAACGTGATCTCCATTTCACCCAGCCGAGTACCACGACGACGAGCACGGGGATAATGTGTCTAATGGGAGCGGGTCAGGGATGTGAGCACACGACCGAAAAAGCTGGAAACGCACTGCTTTCCGATCCCTACTAGTAGGCAGAGTGCCCACCAGGCAGCTATCACAAGCCAACTCTCCTCCCATGATGACTTCCAGCTCGCGATTTCGATGATTCGCCGGACCCGCGTTATGTGTGGAGAAAGCCTGACAAGGGTGATCGTTAACGGGGAAGGCACGGAATTCACAAATCCCGCAAGGTCAATGGTCTCCTGGTCTGAAGGTTTCTTGGTAGATGTGGACGGCTGGTCCGGCATACTTCGGGGTGGTAGTAGGTTTTGGAAGGTTGGAATGACGCAGCGGGACGGGGTTCACCATGATCGGGGTACGGAATGAGTTGGTGCTGTCAACCTTTGTTGTTCTCACCAACCATGACGGCGGACGGACTGAGGAAGCAGCATCGCAAACAGCTGCTAATCTTCACTTTGGTTACTCAAGTCCTAATCCTACTCTTACTCTCTTTGTGTTCCTGCCTTCCCCTATTCGATTCCTCCCCATGGACGCGGTTGGATAATTCGACCACTTTGTGGGCCACGTCCTCACTTCTTCGCTGGGATATTTTTCACCTCGAACTCGTTGCGGACGAACGCATGTACGAGCACCAGTGGGCCTTCTTCCCAGGTGCACCAGTTTTTACGAAATTCCTGAAACAAATCGCCCCAAGCGACGACTGGGCAACACCTTTGCAAGGTGGCGTCCTGCTCGCGATTGCGTGCGACTCTACCCTGGTGCTCTATGACTTGAGTCTACACCATCTCAAGTCGTCGTCACTCTCCTTTCTCTCGGCGATACTATCTCTACTTCCCAGTAGCCCTGCCACCCTACGACATGCCCTCTATGCAGAACCGTTCTTCACCTGGGCATCATACAGAGGTTATCTTCCGTCTCAGCTACATTTTGCGCGAACTCAACGTCCTCCAGGTATGTTGGCATGTGCAAGATCCCAGTGGGCTTTGGCCTCGGTATATTTCGGTATCGCCGGGGCCTTCCGTTCGAACGGCATTTTGCTCTCTGGATTCATCCTATGGGGATTGCTCGTCGAGCCGTTGGTGAGGAAGAAAAGTGTAAGCCGTACCTTCTCTATAGTATACTTATACCTGTGTTTACGTCGTGGAAGTTGGCAATCAAACGCGTTCCACACGCTCTTTTCCTGACCTCGTTGATATTTTCACCCATGGCCCTCCATCAATATTCTGGATACCGGGCTTTCTGTCAAGAGGCCGATACCCCTGCGCCGTGGTGCTCAAATGTCCCCCCTTCAATCTATACTTATGTACAGTCCAGGTACTGGAACGTAGGGTTCCTTCGGTACTGGACACCGCAACAATTCCCCAATTTCTTGCTTGCCGCACCGGTTCTTGTACTATTGTCATATTATTCGACCCAGTCCGTTCTCTCGTTCGCCAATCGTCTCTTTGACCAGGCTCAACCGCGAAAGCGTTCTTCTTTTGAGCCTCTATCCCTCGCACCCCATGGCATTCATGCGTTCGTCTTCACATCCATCATCCTTTTCGCATCGCACACACAAATAATCCTTCGATTCGCCGCTTCGCTACCGTTTACTTATTGGTCGGCGGCACGGCTACTGGTTGAGCATCCGCGGTTGGGCAAGTGGTGGGTAGGCTGGAGCGTT
>Ga0307512_10004024_pt1 | contig 16398 bp, 11 predicted proteins | sample 14_EM_MG_FD_200267 | JGI IMG/M metagenome (GOLD analysis project Ga0307512, IMG submission 200267) | Populus trichocarpa ectomycorrhiza microbial communities from riparian zone in the Pacific Northwest, United States - 14_EM | ecosystem: Host-associated > Plants > Roots > Unclassified | place...
CCCCAATGGTGCTCCTCTGCGATAATAGCTGTTCCTCAATTTCCGTTGAGACTCCTCAGTCTGCATAGGGGCTTCAATATTGCATTCAATGCTCCATACCGCCTTCGCTGTCCATGCTGCTCATCAACGATGGGTGCTCCTCAATCCCCTCCTTGACCTTGATTCGGAGCACCTCAATTTGATTCCAGAATCTCCACCTGCCTCCGCTTTCGGCGCTGCTCAGGATGGACGGGCCGCTCTGCTGCATGGCGCTCCTCGATCCCCGTCACCGCTCGTTGGCCTGGCCTTGCACCCCTCAATTTCATTCCCCGCTCCTCCCTCACCACCAGCACTCCCCTTACCCACCCTGCACTCCACATCAGGCACTCCTCCTCTCCTGGTGGTGCACCTCTTTTCCCACTGAATTCATTCCATTGCCTTTCAAACTCCATTTTGATTCACCGCAAGCTAGCCTCTCTATTTCAACCTTTTAGATATCACAAATTGAGCCAAACGACATTGGAATTCAATTTCACACACTCGCCTGGCTTGAATCATGCAGAAATACAAGGACCGCCTCCAGCTTCTTCACTCTGTGGATAAATTGTGTGTTCCTGCGTTTGTTGGTTCCGATGAGATGGGAGATTTAGTGGATGACTTTGAGACTATGATCAATTGATATCATTGGATTGCATAGTCGGGTTATTGTTTCAGTTTTACCAGCTTTCTTGTTTGAATCACTTGCCAGTTTCTTCAGTTCTCCTTTATGTAGCGATGCAAACAATAGAATGATGAATGAGATGCTGGGTACTATAGAATGATTTAGAAGTCGATAATGAACAATAATCTATGCATCATACCAGGAGGGTATTCTTATTGCTCGTGTACATTCAGGGAATTGCAGATACCCCCTGCAGTCCTCCGAATGAATATTCATAGGAATCCAGACATCTCTCAGAGTTAGTTAGGTGTTCCCTCATTGGTTGGGCGACAGTCCCAGGTGCTCCCGAACTTATCACAACCTCCCGCATGGTGCTCCCGTACCAGTCATCACAGATCCCAGTTACTCAGAAGGCCGGCCGGAATGCCCTCCTACGGTCTGATTGTCTCCTGAAATTGATGCTTCTAAGTTTACACTCCGTCTTCTCTCACACTCCTGGAGGCTCCCAGCGACCAAACTTTATTTTGCTGGTGTATGTGGTCTACTAAACACAATCGGGCAAGTCGAACACCTTATTTCTCATGTCCGCTCGTATCCTGCCTATCATTTCCATCTTCATCCCCCATCTCTCTTCTTTTTCCTCAACTCTACCCACATCGCAGAAGGCAAGATTAAGTCATTCCTCTCTATCTCACCATGCCATGATCATGAGTTAACACTCAGTACAGCATACACTGAGTAGAGTATACACCAAGTACAGCATCCACCGAAGGGTGTCTGTCTTCCCATCATTCTCATGATTATTAGTTGACCCCTGAATCTGGCTTCAGCCTACAGGGTACCTCCCTACAGATTGACTGCCACCAGCAAGTTCTCTATAAGAGCTCAAAGATAAGGTCACCTCATCACATTCGCACAGTTGCAAGTTAGATGACCGATTGATTGAGTCTCAGCACCCGGCATGCCTCCCATCGACTGCTTCCAGGTCCCGCTCTTCTCGCATCTCGCTAGATCATGGACTCCAATTGCATCTCCGAACTCAGTCCATCATGGCCTCCAAGTGTATCTCCAAACTGTCTCGATTAATGCCTTCAAATTCAAGTGATCCTGGCCTCAACGGGCAGCTGTAAACTGACCTGATCATGGCCTCCAAGTGACTCTCGAAACTCACTCAAACACACCTGCCAAGTGCATCTGTAAGTTCACACGATACGGGCATCCAAGTGTATCTCTGAGTGTATTTGATGGTCATCTTCAAGCGCACCACGAATTGCTTTCCAGCACCGCCTGCCGCCAGTTGAGATGTACGGTGTGTAGATTGATAGCTAAATAGATACAATGATACATAGGTGACAATACGAACTAAATACATGAGTTTTAAAAACTATCACACCATAAGTAGTAAGTATGATAATTAGGGGCACCAGCAGCACTCCCAATGAAGATGTTCCTTTTGCCAGACTGCTCTACAGTGAGTCCAGGTGCTCCCAGACTTGTCACCGGCACTCCCAGTCTTGTTGCCTGCACTTTCAATCTTGTCACCAGTGCTCCAAGGTGCTCCCCTGGTTGTCAGGAGATCTCCCATATCCTTGCAGATTCCTCGCCAGTGCTTCTAGGTGCACCTGAAGGCCTCTGCATTGGTCCAGTCATCTCTGGGATTAGAGCACCCTGGGATTCTGGACTGACATGTTCCAAACACTTCCAGAGGCTCCCGGTGACAACAATTCATTCTGTTGATGAGGATATGTTAAAAGTAGTGACATTCTAGAAAGTATATAAGGATGTATCCAATATATCTGAGTGTATATTGATACACAGTATAGTGGTTTGCAATGATAGCATATTTTTGGGAAATACAGCCAGTGTATATGGACAGCAGACTTACTACTTATTATTGATTAATTTTTAAAACTCATTAATTCAATTTGCATTCATACCTACCAACATATCTATCTATCTATCAGTATAGGATTTTTCTGAACTGGGTGCAAAGAGTGTGTGAGTAGGAATGGTAGTACTTGCTGTGAATGGGTATCAAATATACTAGATCCTGAAACCAAGTATAATTGGATTATATACTTTGAAGCTACAGGTGAGCGAGTTGGAAGATGGACTTTGAGATAAAGATCCGAGGTGTTTGGAGATGTGTTATGAGTTCTACAAAATGCAAATTTGGAGATTCATCTGAATGCAATATACAAGTAAGCTTTGAAATGCACTTTGAAGAATATAATACCGGAAGTTTGAGGATAAACTTGATGGCAAAGATTAGGCACGTGTGAAGTTGCACATGGGTGTCAGAGATTACGTAGAATGGAAGATATACTCGCGGTGGAAGATATTGTAAATTTGTAAATGCACATGAAAGCTGTGATGGAATAAACTTATAGATGCACTAGGGGGCCAAGATTGATTTCTTTGGGAGATGCACTGAAAGGGCATAATGACATAGACTGGGATGTGACTTTGAGGATGGTTAATCTGGGGGCAGTTGATGGGGTAGGAGGTAGAACTGCAGTTCAGATTGAATTTATGAGTTGAGTTGTAATTATGGTATTTGATCCATAGTTACGTAAACAATTATAATTAATGTGAGCTGCTAGGTGGAAAACTGATCTGAAGGCAATTATTCTGGAGAATATACGCAGGGAGATCAAGCTATATTACCTAGTTCACTTACAATTATAACAATTCAGAGGAGACTTGGTCTAAGTGAAAGATAGATATTCTTCAGTGGATATTATACTCTGTATTATCTGAAAATAATGGATGGAAAAGGTTAAGAGGCATGACTCAGTATTGCATTGTCAGGTGATGGTAGAAATGTATAAAAGCAGGAGAAAAATATTAAGAGGAGATGACAGAAGATTGAAAAAAGAATTATGAGAAAGAGGAAGTGAATAGAATTTTATTTATGACAGTCAGTTATCAAATCCGATATATCTGTTACAACTCCCAATATAGCAGATAAACAGTAGGATACTACTAATACTAAACCAGATTAGATGGGTATACCCCTTATTTCCATTATCTTCTAAAATCCTGATTATCTCCATTCTGTATCTCTCTATTTTTCAAGTACCACTCTATGATAAACAGATAGCAAGATGTTTGGGTATTCTTCTCTATTTAACCATGCCATATGTATTCAATATTACTAAGTACAGTATCTATCCAAGATTGGCTGTTTCCCACTCATGACTAGTCTCTTTACGCACATGGTGCCATGCCATTATATGGTATACTTCGTATATTTTCCCACATTCACAAGATCATCTATTACACTTTCCTGTTAATGAATTATGTGAGAAGGATTTTTTCCCAATAAGCCGCATTTCGACACTATCATACCTCCTGATTATATCTCTATGTATATGTAATCACAGCCACCAAGTCCATCTGCTGATTAGTTTCAGCTTGGAATCCAAGTGTATTTCAAAATTTACACAATTTCTGCTTCCAAGTATATCTCCAAACTCTTGACATTATAGACTTCAAGTATACTTCCAAATTTACCTTAATATCACCCTCAAGCAGACAAGATTATAAACACCTTGTGCATCTCTAAGTTAATTTGATTATGGTATTCAAGTGCATCTCCTGCTCTGCTGAATCTGGACATTCAAGTGTATCTCTAAGTTCTCTTCATTAACACATTCAAATGCATCTCCAACCATGATCCATCTCGATGTTCACGTATATCTTTCAATGACATCTGTGTCAACCTTCATGGTGTCACTCTACCATTACCAGATTACTACATGCAAGTGTGTCTTCAAATTCACTCAATTGCATCCTCCATGTATATCTCCAATTTCTATCACTTTCAGTCTCCAAGTGTATCTGTGAATTCTCATAATCGTATACTTCACATACACCTGTAAGTTCACTGGATTATCATATCCTAGTTTACCTAATCACTGCCTCTATATAAATCTCTATACTCACATAATTACCATCCCCAAATGCTTCTGCAATTGCTTAGAAGCACCATCCACCACGTTAGCAATGTTATGTGTATATATAGTTAGACCTAGACAACGAATATATACCACATTGCAATGTAGTAAATCTTCAAATGTTTGTGAAATACAAATATCTACATAATCGCAAATATAATAAACAAAAGCACTTGTGGCACATTAAGAGCCACTACTGTTAGAATACAGTACCAAGTGTAAGGTACTCCAGCTGATCTATGCAGAGGACTCAGCTGCTCCAAAATATCACTATTATATATGGCAAATTATATAACAACTTGAATGTATCTCCATTATTGAAGATACTTTCAGGATAACCTGCAAATACTCTTCAGACATGTGAAAGCAAGGTGCATATCATCGGAGAGGTCTGGAAGCCGCAGGAATACCTTTGCTGCTATGGTGACAATAACTAAATTGTCTCGAACATTTTGCATATAAATGCTGGATCTTTTTACTTTGTACTGTACATACATTATCTCTGGAAGTTTCCTTGGGAGACTGCTGGCAGTTGAAAGCCTACTTGAAAATGTGTTCTATAGTCTGCTTGAGAGTGTATTAGAAAGTCTAATTGACAAAGCAATATTTCAGAGCCATACTAGAGAGATATGTACTACAGAAGAAATAAAGTTATCTGGTGATAACCTGTATCTGATGAAAAACTATAAGTATGTAACATGATATGCTAAGAAGAGGCTCTGAGTCTGTGGAAGCTTTGACACTGATAGTAATGTAGCCAACCTACTGGTCTATAGACTTCTGGTACTATGATCACCATTTCCAATAGCTTAAACAATACCATTACTATTGTCATATTCAATAGTACCATCTGTGCTGGACCCAATACATACCCATATGCCCACAATTGATAATAAATGGATAACAGATTTCACTGTCAAATCTGAGTCAGAGAACTGCTCTCCCCACATTCCTATATACCCCTTTTTCAATTGAATCCAACTGTTGCATTATCAACACCATGTTTGTTAGCTATTGTAGGAACATATCTTGGTGGGGATGATAAAGTTAACAGCCAAACTGTGATATTGACCAATAAAATACTTTCAGATACTTTATACGATATGTTACCCACGACCAATCCCATGCAATACAGTTCAAATCACCTATGTAACACTATCCTGCAATGCAATCTACCCTATATCACTATATACCTTGCATCTGGAACTCAGCAAGTTTCTGAATTGAGTACACTGAAGCATAAATAGGGGTAAATAGTCATGTGAAATTGGAAGTGCATAGCTTCTTGAGAGTGTTATGGGAAATACAGAGTCAACTAGACCAAAAGTAAGTAACCAAGTGAAATTGAAGGCTTTCTTGAGAGCAAACTCAGAAGTATATTGGAAAGCATACAGGAAAGTGTATTTGAGTTTCACTATGATGAGTATCTGGAAGCCTACTCAGTAGTATACATTGAAGCATCTTGTAAGCTTACATGGAAACTTACACTCTAGCAGGCTGTAAGTGTACCATTTAGTGTAATTGAAAGCAAACTTGAGAAGATTCTGTGAAGTATATGTGAAAGTATACTAAGAGGTATACTGGATAATATACCTGAATATGTAAATGGTAAAATGTTGAAAGTTTGTTTTGAAGAAGACAGTTAGGGAGACTTGGAGGGTGCAATTGAGTTGAATTGCCAGTATAGTTCAGTGACTACATCAGAGTATGCAATAAATTGTACTCAGTTGCTTAGTTTTAAATTTGTTCTATGTAGTATGATGTATAGTTTTAAGCACATGTAATTACCTTTATATTATACTAAGTTGCTCAATATACAGGTCAATAGCACATTAATGTGGCACATGTCAAATCTTCTATCTGCTATTATTTTTGACATAACTTCACCATTATCTATATCTTCCTCAAGGTTACTTTTCATCCAGCTAGTATATATATATATTGACAATATAACAACACTAGATTGCAGCAAGAAATAATATTGTATAAGAAGTATTGACTGATATCATTGGCTAATTGGATCGAAAATTAGACATTAATGCAATTCAACTGAATATCTTCAAAGTGTAAACTGCAGCTCATATTCATTATTGGTTTATGACTATATCATTATCAGCTGCTAGTTCCAAAATAATAAGAGTTTTTTTTAACTAATGCAACTTATATTAATATTGTTCAACTTTACAATATATAGATCAATGAAGCATTAATAGTAACTTATATTTAAATGGTATATAGTTTGGAATTGTAACATACATGAATCATTAATAGCTTGTTCAGTCTGTTATAATTGGAAAATCAGTTTGAATTATACCTAAAGAGCTTCTTTGATAGAGGTTATATATTACAACTTGAGTGGAGAATAAACAGCTTTAATAAACTACTATCACTGGTCAATTCTAAATTGTAACAAGTCTTTATTCAGATCTCTCTTTTTAATAACTGCTACAACATCTCTCTGTGCAATATTATGTATAATAATATACTCCAGCACTCAGTATCATTATTGTGTATGTGATTTGGCAAAGACCTTATTACACATAGGATTTTGTAAATCATAGACTGTCATGTAGATGTTGGCAACAAATACAATTGTTAATAATTGCCTACTGCATTTTCCTGTTTGGCAATTCTTTATATACTGTTTGAACTTTCAGCTTGGAAATCAAAGTAATATGTATTCAAACTACAATCATATTTATGCACATTTTACCACCAATGGCATAGCTACCAGGTTAAACTATCTCGAAATAGCAGTGATGAAATCGATATTAAACATGCCCACCGAGTGAGACATTAGAATGATAACATGCGAGATGATCAATAATCGGTTCTAAGGGGTTTTCTGATACTCAAAGTCAACATCTCCTCAGAGATTAGTTAATTTCGAAATAAAAATTCATTGCACACTTTCAATCCAGCTACATCAATTGTTGTTACAAATCAAAATATTTAATATTTGTAGACAATACTATCTGCACAAGTAAATTTCACTGAGAAATCTGATACTATCACTCAATAGTACAATTATTTTCTATATCCATCTGGTGGAATATTGTACTATATTATATATTATGGCAATTTTGTGATGTTTTATACAGGATACATAGCTTCTCTTCCCAAGGACTTTTAGTATATTCTGCTTGAGAGAATACTCTCTAACAGTAGATATTTTTACAAACAACTAAATAACAAGAAATAGAAGCAGTGTTCTTAAGCAGCCAGGCCTCCATTCCGAAAGCCTGAGCCAAGGGTGGCTGGCCTGCAGGTGATTCAACCAGCCCACATCGGCCTGCATAAACCTTGGCCTGATTGAGGAATGGAATACGGCAATGCCAGAGCTACAATGATTGAGTTGGATATGGTTTATGATTCGTACTTTGGAGACTTTCCTACTGATGGCAGCAGAGACCCTTTCAAACGAAATATTCTGTTTAGGCTTTGTCCGCCAAGGAAAGCCCCCCAGCCGCCAAAGAAAAGCCACCAGGCCATGAAGACGTGGCGGCAGGCCCGGCCCAGCCCTTGCAGCTAAGGTTGGCTTGGTCGCTTAGGAATCCTGGATAGAAGATGCTCGTTGTCAAGGCATACACCTGTGTAGGGCCTCATCTGAAGGTATATAAATAGATATGGTTGGAGACATGGATGTCAGTATTGTAGAGGAGTAACAAGGTAGTTAAAGTTAAATAAAGGCATAAGATATTGAGCATGTGGCAGGCCAACTATATAATGTGGGTTTTACCCGGCTCTGGACATGTCACATCAAGCCATACAGTTACATTATCAACCTCTTCGGGTGAAGACATCCAGGGTTGGATATACCCATACAAATGTAGAAAAAGAAAGGAAATGATAAAAAAAAGAGTCCATGTACGCAATTGTACAAATCCATAAGTCCCCCACCCATTCAGTATACTATGGTACATATGTAGTGGACCTTGTGTCTGGGGAACCTCCACCTCCACTTGAAGTATCTCTGGAGGTGGTCAAACCCCATATAAATGTTATTTGTACTGGGCTGAGATGTAGAGAAGTAAACCAATGAAGAGAAGAGAAGAGATAGAAGGAATGTGCAAAGTGACACCATCCTGCATATCTCCAGTACTAGAAAGATCAGCATTGGAACATGAAATCTCGTACTTATGGCATATAGCTAGTATAGCTCATTATTGTAGTTAGACATAGTAATCCAGGCAAAATTATTAGTCTTCTGGAGGATCTCATATCAACATTTGGCATTGATTACAGAATCCACCCACCCCTCATCATTACCATTGGCATCAGCAATGCCATCAGTATATGTAACTTTTAAGTATCTCAGTTATCGGTCATACTCATCCTACTTTGAACTGTGCTAGTACTGAATTGCTACCAATACGTTGTGAATAACTCTGCTGGCCTAGCCAATAAATGATCATTGTTGTTATGAAGGAAGCTGTTTTAATAGTTATACTCGGGCTCAGTCTGCATAGATGAAGCTGACCTGACTTGTTGACATGGATTGTAGCTTCTGCTTCAAATATTATAGGTGTTAGTGATAGTCCATTATATTTGACATTGTATCCACAATGCAATCTTCTCATAGGATGGTTTTTGAATCAGATATATGCAGGGTGGCTTGTGCTCTCCTGTGCCCTTATGCATAGCTCGGTTGGCCAGTTTTGATACCTCAGCATATCACTTGATACTGCAAACTCACACAACCTGTCTGTACTTTTGGTTAGGTGTATCCATTCTCCTTCAACATTCGTGAAGCATGCTGATATGCCTGCAGTGTGATCATGTCGCATCCAGGTTGGTAAGTCAATTGATAAACATTCCAGTCAATGCATTTGGTAGGTAGAGCTTCCCATCATCATCATACTCAATCCCAATCTTATGTTCTTGGACTGTGCTTTTGCTTGCTGTGTAATCTTAGTGATAACCTCAGGGAGGTTGTCTCAACTGCCTCTGATAATGCTACTTGGTGACTGACTCTTGTGATGTCATTCCAGAGACCGTTCAGTACTTTCAGAGATCAAATTTGTTTCTGGTCAGGACTGCTTTGGTAGACATAATTCCACCCATTCGGCATAGATCAAATTTGCTTGATAATATCATCATCTCTCTATTGCTCTTGCTGTAGCTCTTGGCACCCTCCTGTTTGGTGCACTGATTGGTAGGTATACTATAGCGTCTGCCCTGTACTTGGTGCACTGATCATCTCCACTTGCAGACTGCTCTAACCCCCTTTCCTCATGATACACTATCCACTGCGTTTCCAGGTGTGTACATAGTCAGTTGGGTGGGTATCCATACCGTCGTTTTGCTTGTTGACCGCTGGTTGTCTGTTTCAAGGTCAACTGAATGACTATTCTCCTGCTTTAAATCTCTGCTGGTATGCACACTTCTAGTTGTTTCCTTGCCGAACTTCTATCATGTGGATTGCGCGCTGTCGGTGATGGTGTCGTTTCTTGTATGATTATTCACCGTTCGTACCTTGTCGCTCAACTGATGATAAATGCAAAGCAGGTTTTCAAGGTGCAACATCGGTTCATTAGGCTGATGCTGAAGTTGATTTGCTGTAGCAGCTCTGTATCTTGGGAGGTTTCCTGATTCATCTGTAGGCGAATTTGTCCTCAAGTCCCATTGTGTACTTTTCACCATTCTCGGAGTACAATTGTTAGTGCTTCCCTAGCTGCACTTGCTGGTTGTAGCCCTCTGCATTAGTGCATGGAGTGAATGATGATTTCTTGCCGCACGTTGCATATGGTTAGTGTTCCGGGTAGGAGTTGTTTCGAATCCGGTACCATCATCCTCACGTGGGATGATGATTGTAACTTGTGCATGAAGGTGTTTGATTCTGCATCTCCAAATAGTACTCAGTATTGTACATGGTGGAGCCATATTACTGGTACATTGTCTGGCAGCATATCTGCACTCGAATGTAACCTCATAACTTGAAATCAAAGAAAGTGAATTTGAACAGAGTAAATCTTCGCATACCCTCAATAGTGTGAAATAGGGAACAAAGTTAATTCTTATCCATCTCCCATGATTCATCTGGCTAGAACAATCTCCTGTCATCGACTGTCAGTCGTCCTTCCATACGCAGTCACAATTGAGATCAGGCTGTCATGCATTTCCTGACACAATGCACCTGTTGTCATTCTTCCCCCACTGCAATCAATTTCTCTTTAACTATCCATATCCACCCTGTGTATAATTGCGTTCATATAGGCTCCATTCTGTGGCTTCTCATGTTGCTCTACAAGCTTTATAAACATCATCTGTACTTACATTTGTAATGTCCACCTTTCTTTGACTCGTAATCGCACTCCCATATTCAATCCAGTAACATCTGGTCCATTATTGTATAATACGCTGTTATCAATGTACCCATATGGCATGCAGCCATTCGGTCAAAATCTATGATTGGACCTCTTGAGCATGAGATATTGTTCAGTGCAATTTGATGAATACTGCTGCACTCTACTCAACTCAACTCTGATATATTGTTAACCCACTGAAATAGTAAATTCTAGCCAGGCTCCATATCGATTGTGTGGTTTATTGACTAATGTGGTAGCAGTGTTACTACCTTGACATTCATGTAAACCTCCAGGAGTGCTCAGTCAAGAGCTGGGATATGTCCTGCAGTGATTGTGGGTAGCATCACGGTTGTTGTTTCAGTTTCATTCGCCAATGTCAGTTCTCAATTGCCAACCACTATACTGCCATACAAATGAATATGGAGGATTTCCAATCTGAATTAGTTCGCCATAATTGGGCCAAGCCCTGCCATCCAGTACTCCCTTTCTGTCTGGGGGAGCCAGTAGCAGTTATTCAAGGTCAATATTATCGGTACTGTCTGCTAACACACTGACTGCCACTGCTCCCTGCTTAGTGGTGTGGTGCCTCGTGTCTGTCTCAATGGGAGTGATTTGTCCTTGGTCACTCCCAGAAGTCAGGTAGAACCATCCACTTTTAGAAAGATTGCCCAGATGACCTCCTCACCGGCCAGTGCATTCTTAATGGCAGTGCCTCACCATATTTCACTACGCCGAAAATGGCCATCTCCTACCAATCACGCCTTCTCCCTTGCAATGAAGGATTGTATATTCCATGGGCATATATAATAGCATGCCCGGTCCACAGCAACCACTTTCGCTCACCCAGGGGTTGCAGAGCAAATTTTTGAATGTATTGCAAGTCGATTGAAAGATACCTGGACTTGTACCAGGACTATTTCTCTGTCTCCAGTCCACACAGTGCATCCACCGCATCTGCCGCCACGTTGTACAAATACACTCACTGAGCACATCACAATCTTGTCACCACCAATTGGAACTATCTTGGAACGATTGAAAGGGCATGTATGCCTGAGTTCGACCGCATGGGTATCTGGATCTTCATTACAGGAATACGGTTGCCAATGTGGATGTGAGTGATAGTGGACATAGTAGTATATTTATGATTATTGCTAGAGACCTAAGGCTCATGGTGAGCCAACTGTATTGAATGGCCGTTACCCAGCCCAGGTCATGTGATGCCAGGATAACCATCAAGTTTCTTGTCTCACCCAAATGGTGCTGATTGACAACAAAATTTCTTCCATTCCCACATGGGGATATAACATGTCAATTGAATCTGTACAAACCTTAGTTACACACTGAATCTACTGGTGTCCAGAGAGTTCCCGGATGATCCATCATCTGGTAGCCCTCTGGATTCGTAGAGTCCAGGCTACAAATATCATTATCTCCATTGAATGCCTGAACACAATTGTGGTATGCCACATCGACAACAACCCAAGTTTCCGTCAGGAACATCGGGGTATTCCGGATGGCTCTGACCGTTGTGACGGAACCTCGTACCCACTGATGTAGAATTTCACAGTTCCCGTTGCCCAGGTGACAGGTTGCATTGCATACTTCCCTGCTTTACTTTGCGCCCGGAATGTGGTGACATATACCCACCATCAGAATGACACGTGTGTTACACTCTTCACAGGGGCAGCAGTTATTCTTTAAGCATCTACACAATGCCGGGTGATGTTTATGCCTTTCTCTGGCCGAGTGCCACATTTTTCCTCTCCACTATTGCTATATATCAGACACCACACTCCATTCATATATCTTTAGCTTTGAGATGATGTCACTTATTACAATACACTCTTCGCTTCGGATACATCGCTTGCCGTTGCATTTGCTTCAACATTATCATATTTTACAGGTCTGAAATATACTGCCCAATCTTCACACTCTCTAGTACTATGCCCTCAGTCCTTCACATTCTGCATTGATCCAGCATCGGCTTGCGATGCTTCATCCACCTCATCCCCATCCGCATCGTCGCCATCGTCCCCTTTATACCCATCGACATCACAGGTTCCCAGGTCACTCCTCTCGACTTCAGTAGCAGCCTGTCATCGCGCACGTCGCTGTTGTCACCTTCAACTTCGCAATCCCTGCTGCACCTTGGGATCCCGAAATGCAGTTCGTCTTCCGTGCAATTGTTGTCTATCATGTTGTTTGGCTCAGTGCTTTCGATCTCAGGCTCCTGAAGCGCCAATTCAGAGGTCAAATAGTCAGGAAGAACAGCATTGTCAACATGTGCTGCTTCCACGCTGATGACCATGGAAGGCATTGGGTTTTGCACCTGTTAGTTCTGACCCTTGACTGTAGCAGGAGTGTTTTCATACAGCCTCTGTTGGTAGCTCTCCGGTAGCATATTGCAGGTATTCATCAACAATGTATACGTGTCTGCAACGCCAGGCAAAGTTAACAACTTCCGACCTGTTGCAGCGCAGCAGGATGTATTGTAACCATGGTCATTCTTGTAGTCGAAGTAGTTCAAGCAATCAGGTCAGTCCGTGTTCAGCTTCGACATAGAAGCTTTCGGATGAACAGCTTTGTTCTTTTGCCACTCCAAGAGAGTATGGCGCAATGCAGTGCAGGTAAACATGATCTGTTGCAATGGTATATGACCGTCCTTGTCGTCAATCATGGAATTATGAAATCCATCAGCATACTTATCGCAGTTATTCACCAGATGATAAAATTTGATGTAGATATACCCCCGGATTGCTTGCCCCAGGAAGTAAAGTGGATGCCGGCCATTGGTCAGCAGCATTGGACTCTCGCTGCATTGGATTTGGACCACGTACACCACCTTCCACACACTCTGCGACAGGAAAATGATACTTATTGTCTATCAGCAGGGAATCAATGAATTCCAAATGCACTGCATCGGATTCAAAGCGGTGGAGATCATAAGGCTCTGCTATGGTGTCCCTTGCTGATTGGATACAATGGGAGTTAAACTTATTGAGTTCTGCTCGAACCTGGTTCCGGTTTGAGCCTGTAATATCCAATGTGGGATGTTGCTCCAGCATCCCCCTTTCAAGATCTCCTTTGTGCGTGCCCCAAATGCTATGAACCAAATGTTGTTTTGCTGCATAGCAGTGTTCCAGTACATCTCCATTCTCTGCCAGTGTGGGGCTTCAGCTAATGCTTGCGCAATGAATCGCATTGCATACCTTACCACCTCCAAGTCGCCGGCGTACACTACGCAATGGCCGTCTGTTCCACATGTAGAGCTCCAGGAGTCTGCCCTTTGCAAATACAAAATGTGTTGTGTTTGAGTGATCAACATGATGGACTCTGCGGCTGCTGGAGACAACTGATCAATGTGCAGACACCGCCTGTGGTTGCAATTGCCACTCCCTCTGTCTCTGATCACTTTCTGCAGCTAGCGTTCCCAGTGGATGTGTAATGATCGCGTGGGATTCTGGATTAGAGATGGGGGTGGGCAAGCTCTGAAGACTGCTGAGAGCAGCTGGAGTGCTAGCAATGCCGGATGCGGGGCTGATTACAATATGACACATTGAGTCTGCCTGTGAGGTTACTCCGAGTGTCGGTGTGCTACGACTGCTTGTACCCGGTGTGGCGGTTGGAGTATTCATTCACTGTCACCGTGTAGAGGACGGGGTGGATGTGACATATTGAGTGATATCTGCAACACGAGAATTGTTCAGCAAAGATGAGGGGGTGGAGTTCTCAGCTGGGATTGTGGAGGCAACTGAACTCCCTCCTTGAGAGGAATCCATCACACCAGCCAGTACGGAAGCGCATCTCTTAGCCAGGGGAAGTTGAGCATTCCCTGAAGGCTGAAGCATTTGTTACTTCTGACGATTAGCAAAACTTCGAACATTCCGTATGACTGGAGTTGTCTTAGCGTGAGGGCTTTGGGAACGCATAGTCCGATATAGATGCTCGACGTTAAGAATGTAGAAATAATTTCCTCTGCATCCGTAAGCAATGGCAGGCGAGGTAGACTCCCATTTTCGCGACCAGGGAGGGATTGATCAAAAAAAAGAGGCTCATTTTAGACAGCACTATACTCGAAACTGTGACAATACTCGGGGACAAGATCCCTTGAACAGCATTCAATTATGGGGTTAACTGCCATCAGATTGAACTCAGATTAAACTGAGCATTGATATTCACTGTTACAGCAATTTCTGAAGGTCTATTTACACCGCTTGAAGGGTGTTTATTCCTTCATGGCACTGTTATCAAAGTGTTGCACTCGTTCCTGGCACAATAGTGTGAACCATCAATTCTGTGTGTCTCCAGCTTCCCGGTGGAAATGTCCCTTTGGCAGAGCTAAAAGGGTCACAAAGTGAACTATGTCGTATTCTCCATTCTAAGACACCCGTCGCGGGTGACTTTTCCAACAATCGGCGTGTTGGTAGGCGTATTTGATCGATGCGCATTTGGAACAACCTGAGAACTACTCAGTTTGCACCGGGATGCACGAGGTCAGAGCTGTACAGGTGGCCTGTGAGGCACAAGCAATGCCTGGCGTCGCAAACATTGCTCACCGCAAGGACTAAATCTCGTCTCGAGGCTTCTCATTCATGAGGTGCCTGGTGGTTGTGCATGATGAAGGCTGGGCCGTTTGGCATTCATTAACCCACAAAACACAGGACATGAACCAAAAGAAGCATTTCTCACAAGTTGAATCAAGAAATCGCAGGAACTCCAGTACATAAATCCCTGCTTCCCGCCTACACCTCCATTCTGTTGTCCTCCCGTCCTGAACACACCACCAGCAACCTGAACTATCTCCACATCACGTGACTTGCGCAAAACACTGCCTCTCATTCCAAAACACAACTGATAACCTACATAACTTTGTACATTCCATCTGGGCTTCCTTCCGCTATGTACAACTGAATTATAATGCTAAAGCCTTGGATGTGGATTCATTTTCAGCTCACAGCGATGGCACCAATGGGCAGCCAGAAGGGAAGAGGGAAGGCAACTGCTAGGGCAAAAATGCTGACATCTGTTATAAATCGACGCCTGTCTTTGGATCGGGATCATATATAAGGATTCATCCTGGAAAACATCCGTGGACTCATATGGATATACAATGTTTGTGGTGTCAATCATGACAGGGCATGTGACCTTTAAATAATATGATATTTCTTGATCCAGTCACGACTGGCCACTTGTCACAATTCCAGCTGATGTGGCCGCACCATGACAGCAGGAGTTCGCTTTTTCGGGAGTGGTGGGCAGCCTTCCCCTCATATATGGGGCAAACTGTTTGACAAAACCAGCGACCAAATGAATGAATGGAGGTGGGACAACCCCCATGCTTTTGAGGATTGAGTCGATTGCTCCAATCCGCAGACAACCAGCTCGGTGTAACGGGCGGGGTCGGACGCAGGTGATGTGAATGTTGCTGGACTGAACTCGAAGTGCGTATCGAGGAACAAGGATCAAAATAGATTCCAAAGTCGGACTATTG